>Ga0070734_10004835_pt1 | contig 12423 bp, 10 predicted proteins | sample Coa_R1_8_FD_66444 | JGI IMG/M metagenome (GOLD analysis project Ga0070734, IMG submission 66444) | Surface soil microbial communities from Centralia Pennsylvania, which are recovering from an underground coalmine fire - Coalmine... | ecosystem: Environmental > Terrestrial > Soil > Unclassified ...
CGGCCCAAGATATCCAGCGGGAGAATTGAACAACGCCTTGATCTCGCCTTCCTCCATCGGACGCGTCGCAATCGCCACGGTCGCATTGAACTTCGCTTCGTTCAACTGATGATCGCCGCGCATCAGCACCACAATCGCGCGGGATTTCTTCTTCCCTTTCTCATCGACCTCATCCGCCATATACGCCAGCGTCTTGATCTTGTTCTTCGGAGACACTCCCAGAAACTTCGCGACATCCTCGATCGTCTTCTGCCCCGGCGTGTGCACCTCGAGCGGCCCACCGTCGCCTTCCACCGCCAGATCCGCAACGCTCTCCAGCTTCGACGCGGCCTTCTCCATGTTTGCTGCGTACTTGCATGCATCGCAGCTCACAATCTGATCCTCACCTGCCGGAGTCCGCACCATGAACTCATGCGATTCCTTGCCGCCCATCGCTCCCGAGTCCGCTTCCACCACCATGTACTTCAATCCGCAGCGATCGAAAATGCGACAGTATGCCTCGTAATGTTTCTTGTACGAAATATCCAGCCCCGCCGCATCGATATCGAACGAGTACGAATCCTTCATCATGAACTGCCGCACCCGCAGCAGCCCCGCCTTCGGACGCGGCTCATCCCGAAACTTCGGCGCGATCTGATACCAGATCTGAGGCAGCTGCTTGTAACTACGCAGCTCCTTCAGCGCAATCGAAGTCATGACTTCTTCTTCAGTCATGCCCAGGCACATATCCGTGCCCTTGCGATCTTTCAGACGAAACAAGTTCTCGCCCATCACACCCCAGCGCCCTGAAGCCTCCCAAATCTCCCGCGGATGCAACGCCGGCAAATAAAACTCCTGCCCGATCCGATCCATCTCTTCGCGGACAATCGCCATGATCTTGTTAAACGACCGCGTCCCCAAAAAGAGATAGGAATAAATTCCGGCGGCAAGCTGGCGAATGTATCCAGCCCGCACCAAGAATTTATGCGAAGCCACTTCGGCATCCGCCGGCGCCTCGCGCAATGTAGGAATAAACAATTCTGACCAACGATGCATAGTTGAGTTCTCGATGGAATGAAGAATCCTAAATTGTAAATGATGAGAGGGCAGATTTATGTCAGCACGGCCGTGTTCGAACCGCACCGTAGCCGGAAAGATTGTTCGTAGTTCACAGCGTTCTCAGCGGCCTTTCTCCGCGAACTCGGCGGTAAGAAACGAAATGTTCAAGACTCCTCGGACAATTGCGTCGAAGTCGGCCTCTGATTTTAAAGTTCTAATCACATAAGGTCTCTCGTTTGCCCTGACTAGCACGGCTCCTGACGAAGTGTCAGCCGCCGTGCAAAAGGAGCAACCGTGAAAGACAGATTCCGTCTGGCCCTGCTTCTAATCTCCCTCACCTACGCCATAACGCCAGCCAACTGTCAGGAGACACTCTCGAACAACGTAGACGCACCCTCGACGACGCAGGCCAGCACCTGCACCCAGAACAACGGCAAACCGTGTCCACAATGGGTGCACAAACTCATCGGTCAGTATCCTCCACAGTCCGAATCCGGAAATTTCCAGCCGCAGCGGGCCGCCTCCACCGTGCACTTCTGGACATACCGAAGCTTAGAAGATCCGCCACTCCGTACGAATAAAGAAGTCTTTCGTTCGAAGCTGTTTCTCGCCACGCACATCGGCGGCGCAATCGCCATGATCGTGGCCTGCCACACGAAGAATTCCGGTGAAGACTGGGGATCAGAGGTGCCCGCCGTGGCAGGAATTTTCGGATTGGACTACATGCAGTTCCGCTTCATAGGCGGCCCCAACGCCATAGGCCCACCCATCTACGAAATGATCCACTACGGCCTGGCAAGCGCAAGGTGACGAAGAGGGTGGGTCTGGACTGTCAGACCAAGCGGATCGCTTTCCTTCGTGAACCTTCGTGCCCTTTGTGGTTGGAGTCTTTTGCTTTCTTTTTGCACTTGATCCGCGAGTCGCTCCAACACGATTCACGCCGTCAAATGCTTCAATATCTCTTTCCCCAATTTCTGTGTTTCCCCAAAAAACTTCTGATACTCCACAAACAGCCGGTTCAACTCGAGCGACCGGTCAGCAGTCAGCTTCTTGCGCAGGATCATGTCCCGCACATGCACCGGGTTCGGCAACGTCGCATCCTCATTCAACTCTTCGAGCGCAGTATTCGGATCGTAGTGATACATGAAAGGACCTCATTGAATCATTGAGTCATTTAATCATTTAATCATTGAGTCATTGAATGAATGAGGACGCCACCCGCTTTTTGGATGAATTCTGATTACTCAATGACTAAATGTTTAAATGTTTAAATGTTTAAGTGTTTAAATGTTTAACTGACTAAATGATTAAATGACTACATCATTTCGGTTCCCCACAAATCATGCAGATGCACGATACCCAGCAAACGATCCTCGCCATCAACGACCATGAGCGAAGTAATTTTCTTCTCCTCCATCACGGCAATGGCTGAAGCTGCGAATTGATCACCAGCGATCGTCTTCGGCGATCGAGTCATCGCCTCGCCCGCCGTCAAATCCATCACATCTTTTCCACGTTTCTCCAACAACCGCCGCAAGTCCCCATCGCTGATAATCCCCACCAGTCGCTCACCCTCGGTAACCGCCGTCACGCCCAGCTTCTTGCGCGACATCTCATAAATCACATCAGGCATGCGCGTCGATGGCGCGACCCGAGGCAACGCCTCCCCGGTATGCATCAACGATTCCACACGCGCCAACCGCTTCCCCAACTTCCCGCCCGGATGCAGATTGGCAAAATCCTCTTCCTTGAATCCGCGCCGCTCACTCAATGCCACCGCCAGCGCGTCCCCCAAAGCAAGCATGGTCGTAGTCGAAGCGGTAGGCGCGAGCCCCAACGAACAAGCCTCCTGCGCGATGGAACAATCCAAAGCCACATCGGCCGCCGCCGCCAAAGTCGAAATGGATTGTGTGGAGCGGACACTCCTGTCCGCTGCTTTTGACTTCGACGTTGACTTGCTCGGGGGCCCTCCCGCCAAAACAGACGTTGCCCCACCCTTCGTGATTTTCGATGGATGGCTATTCTCACCGATTGGAGCCCCGCACACCGCATCCCCGGTCATCGTAATCAGCGGCACCCGCAACCTCTTAATGGTCGCCAGCAGCGCCAGAATCTCTTCCGTTTCCCCGCTCGCCGACAGCGCCACCACCACATCCCCCGGCACCACCATTCCCAAATCTCCATGCACTGCTTCTACCGGATGCAGATACAGCGCAGGACTCCCTGTCGAACTCAATGTCGCGGCAATCTTCCGCGCGATCAATCCGCTCTTGCCCATCCCAGTCACGACCACGCGCCCCGCGCAACAAAACATCAAATCGACAGCCCGCTGAAACGCCGCCGCCATCGGACCTGCAATCCGATTGGCCAAGGCATTCAGCGCCTCCGCCTCAATCCGCACCACGTTCTCGCCAATGTTCTTCATCGATGAAGTGTTTTCGGTGCCCTCTGTGGTTCGATCTTCTGAAACTTTGAAAAACTGAAACCTGAAACTCTAGAAATGATCCCCCTCCACCGACACTGTCCCCGTGCGCCCCATCTTCTGCCCCAAAATCGCCAGCCCCCTCGCTTGGATTAACCGATCCCACGGACCAGCCTGCCAGTTATCCCGCTTCTTCTCTGGATGGATCCACGGAGGCAACGTCAACATCAAATTCCGCGCCGTCGAATACACATACGGTTCATACATCGATCGCAGCTTCGCCAACTTGTCGCGCCCATACTCGTCATTGCGCACGCGTAGTCCTGCCGCCGTCAACGCGTTTCGCAATGCCTCGGACTCCTCCGCCGGAAGCCGATCGGGATACGCCGGGTCGTATCTGGCATTCACCACTTGCGCCAGATCCACCGCCGCATGCCGTGCCATTGCAAACGTCAGCTTCGCCTGCCCTGTCTGCACTCCGTCAATCCCCGTCAGTACCAGCGACGAAACATCCAGCATCGTCGTCAGCGCAGCGAGCCACGATTGATTACTATGCTGCGAACGGAAAAACGTCAGCACCGGATACGAAATCTGCGACTCCAGCAACTCCGCCGCCCACCGCTCCCAATCGCGCAGCACCTCATCCAGCACCGACTGGCTCATCCCGGGATCTTCCGTTCTCCCCGCCAGCCGCACCAGCAACTCCGCCGCCGATGGAGGCGATCCCGCCCGCGCATCCAGCATCGAAATCTGAATCTCGCGCCGCGAGAACGATGCATACACCGTCGGGATATACCCGATCACCACGCCGAGGAAGGCGAATCCCATCCCTGCTTCAATTACCGACAACGCCCGCGCGCCGCCCGAAGTTGGAATAATGTCGCCGTATCCCAGAGTGAAAAACGTCTCGCCGCTGTGATACAAAATTTTTCCAAAATTTAGTTTCTCGCCGCTGAGCTGCTCATGCCCGCCAATTCCGTACTGAATCAACGCAAATCCAAAAATCAGTCCTGTCGCCCAAACCCCCAGCAGCAAGATCAGCGACAGTGGCCCGAAGTATCCAAGAAAATTCTGCTGCCGCGACGTTGTCCTGATGCGCCCTGCGATTTTTCTCCACGGAATCCACGTCCGCCGGTAGAAGTAGGCGGTCAGCTTAAAATTCCGCAGCACCCGCCGCGGCAACACCACCGTCTCAAACGCATCCAGCAGCACCGCCCAGATGATGACGATGCCAAAACCAATACCCGCAATATTGACTTGTGAACTCATTTTGAAGAATCCAACGCCAACATACCAACAGATGTCATGCTGAGCGAGGATTGAGCGCCGCGAAGCGAAAGCTCAACCGCAGTCGAAGCATCCCTACCCATCCGAGAATGCTCGCCCGACGCTATCAATCGTCTGATCTAGATGCGTCGGGAAGCTTACCAGATTCGCACAGTCCCGAGACGTACTCGTCAGCGCTTGCGCGCAAGGCGCGCAATGAGACAGTATTCTCCACAATCCTTAATCTTTAAGAAACTGTCATCCTGAGCGAGGATTGTTCTCCGCGCCAAGCGGAGAACAACCGCAGTCGAAGAGCCTGCCCTGAGGCGAATGCCGAAGGGATCGCTATCAGCTCGACCACCCTAAGGTGTTTCAGGGAATTCTCACGATGCATCCCGAAGGAGTGCCGGCACCGTCATACTCCTTGCACCCATTCGACTCCACACCCCGCCAGGGCGATAATGAACCCAATGCCTTCGCCATCCATAACGCGTTTACTCCCGGCCATGTTCGCCCTGCTCCTAGCCATCCCCAGCGCAGCCCAGCAGGAGCCTCCGCACCGCATCATCCTCAAAGACGGTTCCTACCAGCTCGTCACCAAATACGAAGTTAAAGGAGACCGCGTCCACTATTACAGCTCCGAACGCGAAGAGTGGGAAGAACTCCCTAACTCCTTGGTCGACTGGACTGCGACCAACAAGTTCGAAAAAGAACGCGCTGCGGCAGCGTCCAGCCCCGAAGCCGTCCAGGTCGACAAAGAGATCGAACACGAGCGCGAAATGGAGGAAGCGGAGCGCCCGCAAGTCGCTCCCGGCCTCCGTCTCCCAATGGACTCTGGCGTATATCTCCTCGACACCTTCCATGGTGAGCCGCAGATCGTCGAGATCAATCAAACCGCCGGAGACGTCAACCGCAACACCAAAGGCAACATCTTCCACGCAGCCGTCAATCCCGTCTCCTCACTGAAGCAGACCATCGAACTCGACGGCTCCCATGCCCCAGTTCAGTCCCACGTCGACGTCCCCACCTTCTATATCAAGATCGATGAAACGACTGATCAACCTGAAGCCCCGGCTGCATCATCCCGTCCCGCCCAACCTCAGCAACCTCAGAAAGCCATCGTCCCCTACGACCGCTTCCGCATCCTCCGCGTCGAAGCCAAAGGTAACAAGCGCATCGTCGGGGACGTCAAGCGCCAGGTCACCGGCAAAGTCACCCGTGAGCAGCACGAGATTAAATCCACCATCACCGACATCCGCGGCGGATGGCTCAAACTCACCCCCACCGAAAATCTAACTCCGGGTGAATACGCGTTAGTAGAGATGACAGAAAAAGAAGCGATGAACCTCTACATCTGGGATTTCGGCGTAAACGCAAAAGCGCCACCGAACCCGAATCCATGGAAGCCAGACGTGAAACCCGCAGCCCAACCCACGCCAAAGCAATCAGATCCAAAGTGAATTCCCCTGTGTTCCTCTGTGCCCCCTGTGGTGAAAGGGTTTTGTTTCCCCCAAAAACCTAACGGCATCCCGAAGGATGCCGTTGATTTGCGATTCACTCGAAGCACGTGGCTCGGAGCTCGTTACTCGCAGCTAGTTATTCGTAATTCGATCCCTCTTCCTTCAACATCCCCCTCTGCGCGATCCCGATGTTGTCCCGCGTCGAATTCTTCACCATGTACATCATTCCGTCCGCCTGCCGGATCACATCATGCGCCGACCGCGCATCATGCGGATACGTCGCCACTCCAATCGACGCCCGCACATTCAAATTCAACCCTTCTTCCTTGCAGAAGCAACTAGCCCGTAGCCCGTCGCGCAACCGCTTCGCCACCACCAGCGCCTGATCCTTCCCAGTCTGCGGCAGCAACACGACGAACTCATCCCCGCCATACCGGAACGCGAAATCAATCAACCGCAGCTGCGCCTTGATTAGATATCCAATCTCCGCCAGCAGCTTGCTGCCGATCAAATGCCCGTGCGTATCGTTCACCGATTTGAAGTGATCCAGATCGATAAACAAAATACTGAACTCATATCCAAACCGCGATGACCGGTAAACCTCGGTCTCCAGCGTCTTATAAAGATGACGCGCGTTGTAGAGTCCGGTGCAGTCATCGGTAATCGTCAACTCCTGAATCTTCTCCACCCACCGCGCGTTCTCAATCGCGATCGCCGCGTAATCGCACAGCGACTGCAGGAAGAACAATTCCGGCTCCTTGAAGCGCTCCATGTCGACATTCACCAACTGGATCACGCCCAGCACCCGCAGCTTGGACCGCAGCGGCACACAAATTACCGACCGCGTCTCCCACTTCGTCGCATCATCCACACGGCTCGCGAAATACGGATCACTTCTCACGTCGGGTACTACGCGCGCTTCGCCGTGCTTCGCGACCCACCCGGCAATACCCTCGCCCACTTTCAGCCGGACATTCTTCAACGCCTCCGCCTTATCCCCCACCGCGATCGCAAAATACAACTCATCGTGCCCTTCATCCACCATCAGCAGCGACCACGTATCTGGACGGAAATATTCCGCCATTTTTTCCATGATCGTCTGCAGAATGGAATCAAGGTCCAGCGACGACGTGAGCGCCTTGGCCACGTCATGAAAAATCGTCAATTCCTGGCTCTGCCGAGTCAATTGAGTGCCGGCCTCAGGCATGGATATCCCGTCATTCCTCACAGATAAGGGTGGCGTTGAAAAATTATACGAGGCACTTTCGTCAACCAGCAATGAACGTTAGTAACCCGTACCCGTAACGCCAATGGGATCAAAAACTAACGCGGATTTTTTAGCCGATGGCCGGAGATTAGAAACGACCAATGCGGCGCGGGCGCGCCCGCCTGCGTAACCCACCCTTGTTTCGAGCTGCCGTCCTGAGCGCAGCAGGCACTTCACGAAGCGAAGCGCAGAAATACCAACCGCTTCCCCAGCCCTGTCCGCAACCGGGACCTGTCATCCTGAGCGAGGATTGTTCGTTGCGCCGAGAGCGCAACGAGCAACCGCAGTCGAAGGATGCCTACCGGTCAAAATGCACCGAGAGCGATTCAGGGAGTCCTTCCACGGTACCTCCGTGACCTCTGTGGCGAGAAACCACGTAATTCAGAAGAAAGCACCGCCACCTCCACTACCGTGGAAGAGCGGCGCTTCCAGCGCCGCGTTACAACATCGAAAAGACAGGGGCTTCAGCCCCAGTGGTCGTCCACGTCCTATAATCAACCCGATGAAAACCCTACTCCTCGCGCTGCTTCTCACGCCCGCCTTCGCCCAAACCCCCGACCCGCACTCCATCCCCGCCGTCGACGCCGGCATCGGACAATGTACCGCCGACTTCACCATCACCGACGCCGACAACAAGCCCATCTACGCCGCCAAAGTCAAAGTCCACATCGCCTACGGATTCGCCAGCGCCCGCAAGCTCGACCTCGAAGTCGGCACCAACGTCGACGGCAAAGCCCGTTTCACCAGCCTTCCCGACCGCGTCCAAAAAGGACTCTTCTTCGAAGCCTCCGAAGGCGACCGCACCGGCAACGCCTTCGTCGATCCCTCCAAAACCTGCCAGTCCCAACTCACCATAGCCCTGCACAAACCCACCACTACTCAATAGGTTTCAAGGTGTCATCCTGAGCGAGGATTGTTCTCCGCGCCGAGCGGAGAACAACCGCAGTCGAAGGACCCCTAAGAGTTCAGCCGAACCAAAGTCCTATCAGGGAGTTCTCTCCACGGACGCTGCCCACGTTTCCCGCGCCCGCCCGTAACCTCTCGTACTCCCTTGGAGGCGGCGCTCCAGCACCGCGCCCAAAGAAACCCCGCCCCAGCCAAGTTACCCTCCCCCTGTACACCTGTCCCGTAGCGCACGCGCCAGTCTTGTCCTATGATGTTCCCGAGCATCGGCCACGACGTCTCATGGGTGAATTCGGGGCAAAATTCCGCACGGCGCGCGAGTCCAAAGAACTTTCGCTCGATGACATTTCCAATGTCACCAAGATCAGCGCGCGCATGCTGCAGGCCATCGAAGAAGAAGACTTCGATCAACTACCCGGCGGCGTTTTTAACAAGGGATTCATTCGCGCCTACGCCAAACATCTGGGCCTGAACTCCGAAGACGCCATCAACGAATATCTTGTCTGTCTTCGTCAGGCACAGGTCGATTCTCACGCAGGTTGGGATTCTGGCATTCGTCCTGATCCGCGCCCGGCAAAAACTGCGGTCACCGCGCCACCCAAGCCTGCGCCGCGGGAGGAGACTCCCGTGGAAGTCGATGAACTTCCCGAACTTCAACTGCCGCGTGCAGAACACATCCGGCCCGCGCGTAAGGAATATCTCAATGAGCCTTCCTCCGGAATTCCGTGGACACTGATCTATCTAGCCGCACTTGTAGTAATCGCCGCTGCCGTGCTCTGGATGCGTCACTCTCGTTCGAGTGCCAGCGCCGCCAAACCCGCGTCCACAACCACGCCCGCTGTAATTACACCAGCTTCGGCCAAGCCTGCACTCGCTTCGCCCCAGCCCGCAACCAAACCCGCAGTCACCGCTCCAGCACCACCGAAATCGGTCGCATCAACGCCGCCACCCACCGCCACGAATAAACCCGCAGCCAGCTCTCCCGCGCCAACGACCACACCTGCTGCCAATCCGAATCAGGTCACCGTGGAAAAAAAGGGTGACGTCACGATCCGATCCTTCGGTGCGCCGACTCCGAAGCCGGCGATATCATCCTCGGATAACTTGACCCTCGTGATTCGTGCCACAGAAAACGTATGGGTCTCTGTCACCTCCGACGGACAACTCGTCGCACAAGAAACTCTTATCGCCCCAGCCAACTCCACGTTTCACGCCTCCCGTGAATTCGTCGTCCGCGTTGGCAATGCGGCCGGCGTGAGTTTCCTCTGGAACGGCAAAGAACTCCCACCTCAGGGTGCCGAATCCGAAGCCAAGACTTTCATCTTCGACGCGCAAGGAATGCGAGCCTCCACCCCCGATCAAGCGGCTCAGTGAACCGTTTCCTTCTGCATTCCAACCTCTTGCTTTCCGTTCTCTCCTATTCGTGTTTCCAGGCCACTTTGTAGAAATTGCGTACATGGAGACAGCCGCCCTCGGCTGTGCGACAGTAGGGCAGTTTCTCGGAATGTCAATCGCCCGAAACATCCTGTCATCCTGAGCGAGGATTGTTTTGCGCGCAGCGGAAAACAACCGCAGTCGAAGGATCCCTGCCACCTGCAACGGCTACCTGCGTCTTCCGGCTCTTCGCCCAAGAAGTTGGACTTCGAACCTGTCTATATGTGGACAGCCGCCTCGGCTGCCCGGCTACCCTCCCGTATCAGGCCACTGGTTTTACCAAAGTGCTAAGAGTCACCGTGCAAGAGCGGCGCTTCACCGCCGCATGAGCCCCAAACAGGAGACCGGGCTTTAGCTCGCCCACACCCATCAGGGACACCCTGATCCACTCCCACCTACCCCTTGTAGTATCCTGATGGGCGCACACACTCACGTCCAACGAATGAAACGCAACCTTCTGATTTCCTGCGGCTCGTTTCTCATTTTCGTCGCCGCGGCTTTCGCACAATCGGGGCCCGCTCCATCAGCTGCGCCCGCCAACGGTGGTCAATCGCAACAACCGGTCTCCTATGCCTCGGTGACCCAGCTCAACGGACTCCTCTCACAGCTCGAAGCCGCTTCGAAAGACACCCAGGCCGACCTGGTCAGGCTCCGCATCGAGAAGTGGAAGGCCGACGGATCCTACAAGAAGCAAGCGCTAGGAAATGTCGACTCAATCCAGCGCAACCTCCAAGGCGCTTTGCCCGAAATCATCACGCAGTTGCGCAACGCTCCAGAAGATCTTTCGGCGACCTTTAAGCTCTATCGCGAACTCGACGCTCTCTACGACGTGCTCGGCAGTGTGGCCGAAGGCACCGGAGCATTCGGCTCAAAGGACGATTTCCAATCCGTATCGAATGACTTGAATGGCTTTGAATCCGCGCGCAAACAACTCGCCGAACGTATCGAGACTCTCGCTTCATCGAAAGAAGCGGAGATCACCCGCCTGAGCGCCGCTCTAAAGACGGCACAGGCCGCCGCCACACCCGAGGCTCCCAAGAAAATTGTCGTCGACGACAACGAGCCTCCCAAGAAGCCAGCAACAAAGAAAAAGACCACCAAGAAGCCCGCCACGGACGCGACCAAGCCAGCCGCCGCCACGCCCAACCAGAATCCCCCAGCTCAACAGCAGCCTGCAACCAAGCCCCAATAAGTCACTAGTCTTGAAGGGCGCGCCTTCAGCCGCACCGGCCCTACCCAGAGCACTGTCATGCAGAGCGGAGCCGGAGTGCAGCGAAGCGAAACTCCGGCGCAGTCGAAGCATCCCTACCCTCGAACGAATGCCGGCGCGGGTCCCCACTCCGTCCGGAACAAATTTCTAAACCGCCCAGTCCCATGTCAAAATACTAACCCTCACTTTCGGAGCATCTCATGAGCACGATTCTTCAGCCCGCCCCAACGGTCTCGGCTCCGCTCTCCACCTCCCGAATCGCCTCAATCGACATCCTCCGCGGCGCAGTCATGGTGATCATGGCCATCGATCACGTACGCGTCTTCTCGGGAGTTCCCGCCGGCGGCCCCACACCCGCCGTCTTCTTCACTCGCTGGATCACCCACTTCTGTGCGCCTGCCTTCATCTTTCTAGCAGGCACAAGCATCTTCTTCTATGCCCGCAAACACTCCGACGCCTCTCGCTTCCTTCTCATCCGCGGCGCATGGCTGATCCTCCTCGAACTCACAGTTCTTCGCCTCTCCTGGACCTTCAACCTCGATTTCGTTCACTACGAAATGGCCGGAGTCCTCTGGGTCATCGGATGCTGCATGATCCTCATGGCCGTTCTCGTGAAACTTCCGCTGTCCATCTCGGCCGTCTTCGGCGCAATCATCATCGCCGCGCACAACCTCATGGATTCCCACCTGTGGCAACTCGCCGACAGCCTCAACGCTGGCAAGTTCTCCGGCCTCTGGAAGATTCTCTACTTCGGCTTCTACGCAGGCCATGTGCGGTTCGGCGCGGATGGCCCCAATCTCATCGTGCTCTATTCGCTCATCCCCTGGATCGGCGTCATGGCCGTCGGTTACGCATTCGGAAAAATCCTCACACTCGAACCGACTCGACGAAATCAGATCTGTTTGTTCCTCGGTCTCGGCGCCACCGCGCTCTTCCTCATACTCCGCGGATTCAACCTCTACGGCGATCCTCGCCCATGGAGCCACCCGTCGCCGCAACACTCGATGCCCGCGCTTCTCTCTTTTCTCAACTGCACAAAATATCCCGCGTCGCTAAATTTCTTGTTAATGACGCTCGGCCCAACGATCGCGCTCATCCCGTTGCTGGAACGCGCCTCCGGACCACTCTCACGCGCACTCACGACTTTCGGACGTGTTCCCTTCTTCTTCTACGTCCTCCACATCCCCTTGATTCACACGCTGGCGCTCATCGTCTCAAAGCTGCGCCTCGGCTACGTAAGCCCCTGGCTTTTCGCCAATCACCCGATGGGCAATCCCGAACCGCCCGACGGCTACACCTGGAACCTGCCTCTCCTTTATTTAGTCTGGGCGATCACAATCGTCATTCTCTATTTCGCCTGCCGCTGGTTCGCGAACCTGAAATCAAGCCGGAATGACTGGTGGCTAAAATACCTATAAATGGA
>Ga0070734_10004836_pt1 | contig 12420 bp, 14 predicted proteins | sample Coa_R1_8_FD_66444 | JGI IMG/M metagenome (GOLD analysis project Ga0070734, IMG submission 66444) | Surface soil microbial communities from Centralia Pennsylvania, which are recovering from an underground coalmine fire - Coalmine... | ecosystem: Environmental > Terrestrial > Soil > Unclassified ...
GGCGACAGCGACTTGATCGCGCCAAGGCCGAGCACGGAGACGATATTGACGATGTTGCCCTCCTGCTTGCGCGCGATCATCCGCCGCGCGACTTCGGTCGCGAGGAAATAAGCCCCCTTGAGGTTGGCGCCGATCACGGCATCCCAATCGGCATCGGCCTGCTCGACCGCGGGCTTTTCGATCGCGATGCCCGCATTGTTGATCAGCACGGTGATCGGTCCCAGCGCGATTTCAGCCGCATCGAGCGCGCGCGGAATCGAGGCGGTGTCGGTGACGTCCAACGCGACCGCAACGACGCTGCCGCCTTTGCCTTTGATCTCCTCTTCCAGCGCCTTCAGCTTGCCGGTCTGCCGCGCCGCCAGCACCACCGCCGCACCGCGACCCGCGAGCACGCGCGCGAATTGCCGTCCCAACCCCTGGCTCGCGCCGGTGATGAGGATGGTTTCCTGGCTGACGTCGAACAGATCTGACATGGCAACGCTCCGCACAAAACAAGTTTCATTGATAGCGACGATTTTAGTGATCGCAAACCCGATTCATTGACGCCCGCCCGCTAAGCTATCGTCAGGGAACAGCCGTCATGAACAAATTCGATCTCGCCGTCTATGCCGGCTTTGTCATTGCCACGCTTGCTGGCTTCAGGACGGGCCTGCTGCGAAGCGGCGTCACCATTCTCGCTTATCTCTTCGCGATGCCGATTGCGGTGTGGCTGATGTCATACGTTCCGCCGCTCGATGAGCAGTACCGCTCGCCGCTCCCCCACAATGTGGGACTTCTGCTCGGCGTATTCCTCATCATTGGTATGGTGCTCGGGAAGTTCGCGCGGATGATGGTGGACGAGGCCGTCGGCGACGAACCCGGCCTCGTTGACCGGTTCGGCGGTGCTGCGCTAGGCGCACTCCGCGTCGCCCTCGTCGCGACCTCCGTGGTGCTGGCGTTCGACCGCCTGATACCCGTCGGCCGCGAGCCCGCGTTCCTCGAGGGCTCCCAGCTGCGGCCGATCTTCTCCTCCGTCGGCCAGAGAGGTTTTCGCGCGCTGCCGACCGAGGCGGTCGCCGCAATCGATCACCTGCGCTGAACCGCGACACGGCCTGATATGCATTTTGATGGGAGAGGGTCCCTTATCAGCCACGCCCGAGTTGGCTAAAGTCCGTTCGCAAAAGGACCAGCTTTAAACGGGAGTGAAACAGTGGATCTGGGTATCAAGGGCCGCCGCGGCATCGTCTGCGCATCGAGCAAGGGATTGGGACGCGCCTGCGCCATCGCGCTGGCCAATGAGGGCGTGCACGTCACGCTGACCGCGCGCGGCGCCGAGGCGCTGAAGAAGACCGCCGACGAAATCCGCAAAATGAGCCCGGGCGTGACCGTCACCGAGATCGTCGGCGACATCACCACGCCAGCCGGCCGTGAGGCCGTGCTGAAAGCCTGCCCCGAGCCGGACATTCTGGTGAACAATGCCGGCGGCCCGCCGCCCGGCGACTTCCGAAACTGGACGCGCGACGACTGGATCAAGGCGATCGATGCCAACATGCTGACACCCATTGAATTGATCAAGGCCACCGTCGACGGCATGATGGCGCGCAAATTCGGCCGCATCGTCAACATCACCTCCGCCGCGGTGAAGGCGCCGATCGAGATTCTGGGGCTCTCCAACGGCGCGCGCGCCGGCCTCACCGGCTTCATCGCCGGCCTCTCGCGCAAGACCGTGATCAACAACGTCACCATCAACGGCCTGTTGCCGGGACCGTTCGCGACCGACCGCCTGTTCAACACGGCAAAGGCCGAAGCCGCCAAACGTGGCATCACCGCGGACCAGATGATGGCCGAACGCGCCAAGCAGAATCCCGCCGGCCGCTTCGGCGACCCCGAAGAATTCGGCTTGGCTTGCGCGTTCCTCTGCGGCGCCAAGGCCGGCTTCATCACCGGCCAGAACATCCTGCTCGACGGCGGCGCCTTCCCGGGCACGCTGTAAGCGGGCGCCGCGATGAAAGCCGTCTGGTACGATCGCGCCGGCCCCGCGGCGGATGTCTTGACGTTCGGCGAGACGCCGACGCCGCAAGCCGGCGCGGGCGAGGTGCGCGTTCGGCTCAAAGCGTCGGGCGTCAACCCCGCCGATACCTACCGCCGCGCCGGCAATTACCGCGGCCCGCGCTTTCCCCGCGTGATCCCCAACAGCGACGGCGCCGGCGTCATCGACCAGATCGGCAGTGGCGTGACGCGGCTCAAAACCGGCCAGCGCGTCTGGCTGTTCAACGGCCAGCGCAATGGGAGAGCCTTCGGCACGGCGGCGGAATACATTGCGATCGCCGAGCAGTTGGTGACGCCGCTGCCGGAAAGCCTCTCTTTCGCGCAAGGAGCGACCCTCGGGATTCCCTGCATGACTGCGTGGTGTGCGCTGTTCGCCGACGGCCCTGTCGCAGGACAGACGGTGCTGGTCACCGGCGGGGCCGGCGCCGTCGGCCACTATGCCGTGCAGCTTGCAAAGTGGGGCTGCGCGCGCGTGATCGCGACCGTGAGTTCTGAGGCGAAAGCCGAACAGGCTCGGCTTGCCGGCGCGGACGAGATCGTGAATTACAGGACGGACGACGTGGTCGACAAGGCGATGGCATTCACCGACAGGCGCGGAGTCGACCGCGTCGTCGATGTCGATTTCGGCGGCAACATCGCAACCACGCTCAAGCTGATGGCGATGAACTCCACCATTGCCGTCTATGCCACCAACGGCAATCGCGAGCCCGTCGTTCCGATGCGCGACCTGATGGAGCGATGCATCACGCTGCGCACGCTGGTGCTATACGCGCTGCCCTGGCAAATGCTTGCCGCTGCGCAAGCCGACATCACCAAATGGCTCAACGCCGGCACGCGCCTTCACAACATCGCCGCTCAGTTTCCGCTTCAACAGACGGCGCAGGCGCATCAGGCGGTCGAAAAGGGCGACAAGCTCGGCACCGTCATCGTCGATTGCGCGCGCTGAGCAACGAAACGATGTCCTCCGCCGCCTTCGGTCCACCTCTCCCCGCTGCGGAGAGGTGGCTTACCTCGCGGATACGATTGAGCCTGATCGCGCGTTACGCCGGCACGAGCAAGACAGGTTAGCCGCGGCTCGGATCATCCTCGTCGTGCTCGCTTTCGCTCGAGGAATCCGGCGTCATGTGCTCGTCCGTCCAGTCGACGCCGAGTGCATCGAGCCCGTCGGCGAGGAAATCGCCGAGCATGGGTTCGCCCAAAAGATAACGCGCCGTCTCGGCGCGGGCATTATCGTATTCGCTTCTCGCATCCACCGCGCGGGCTCGCAGCTCGTCCCATTCCTCGACGGAGCCGTCGCCGCGCCCGAGCCACATCAACGTCACAAGGTCGATCTGCTCGTCCTCATTGAGCGCCCTGATGAAGCTCGTGAGCTCGCGGACAACAGGATCCTGGCCGTCATCCTCGAGCACGTCGATCATGTCGTCGTCGGCGGCATTCGACCCGGAATCGAGGTCGGAGGCCGCCTCCTTGACGTCGAATTCCCGCGCCTTCTCGATGACGAAGGCGATTTTCTCGGCTGAGATCGCAAGATCTGGCATGTTGGATACCCTCCTCGGTCGAAACCGACAACGCAGCATGCCGCCAGATGATCCATTGCACACGGCTCCGGAAACCCGCATCCTGCCGTCAATAAGGGGCCTTGGGAGGAAATGTGGAATGCAGTGGAAGGTCGGCAAGGTCAAAATCACCAAGGTGGTCGAGCTCGAGACGGTCGGCAGCTCTAAATTCATCCTGCCGCTCGCAACGAATGAAGAAATTCGCAAACTACCGTGGCTCATTCCGCATTTCGCGACTGAGGAGGGACGGCTGAAAATGTCGATCCACTCGCTGGTGGTGGAAACGCCCAAGCGGCGGATCGTGGTCGATACGGGGCTCGGCAATGACAAGGAAGGCCGCGCCATCCCGACCTGGAACAATCGCAACACGCCGTTCCTCGAGGTAATGGCGGCCGCAGGCTTTCCGCCTGAAAGCATCGACACTGTTCTGTGCACGCATTTGCATGTGGACCACGTCGGCTGGAACACAAAGCTCGTCAGCGGCAAATGGGTGCCGACATTTGCCAATGCGCGCTACTTGTTCGGCAGAGGCGAATACGAGCATTGGCGCGACCACAGCCACGAGCCGGGCCAGAAGGCAGTGTTCAACGATTCCGTGAAACCCATCGTCGACGCGGGCAAGGCCGAGCTGATCGCAAGCGATGCGAAGGTGGCAGACGAGATCACCATGATCCCGACACCCGGCCACAGCCCGGGCCACATGAGCCTGCTCATTGCCTCCGACGGCGAACAGGCGCTGCTGACGGGGGACGTTGCCCACCACCCCTGTCAGATGGCGCACCTGGACTGGGCTTCGAGCGTCGATACCGACGCCAGGCAGTCCACCGACACGCGCCGCCGGTTGTTCTCGCGCTTTGCCGATACGCCGGTGCTGGTGATCGGCGGCCATTACAATGCCGGCCATATCAAGCGCGAGGGCGATGCCTTCAAATTCATCGCCTTGCCCTGATCCTTGTTGGGGCTGGCAGCGCGGTGCTGACGCGCCTTCGCCCACCCTACCCTGCACTTTACGCAGTTGAATTCCGTCTCCCGCTGTTCCAAAAACGCGGAAGGCGAGGAAACCCACAAGGGAGTGATCAAAAATGAAGCTCGTTCGTTACGGCGCCAAAGGCGCGGAAAAGCCCGGCCTGGTCGACAAATCCGGTCAGTTGCGGGACTTGTCGACGCATATCAGGGATCTTGACGGCGACGCTTATGCGCCGGCTTCGCTGCGCAAGCTCGCTGCCCTGGACCCCGCCACGCTCCCTGCCGTCAGCGGCAAGCCGCGGCTCGGCGCGCCGGTTACGGGAATCTCGAAATTCGTGGCGATCGGGTTGAACTACAGCGATCATGCCAAGGAAACCGGCAATCCGATCCCGACCGAGCCGATTTTTTTCCTGAAGGCCAATACCGCTCTGTCCGGCCCGAACGATCCGGTGGAAAAACCGCGCGGCTCCACAAAACTCGACTGGGAGGTCGAGATTGCCGCCATCATCGGCACCCGCGCCAAATATGTCAGCGAGGCCGACGCGCTCAATTATGTCGCCGGTTATTGCGTCTGCAACGATGTGTCCGAGCGCAACTTCCAAATCGAGCGGCTCGGGCAATGGACCAAGGGCAAGTCGCACGACACCTTCGGCCCGCTCGGCCCATGGCTTGTCACCAAGGACGAAATTCCTGATGTGCAGAAGCTTGGGTTGTGGCTCGACGTCAACGGCAAGCGCCGCCAGACCGGCAACACCTCGACCATGATCTTCTCGATGGCCAAATGCGTTTCCTACGTCTCGCAGTTCATGACGCTGCTGCCCGGCGATGTTCTCACCACGGGCACACCGCCCGGCGTCGGCACCGGGATGAAGCCGCCGACCTTCCTCAATGTCGGCGACATCGTGACGCTGGGCATCGACAGCCTCGGTGAGCAGCGCCAGGAGATCGTCGCAGCGCGTGAATAGACTGCCGAGCAGGGCTCCTCTGCGTCATTGCGAGCGAAGCGAAGCAATCCAGCCTGAACAACATCTGGATTGCTTCGTCGCTTCGCTCCTCGCAATGACGGCAAAGAGCCAGTCAACATTTTTGAGGGGACCTTCATGAAACTCACCTTTTCCCCGGCCTCGCCCTTTGCCCGAAAGGTTCGTATCGCGGCGATCGAGCTCGGGCTGATCGACAAGATCGAACTCACGCCGGTCACCACCGCGCCCGGCACGCCGAACGACGAATATTCGAAGATCAGCCCTTTAAAAAAATTGCCGGTGCTGATCCTCGACAGTGGCGACGTCATTCTCGATTCCTATGTCATCGTCGAATATCTCAACGAGCTCGCCGGCGGCAGTTTGATCCCTGACTACGGCCCGACTCGCTGGAAAGTGAAGACCGATCACTCGCTGTTGCAGGGCATGCTCGATTCCATGCTGCTCTGCCGCTACGAAAGGATGACGCGGCCGGAGGGGGCGCGCTGGCAGCCCTGGTATGACGATCAGTGGGGCCGGGCATGGAGGGGCATGGCGCGGTTCGAGGGACGCGACGACGTGTTGAAAGGCCCGCTGACCATCGCGCAGATCGCCCTGGTGTGCGTGCTCGGTTATGCCGATTTCCGCTTTGCCGATTGCGGCTGGCGCAAGGCCTATCCGAAACTCGATGCCTTCCACCAGAAGATGCTGGAGCGGCCTTCAGTCAAAGTGTCGGTGCCGCCGCCGGCCTAACAAGCGGAGTCAAGCTCATGAGTCTGAAATTCACCGCCGGCGACTTCACCATTCATCGCATCATCGAGCAGGAGACGACGTTCCTGCCGGCGCACGACATGCTGCCCGGTCTGACGCCGGAGCTGCTTGCGGAGAACCGCGGATGGATGAAACAAGCCAAGGCGATCGACGACACCGACACGCTGATCCTGTGCTTCCAGTCCTACGTCGTGACCACGCCGCATCACACCATCCTGATCGACAGCTGCATCGGCAATGACAAGCCGCGCCCCGCTCGTCCGAAATGGAACATGAAGACGGACGACACCTATATGCGCGGGCTGAAGGCCGCGGGTTTCTCGGTCGGCGACATCGACTTCGTGATGTGCACGCATCTGCATGTCGACCATGTCGGCTGGAACACGCGGCTGGAGAACGGGCGCTGGGTGCCGACCTTTCCGAAGGCGCGCTACGTCTTTGCCAAGGGTGAGTACGATTATTGGGCCGAGCAGAACGCAAAGAGCGAGGTGCCGCCCATTGCCGACAGCGTGCTGCCAATCGTCGAGGCCAAGAAGGCCGAGATCGTGACCAACGATCACGCGATCGGCGACCACGTACGGCTCTTGCCGACACCGGGCCACACGCCGGGGCACGTCGCCTTCACATTTGGGCGCAGCGGCAAGGAGGATGCGGTGTTCTCCGGCGACCTCATGCATTCGCCGTTGCAGACGCTCTATCCGGAGCTGTCGCCGAGGTTCGATGTCGATCCGGCGCTGGCTGCCAAAACGCGGCGCAGCTTCCTGGAGCGCTATTGCGACACCAATACGCTCTGCTGTACGGCGCATTTCCCCTCGCCCTCGTCGGGCAAGATCCGCCGCAAGGGCAACGGGTTCACGTGCGAGATGGCGTGAGGTCTTGAAGTGAGAAGCGGGCGCGCGGAGGGTCCCCTCGAAAGGTCTTGCGATGAGTCTGAAATTCTCGGTCGGTGATTTCACCATCCATCGCATCGTCGAGCAGGAGTTGCCGCTCGTTCCGGCGCGTGAATTCCTTCCCGACCTGACACCGGAGCTGCTGGCTGAAAACCGCGGCTGGATGAAGAAAGTCGGCGCGATCGACGCCGACGACAAGCTGATCCTGTGCTTCCAGTCCTACGTCGTGACCACGCCGCACCATACGATCCTGATCGATAGCTGCATCGGCAACGACAAGCCGCGGCCCGGCGCGCCGAACTGGAACATGAAGACGGACGACACCTATATGCGCGGGCTGGCGGCGGCCGGTTTCTCCGTCAACGACATCGACTTCGTGATGTGCACGCATCTGCATGTCGATCATGTCGGCTGGAACACGCGGCTGGAGAACGGACGCTGGGTGCCGACCTTTCCGAAGGCGCGCTATGTGTTCGACAAGTCCGAGTACGACTACTGGACCGAGCAGAACGCAAAGGCCGAAGTGGGACCATTTGCCGACAGCGTGCTGCCGGTGGTTGAAGCCAAGAAGGCGGAGATGGTGACGAACGATTTTGCGGTCGGCGATCACACCCGCATCCTGCCGACGCCGGGCCACACCCCGGGCCATGTTGCTTTCGCGTTCGGCAAGGACAAGGACGACGCCGTGGTCGCCGGCGACCTCATGCATTCGCCATTACAGACGCTTCACCCGGGACTGTCGCCGAAATTCGACTTCGATCGGGAACAGTCCGCAGTGACACGGCGCAGCTTCCTGGAGCGCTATTGCGACACCAATACGCTCTGCTGCACGGCACATTTCCCCTCGCCCTCGTCGGGCAAGATCCGCCGCAAGGGCGACGGGTTTGTGTGTGAGATGATTTAGCCGGCCGCTCTAACATTATCGCCGCATCCGCATATCGCGTATCACCCTCCCCTGGAGGGGGAGGGTCGGCACGCAATCGAGCGTAGCGAGATGCGTGACGGGGTGGGGTGAAGAAGAGCGAAGTGGCACCCCACCCCGCCGCTCATTTCATTCGCGGCGACCCTCCCCCTCGAGGGGAGGGTAAGAGCGATCGGCGGCGATCACACATCTCAATCAAACAGGCTCGGCGTGTGATTGACCGCCGCGCCTTCGATCGCGAGCATCTTCAGCTTCGTCGACACGCCGCCTCTTGCCGAAAACCCGCCCGGCTTGTTGCCGGCCGCGAGCACGCGGTGACACGGCACCACGATCGGACAGGGGTTGCGCCCCAGCGCTTGGCCGACATCGCGCGAGAGCTCAACGCCGCCGAGCCTCTTGGCGATATCGCCATAGGTCATGGTCTGCCCCGGTGGAATCGTCCGCGCAATGTCATAGACGCCGCGATTGAACTCGGGCACGCCGTCGAGGTCGAGCGCGATGTCGCGCAGATCGTCGCGCTTGCCCGCGAGGAGCTCGACGATGCGGTCGATCGCGTGCCGCACCTGCGCTGTTGGCTCTGTTTCCTCGATGTCGCTCCGGCGCTGGCGGATACGCGCAATCGTCTTGTCGCGGCTGCCCATCGGCAGTTGCACCCCGTTGATCCCGCGCGGCCCCCATTCGATACCGCAAATGCCGATCGCGGTGTCGAACAAGGCAAAATGCTGGTCTGTCATGGCTTGCTCCAAAATCGCATGTTCTCTCTCTAACTGTTGCGACGGAATCTAGGCTTGGAAAGTGTTGCCATCCACCCGGATTCCGGGAATCTTGCACAGCCTGTTTCACCTCCCGCCAACCGCTGCCACACCTAGTGCGGTGGATTTGACATTCGCTTCAGTATATCGGCGAGTGCTCCAAGCGAATGTCAAATCCAAAACTGCACTAGAATCATATCCTCGCTAGTGTCCCTTTGGTTCTGACATTCGCAAACGAACGTGCCGCAACATGATACGAATGTCAGAACCGGGACACTAGGAAGCCCCCAAAATGCAGACCCTTCGCGTCAATGGATACGACATGGCCTATCTCGACGTGGGGAGCGGCGTCCCGCTCGTCTGCGTGCACGGCTCGCTCTGCGATTTTCGTAATTGGGGTGCCGTCATCGGCCCGCTCTCGCAAAAACACCGCGTGATCGCGGTGTCGTTGCGACATTTCTTCCCCGATCGCTGGGACGGCATCGGTGACACCTATTCGATCGCCCAGCACGTCGATGACATGATCGCGTTCATCGAAAAACTCAATGCCGGCCCGGTCAATTTGATGGGTCATTCCCGTGGCGGCCATATCTGCTTCCGCCTCGCCGGGCGCCGGGGCGATCTGTTGCGCAAGCTGATCCTTGCCGAGCCCGGCGGCGAGCTCGATGCCAGCCTTGACCCCGACTACGAGCCGGGCCCGTTTGTCATGTTGCAGCACTTCACAACTGCGGCAGAAAAGATTGCGGCCGGTGATGTCGACGGCGGCCTTGGCTATTTCATGGATGTGCTGGAAGGTCCCGGCACATGGAAGCGTATGCCGGCGATGGCAAAGCAGCTGCTGCGCGACAATGCCACGACGCTGATCGGGCAGGTCAAGGACAAGCGCCCTCCATTCTCCAAGGCGGATGTGGAGGCCATCAAGACGCCGGCGCTGTTCATCGGCGGTGCCAACACCAAGGGCCTCATACCGAAGGTGCTGCTTACGCTGGCGGCGAACATCGCCGGCTCGCGGACCGAGATGATTCCCGGCGCCACGCACCCGATGTTCGAGCAGGCGCCGCAGAAATATTCCGAAATCGTACTAGATTTTCTGGGAAGCTGAGCATGCAGACCCTTCGCGTCAATGGATACGACATGGCCTATCTCGAGGTCGGACAAGGCCCGCCGCTGGTCTGCGTGCATGGCACGCTCGGCGATTTCCGCACCTGGTATTCGGTGCTCGGACCGCTGTCGAAAAAGCATCGCGTAATCGCGGTCAGTCTCCGGCACTTTTACCCCGAGCACTGGGACGGCGTCGGCGACGATTACCGGATGGCGCAGCACGTGGCCGACGCGATCGCCTTCATCGAGCAGGTCAATCCGAAGCCGATCGATCTGATGGGTCATTCGCGCGGCGCGCATATCTCGTTCCGGGTCGCGCAGCAACGCCCTGATTTGCTGCGCAAGCTGATCCTGGCGGAGCCCGGCGGCGATCTCGACGCCTCGCTCGATCCGAGCGCGCCGCCGTCAATCCTGACGCGCATGGCCGAATATTCCGAGCGAGTGAAGGCCGGCGATATCGACGGGACGCTGCGGAGCTTTGTCGACGGGGTCGACGGCGAGGGTCGCTGGGCGCGGCTGCCGGCCGCCGCCAAGCAGCAACTCCGCGACAACGCCGCCACGCTGATCGGCCAGGTCCACGAGGCTCGCAAGCCTTTCAGCAAGGCCGATGCGCAACAGATCAGGACACCGACCCTGTTCATCGGGGGTGCCGACACCAAAGGTAGCCTCGCCGTCGTTCACCGCGTATTGGCCCAGCATGTGGCAGGTTCAAAGACCGCCTTGATCGAAGGCGGCCGCCACTGGATGTTCGAGCAGGCGCCGCAGGACTACTGCAGGGCGGTGGAAGAATTTCTGGCAGCAGGATGACTTCAATTGGGGTACGGACGACCCCTTGACCCGGCCCTGGGCACCAGTTAGTACTCTGAATACGGAATTCCGTATTCTAATATGGACCTGCCCGCCCATGATCCCCCTGCAGCCCGTGCCCAATCTGACCGACCAGGTCTATGCGCGGATCCTGGAAGCGATCATCGACCGCAGCCTGCTGCCGGGACAGCGCATCACCCAGAACGAGCTCGCGGAACGGCTCGGTGTATCGCGCCAGCCGGTGTCGCACGCGTTGCATCGGCTCCACCAGCAGGGGCTCGTCGCCGAAAGCGGCCGTCGTGGCTTTGAGGTCACGCCGCTCGACGCCGCACGCATCCGCCAGCTCTACGAGGTGCGCGGCGCGCTCGATGCGCTCGCCGCGCGCTTGGCCGCCGGACGGGCCAAGGGCGACACCAAGAGCGACACCAAGGGCGACCCTGCCGGCCGCGCCCGCCTTGAAACCGCGCTGCGCGCCGGCCGCGCGATCGACAAGAAGACGCCGCTCGCGAGGCTGATCGCGCTCGACGTCGATTTCCACAGCGCAATCTACCGGCTCGCCGGCAATCCCGCGATCGAGGAGATGATCGTACCGCACTGGCCGCATATGCGCCGCTCGATGGCGACCGTGCTGGCCGAGCTCGATTATCGCGAGAGCGCCTGGACCGAGCACGAGTCGATTGCCGCGCACATTCTGTCGGGTAACGCGAAGGCCGCCGAGAACGCCGCATTTGCCCACGCACAGGCGGCAGGACTCAAGACCGAGGAAAGACTGAAGGCGCACGAAAAGGCGGCATGACCCGCGTCGTGGGATCGCGGAATTAGAAACCAGCAAGGAGGACTGCCATGAAACTCACGCCACAGCAGATCGAGCATTTCAATCGCGAGGGCTGGCTGTTTCTGCCCGAGCTGTTCAACCAGGAGGAGACCGATTTCCTGGCGCGCGAGGCCGTCAACATCTACGACGCCAACCGGCCCGAGGTGTGGCGCGAAAAGAGCGGCGCTCCTCGTACCGCCTTTGCCTCGCACCTCTATAACGAGGCGTTCGGCGTGCTCGCCGCCCATCCGCGCATGATCGAACCGATCGAACAGGTCTTTGGCGAAAAGGTCTACATGCATCAGTTCAAGATCAACGCCAAGGCGGCTTTCACCGGCGACGTCTGGCAGTGGCACCAGGATTACGGCACCTGGAAGCGCGACGACGGCATGCCCGAGCCGCGCGCGATGAACATCGCCATCTTCCTCGACGAGGTGATGCCGATCAACGGCCCGTTGATGCTGGTGCCGAAGAGCCAGACCGCCGGCGACCTGAAGGCTTCGCACGACGTCGAGACCACCTCCTATCCGCTGTGGACGCTGGATGAAGAGACCGTGACGCGGCTGGTGAAGCAAGGCGGCATCGTCGCGCCAACCGGCAAGGCCGGCGGTCTGTTGATGTTCCACGGCAATCTGGTGCACGGCTCGGCCGGCAACATCACGCCCTACCCGCGCAAGATCGTGTACCTCACGCTGAACGCGGTCTCGAACTACATTCGCACCCCCACGCGGCCCGACTATATCGCGCATCGCGATTTCACGCCGATCGAGCCGGTCGACGACGACGCGCTGCTGCGGCTCGCGCGTGCGCATCGCCAGGCGGCGGAGTAGATGCATCGGCTCACCTCTCCCATT
>Ga0070734_10004840_pt1 | contig 12409 bp, 10 predicted proteins | sample Coa_R1_8_FD_66444 | JGI IMG/M metagenome (GOLD analysis project Ga0070734, IMG submission 66444) | Surface soil microbial communities from Centralia Pennsylvania, which are recovering from an underground coalmine fire - Coalmine... | ecosystem: Environmental > Terrestrial > Soil > Unclassified ...
GTTGCTGAAAATCATCAAGGAATGCAGGCCAGTCGAGCGGCAGGCCATGCTTTTGAAAGTAGCGGATTGGGAACGAGAAGCCGTGATCGATGCCAACGATAGAGGGAGGGCCGGCGCTGAGCTCCGCCACAAGCCATTCAGCGATCTCGCGGCGGGTCCAATACCAGCGGGGACTTTTTGGGGGAGCGACCTCGCCGGGCGGCGTGAGCCTGTCAGCCTGGTAGATGCGCAGACCCTTGAGGCTGGATATAGGTACTTCAGCGCCAGAGTAATCAATGCCGATGTAACGGTCGAAGATCATTGTTCGGTCAATTCCGCGCCTTTGTTCAGAGTGATGTCGCGGACAAAACAGGGTTATACCACCCGGTAGGCCCGCTCTACCAACTGATGTGTCTGGATGGCTGGGCGAGGAAGGACAATTGGCAGGGCTCAGCATTGTCCTTATTCGTAATTGATTCGCTCAGTAAAAGCAGCTATACTCCTACAGCGCCCCAGGGTGTGGTGGTCTTCAAAGAAGCTCTTTGAAAATATAGCAGTTAGCCAAAAGGCTTGTACTTGGTTTTTGGTACTTGGTACTTGGGGAAAGCACTGCGACCCTCTGCCGACCGAACAGTAAAAACGGAAAAACAGGCCGCAAATTGACCGCGATTAGAGCCCTGAAAAAACTGAAAAATGAGAGGTCGACAGGCTTTCGACAGGCCTTTCGATTTTGGGTTCGGCCTTTGCTTTCAACAAAACGTCCAAGGGGGGTGGGGTCTTTGGCTGAGGAACGCAGGCAGAGGGCCACAAAGAGATTGCCAAAATTGCCATAATTGCCAAAAATCGCCGAAATTGAAAACCGAAGGCAAACCCCAAAATCTGACCACCTGATCAGTACAGGTAACACTGATCGGAAATAGGAATGACGGGGTCATCCCCGGGATTGAGTTGCGTAAGTCTTTTGGAATCCTAGATGAGGGGGATAGGGGGAGGGCTATAAAAACGCCGTCATTGCGCGTGATCGGAAAAGCAAAACCCATACCGCGGACTGATTAGGAACCCATCACCGGAGTTGAATCGTGTAAGCCTTTTGGAATCCTAATTGAGGTACCGGGGGAGAGGGCCTCAATCGCCGTCATCGCCGTAATCGCGCGTCATCGCCGGAATCGGAAAAGCAAAACCTTAGCACGATTGACTGAGGAAGAAGGAAGGCTATTTGTCGTCATCGTCTTTGTCGTCGTCATCGTCCAAGCCGCCGCTGGCAAGCAGGTCGCGCAGTGCGCCTTCTCCGCCAGCGCCGCGCTGCTCTCCGGCCACGTTGCCATCGCGGTCGATCACGACATAGATCGGGTAGACTTTGGCCTCAAACATGGCTGCCAGGTTGGTGTCGTCAGTTAAGACGATACGGGTGGACCGCGGGTGCTGCTCCAGATACTTCTTCACCGTCTTTTTGGATTCGCCCACGTTGATGGCGAGAATGACAAGCCCTTTGTTGGCGTATGCGTCATTAATGCGGTCGACGAAGCCAGCTTCCTGAAGGCAGTAACCGCACCATGTGGTCCAGAACTCCAGCAATACGACCTTGCCTTTTACGGAGTCATTGTTGAACTTCTCTCCGCGGGTAGTGGTGGCGCTGAAGCGCGGAGCCGGTTCTTTGGTCTTGGCCTTGCCGGCCGCTGGTCCTGCGGCAGCGCAAAGCAAGGAGGAAACCAACAGACAGGTTATGGCAACGCGCAAAGTGCGAAGTTGAATTGGAGCTTTCATGCGGCGGTACTTTATCACAGAAAGGCATAGTTTCAGAGGATGTTCCATTGCAATGCCAATTGGCAAAGGCTCTTAAGATCGCGCAGCAAAGATGGGAACTCAAGATTGCGTCCAGCTCTGGCCGCTCATTGGTAGTCGAACAGCAGCGAAGTTGATTGGCTACTGAAGAGAGAAATTGCAGACGGCCAGTGTTGCTCCAGCGGGAGCGTGCACGAGCTGTCCCCAGCCGCCCAGCGTTGTTGCTCCGCGCTGGCCGGAAGGAACCTGCAGATCGGTGGCCAATGGGATTTCAGCGCTGCCCGGCGGCGTAACAAACAGGGAATAAGTGGTTGCCGGCAGATTTTCTACCAATCGGAATCGCAATGTTTCACCGGCAGTGTAGGGAACGGCGGATGAAATCAGTGAATCGCCATTGCGGACATGGATTACGCCGTCGGGGCTGAAGTTGATCAGGCTGCTCAGGCTCGGTTGGTTGCTGGAAGGGGGCGCGAAGAAGCCCAAAGCCGCATCCATGGCTGATGAAGAAGGAGTAACGGAAAAGGCGGCGGCAAAGCCTTTGGCCGGTGACACAGGAAAGCTGACGCGTTGAGCAGTTGAGCCTGCCAGCGTGCTCACGCACCCCGTTGGAGCAACAGCAATTTCAGCGGACATAATTGCGTTGGCCGGTGATGCTGCGGCCTGAACAGAAGCCGTGACAGCAACATTCTGAGAAACATTATTATTCGAGCTGTCCCTGGCGGTCACAGTGATGGTGGTACTGCCGGCGGGAGTGGCGGACGTGGTCGAGGCTGTCAAAACGGCAGAGCCGGAACCACCGGTGATCGTGGGGGTATCAAAGCTGGCAACGATCGTTGAACTTGAAGATGAGGCACTGAGCGAAACAGTGCCGGTAAATCCGTTGAGTGCGGAAACGCTGATCGTATAGGTGGCTGAACCGCCTGCCGTGACGATCTGTGAGGTGGGATTGGCAGACACGGAAAACTCTGAGTTGCTGCCGCCGCTGCCCGTGGTTGATCCAACGGAGCGGCGCGGCGAAATCACGCAGCCATTTGCAATGATCAATAGACTTGCCAGCAACAGTGCCAACTTACGCATGGGAGAGTCTCTTTTCTCGGCCGGTCCCAATAAGAATGAGAGTAATACATTTGGATTCGCATTTGCGGCCCAGATGTTTGCCGGGGCAGCGTAAACAATTGGTAAGAGTTGGGCTATTTTTGTAAAACTGGCGACCTGTTTGGAGTCTCGAACAGGCTTCTTCTCATGGAACCGCAGAGCCAGGGAGAATAGCGTTATGTTTCCTCAACTTGCAGAGTTTCAAGATATTGCCATTCTGCTGTTGCGGCTAATGGTTGGAGCCATATTCACAAGCAGCGGCTGGAGCCACCTGAAAGATCCGGAAGGCCGTGGGATAAGCATCGGCATGAGCAAGGGCTTCACGGCGTTTCTGGGCGCGGCTGAGCTTGCCGGGGCATTGGGTGTAGTGGTCGGCGTGCTGACGCAACTTGCCGCCGCAGGCTTGATTCTGGTGATGCTGGGCGCGATCCAAAAGAAGATCTTCGTATGGAAAACAGGCTTTTGGGGCAAGCACGGCACAGATGGCTGGCATTACGACCTGATGCTGGTGGTAATGAACCTGGCCATCATCACAACCAACGGCGGAAGGTTTGTCTTATGGATGTAGAGCGTCGACCCATTGCCTTAAGGCATGACGAGCAAAAGCTATTTAAGTTTTACGAGTCCAACCACGTCTCCGCCATTTGGACCCACGGCATGCACCCACACGTTATTAAATCCGTCTTTCAATTCCGGATATTGGGCGATCATGGCGTTGGCCAGATTGCGCGCATCGGCCTGCGTGCCGTTGAAATCCGCGGTGCTGGGGACAGAATATTTCATTGTGAGATCAAAGTTCTTGTCATTGCGGAAGAAGTTCATCTCAGTAATGTTGTAGGTTTTGCCGCCCGCGGTAAACGCCACCGGCTTGCCGCCCACAGGGATATCTTTTGGCTGGATGCTGTTGGTTTCATCGGTAATCTTGCTGAGCATCTTTGTGTTCATGTACGTGGCGGGCTGCAGAAGATCGTAAGAATTCAGATAGTAAAACCAGGCATTGTGTGTCTGGCCTTTGCTCTTGTAGTCGCGCGCCTGCAGCAAATACCAGAGGCCGTCATGGCCGGCGGCGGAGCCGGGACGAATCTGATATCCGGCAATTTTCCAGCCACCCAGATCCTGGAAAATGATGGAAAGAGCGTACGGTCCCTTGTTGCCGATGAAGTCCTGAATGGTAACGGCGTATTTGCCGACGGCAATTCCGGAAAGATCAAATTCTGCCGTATTCGGATTCATGCCGTTGGCGCCGAAAACACCGCAGTAGAAGGTGCCGTCCGGGCCGGGATTCGTGCCGGTATCGAGAAAATAGAGGCTGCGGAGTTGTGCTTTAGCGCCTTGAAAAGCGTCTTTGTTGTCGTTGACCGCGCCGGTGATGCCGGCAAAGTTCGACTGCAGTGAAGGAACCGCGCTGGTCTGAAGGCCCTGTACGTTGCCGCTGGCGCTTTGATCGAATGCCTGTTGCGCCGCGGTCTCAATGGCCTTGCGCGCAGGCTCAGGGATTTCGTCCTTGTTCTGGCAGGTCTGGGCCGATGCCGAAAAGCTAGCTGCCAGAACCAGTGTTGCTGTAAGAATCCTGAATGTAAGTTGCTTCATAAAAGTGCGCTACTCCGGTTTATCTAGGATGCTTTAGACCGCTTTTCAGATGCACGAGGTTTCCGGCTCAAGCCCGTAACTCATAGGTAAATATATCGCTTTGGCGGATAAGCAGGGAAGTGGAGTTAAGCATGGAAACTCATGAGGCCTAAGTGAAATTAGCGGGACAAGTTTGCGAACGCCGAACGTTCTTTATCCATAAGGAGTAAAATCTCCAGAACAAACAAATTAGGGGCAAAGGGCTCGGTTCAAACCAATCTTATGGCACGTTTTTCTTCAATAACTTGTGGCGGTTTTGTTCTTTTCGGCGCATTGATGTTGCTTCAGGCGCAGACCATGCGTCCAACAGTGCCGGTCCAACGCCCCAATCCGCCCGGCAGCCTTGCTCAGCAAACGCCTCATCAAACTCCGCCTCCTCAATCCCCTTTGGGTGCTCCAGCTTCTTCTGCAACTATCGGCCAATCAGCCGTCCAGCCAGGCCCAATGGGACCGCCTGTAGCCCCTGTGGTGACGTATCGCGATGGCTTACTCAGCGTGCAGGCGCTGAATTCAAACCTGAGCAGCGTGGTGACGGCCATCCGGAACAAGACAGGAATTGAATTTGAAGGCGCAGAAGGCATTTCAGAACGGGTAGCAATTGCCCTGGGCCCAGCGCCGGAAGGTGACGTTCTGGCTGCGATTTTTGCCGGCTCGAAGTACGACTTTCTTGCCATTGGAAGGGCAGACAGTCCGACTATTGTGCAAAAGGTCATCCTGACCGTGAAGAATAATCCGGGCGCGCCAGGAGAAGCACAGGCGCAGCAGCAGCCGCCTGCGGCGAATCAGGGCGAGGAAGAAGAAGTTCCGGAAGAACAGCCAAATGCCGGCGAGCCGCAGGATACGCCAGTTCAACCTCCTGTGCCGCAACCGCCTCCACAAGCTGAGAACCAGCCGAACCAGCAGCCGAAGACGCCGGAGCAATTGCTGCAAGAACTACAGGAAATGCGACGGCAAAAAGGTTCGCCGGAAGATCCAACTAACAATCCCAATCCGGCTCCGCGAAAAATGCCGCCGCGGTAAAGCAGTCGCTCGCTTAGATCAAAGGCCTTTGCTGCCTTTTTTGAGAATTGGTTGTTGGGAAAGCGGTGACGGAAATGGAATATCTGGTTGGCATCTTGTTGTCGCTTGGGACAATAGTCCTCGCCGCTGTGGTTGGCTTTGCCCGGGAAAGATCTTTTTATTCGACGGTGCTGATTGTCGTCGCCACCTATTACATTCTGTTCGCCGCGATGGGAGCGTCAGGGCGAACATTGATGATTGAAATCGTAATCGCGAGCGGCTTCATTCTTTTTGCCGCACTTGGCTTTAAAGGGAATTTTTGGCTGGTAGCGGCTGCATTGATGGGCCACGGGATATTTGATTTTATTCGTCCCAGCGTGATTGCAAATCCCGGAGTGCCGCACTGGTGGCCGGGTTTCTGCATGGCATTCGATGTGATTTTTGGCGGATGGATGGCGTTACACTGTTGCAGCGGAGAAGCTTTCCGCATTCAGGGGCCATGGATCGGCACGCCAGTTAGCTTTTACAGCAAAGCGGGCAGATGCCGAACGATAAGGCTTAGTGGCTGGACGCCGTAGTGGCAATCACCGCGGTTGTGGTCGTCTGGCTTTCAACCTGTCTACGGGCAAAAGCGTGCAGGATCGCGCTGATAACAGCGTAGCCGCAAGCAATACCAAAGACGAGTGAAAACAGAATGGTAAAGAGCACGGTGGAGGAAGCCAGAATGGGATTCATTGTCCAATCTCTTTGATGGTCCTTTTCTCGGGCCGGTTGGTTTCGCCGGCCATGTGCATTGTCGGCAATATTGGTTCAAATGTCTGCATTACCGCCGCTGCTGCACCCTTGATACCTCATCATGCCCTTTGGTCATACTGCCCGCAAATAACTGAAGTCATTAGGTTAAAGCCCGAGTTTTTTCACGGTCGAGCGCGAAAATTGACCGATCTTAACCGCGAACGATAAGATACGGAGTAGAGCTGTGCGCTCACCTTCCGGAAGCTTCCAGTGAAGGCGTCCGCAATTTTGTTGGGGTTGCGCTCAGTTTTACGAACCAGGTTTAGAAGGTCCATGGCTATAAGCAACATCACTGTGCGCGGCGCTCGCCAGCACAATTTGAAAAACATTTCGGTTGAAATCCCGCGCAATACTTTAACGGTAATCACGGGACTTAGCGGTTCGGGCAAATCGTCTCTCGCGTTTGACACTATTTATGCCGAAGGCCAGCGCCGCTATGTGGAAACGCTCTCCGCATACGCGCGCCAGTTTCTCGACCAGATGGAGCGGCCGGACGTGGACTCCATCGATGGCCTGAGTCCGGCAATCTCCATTGAGCAAAAGACTACCTCACGCAGCCCGCGCTCTACAGTCGGAACAATCACTGAGATTTACGATTATTTACGCCTGCTATACGCTTCGGTCGGCGTACCGCATTGCCCAAAATGCGATAAGCCGATCAGCCGCCAGACCTCCGACCAGATTGTGCAACGCGTGATGCAGCTCAAGGCTGAAGACCGTGTGATGATCATGGCGCCGCTGGTGCGTGGTCGCAAAGGCGAATTCAAGGAAGAACTAGCCAAGTTGGCGCAACACGGCTTCGTGCGTGCCCGCATTGATGGCGAACTTCGCCACCTGGATGAAGAACTCGACGAAATCCAGCTCGACAAGCGCAAGAACCACACGATTGAAGTTGTGATTGATCGCCTGCTGGTGAAGCCCGGGATTGAGAAGCGGCTGGAACAATCCGTGGCCACGGCCATGAAACTGGGTAAAGGACTTGTTCAGGTGGCCGTGGTGAACGGGGAAGAGCACCTTTATTCGGCGCGCATGGCCTGTCCTGATTGCGGCATCAATATTCCTTCACTGGAGCCACGCTCATTTTCTTTTAACAGCGTTTACGGCGCGTGCCCGGAATGCAACGGGCTGGGCAGCAAGTATGATTTTGATCCGGCCAAGATCATTGTGGATTGGTCTAAACCGCTGCTGGATGGCGCACTCGGTCCCGGATCGGGATCGTCTTATCTTCAGCGGATGGTCGACATAGTTGCTGCGGCTTATAAACTGGACATCGCGACACCGTTTGAGAAGTTTCCGCCAAAAATCCAGAACCTACTGCTGTACGGGCCCGACGAAAAAGAAGCTCCGCGCCTGGGCTTTCGCGGCGTGCTTGGTTTTCTGAAGCAGAACCTGGAAGAATCGACCTCTGAAAGCTATCGCGAGTGGATGTTGAGTTACATGTCAGCGACGAAGTGCCCTGTCTGCCAGGGCAAGCGACTGCGCCCGGAGAGCATTGGGGTAAAAGTAAATGGCTTGTCAATTTCAGACTTCACTGCCCTTCCGGTTTCGCGCTCCGTGGATGTGGCAGCCAAGATCACTCTGACTGACCGCGAACGGCTGATTGCCGGCCGCGTGCTGCATGAGATCAGCGAGCGTCTCCAGTTTCTGCATGCCGTGGGGTTGGGGTATATATCACTGGATCGCTCGGCGGCAACGCTTTCCGGCGGAGAAGGCCAGCGCATTCGGCTGGCGACACAGATTGGATCAAAGCTGCGTGGAGTGCTTTACGTTCTTGATGAACCTTCCATAGGTCTTCATCATCGCGATAACAACCGGCTTCTTCAGGCGCTGGAGCATTTGCGCGATCTGGGGAACACCGTGCTGGTGGTGGAGCATGATGAAGAAACGATTCGTCGAGCCGACTACGTAATTGATCTTGGTCCCGGCGCGGGATTGCTCGGCGGAGGCGTGGTGGCTTCCGGCACTCCGGCGCAGATTATGGAGCAGGCCGGATCGGTTACGGGCCAGTACATTTCCGGACAAAAAATTATTGCTGCGCGTTTTGAGCCCCGGGCCACAAATGGCAAGGCCGTTACGGTACTGGGCGCAAAAGCCAATAACTTGCGCAGCGTTGATGTCACGTTTCCGCTGGGCGTGATCACGGTTGTGACCGGCGTTTCCGGTTCGGGAAAATCGACGCTCGTGAATGACATTCTTTATAAAGCGTTGGCCAAGGCCTTGTATCGATCGCGGGAAGAGCCCGGCGCGCACAAGGCAATCTCTGGCGCGGAGCACATCGATAAAGTCATCCGCATAGATCAATCGCCCATTGGCCGGACACCACGTTCCAATCCAGCGACATATACCGGAGTGTTTACACATATCCGCGATCTTTACGCCATGCTGCCGGAGTCGCGCGAACGGGGTTACAAGGCTGGACGTTTTTCTTTCAACGTCTCAGGCGGCCGCTGCGAGCACTGCCAGGGCGAGGGCGAGCGCCGCATTGAGATGAACTTTATGCCGGATGTTTATGTCTTGTGCGAGGTCTGCGGCGGCCATCGCTATAACCATGAGACGCTGGCAGTTCGGTTCAAAGGCAAATCCATTGCCGATTTGCTGGAAACCGCTGTCTCAGATGCGCTGCCGATCCTGGAAGACATTCCGCAAATCCGGCAGAAATTGCAAACGCTAGTGGATGTAGGGCTCGGTTATATCAAGCTGGGTCAATCCGCCGTCACGCTTTCCGGCGGTGAAGCCCAGCGCATGAAGCTGGCCAAGGAGCTTTCCAAACGCCAGACCGGGCGAACTCTCTATCTCCTCGACGAGCCAACCACCGGCCTGCATTTTGAAGATGTGAGCAAGCTTTTGGAAGTCATCCACCGTCTTACCGATTTGGGAAACTCTGTGGTTATCATTGAGCATAATCTTGATGTCATCCGCAACGCGGATTGGATCGTTGATCTGGGACCCGAAGGCGGAGAAGACGGCGGGAGGGTGGTGGCGCATGGAACTCCAGATCAGGTTTCCAAAATTAAGAAATCTTATACCGGTCAGGCCTTGTTAGAATACGGAACATATCGCTCAAGCCATTGATTACAATATATTTATATGATTCTGTTCCAGATTCGTAAACTAAATATAAAAGTTATCTCATGATCAATTCACTAACGTAGAGTGCTTTCAACCTTCTCCTTATACCTGGGCACAATCGAGGGGTAGCGGCTTTGGCTTTCTAATGCTTCAAACGCTACCCCTTTAGTCTTTCCTGAGAAAACCCTTCATGGTGTACATTGGAATTTAAAGGACTCATTCCTTCAATCCTGTGCATTCATTCGACCCCATTTCGCAAGCCGATCCCGTGCCGCAAGCCGATCCCGTGTCGCAACCTGACCCCATTCCGCCATTGGCGATAGGGCCTTTGCAAGCTGCTGAACCGGCAAAAACAGAGGTTGATCTTCTCGATGTCCTGCTGGTGGGCGTGGCGATGGCGGTCGCATTTGTCATTTTTGGCACTTTGGCGGCAACCATCTTCATTCTTAACCATCGGTCTCCCGGCTTGAACCCCAAAGTGCTGGAAGATGCCTTGTCGAAGAATGCGTTTTTCATTGTGCCCACGCAATTCGTAATTTATGTGGCAATTATTGGTTTCATGGCGCTGCTGGTCTGGGGACGCCACAAAGCTTCGCTGGCTGAGGCCATCCATTGGAACGTGCCTACTCGCCCGCGCGTATGGGGATTTGCGCTGATAACAGGCACAGCCCTGGCGCTGGTTTCCGATATCGGCGAAGTCGTTCTCCATCGCTGGATACCTGACTCACTCCCGATCACCGAGTTTTTCAAAGACCGTCCGTCGGCCTTGCTTCTGGGCGCGTTTGGCATTCTGGTAGCGCCGCTCATGGAAGAACTGCTTTTCCGCGGTTTTCTGTATCCAGCGCTGGCCCGATGGACGGGAGTAACGGCATCACTCATCATTACCGCATCAGCGTTTACCCTGCTCCATGGCGCTCAGCTGGGCTATTCATGGGCCCCGCTGCTGCTGATTTTTGTGGTTGGCTTCACGCTCACGGTCACCAGGATTCGGACCAACTCAGTGGCCACCTGCATCATCGTCCATATGACTTATAATTTCGTCCTGTTACTGCAAACCTATGTTGCCACGCACGGATTCCGCCAGATGCAGGGAATCTGAGCCGGAAATCAGTTATCTTTGAAATCCTATGTCTTCTGCGCGCGACCAACTTCTTGAGTTGCTGGCTACCAACTCCTTCCGTCTGGGTGAATTCACGCTCTCTTCCGGCGGCAAGAGTGACTACTACATTGATTGCCGTACCACCACGCTTCATGCCCGCGGCGCGGAACTCACTGGACGCGTCTTCTTTGACCTTATCCAGCAGCAGGGCTGGAAACCGCAGGCTGTGGGCGGACTCACGATGGGCGCCGACCCAATCGTAGTCGCCACGTCAGTCATCAGCTCACAGGCGGGCGCTCCGATCCATGGTTTTCTGGTGCGAAAGGCAGAGAAGGCCCATGGCATGGGCCGCCGCGTAGAGGGCTTTCAGGAAAAAGGCGCTCGCGTCGTCATAGTGGACGACGTCTGTACCACCGGCGGTTCTACGATCCAGGCAATTGAAGCGGCGCGCGAATTCGGTTTCAACATCGCCGGGGTCGCTTGTCTGGTCGAGCGTCTGGAAGCCGGCGGCCGGCCTGCGGTGGAGAAATCAGCCGCGCCAGCGCCATTCATCAGCGTGTTTACGTCGAATGACGTGAAGGCCGCGCATTTGAAGCTGCATTAAAGTTAAAAAATATGGAGCGCAGCAGCCCTCGGCTGCGATGAATCTATTTCCCCACCGTCTTTACCGTCGGCACTGGCACCTGCTCAACAATCCTGATGCCGAATCCTTCCAGCGCAGCCACGCGTTTGGGATGGTTGGTAAGCAGGCGGATGGAACGGATGTTCAGTCCAGAAAGTATCTGTGCTCCCACTCCAATGTCGCGCTGAGTCTGTCTCTGGTGGGCTGGCGCTGAGCGTGGCTCCCGATGGAACGCCAGCCGCTTTTCATCGTCCACATTAAAGCCTTTGGAAGTCTGGTGCAGGTAGATCAGTGCACCGGTCCCTTCGCGCGCAATCATTTCCAGTGAGTGATCAAGCACCTGCTGGCAATCGCAAAGCGAGCCGCCAAAGACATCGCCCGCCAGGCAATGCGCGTGCATACGCACCAGCACGGGGCCGGTGCCGCGTTCCACGTCGCCCTTGACCAGGGCAACGTGCGATTCGCCGTCGAGCTGGTTTTCAAACGCGATCATCCTGAACTCGCCGTGGCGGGTTGGGAGCATGGCCTCGCCCACTCTGGCCACGTGGCTTTCCGTCTCCATCCGATAGCAAATCATCTTCGCTACGGTGAGCATTTTCAGGTTGTGGGCCCTGCAGAACTCGGTAAGGTCGGGCACGCGTGCCATGCTGCCGTCTTCATTCATGATCTCGCAAATCACGCCTGCGGGAATCATCCCGGCCATCCGCGCCAGGTCCACAGAAGCTTCCGTCTGTCCGGCACGGACCAGCACGCCACCTTTGCGCGCGGCAAGAGGGAAAACGTGTCCCGGTCGCACCAGATCAGCGGCCCGGCTTGCCGGATCAATGGCTACTTGTATCGTGCGTGCGCGATCATGGGCTGAAATTCCGGTTGTGACGCCTTCGCGCGCTTCGACGCTCTCATAAAACGCTGTGCCATAGGGCGACGTATTTTCCCGCGTCATAGGGCCGATGCGCAGATAGTCCAGCCGCTCCGGCGTCATCGCCAGACAGATCAGGCCGCGGCCGAACTTGGCCATAAAGTTGATGGCTTCCGGCGTAATCTTCTCGGCGGCCATGGTCAGGTCGCCCTCATTTTCGCGGTCTTCGTCGTCTACAACCACGATCATCCGCCCCGCGCGGATCTCTTCGATCGCCGTGGGAACGTCGGTAAATGCAGCGGAAAAAGGCATAGGAGCGATAGCCAAATTGTAGCAAACTTGAAATTACTCCGGACTCGGCAAACATGTTTCGATTTGGAACCGCAAGGCGTTCAATTTTGGCGATCTTTGGCAATTTCGGCGATTTTGGCAATGTAGCAAATGGGCTTACAATCTTCCTATGGCAAAGTCTTCCCATGAG
>Ga0070734_10004841_pt1 | contig 12407 bp, 8 predicted proteins | sample Coa_R1_8_FD_66444 | JGI IMG/M metagenome (GOLD analysis project Ga0070734, IMG submission 66444) | Surface soil microbial communities from Centralia Pennsylvania, which are recovering from an underground coalmine fire - Coalmine... | ecosystem: Environmental > Terrestrial > Soil > Unclassified ...
CCAGGACGGGGAAGGCGGTGATCGACATCGCGATGCCCAGGAACAGGACGAAGGGGAGTTTCGGTGCGCCATTGCCGAGAGTCGGATAGAGGGCGAGCGCGAGTACGCCGCCGCACAGGAGCGGGGCCAGAATGCTGGCCTGGCTCGCCAGGACGACCGAGTGCGCCGAGCGGCGGATGGAGGAAGGGCGGGCTTCGAGGCCGACCAGAAACATGAACAGGACCAAGCCCACCTGGCTGAGGGCATACAAAGGGCCGAGGCCATGGATGGGGAACAAGGAGTTCATGGCAGCCGGGGAGATATGGCCGAGGAAGGAGGGGCCGAGCAGCAGGCCTGCCGCCATTTCGCCGACGACTTCGGGCTGACGGACGAGACGGAATGCCTTGCCCACCAGGCGGGCGGTCAGCAGAATCAGCAGCATCTGAAGAAACAGCAGCTTGAGTTCAGGCATCGCCGCGTTCCTTACGGCGGTGGGCCGCCAGACGGCGCTGCCGCTCCTGCTCGCGATTCTTTACGCCGAAATCCCAATAGAGAAAGCGCAGCCCGGTGAGGATACAGGTGAAGGCGAGGAAGGTGGGGAGGACGAGCTCGTTGGTGTGGCGCATGTCGAGCCAGATGAGAGGCGGAGAAGCGAGGAAAAGCGCGACTGCGATGAGCTTGCGGCGGCGCGACCAGAATGAAGAGGAGTCTTCGGCGTGCTGGAAGTCGGGATGAACCACGACCAGCAGGGGCGGCCGAGCCAAGCCCTCCGAATCATAGATCTCGCAGCGGAGGCGGGGGAGAGCCAGCACTTTTTGCTCGCAGAATTTGACGGCGGCATCGATGAAATCGAACAGAAAGCAGGTGGTTTCCAGCGGATCGGAATAGGGCTTCCCGTTTGCATCGAGCGAAGTGGACGTCTCGCGATCTTTCAAAAAAACGGCGCACTGGGCGGGTGCGATAACGTCGGTCCAGTCGCGGGGGTCGCGATGCGGGTCAAACAGGCGGATTTCGCGGACAGTCGTCACGATTGGGCAGGACGGAGGCCTGCCCCCGGCTATTTCGGTTCGAGAGTGGAGAGCAGCGGGCCGGATTTTCCTCTGGGCCGCAGACTCGGCCCGGAGGGTTTGAATACGGTGGCCGGATCGGTGCCGACATCGAATAGCAGACCGACGAAGCAGTTGCTCATCTCGTCCCAGTTCTGCGGACCCCACCAGACCTGCTTGGAAGGATCGGGATTGAACTTGTTGTTGACCGAGTTATCGAAATGGGAGATGCCGATCAGGCGCGTGCCCTTGGGAAGCGGAATCGGCTTGGCGAAATTGTAGCCGAGCTGCCAATCGAAATCGAATTTGCCTTGAAACAACACGTCGGATTCGCCGGTCGGGTAAATGGCACGGAGCTCGAAATCCTTGCCGCGAAGGTGCATGTGGGGCTGAGCGTAAGCCAGGCGGACATTGTCAGCGCCCACGGTGACTTCGCTGACCACCTCGGCATTGCCATCATTGGGAGGAATCGAAAGGTTCAGCGCCGTGGGTCCGGCCGACAAGAAGTAGCGTGTTGCCGGCGGATTCTTGGCGAAGACCAAGCCGAGCTTGGATGTGTCGGTAGTGGCTTCGCCGATGGCGGTGTAATGAAGCTCGAAGACTAAATCGGAGCCCTTGGGGACGAACTTGGCCGCGCCATCAACGTCGAAGGTTTGCGCGCCCAAGCCGGGATTGAACTTGCCGAGGATGTCGTTGCCTTCGCTGATGCTGTTTCGGCCCATGCCGGCTTCATAGGCCATACCGGGAACGGCGTCTTCCATCCAGTGCGATCCGGGCGGACGCACCCACACCTTACCGTGGTGGAGAACTTTGGGATTGCCGGGGCGCATTTCGGCGGCCGAGACCCAGACGTCTGTGGGGAAGCTGCCTTTTACGAGCACATATTGATAATTGATGGTTCCCTTGGCGGGCAGCTGGAACGGCACCGGCATCTCGATGACCATGTCGGGCTTGATCTGCCAGCCGTCCTGGAATTTGAGCGGCGGCGGCGCGTCTTTGGCATCGCCTTCGGGGGCGCCGTTATCGACCCAGGAGACGAGCGTGTTGAGGTCGGCCGCGCTCAAGCGGCGGTCATTGGAGAATGCATGGGAGCCCTGCGGCTCAGCGAACCAGGGCGGCATCTTCTTGCTGAGGACGGCGGCCTTGATCGCCTTGGCCCAGGGGCGCGCTTCATTGTAGCTAAGCAAGGACATGGGCGCGACTTCGCCGGGACGATGGCACTCCTGGCAGTTCTTCTGCAGGATCGGCAGAACATCCTTGCTGAAGGTCGGGGAGCCGGAAGAAATGCTGTTGGGAGCGGCCGAAGCCGCGATAGCGATGAGACCGGCCAGCGAAAGTCGCAATGTGCCCACGCGAAAAGCCTCCTGGGCGGGAGTTGGCGCCCGCGAGTCAATACTACCGAAGGAACAAGTCAAATGCAATGGGATAAGGGAGTTAAGCGCACTTATCGGCGGCCGGCCGGCGCGTAAGAAGATAGACGAACGTAAGCGGCGGCGGCGCGCAGGCGGACGGGTTGTTTGGGGTCGGAGAGCAGCGGTTCCAAGGCGGCCCGCAAGACGGGATCGTTGCGGAGGGCGAGAGAATGAGCGGCAGCGGCGCGCACGGACCAATCCTTGTCTTTCAGGGCGTCCAGGAGGGCATCAACGACCGCCGGGTCTTTGTCATTGCCTAACAGCAAGGCCGCGTTGGCGCGGCCGGAAAATTTCGGATTGAGCAGGAGGGCCTGCATGGAGCCGACGCCTTCGCCCAATCCCGGAACCGGGGCAAATCCGACGCCTTGTATCAAGGCGTACAGCAGCAGCGTGCGCGGCGTGTGCAGCATGCGAAAGGCTTCGCGTTTCTCGCGCGTGATGAGCCCGGAAGAAGATTTGGATTCGCGTTCCAGCACAGCCAGGAGGGCCTGTTCGCCGGCGGGATCGTGGAGGGCCCAGAGCGCCTTGGCCGCGGCGAAGCTGACTTCGGGAACCTTGTCGTCCAGGGCGCGGTGCAGCGCGTCTTGCGCGCGCTTGTTCTTCACTTCGACCAGGCTCGTGATGGTGGCGATACGGACAGCGACATCTTTGTCGGCGAGCATCGATTCCAGCTCCGGCAGCAGGGGCCCGCGCGACACCGAGAGGCTCAGCGCTACGACGGCCTCTTTGCGTGTATCGGGATTCTTGTCGGCAAGGGCCTGCTGGAGAATGCGGAGACAGTCTTCGTTGGTGGCGGCCGCAGCGTGAAACAGCAGCAGGGGCGCAATGAGGAGGGTTTGGCGGATCATGATTTCTCAGGAAGTTCGGATGCGGGGGGAGTTCGCGCCTGGTTCGGTTTGTGTTTGCGGATGCGGCGCCACTCTTCCTCGAGAATGCCCCAAACCACCAGATCGACCCAGCGGTCATTCACCCATTCCGCCTGGCGGACCACGCCCTCGCGGGTGAAGCCGAGGCGCTCGGGGACGGCGCAACTGCGGAGGTTCGCGGTGCCGCAGCGAATTTCGGCGCGGTGAAGTCCGAGCTCATCGAATATGTAATCGAGCAGGGTTGCGCAACACCGGCTGATGATGCCTTTGCCTTGCTGCGCGGCATCGATCCAGTAGCCCACACTGCAATTGCGATTGGACCAATCGATGGGATGGCAGCCGACGGTGCCGCACAGCGACCCGTTCACCCAAATCCCGGTTTGAGGGCCGAGGTTGGAGTGGTATTGCTCGAGGACGCGAAGGAGGAACAGGCGCACATCTTCTGCGGAGCGCGTCTGGTCCACCCAGGGGAGCCATTGGCGGAGGCGGGCGCGGTTGCGGTCGGCGATGGCGTACAGGATTTTTGCTTCGGAGCTCTCGAGCAGCTTGATTTCGACTCCGGGGCCGACTTTCCGGCGGAACATCGGCAGGCTCACAATCCTTCGGGAGCGCGGGGGTTGCGCGATTTGGAGATCGAGGGAGTCTCGTGACTCTCGGGTTGCAGCGCGTGCGCCAGCAGCGCGGATTTGAGGAGCTCGAAGGCGGTTTGCGGGTCGTCGGCGTATTGGAACAGGTTGAGGTCTTCGGGCGAGATCATCCCATACTTGACCAGCGCGTCGAAATTGATGATCTCCTTCCAATAGGCCGAGCCGTACAAAAGGATGGAGATTTTCTTGGCCAGCTTCTGAGTTTGCGAAAGGGTGAGTAGCTCCATGAGCTCGTCCATCGTGCCATAGCCGCCCGGAAACACGACCAGCGCCTTGGACAGGTAGGCGAACCAGAATTTGCGCATGAAGAAGTAGTGGAACTCAAAGCTCAGCTCGGGAGTGATGTAGGGATTCGGCAGCTGCTCAAAGGGAAGCCCGATGTTGAGGCCGACGGTTTTGCCCTTGGCGTCATACGCGCCGCGATTGGCGGCTTCCATGATGCCGGGTCCGCCGCCGGTGCAGACCACGAAGCGGTAGGTGCTGTTGGTGAACTGGTCGGCCCATTGCGTAAGCATTTGGGCCAGCTCGCGGGCTTCGTGATAATAGCGGGCCAGGGGGCCCTCTTCGGAGAGGCGGGCGGAACCGAAGAAGACCACGGTATCGCGGACCTTTTCACGCCGAAAGTGAGCCAGCGGTTCCAGGTACTCGGCGAGTATGCGCAGCGCGCGGGCGTCCGGGCTGTTCAAAAACTTTTCGTTCAGATAGGCGATGGGGCGCCGGTTGTCGTTCTCAGGTGGCATTGGGCTTTGCATTCGAATCGAGCTCTTCCAATCTCTTTTTCAACTCTCGCACGGTCTTGAGCAGTTCGGGCAATTTGGGAAAGGCGCTGACGGCGCGCAGCCACTCATGGGCCGAGAACGCCGGGGAGCCGGAGACGCGGGCTCCGGCCGCGACGTCGCCCCCGAGGCCGCTTTGAGCATAGACGATCGCACCTTCGTGGACGGTGAGGTGGCCCGCGGAACCGGCCTGCCCGGCGAGCAGGACATTGCGCTCCAGGGTGGTGCTGCCGGCCAAGCCGGTCTGCGCGCAGATGATATTGTCTTCGCCGATTACGCAAGCATGGCCGACCTGCACCAAACTGTCGATCTTGGCGCCGCGCTTTACAAGTGTTTCTCCGACCGTGGCGCGGTCGACGCTGGTGAGGCTCTGGATTTCGACGTCATCTTCGATGATCGTGACACCGGACTGGACGATCTTGTAATGCGTGCCATCAGCGCGCTTGGCGAAACCGAAGCCGTCGCCGCCCACCACAACACCATTTTGTAGAATCACGCGGTGGCCGATGCGGCAGAATTCGCGTACCACCGCGTGGGAGTGTGCGAGAAAGTTATCTCCAATCTCGACACCTTCATACAGGACCACATGCGGGTGCAGTACGGCATCGCGCCCGAGGCGCACGCGCTCGCCGACGACGGCGAACGGACCAATCGAGCAGTTTTCGCCGATAACGGCACTGGCCGCCACAAAGGCCAGCGGATGAATGCCGGGCGCGGGCCGCGGCGGCTGGTAGAAGAGGTTCAGAGCCCGCGCGAAATCCAGGTAAGGGTTATCGGAGACCAGGCAAGTGAGGCCGGGAATCGGCTGCGTAACCAGGACGGCGCCGGCTTTGGTATGGCGAACTTTCGGCGCATATTTCGCATTCGCAAGAAAGGTAAGGTGCCGAGGGCCGGCGTGTTCCATGCCGGCGACGCCGGTAATCTCGAGTTCGCCGTCGCCTTCGAGGCGGCAGCCCAGCATGGATGCAATCTCGCGCAGTTTCATGCGTTCAGGAACGAAGTTCCAGCGTACCGCAGGAGCGGTGCTGTCGATTGAAATGAGCAGGCGGGAGGCTGTGGATACATTACGGATTTGTAATATTCACAGGCTAACTCTTGCGGAGAATCACGTCTTGTTCTACTGTAAGCCATACCTAGGCAACGGGACAGGATTCCGAGGATAAGGCGCGTTTCCGAGCAGGAGCGAACTGCGGAAGTTGGGAAACCGTTGCCTATTGTTAACGCACTCTGCATCGTGGTTGCGGAAAATTGTGCCTTGTTTTACTGTAAGGCCATATCATTGTTGCGTTAGCAACGCTGAGCTTTGGGGAGTTGATTCTGAGTTTAAGTTCGTCTTGGTAAATCAGCTCTTGTTGTGTTTCCGCCGGTGACAGCGCCGGCGGGCCACGGATACGGGAATACGCGGCAGCCAAATTGGTGCCGCGACCGGTAAAGAGGGAGCATCAGATGAAACGGAATGCGAATCTCCGGCTGCGGCTGATCGTGAGCTGCATGCTGGCAATCGGGTTTACTGCGGCGGCATACGGGCAGATCACGGGCGGATTGCGCGGGACGGTTTCGGATCCGACCGGCGCGGCGATTCCGAAAGCGAATGTGACGCTGACGAACCTCGATACCCAGCAAACCCGTACGCAAGGTGTGAATGCTAATGGCGAATTCACGTTCGAATTGCTGACGGTAGGCAATTATGTCGTGAAAGTGGAGGCCGCAGGATTTGCCGCCTCCACAACGCAAGCGGAAGTGAAGGCGGGCGAATATGCGTTCGTCAACTTCAAGCTCGAGATCGGCCAGGTAACGCAGACCGTGGAGGTCTCGACCGCCGTATCGCGGGTTGACACGGAAAATGCGCAACTGCAAACCGCTATCACGGGCCAGGCAGTGCAGGAATTACCGGTGGGCCGGGATCCGAATTTCTTTGCACTCATGGCGCCAGGCGTAGCACCGGTGCCTGGCGTTACAACGCAGGGCAGCACGAATCCGTTTCTCGGTTCGGGCAGTTTCAATGTGAACGGCGGACGCGGCCGCGGGAACAACATAACGGTGGATGGCATCACGGCGACGGATGTCAGCACGACGGGAGGCGGTGGTTCGCTGGGCGCGCTGAACTTTTCCTCTATCAAAGAGGTGAAAGTGATCACCAACAATTTCAGCGCGGAGTACGGACGGAACTCGAGCGGGCAGATCATGTACCTGACCAAGAGCGGAACGAATAGTGTGCACGGAGAAGCGTACGAATATCTGCAGAATGACAAGCTGAATGCCAGGCCGTTTTTCGACACCACGGGGAAGGCGAACATCGTCCGACAGAACCAATACGGATTTGAAGCTGGCGGGCCCGTGTATATTCCCAAGGTCTTGGATGGCCGCAACAAGTTTTTCTGGCACACGGACTATGAAGGGCTTAAGCAACGCGGTGCGGGCCAAACGATCATTGCTCATGTGCCGACACCGGCGCAACTTGCCAGCGTCACGGATCCGACCTCTTTGGCGCTCGTCAAGCAATACCAGGTTCCCACATCGCCGAACGGCATCCTGGGAGAGAGCGCGCCGGCTGTGCAAAATAACTGGACGTTTTCGACGCGTGGTGACGTGATTTTGAGCAGCAGGGACACCTTATGGGCACGTTACTCGGTCTCTAACACGGCACAAAGCAGAGCGGGTCTTACTTTCATTACAAGCAATTTGCCGTTTTTCGGGGCCTCCAGCACCAATCACCCGCGCGGGGCAACACTAGCCGAAACGCACGTGTTTGGTAGCAGTGCCGTGAACGAGTTTCGTTTTGGGTTCGGGCAGAGCAAGCCCAACTTTCCGATTCAAACTCCGTACCCGCTAGGACCACTGCTGACCTTTCAGGATGCGGGAGTAACCAACTTGGGTGAATGGAACGGGCTGCCCCAGGGACGCGAGCAAAGAACCTATCAATACACTGATAATTTCACGATCAATCACGGCTCGCACATTTTTAAGGCTGGTTTCGAATGGTACCACCTGGAGGCCGATTCAATTCAAGACTCGAGCGTCCGCCCTGTTATTCAATTCACAAATTTCGCGGCGTTCGCTGCAGGAACACCCAGCCAGTACAACCAAAATTTCGGCACCTCGTTCCGCCAGTACCGTATAAACAACGCATTCTGGTTCCTACAAGATGACTGGAAGGTGTCCCGTAGACTGACAGTCAACTTGGGTCTTCGGATGGAATACGCGGGAGGACCGACAGAAGCGGAAGGCAAAATCTCCAACCTGGATCTGACCAATCACTCAGCATTCGGTGCCGCCGGTTCCGGTCCCCTGGGCTTACTCGTTTCGGGTCAGCCCTCGTTCCACAGCAACTACAACCCGGCGCCCCGCTTCGGTTTTGCATACAAGCTGACCGACGACGGGAAGACGGTAGTTCGAGGTGGGTACGGAATTGCGTACGATTTCGTGTATCTCAACCCTATCACTAACCAGAGGTCATTGCCGCCGCTAATCTATTCGGGCGTCATAACTGGTGTCGGAAGTTTTGCGGGCGGTAACAGCTACGCGAACATTGTGGCGGGTACGTCCGATTTGCAAAATGCCTTAGCGGCGGCGGTTGGGCAACTCAACCCCACTTTTAGGAACTTTGGGACGATTAATCCTGCAGTCGACCAAAACCTGAACAACCCTCAAGTGCAGCAGTGGAGCCTGGGCGCAGAGCGAGAACTCCCTAGCAATATCGTCGTCAAGCTGACATACGTCGGCACAAAAGGAACATATCTCACGAGAGCTCACCCCATCAATCTGATTGCAGCTCCGCCCGCTCCGGCGACCAGTTTCGCGGACGAACAGGCGCGGCTCAGCCAATTCCAGGCAGCGGTCGGCGGTTTGAGCGGTAATACGACCACTCCCAGCAATCGCTATGATCCGCGGTATGCGGCGGTCAACTTGGAGGAGTCGTCGGCGAATTCTTCTTACAACGGACTCCAGTTGGAAGTACAGAAGCGTTTCTCGCGGAATTACCAGGTGAACTTCTCGTACGCGTGGGCTCATTCAATCGACGACAGCTCGGACGCGCTGACCGTGGTTGTGAACGACTCTTCGTTTCAACAGAATCCAAACGACAATCGAAACAACCGGGCTTCCAGCGGATTCGATCTGCGACAGACATTGAGTGTCGCCCACACATGGGAGATGCCGTTCTTCCGCAGCTCCACGAACCGGTGGCTTCGCGGCGCCTTGGGCGGCTGGTCCTTTTCGGGTATAAGTACGTACCGAACGGGCTTCCCGGTCACTATCGTTGCGGGCCCTTCGTTGGGAGGCCTGACGGACCCGATACAGCATTTGGGAATTGGGACCGCGATTGACCGTGCGAGTGTCGCGGGGCCGATTACAAACTTCAATCCGGTACCGACCGGGTCGGCTGGTCAACCAAACGGGACTTCACAAGTAAACGGGGTGAACGTAAGCACATACGCACAGAGTCTCGGACTATCCCAGCCGCTGATCGGCAATTTCGGAACCTTGGGCCGGAACGCGTTGCGTTATAACGGCCAGCTCAATTTCGATTGGAACATCTATAAGAACTTCCATTTCTCGGAGCGTGTCAATTTCCAGCTTCGTAGCGAGTTCTACAACGTCTTCAACCAGGTTGCCTTTTTGAACATGGGCAATTCGAACGCGCTGCCGCCGATTACGCTGCCGACATTCGGACAATATACGCAAGTGAGTCAGAACCCACGGACGATCCAGATGGCGGCTCGAGTGGTATTTTAGGCGCCTGTCACCCTCTGCAGATTTTCGGATAGAATCAGGCGGGCCTCGGCGGAGTTAATGCCGATGCCCGCCATTGTTTCTATCTGGCGGTCGAACATCGCCCGCTGCCGGCCGCGCGGGAAGAACGAAATCGATTCCGAACAGCTGCCGCTGGGAACCGACGCGGTTCAGGGCGGCGCGGAACCGTTTTTAATCCACTTCTTCAAATCGCCTCAAGTTGTTGCTATAGACCCTTCGGGTCACGCCCCGCCAGCCCTTGCGGAGAATCAAGTCTTGATTTACTGTATAAGACCATAGTCCTGTAGTCAGCCAAATCGGCGAGAACAGAGCTGCGCATCTTCGGGGAAGATTGTCTAATGCCGGTTTGCGGATGATGATACGGGTTCCGCTGCAAGGCGAAGCATCGGGATTGAAGAGGGTCTTGGGCTCGGATCCATGTCGATTAACCTCTGAAGTTTTGGCCGGGAGGGGTAGGCAGTATTCGTAGTCTTGACGAAAGGGGAAAGTTTATGAAAACAGCGTTTCGAGCCGGTCTGGGTGGCATACTCGCGCTCGGTTTCGCGGGGGCGATCTGGGGCCAAGGCCTTACGGGCAGCATCGTTGGAACTATTAGTGACCCGTCCAGCGGTGTTGTGCCGCGGGCCAAGATTTCGGTCAAGAACGTCAACACGAATGCGGAAACGGTGACCTTAACAGATTCGGACGGTGTGTATCGGGCAGTAGGGCTGGCGCCTGGAGCATACACCGTTACTGTCGAAGCGCAAGGTTTTCGCCAAATGACCACGTCGCCGCAGCTTGTAGGAGTGGCCACTCCGGTTCGTATCGACTTAACGCTGGAAGTTGGCGCGGTGACGGAAGTCGTCTCGGTCGAAACCAGGGTGACGCAGGTGAACTCGGAGGATGCACAACTCGGAAAGGTCTTGCGCAACGTTTCGGAGCTGCCGCTGCTGTCGGGGAATGGCGGCCGGAATCCTCTGGCCTTGGTCGGTACACAACCTGGTGTCACGCTCGAAGGGGTGTCACCCTCTCCGGTGGTGAGCACAAATGCAATCGGTCCGTTTTCGGTGAACGGTCAGCGTTCCCAGGCAAACAACTACATCCTGGACGGCGGCGATGCCAACGATCTGGCGATCAATGTGCCTGATGCCGTACAGCAGATTTCTCCCGATGCCTTGGAAGAGTTCCGCGTCGTCACCGGCGCGGCCAAAGCCGAGTACGGCCGCAATGCGGGCGCGACCATCGAACTGGTTACCAAATCCGGCGGCAACACGCTTCATGGCGGGGCGCAAGAGACCTTTCGCAATAAGGTTCTGAATGCGGTGCCGTTCTTCCAGAAGGTCACGCCTGGACCGGTCGACACGTTTACCACGGGTCTGCCCCGGAAACCGGACTGGAAATCGAATGACTTCGACGCCTACCTCGGGGGCCGGATCATCAAGGATAAAACCTTCTTCTTCGTTTCGTACCTTGGGTTCCGGCGCCGACAAGGAGTGGCGCGCTCGGGAACGGTATTCACCGATCAGGAACGCGCCGCCATCAACCAGTTTGGCGTGCCTGCGGCGAAAGCATTGCTGGCGATGGTGCCGGCGGCTTCCACCGGGAACACGTTATTCACATCTCCCTCGAATTCCTTCGATCGCGACCAGGGGATCGCCAAACTGGATCACCATTTCTCGGACAAAAACACGTTTTCCGGCATGATGTTCATCGAGGATTCAATTGCCCTTGACCCGTTCCCGTTTGGAGGAACCTCGGGCGTTCCGGGCTTCGGCACTCTGGGGGTCACCAATTACAAGAATGTGAACCTGCGGGATACGCACACGGTCAGCCCGACCGTATTGAACGAGGCGCGCTTTTCCGTGCACCGCCGGGAATCGGACAGCGTCCGCCCATTGAACACTACGCCCCTGGCGAGCCTTGGATTTACCGGCGTTATACCGGATGACCCGGCAGCACAAGGGCCGCCCTCGATCCGCATCAACGGCCTGAGTGAGTTCGGTAATACCATTCAAGGTCCGCAGGCCCGGTTTGATACGACGTGGCAGTGGGGCGACACGTTGAGCTGGGTGAAAGGCAAGCATGCCTGGAAATTCGGCGGCGATTTCAAAGCCTACGAGCAGAATCAATTATTCGAATTCATCAACAACGGCGTTTACACGTTCGATGGACTCGGGACCCAGTCGGGGCTGGTATCCCGAATTCCGGGAATCACCAATGACGCAGTCAACGATTTCGCACGCGGCTTCGTCACGGATTACGAACAGTCCAACGCCAACCGTCAAGGTTATCGCGACAGGTTCTTCAGCGCATTCGCTCAGGATGACTGGAAGGTGCGGCGCAACCTGACTCTGAACATCGGACTTCGTTGGGAGTATATCGCGCCCCTCACGGAACTACACAATCGGGTGGCCACTTTCCGCCCCGGTCAACAATCGACGATTTTTCCGGACGCGCCGGTCGGTTTGGTGTTCCCGGGCGACCAGGGAATCTCGAGTTCGACATACAAACACGACTTGAATAATTTCGCGCCGCGCTTCGGGTTTGCGTGGGATCCCACCGGCAAGGGCATGTGGAGCATCCGGGGCGGTTACGGACTGTTCTACGATACTCCGGTCAGCGAGCTTACACTGCAGTTCCTGGGCGTCCCGCCGTACGGCGTGCAAACGGACGAGACGACGGTTACGGACATTACGCAGCCGTACGCCACATCGCGGGACAACCCGGTCCCGCAGCCATTCCCATTCCACCCCGCGGCTCCCGGAGGACATTTCAACTTCGCGGGGGTTGCGCCGATCGGATTCACGATCATGGATCCGAATTTTGCGACCCCATATGCTCAAATGTACAACTTGCAGGTTCAGCGGCAACTGGGGACGGACTGGGCATTCGATCTCGGCTACGTCGGATCAAAGGGCACAAAGTTGATGAACCGAAGGGAGTTGGATTA
>Ga0070734_10004843_pt1 | contig 12397 bp, 9 predicted proteins | sample Coa_R1_8_FD_66444 | JGI IMG/M metagenome (GOLD analysis project Ga0070734, IMG submission 66444) | Surface soil microbial communities from Centralia Pennsylvania, which are recovering from an underground coalmine fire - Coalmine... | ecosystem: Environmental > Terrestrial > Soil > Unclassified ...
GCTGAAGGAATTCGAAATCTCTCGCGACGACGATTCCATGAACACAAGGATCCATTGGGATCTGATGCGTGCCTACAATGCTGCCGGCCGAACGGAGGATGCGAAGCGGGAGAAGGATGAGATCGAGAAATTGAGCCGCTCTGAATCCAATGTTGGTTCGGCACGGGGCGACAAAACCGAGTGAGCCCAAGGATTAAAGTACTTACGGCCCTGCCGTGCTTCGCTTTTCTTCTATTGCTTGCAACGGGAATGACGCAGCAGGAGACGAAAGCGCCGATTCACTTTTCATTCCGTCCGATTGCATTTTCTCTTGATAGCAGCGAGACACCCCAGAGGCACGCGCCCGAGACGATGGCCGGTGGCGTAGCCGTGTTCGATTTCGACCGCGATGGGAATCCGGACATTTTCTTCACCAACGGCGCCAACATCGATACGCTGCAGAAGGATTCTCCTAGGTATTGGAACCGTTTATTCCGAAACAATGGAGACGGGACATTCACAGACGTTACAGACAAAGCAGGCCTTAAGGGAACTGGATTCGATGTCGGCGTCGCGATCGGAGACTACGACAACGACGGTTATGACGATGTTTTTGTCGCAGGTGTTTATCGAAATACGCTCTACCACAACAACGGCGACGGGACTTTCACGGATGTGACGGAGAAGGCAGGACTAGCACAGCCCGACAAGCAATTTGGTCCGCTGTGGTCGGTTGGCGCAGCGTGGGTAGACGTCAACAATGACGGACTGCTGGATCTCTTCGTCGTGAATTACCTGAGTTGGAACGGCAAGAAAGAGCCTGACTGCAAATTCAATGGAAAGCCGGAATACTGTCATCCGAAGTTCTATAAAGAGGAGCCCAGCCAATTGTTCCTGAACAAAGGCAACGGAAGGTTCGAGGATATCTCAGAGAAGGCAGGAATCCGCTCGCATCCGGGAAAGGGCATGGGGGTTGCGGTGGCAGACTACGATGGAGACGGTCTACCCGACATCTTTGTCGCCAACGACAAGCTCTTCAACTTTCTGTTTCACAACAAAGGTAACAACAAGTTTGATGAAGTGGCCTTTGAAGCTGGCGTTGCTCTGCCAGAACACGGGAATCTGATCTCGGGAATGGGTACAGACTTCCGCGACCTCAACAATGACGGTTTTCCTGATATCGCCATAGCGGCCCTCCAGAATGAAACCTTTCCGATCTACCAGAATACTGGGAAGGGTGGTTTTACAGAGATTACGGCGCGCAGCGGGATGACCACGTTGAGCAATCCGATGTCGGGCTACAGCGTGAATATTGCGGATTTCGACAACGACGGCTGGAAGGACGTTTTCGTTAGCCGAGGCGATGTGGCCTCACCCAACATGGCCAGCCGTATTTTGGTAGACCAGAACAACACGGTGTTTAGAAACCTCGCCAACGGCAAATGGGATGCACTTACAGCCGAGGCTGGCTTCGCTCAGCAACCACCGCGCAGACATCGCGGAGCCGCAGTCGCCGACTTCAATCACGACGGCAAACTCGATATCGTGGTGACGGCGTTGAGTGCTCCAGCGGAAGTCTGGATCAACGATAGTCCTGGTAACACTCACTGGCTGGAGATTTCGCTGCAGGGCACCAAGAGCAATCGTGACGGAATTGGAGCGAAGATCAAGGTAACAGCCGGCGGCAAGGCTCAGTTCAATCACATGACGACGGCATCCGGCTATGCGTCGTCGAGTGCAGGACCAGTGCATTTTGGATTAGCGGATGCGAAAGTGGCGGATGAAATCGAAATCCGTTGGCCGTCTGGTACGGTGCAGGTTCTCAAGAATGTTCCTGCCGATCAGGTTTTGCAGGTGAAAGAGCCTCAGTAATCCGCAGTTACTCTTGCGGTTGAGGTCCTTCACGGCGCGCCTTGGCATTCAGCGACAGCACGATCTTGCGCTCCCGCGTGCTCTCTTCGGGCAGATTCATGCGCGCATACAGGCTCGCGAGTTGAACGTGCGCTTCCAAAAAGTCAGGCCAGCGCTTTTCAATGGATTCAAGTTGTTTGCGGGCTTCTTCCAGATGTCCTGTGCTCGCATTCAATGCGCCTACCTGTAGCAGCGCGGCGGGGGACTCCGGACGTAGCTGCAGTGCGCGCGTCAGGTAAGGCGCAGCAGCATCATTCTCGCCATCATGGCGCAGCATGGCCCCCAAGTGGAGATTGGCGTCGAAATCGTTCGGGTCGACCTCAAGTGCACGACGGAATGCCGACTTTGCGCCCTCATTATCGCCGCTGCCAACGAGCGCCCTTCCATAGATCGTCCAGCCTCCGGGTAGGTTCGGATTGGCTTGCAGCGCTCGATTGAGGGTCTCTGCAGCTTTCTTGAAATCTCCCGCTTCAAACTGCGAGGCTCCGATCAGTAGACCGGCTTCCGCCGAATTTCCATTTTTGAGGACACGATCTATGACGATCTCGCCTTTTTTCGTTTGGCCATCCTGAATCAAAGCTGTTCCGAGTGCATAATCAACAGCTAAATCGTCAGGACTGTTTTGATAGACAGGATCCAGAAGCTGCACAGTCGCGCGATACTTTCCCAACCTCAGATAGCAATCGGCCAGCAAGAACATAGCCTGTTTGTTTTCGGGATGTTTCCTGCGAAGCAGTTCAAGCTCAGTTATGGCTTTGGCGAAATCGGCCTGCTTGTACCACGCCAGCGCAAGATCAAGCCGAATCGTGGCGCTATCGGGATCTTGCTTTAAGGCCTCGCGATACTGCGCGATGGCGTCGGAATATCTTCCCTCATGAGCCAACGCTACACCGAGGTTTGTTCGTGCCTCCACCGAGTTCGGAGCCACGCGCACAAGCTGCTCGTAGAGTTCGATGGCACGTTTTACGTCGCCGCTTTCGTAGGCTTTCCCGGCGTCGTTATAAAGTGAATCCGCGGACTGGCCGAGCGACCGTGTTGGGAAAATGGTGCAGCTCATTGCAGCGAAAGCCACGAAGAGTGCAATCTGAAGCATATTGACGGGAGTTGTTTCGGCAAGGTGACGCTTATGATCCGAGCTGTCTCGGAGGTCATTCACTACAGGCAGCCGGACCTTTAGGGATGTTTTCGACACCACTTTGCCCAAAATTATAGAAGCGATGGGATGAGTCCTGCAAAAGGGAGGCCATCCGGGCCAGTCGCTTGGTTACGCACATCGCGGCACCGTTTGCCTTTCCTGGCGTTGAAACGCTACTTGCTGGATTCTGTATCCGCCGCTTTGTGATAATTAAAGAAAGAGTCGTCCTCCTGCCCCCGGTGCGGAAAAAGCAGTAGCACTCTGGCGTTTGACTTCATCGAAAAATGCTTCGTGAGCCAGATATCTCCAGAGACCGGCGTTTTTTCAACCTCAAATTGAGTGCCAGGTTCCACCACCGCAAGAAAGCCCTCGATTCTGACGGGATGCACAACGCGGGCTTCGACCTTAACCCACTGGAATGTGTCGCGGTCAATCCATAATGTGCCTTCCATTCCGGTGAGCACTGTGCTGTCGCGAGTTGGAGGCCGATATCCTGCGCGAGGGGTTGCTTTCAAAACGTAAACCCGATGGTCCATCAGAGTGTCTTCGCCGACCAGATTGAAATCAAACGCCACGATCATCTGCTGGAGGAGTGTGTAGTCGCGCTTGCGCTCGGCCTCGTATCTGGCGATTCTCTGTGACCTCTTGTCGGGTGATTCGTGTTGGCGTTCATTTGCCGCAGCTTCGTATTTCTTCTGCTCGTCCTTTTGCGCCGCCGGGGATAGATCATGTCCATTTACAGCAATCAGTCGTTGATAGGGGGACCCGAACAACATGGTGACTTCGTAGGTGCGATCACCATTCTTGTCAATATCTCGCTCTGAGTTATCAAATTGAGGAGCGGCCACCCAATCACGATCGTTGGCCTCGGAGGACTTCTTGATGATGCTCGCCGCGTCTTCTTGCGCGGAGACACAGATCGACCACGACAGAAGAAGTGTCAGGGCAATTGATTTGTACTTGGCGATATGGGAGGCTTGGCTCAAAAGAGCGATTACGGAACTCGCCGACGAGCAGATATCGGTCTTCGTCTCTCGTGCTGTCAGGCTCATTGTCACGTGGCACCGGCGAGCATTCGGTTTGAGGCTACGATGGTCTCACCCATACCGCTACTGAACATTTTTCCAGCACCGGTAGGATGCAAGGGATCGAACATGCGGTTGGCGTTGCAAACCCGGTTCTATCGCTGTCGTGGGCATGCTGCAAATGCGGCGGGGTCTGAAACGGGATCTCTTCCGAGCATTGAGCGCGGTGCGTGACAGGCGGCATAGAAGAGAGTAGTTGATTTCCTAGTGAGTGTGTAATTGAGCGTGTGCCTGGAGGAAACGCACGACATGACTGCGTGAGAAGAGTCCCTCGAGGTGGCCATTGGAGACTACCGGGAGCTGGTTAATATCGTCGCGGCCCATCATTTGGAGTGCCTGGATCGCCGGAGTCTCAGGCGAAACGGTGCGGAGCTGAGCGAGCGGCTGCATCACGGCTTGAACGCTGGTCCGCGGCCAGAGATCGCGTCCGACCGCTTTCACTTCATGCGGGGTTATGAGACCAACAATCTGATCGCCGTGTACCACGACGTAGCCGCGAAGGCCGCCGCGTAGCAAGAATTCGTCGACGAAGTCCTGCAGACTAAGATAAGCATCGACGGTCGGACAAGTACGGTCCATGATGTCGGCGACAGTTCGGCCGCGAAGCTCGGTCATCAGTCCAACTTGTGCGTAGCTGGTGCGAGCCGCGTCGAGCAAGAACCAGCCAATAAATGCCAGCCAAAGGCCGCCAAAGTTTCCCCGCTCCGTGAAGAATTGGAACAATCCGAGAAGAATAATCACAAATGCCACGGCCTGGCCGATTTGCGTCGCTAATCGAGTGGCACGGTCAGCGTTCCGCGTCATCCACCAGATCACCGCGCGCAAAACGCGGCCACCATCGAGCGGGTATCCTGGGATCATGTTGAATACAGCAAGCGCGAGATTGATATAACCAAGCCAGAGTAGTACGGCCGTGATTGGCGTGGCCGGTTCAGCACCGCTCCGCCAGCCAGCTAGCCAGGCGGCACCGATGAGAACGATACCAATCACCGCGCTCGTAATTGGCCCAACAATCGCGATCCAGAACTCACCTTTTGCATCTGGGGCCTCGGATTCGATCTGCGAGACACCACCCAACGCGAAGAGTGTAATTTCACGAACCTTCAGCCCGCGAGCCCTCGCCAATATCGAGTGCGCAAGTTCGTGAAGAAGAAGTGCTGCAAAGAACATTACCCCAGTGATGATGGCCGCCGACCACACCGTTACATCACTCCAGTGGGGGTTTGCCATATGAAAGTGTGCGGCTAGAGAGAGTGCGATGAGTAAAGCAATAATGAACCAGCTGTAGTGAAGGCCAATTGCGATGCCAGCAATTCGACCCAGCTTGACCTGTGCTTGCACTGGTTGTCCTCACCTGCGGCGCCGCGCAAACAACTTAAAACAACAACGGGTCATTGATCTAAGCGGAGTGTGACGCGCGTGCCTCGATAAAAGGAAGGCGCTTACGGTCCCTCTTTAACTTCGTTGCTAGACTCCTTTGGCTGGTTGTATCTATCTTGTTCTTGGGACTGAATGCATCTTTAGTTCAGGGACAGAATGCAGGCGCAAAAACGGTCCCTACAGTAGTGCTGACAGGTGAAACGCGCGCTTGAGAAAGCCCTTTCACGGCTCACACGAGCCAGAGGCCACGAGATCCGAGCCTCTGTGTAGCGCTTGATTGCTGAATGCAGGCTCGGGTGCGTTCAATGCGATATTCTGATTTGGTCTGCTGAGCGATCGCGAAAGCAGGTAACCGATCGAATTAGTGAGGTCAAGTATGGGTTTCGAGCCAATCGAGAATTACGGTGTTATCGGCAACATGCGATCGATTGCACTTGTAGGTATGAACGGCTCGATCGATTTTCTGTGCTTTCCCAGGTTCGATTCCCCGACTGTATTCGCAGCGTTGCTCGACGATGAGCGCGGCGGGCGCTTTCAGATCCAGCCGCAGTTCAAGAACAGTCGAGTACGCCAACTCTATTTACCAGACACGAACATTCTGCTCACTCGATTCCTGTCGAACGACGGACTAGTCGAGCTCACCGATTTCATGCCGATAAGCACCGAGAAGGAGCAACCGAATGAACTAGTCCGGTCCGTGGCGGTGGTAAGAGGCGACGTGCCTTTCAGGCTGCTCTGCCAACCGAGATTTCATTACGGGACGTGTGGGTATACGCTCCAGGTGAACGATCGCTGCGCGATCTTTGCTCCGGAGAATCCGGCTTGTCCTCACATGGCGCTCTATTCCACGGTTCCTCTCGCACAAGAGTCCCAGGACGCGGTGGCTCAGTTCAATCTCAAGGCTGGCGAAAGAGCGACATTTGTATTCGGTGGAGTCCGTCCGGAAGGACAAAGGCCCGAGATGGAGCTCTTGGATCAGCGTTTCCACAAGACTGCGCGTTTCTGGAAGAGCTGGATTGCAAAGTCCAAGTACAAGGGACGGTGGCGCGAGATGGTCAACCGCTCTGCCTTGATCCTAAAGCTGCTCATCAGTCGCGAACATGGATCGCTGATCGCTGCTCCTACGTTTTCGTTGCCTGAAGAAATCGGCGGTGTGCGCAATTGGGATTACCGCTACACCTGGTTGCGAGATGCAACATTTACGTTGTATGCCCTGATTCGACTTGGCTTTGTCGACGAGGTCGAAGCGTTTATTCATTGGCTGAAGGGACGGTTGGGGGACGACGCGGAGCGAGGACCTTTGCAGGTGATGTATGGGATCGATGGCAGGCAAAAGCTCGATGAGATCGTTATGGACCATCTCCGTGGATACGAGAATTCTCAGCCAGTACGCATCGGAAATGCAGCGTATCAGCAGCTGCAGTTGGACATTTACGGCGAAATGATGGACTCCGTTTACCTTGCCAACAAGTACGGTGATCAAATTTCACACGAAGGCTGGCTTAATGTGCAACGCATGTTGGCATGGCTGGCAAAGAACTGGCAGAGGCCGGATGAAGGGATCTGGGAAGTCCGTGGCGGCGCACGGGAATTTCTACACTCGCGTTTCATGTGTTGGGTAGCGTTCGACCGAGCTTTGCGACTGGCGCAGAAACGTTCTCTTTCTGGGCCACTTCAGGAGTGGACTCGTGTGCGCGACGCAATCCGCGAGGACATCTTTCAGAATTTCTGGAATGAGGAACTGCAGTCGTTTGTACAGTCAAAGGGGAGCAAAGCCCTCGATGCCTCTGTGTTTCTTATGCCGATGATGCGATTCATCAGTCCTGTCGATCCGATGTGGCTCTCGACGATGAAGGCCATCGAAGCCCGGCTCGTGGAGGATACGCTCGTACATCGCTATGACGCGGAGAAGACCCAGGTGGATGGGCTCCCCGGCGGCGAAGGAAGTTTTACTGCATGCTCATTCTGGTATATCGAATGCCTGGCCCGGGCTGGGCAACTGGAAAAGGCTCAGCTGTTGTTTGAGAAATTGCTTGGGTATGCCAATCACCTGGGACTCTATTCCGAAGAATTAGGAGCAGACGGCCGGCACCTCGGAAACTTTCCGCAAGCCTTTACTCATCTCGCATTGATCAGCGCCGCCACGTATTTGGATCGCGAGCTCTCCGGCAGCAACGGTACCCCATGGCGCTAGCCGAACTCGTACAAGTTAAATGACAAGGCATCCGAACCGATCGCACCTTTAGCGCGTGGGGCCGCAACTTGATCTATCCTGTCTCGGACTTGCGTGGACCCTCAACAATGGATCTGACCGCCTTTCCCAACAAACGTCGCTGGTCAATTGTCAGTCTGCTTTTTGCAGCGTCTTTAATCAATTACCTGGACCGCGCCACCATTTCATTCGCTCTGCCACTCATCTCGATAGACTTTCACCTGACGCCGCAAAGCAAGGGACTTTTGCTTTCCGCCTTCTTTTGGTCGTACGCGCTGATGCAGATTCCCATCGGCTGGAGCGCGGATCGATTCAACTTGCGCTGGCTCTATGCCGGAGCGTTCGCTCTCTGGTCGTTTGCACAGGGGCTCACGGGCCTGGCCGGCAGTTTTACGGCACTGCTGGTGTTTCGGATTCTCCTTGGCGTTGGGGAATCCGTTTACCTGCCGGGAGGAACGAAAATTGTCAGTTTGCTGTTCTCTCCGAAAGAGCGTGGTTTACCCTCAGGGCTCTTCGATTTCGGAACTCGAACTGGTCTCGTCTTGGAAGGCATCCTTGTTCCTTGGCTCTTAGTCCATTTTGGGTGGCGCCGTACTTTTCTTACTTTGGGGTTCACGGCCCTCGTCTGGATTGTGCCCTGGTTTTCGATTTTCCCTCGCCATCTGCAGGCTGAGAACACAAGTACGGGATCAACAGAGATTTCCTTCGGCGCCGTTGGTCGATCGTTGCTCAATCGCAATTTGCTGGGACTGTGTCTCGGATTCTTTTGTTTTGATTACTACTGGTATGTGCTGGTGACCTGGCTGCCCGACTATCTGGTGACGGTTCGCCAGTTGAGTATCGTGCAAGCCGGCTTTTATGCTTCACTCGTGTTTTTGACGTTCGGGATAGCCGAACCGATCGGCGGATGGATCGCAGATAGTTTGATCCGTCGCGGTTGGGACGAAACCGCCACGCGGAAAACAATCGTCACCATTGCCTTCGGTATGGGTATCTTTCTGATCGCAGCGATGCGTACCGTTCATACTGGCGTCGCTATCGGACTACTGATTGGAGCAGCCCTTGTTGGTCTCGCCACGGGGAACCTGATCGCGATTCTTCAGTCGTGTGCGCCGACCGAGGCAGTAGGCATTTGGACCGGAGCACAGAATTTCGCAGGGAACCTCGCTGGAATCATAGCTCCGCTGGCGGTAGGGATCCTGATCACGTCGCGAGGCTCGCACGTTCCGGGTTTTGAACTCGCCTCGATCATTCTTTTTGCAGGAGTTCTCGCTTACTGGTTCATAGTCGGGGACCTGAAACCACACGGGTCTTAAATCGCTGGCTCCAGCCACAGATCAAGGCACTTGAGCTCCCTGAGTATCGACGTACACCGCGTACAGAGACTGGCTGGCCGCCATGAACAATCTGTTCTTTTTCGCGCCTCCGAAACACAGATTGGCACACGCTTCCGGAAGATGGATCTTCCCGATCAGGGTGCCGTCGGGCGCAAACACATGCACTCCGTTGTAGTCTTCCGGTCCCCATCCGGCGGCGGACCAGAGATTGCCGTCGACGTCGCAGCGAATTCCATCGGATGACCCCGGCGCCATATTTACAAAGAGTCGCTTATTTGCCAGTCGCACGCCGTCGATTACGTCATAGACGTAGATCGGACGCGGATCGCCAGGATGTTTTGGCAGGCCGGTATCGACGAGGTAGAGCTTCTTTTCGTCCGGGGAAAAACAAATGCCGTTGGGCTTATCTAGATCACTGACAACCACAGTCGCTTCGCGAGTCTTTGGGTTGAGCCGATAGACATTGGTTGGCAGCTCAAAAGACGCCTTGTGTCCTTCGTAATTGGTCATGATGCCGTAGCCTGGATCGGTAAACCAGATCGCTCCGTCAGAGTGAGCGGCCAGGTCATTGGGTGCGTTGAGCAATTTTCCCTGATAGCGATCCATCAGCACCGTTACGGTTCCATCGTATTCCGTTCGCGTGAGCCGGCGCGCGTCGTGCTCACAGGTAAGCAATCTGCCTTCGCGGTCACGGGAATTGCCATTGCTGTAATTCGACGGACTCCGGAAGGTGCTGACCTCTCCAGTGTCCTCTAGCCAGCGCAGCATACGGTTATTCGGGATGTCGCTGAATAGCAGATATCGCCCATCTCCAAACCAGACCGGACCTTCCGCCCATCGCGTACCGGTATAGAGGCGCTCGACCGCTGCATTGATGACTTTGTATTTTGAGAAGCGCGGATCAACTACCTCGACGGCAGGATCGGGATATGTTGTCAGTTTCTTCCCGTCTTGTTCCCTCCCAAAGCCGAGCGGTTCGAACGCAAGCGCCGAAGTAAGTCCGGCAGCCATATTCATAAAGGTGCGCCTCTGCATTGCTTCCTCCAGACACACGAATTCCGGTGCGTGAGCACCTTAACATGGGCGTAGGCGGATCAGAACAACGTCCTTCTGAAAATAGCTTTTAACCCTGTGTGCCCTCTGTCTCCTCTGTGGAGAGCGAGCGCCGCCAGCGGGTCATATTTCAGCAGTGCGATGGCATCCGCACATAGGACGCGTTCAAGGCGCTGACTGAAGGACATCCCAGCAATCTGAGACACCGCTCCAGGTCAGATCGAAGTAGCTCAATCGCTCGCGTGACGCCGAGTTCTCCACCGGCAGCGAGTCCGTAGGCAAACGCTCGGCCGCAAAGGACGGCACGCGCACCGAGCGAAAGTGCTTTGACGATATCCGATCCCCGCCGGATTCCGCTGTCAATCAGCACCTCAGCCCGACCACCAACTGCCGCGACCACTTCGGGCAGGACTTGGAGGCTCGAAGGAACGCAGTCAAGCTGCCGCCCTCCGTGGTTAGAAACAACCACCGCCGTGGCTCCGTAGTCGAGCGATCGCTTTGCTTCCTCCGCCGATAGCACGCCCTTGATGACAATCGGCCCTTTCCAGAGCGCACGAATCCACTGCATGTCTTTCCAAGTGAATGCCTCACGCTTCATCGCTGTGTGCGCATCGCGAACCCTGAGCACGCCTGCCTCTGGCGTGACAATGTTGGGCATGCTCGGAAGTCCACCGTCGAGAAGAAAGCGCGCGAGCCAGCGTGGGTGAGCGAGAATGTCCGGCAGGAAAGGAACTTTCGACCATGTACTGCCACGCAAAAGCTGCTCCATTCCATCGCGTGCCTCGCGCTCACGATATCCGATGACTGTCGAATCGATGGTGATCACAAGAACGCTGTAGCCAACATCCATCGCTCGGCGCAGTGCACTTTCCGCAGCGGCACGCCCGCCCGTGAGATAGAACTGGTACCAGACCTGGCCCGTGGAAGCTGCTTTAACATCTTCCAGCCGATAACCAGAAACCGTCGACAGAATTAGCCCAACCCCGGCACGGCCCGCCGCACGTGCCGCGGCGATTTCACCTTCCGGATGCATGACACGCAGGTAGCCAACCGGTGCCAGCAGCAGAGGCATCGTCAATTCCATGCCGAGTACGCGGGTTCGCAAGTCGCATGCCGGGACTGAAACCGCCTGTTGCGGGCGGAACGTGACCGCGTCGAAGGCTCGGCGGTTTTCGCGAAGCGTCCACTCGCTCTCGGCGCCCCCGTCGACATAGTTGAAGATAATTCTTGGCACACGGCGGGACGCCAGTGCGCGCAGATCCTCGATGCTCACAGCTTTTGAAAGGTCCGTCATGAAGCGTCTGCCCCAGGGCCGATGGCGATCACGAAGTAGGTCGCCGGGTCCGTGCCTACGTTCTTAATACCATGCTCCTCATTCGAGCGAACGAAACCCAGCCCTCCAGGGCCCAAGCGATGCGTAGCGCCATTGATGGTGAGTTCCACGGTTCCTTCACGGATGAGCCACATTTCCGAATGGACGTGGTGGTGCGGCGGATGCGGGGCTCCATTCGGTGGAAGGGTTGTCTCGTGCGCCTCAATATGCTCGCCGGTCGCCAGCTTGCCTTTCATGATATTTCTCATCTGCGCGTGGCCGGAGTCCTGGACAGGCATGCTTTCGAATGCAAACGTTGCGGATGGCAGGGAATCAGTTTGAGCAGCGAATGAAGGAAGATTCGCTCCTGCCGTGACCAGGGCCGGAATCAGATTGCAGAGGTCTCGCCTCGTCAAAGACATTCTCACCTCACCGAATTGGCGTTGCCAGAGTTTTACGATTGCGAACCGATCCTGTCAAATGAGGTAGACACGTGTAAATTAGGAAACTTCAAGGGAACGAACTCATGAACGATAGTCCACTTCTGGTATTGACGGCGCCCGGCGATAGGAATATCCCACTCCTGGCTGAATTACGCCAGATGGCGACGATCGTGATCGGAGATTCCGCGCAAAATTTTGCCAAGGCCGCGGCCGATGCTGAAGTTATTTTTAATTGGTCGGGTTCGCTCGCCCTTCTCCGGGACGTGTTCCTGATATCGGCTCGTCTGCGCTGGATTCATTCCCGGTCGGCTGGGTTGGAACAAAGCCTGTTTCCTGAGCTAGTCGAGAGCGATGTCATTCTGACAAACGGCAGCGGTGTTTTCAGCCCTTCGCTTGGCGAGTTTGCATTGGCGGCGATTCTTTACTTCGCCAAAGATTTTCGCCGCATGATTCGCAACCAGATGGCGGGAGTGTGGGAGCAGTTCGACATCACGATGATCTCAGGCCAAACACTAGGTATCGTCGGATACGGAAGTATCGGACGCGCTGT
>Ga0070734_10004844_pt1 | contig 12394 bp, 18 predicted proteins | sample Coa_R1_8_FD_66444 | JGI IMG/M metagenome (GOLD analysis project Ga0070734, IMG submission 66444) | Surface soil microbial communities from Centralia Pennsylvania, which are recovering from an underground coalmine fire - Coalmine... | ecosystem: Environmental > Terrestrial > Soil > Unclassified ...
GCGGACGACTATTTAGTCAAACCTCTGCAGGTCGACGCGGTACTCGCGAGCCTGGAGCGTTGTCTCACGAAAAAGGGGCTGGAGCGCGAGCTGGACGAGTATCGGCTGAAACTGGAATCCATCGTCCTCGATCGTACGGCTCGGCTTCGGTCGGCCCTCAGCCAAGTTGAGCGGAGTTACGAGGAGACATTGGAAGCTCTGGGAGCAGCGATCGACCTCCGCGACAACGAAACGGCCGGGCATTCCCGCCGGGTCTGTCTGTATTCACTGAAAATCGCTGAGAGGCTGTCTCGGCCACAATCCGAGTTGGTGACGCTGGCTCGCGGCGCGTGGTTGCATGACATCGGAAAGTTGGCGATTCCGGACGCCATCTTGTTGAAGCCCGGGCCATTGACGCCGGCGGAACGCGCGACCATGGAGACACACGTGTCGATTGGCTACGACATGGTGAGCCGCATCTCGTTCCTCGCCGAAGCTGCAGCAGTTGTCCGGACACATCACGAACGGCAGGATGGGAAAGGCTATGTGCAAGGGTTGAGGGGGGAAGACATCCCGTGCAATGCCAGGATTTTTGCTGTGGCGGACGCGTTCGACGCGATCACCTCGGACCGCCCTTACCGGGCCGCCGCCGACATGACCTTCGCGCGAGGACAAATTCAAGCGCAAAGTGGATCACAGTTCGATCCTTGGGTGGTGGAAGCTTTTCTTGCGGTCAGTATTCCCGAGTGGACCGCGTTGCGTTTGCAGTCGGGGCGACCGGGCGTGCCTACCGATTTGCTGGGTGTGCCAGCGCCGACGGAATTATCAGGACAAGAGATTGGCGCGGAGTAATTCAGCAATTTGTTTTCTGCTACGGCCGATCTGTTTTGTCCGGCCAAGCTTAGCTTGTACGGGGCTGAGCACCAATTTTGGAGTAGTTGGACACCATCTTAATTAAGAAGGAGACGTCCGATGGCCAGTTTTCAGACTCAGAGTGGCAAGAAAGATGAACGCCGGCGACATCATCATTGGCTGGTAACCATAACCTATTGGGATAAAGAATTCTTTGGGCGCGTCTATCTTGATCAAGCGAAAGCTGAGAAGTTTGCGGCGCGGCAGAAGAAATCGCCAGTTGTCAAAGGTGCCCATGTACGACTGCTCAGCTAGGGAATCGAGAGCGCGCAAGCAGTTAATAACAAGTAATAATATTACTGTTATAAAGCGGAAAAGCCAGAGCAAGGCTGCACTTCGCTGGGACTTCGGAGTCGTCGTCGGCGCATTCGAAAGCTGGGCCGTCTCCCGAGCAGTCCGCGAACAAGTTCTAAGGCTAGCGTTTGCCCCGAGGGGGACACATTCCAAAAGATTCAGAAGTCGTGGCATTCGCTAGGGATGCCGCCAAACAACCCCACCGGGATGAAGGATTCCGAGGTTCAGATAATGAGTGATGGTGATCCTCAGAATCGTCGGCGCAGTCAGAGGCTACGCCTCCAAGTTGCCCTGTTTCTTGCCGCCGAGCTTCCCGATGGAAATCGCTTGCGGGTGCAGGCGTTTACGCAGGTCGTAAACGCCCACGGCGGCCTTTTGGACGCTCCTATTCGAATGTCCGTGGGTCAGAGGCTCAAGCTTGTTAATCCACAATCGGGGAAGGAAGCTGGATGCCGTGTCGTTCGGGTAGAAGCTCCATCCGATGGGATCTTCCCGACGACATTCGAATTTGACGAACAAAGCCCCGACTTCTGGCCGATAAGCATTCGCCCCGTGGACTGGGGCGTGACTCAGGGAGTTTCATGAGAACTAGTCAACATCTCTGGATCGCACAATCAGTCGTCTTCACCGGTCTAGGCACATATGTCTTGATGGTTCCTGTTCGCAATTCCAGGTCTTATGCGGACGCATTTATCCTGCTCGGCGGTACGCTCAGCGCTCTGGGACTAGCCGCCATGTTATTCGCATTCAAACAGCGTGCGCAAACTAGGGCACTAGCCCAACATCTGGGCCGTGGCTCGCGATTTTCGAGAGGACAAAACACAGGAGTTTATAGCCATATGTCAATAAGGAGAAAACGAGCCGTCGTACGTGAGAAGGACGATGAAGGAAGTCCTAGATGAAAATGGATGAGAACCATGGCGAAGGATTTGAGGTATTGGTGGCTGATGACTCCGCTGTGTATCGGAAACTTATCGAGCGAACGTTGGCGGAGAAACAATATTCAGTTTTGTTCGCAAAGAGCGGCGGAGAGGCATTGGATATCTTCGCCACCCACTTGCCTCCTCTGGTGATCACTGACTGGATGATGCCGGATTTCTCAGGAATCGAGTTATGTGAAAACATCCGCCAGCATTTTCGGGAATCGTACACATACATCATTATTCTGACTGGTATGACCGAGAAGAGCCAAGTTGTTCAGGGATTGACGGCTGGAGCCGACGACTACCTTACGAAACCATTTGACCAAGAAGAATTGTTGGCTCGCGCGGGAGTGGGCCGGAGAGTCGTAGAGCTCCATCGCCAGGTTGAAGCAAAGAATCGTCTTCTGGAACAATTAGCTTTGACGGACGCTCTCACAAACCTGCCGAACCGTCGAGCGATTGAAGACTGGGCAATCAGGCAGCTCAGCGCTGCGGCCCGTTATGGCTTTGAATTTTGGATCGTGGTGGTGGATTTGGATCACTTCAAGAGCATCAACGATACGTACGGACACGAAGCAGGCGATAGAGTTCTCAAGAAAGTCGCTGAAATTCTAAAGTCGCACTCTCGAAAGAGCGATATTTGCGGTCGTGTTGGCGGTGAAGAATTCCTGCTTTCCCTGTCACATGCAAGTCCTGAGAACGCAAAGCTCGTTGTCGAGCGCATCCGCGCAGAGCTTGAGGTGACCAAGTTCAGTTTTGACGGCAACACCTTAGTTGTGACAGCGAGTTTCGGAGTGGCTTGCTTTAATGGAAAGAATGCCCGAGATCTAGATCAGATCATTTCGTATGCAGATGCAGCGCTCTATTCAGCCAAACGGCTCGGGCGGAATCGGATAGAGTTTTCACCAGTGGCGGACCTACCGCAGAGCGGGCGGTGATGCGTCGAGCGTCAGGGAGCATCGCTCGTGGCCGGTTTCGGATGAGCGTCGACCTCGGCTAATTGGAAACTCTGGAACGCACGGAGTTCGTCTGTCTCTTCAAGAAGTGTCCTCATCACAGCCTCAGTTGATGCCATCATAAGGAAGGACCCAGCCGGCGAAAGGCATGACGCGTCGATGATACACTCACCGCGACCGTACAGTTTCGATAAGTCCTATTTGGTGTCGAAGTGACCGCGAAAATCACGCACTACGTGACGAGATTGCAAGAGGGTTTCGTTGAGGACATTTGCATAATTAAGGTTGACGGTCGCCTCACGCTTGGCGAAGGCAGTTCGGGCTTTAGAAAATACATTGAGCAGCGAATTGCGGATGGTCTTCGAAATTTTATTTGGGACTTCAAGGAAGTCAGTTTTGTCGATTCTGCAGGCGTTGGAGAACTTGCAAGCGCGGCGAGCAGAGTGCGTTTGCGAGCGGGGAAAATAGTCGTTATTTCCAGCCCCGGAGTCCACGAGAAGTTGCAACTTACCAAATTGTACGTACTGTTTGACGTAGCCGACGATCTAACCTCTGCGTTTGCACTCTTCCCCGGCAGAACAAAAGAGACGACGACCGAGGTTCGATATGAAGACAAGTTCGCAATAACGATTGAGGAAGACAAATCCGGGAAGAAAATGGTAGTCAGGGACAACATTTCTGAGCATCCCGGAAGAGTTGAGTACGACGTACGAGATATACCACCGGAGGAAACGTCGAAACGCCTTAGGCCATCATCTCTGATTTTAGTCGTCCTCGTCGGACTCGGTACTCTTGCCGTGATAATCGCGGGACTTGTCTGGGCAGCCAAAGTAATCTCGTCTGTCACTTTGCTTGTTTTGATTTTCACTTTGGCACTTCTCATCTTCATAGTGTTGTCTGCCGTGGTCCTGCTGTTATCCGGCCATCTCAGTGAGAAAACTGCTGCCAAGTTGTTTGGCGGTGTTCTGGGAAAACTCCCGGGGTTGAGCGCATGGTTGCCCAAGACTTCCTCCGCAAAGTCGGAACGGTAAAATGTGTATCGTCATTACCGAAAGCACGAAGGTCAAAGCCGACGGGTAGTTGTTGGAGGAATTGAACAATCCGTCTAGTCCGCGTCAGACCACAGCTTGCTGAACAATTGAATCGTAGCAGGTGCAAATCCGTGGTTGTGATTGTTTGCGAATTAAAAACGCGCGCTTGAGTATTCTCTCTATCGTCCACAGCCGCATCAGTTTTACCCACTTCATCAGATCGTCAATTCGATTGACAGACACTTTGTCCCAAGTTGCCGTTTGTTTTTCTGTGTCTTTGTGATCACCGAGCCACCGAACATAAGCGAAATCTGCGGTGATGAAATCTAGTTTCTCTTCGCGCTCCAACGGTCTTGGCAAAGGTCAGCGAGCAATTCCCGAGCGCTGTTCAATCGTTTGAGGAAGCCTATACAGGGCACGTCTTTGCTAGAACCGTATCTTCGTTTCATGGCCCGATCTGTGCGTTTCAGTCGATCGTTGATCAATCCATTGCAGGGCTTGCACAATCCACCACAGCAATATTCCACATCTTTGTGTCCACGCCGAACGCATCCATAGCGGTCAAAATAGAACCGAAACCGTGTGTGGTAATAATAAGGAACAAGGGCCTCGATTTTTCTCATCACCTCTTTCGTCAAGAACCAAGGTGGAAAGACATGTAATTCTCGCAGTCCGTGCTTAAGCACTGACATTGGGCACCTCGTTGAGTTTATTTTCGTGGATGGCACCGTTCGAAAACACGCTGAACTTGCTTCTTGCTGACATGCAAATAAACTTGAGTGCTGCGAATGGAGTTGTGCCCGAGCAATTCCTGAATAATTTTAATGTCAGCGCCGTTATCCAAAAGATGCGTGGCAAACGTATGCCGAAAAGAATATGGATTTATCTTGAGCCCCACGCGCAAACCGATCTTATGAACCACCGTCTGTATCGCCGAATCGGAAAGAGGTCGTAGACCCACTGGTCGAAGCAATTGATCGTTTCTTGCCAACTGGGAAAATTTCTCGAACGCTTGCCGATAACAGAGATTCTCTTTTGCTCCGATGAAACCGAATTTCGTAAGACGATGGTGACCATTCTCATCGTAAATCTTCCAGTGACACTGCCATTGTCCGTATTTTGTCCGCTGTGGTCGAATCCGCTGAGATGGTTTTTGGTCTACAAACGCGTAACCTGTTGCGCGACCACCCAGGTATCGTTGCAAAGCTTTTGCGGCTTTCGGCGTAAATAGAAGCACTCTTTCGCCCGCTTTACCGCGAACACGCACTCTGCGTTCTTCGAAATCGATGTCCTCAACTCGCATGTTACACAGTTCACCTGTACGGCAACCTGAGCTGTATAGGAATTCCAAAAGGGCACGCTCATGGCGCGTGCGTGTCGCTCCCAGCAGTTGCCGGATTTCTGCATAACTCAAGACGCGGGGAATGTGCCGTTTGATCGGCCTCAGCTGCACAAATCGCGGAGGAACCCATTTCACTAAGCCGCCAAGATTCAGGAAGTCAAAAAAGACCCGGAGTGCGTAAAGTTCACTGCGTACACCCTTGGGTGATTGGCCTGAAGCTGCACAAACGGCCAAATATTCTTGGATATCAAAGTGTGTTGTCTTCAGAATGCTTTTGTCGCGGACAAACGATAGGAATTTTGTTATGGCGCGGCCATAGTGATATCGCGTCTGGGCCGCGTATTGTTGCACTACGAGCCAGCGCACGTAGCGCTTTGCTAGTTCGAGGTTGAGCGCTTGACCTGACTTCACGGCTGAATTTCTTCGCGGGAGTAAACACCTGTGCACGCGCAGTGTCAATCCGACCTCAGCATTTTTTCCAGAGTCTATCCACAGCCGTCGTGTTGACTCGCTCTGAGCGTAGGTATTTAATCCGAGGCGCGAGGGGTATCCCGTGTGGAAGCACCAAAAAGCACCTCACCCTCCAATTCTTGCCGGTCAAATCAAACGTATTACCGGACCGCTAAAACCGCTCCCTACATGGGAACTTGTGACGCACTTCAGAGAGTGGTTGCGGGTTCTTCAATACTCAAGGACCGCTCAAGAATCCTACTCTCGTGCCGTCAGCAAGTTCTGCGTCTATATCGGCGATAAGCCGCTCACTGCGGTCACTCACCACGACGTGAGAACTTTTCTTTTCGACCTCACACGACGCGATATATCAGTCCAATGCGCCAGTCGATTCCTCGGTGGGCTGAAGTGCTTTTTCGATTTCCTCTATCTAGGCGGTGTCGTCGATACGGTTGCTCCTCGATTCATAAGGGGGCGCGGGCATACAAGCCGACTTCCGAGGGTGGTGTCAGAAGCAAAAATCCGCCGATTGATTTCAGCCGCTGGTTCGTTGCGCGACAAGGCTGTTATTGAACTCATGTACGCCACTGGATGTCGCGCTGCCGAAATCGTAGGCATGCGCATTGAGGACATCGACTTCGAACGGCAAACGATTCTAGTTCGGGGTAAGGGCTCATCGCGGACGGTTTTCTTTGGCAAACCTGCGAAGAAAGCCCTCAGACTCTATTTCGCCAAACGCAAGAAAGGAATCGCCTTCCTCACGGACAATATACGGCAGCGCGGAAGCGTCTCGCGATACAGCCGTCAATGGAATGGATACTGGCGAGACTATACGCAGGGCCACGATTTGGTCCGAACAAGAGTCAAGTATTTGGGGCCGAGCAGTCTTACCAGAGCGCAAGCGTCGAAGCGGTTCAAACAATTGGTTCCAAATCCGAATCAGGGTCAGACCGAGCAAAAGCAGCCGATCACTATCTATGTGATCTTCAGGATATTTCGCTTTGCTTCGCATCGAGCCGGTCTGGGTCGCGTGACTTCCCACCAAATGCGTCATTCATTCGCGACGCATCTTCTCGATCATGGCGCAAACGTCAGGCAGATTCAGCAGCTTCTCGGGCATAGGTCTCTAAATACTACGCAGGCGTACACAAGAGTCTCAACCTGTAACCTGGGAGCCGCCTACAAGAGATTCCATCCAAGAAGTTGAAGTGTTTGGTGAGGCGAGATGCGGAAATTCAAAACAGCCAGTAACACACGCTCGATTTCAAACGGGAATGCAAAGCTTTCGAGGGGGCAGAGACAAGCTCTCACGATTCTTGACGATGAAGTTTTCATGCAGCCGTGGTTTGTGCCAAAGCCAATCTATCTGGCGATCCGTCGCCTGCTTCCGAATATTCATCTAATGAAAATGCGACACTACTTTGACGACTTCGGATGCCTAAAATGTGGGAGGAGCGACGTTCTATATGGCGCATCTGGATTGTGTCACGCCTGCAATGTGGTCGTGAGAAGTAGAATCATGGCCAGCCTAAAGAAGAGGCTAAAGAAAGCACGCATAGAGTGGGAAGAAACGGTCAGTGATCATTTCTTCGACGAGATGAATCTCGCGCAGCTTATTCTTTATGGCTCTCCCCAAAAGAGCCGCAAGCATAGAAACAGCTCGACTCCAGCCCGTTAGCCTTGTATTGACATATTAGCGACTACATCCTTGCGTTAAGGGTCACCGTAGAGTACAGTGCTTCTACGACTACCACTGTGACCGAGGTTGGGATATGGCGAAACGCGCTACCACAGTAGGTAATGAGACGATTGCGGATTCTCTGAGAGCGCAAGGAATTCCATTCGGAATCGGCGTAGCTCGGCAAAGTGGGAAACGAATTTACGTAGTGGAGTTCTACCCTTTTTTAGAAATCGAGCTTCAGCGTTTGTTGGAGGCTAGCCAATTGCACCTCGACGGTCTGAAAAGACTCCGGCAACAAATTGAAGCTAGGGAACCGACCCGCAGCGGTAGTAATTGAGGAGAAAGTTCAATGTACATAGCCGAAAGACTCAGACAATTGCGAGAATCGAAGAATCTATCTCAGGGAGATGTCGAGAAACGTACCGGCCTGTTAAGGTGTTACATCTCCAGAGTCGAAAACGGACACACCGTTCCGGCAGTGGAAACTCTCGAAAAGCTAGCACGCGCACTCGAAGTTCCGATGTATCAACTCTTCTACGAGGACCAACAGGAATCGCCACACCTTCCCGATGGTGCGGAGTCTAAGACTCGTCGAGATTGGGCCTCTCGCGGTCGAGGACGACGCCTGTTTGCGAGAATGCGGACGGCTTTGTCGAGAGCTTCTGATAGGGACCGAGCGCTGCTGCTCACGGTCGCGGCAAAAATGGCTTCCTCACGGAAACGTGGAAGTCCGCAGGATGTTTAGCCAGTGAAGAATTGGTCTGCGACTAACGAACTTCGTAATTCGATATATGAGTCCGGTTTTGAGGTATATGCCGTAGTGCGGACCTTCCGAAACGAGTTGGCTCTCCCCCGGACTTGATTGGCGGATTGGTGTGCCCGACTGAGGTTGAGTTGCTGCTTACGAGGTCCTCATGCTTCGCAAGATCGTGTTCTTGGCGGTAGGAGTATTCATTCTTCAAACGGCAGCCGTCTCTGGTGCGTGCGCCAACAGCCGCCGGACTATTGCTTCGGCAAAACTATTTGGTACTGGCCCGACCCTGTTCCCATCGGCTATTTCGTATTTAGCCCATATGGTCAGGGGCCTTTCTCCTACTACATTGCCGCAATGAAAGCAGGCTGTCCGCCGATTGCCGCAGGGGGGAAACTTGTCCAACGTGCCCGAAAGCAACCGAGCCAGTATCTCTGGCTACTGGCAATACATTCATCGAACAAACCGATTTCGCGCTTCCCGGTTTGGGAGGGGGCGTGGCTCTCCGAAGAACGTGGAACAGTGTTTGGCCATCGACCCAGATCGGTCATCAAGTCGGGCTCTTCGGTCCGAGTTGGACTACAAACTTCGAGGAAAAGATATTTATAGTCTCGGACCACTACGTTAAGTACATGCGGGGCAACGGGGCCTTTTGGTCTTTCGGAATCAATGGCGAGGTGTGGAGTGTGGCGGCACCCGCAAACGAAAGCGCTACGCTCGTGCCCGGCACAACGTCGTGGACACTGACGTTCAAGAACGGAGAGCGGAAACTCTTCGACATCAATACTGGCCTTTTGACGGCGATCATCGATCGAAACGGCAATACCACGCAGTTGAGCTATGACAGCTCGAATCGACTTGTGACGGTCGCTGATGCAGCCGGGCGTCATCTTTATTTCGCCTACGCGAACTCTTCAAGTTATCTAGTGACAGGAATTACGTCCGATGTCGGACTGACGATGTCGTTTACCTACGACACACAGGGTCGTTTGACGCAGGTGACGCGGCCAGACCTGAGTACCCTCAACTACACGTACAACAGCCAATCTCTGATCACAAGCGTGACAGATTCCCAAGGCAAGGTGATCGAGTCTCACACGTACGACAGCCAGCGGCGTGGCCTAACCGGCTCTTGACCCACAACCCAAAAACTGACACAGAGGAAATTAGAGGTAAGCTTGGGCGGAATTTGCTGAAAGGAGAGCAGGAGCATGCCCAAGAAAGGACACAGTGAGGAGCAGATCGTTGCGGTGCTGCGGCAAGTGGAAGCCGGAGCACGAGTGGAGGACGTCTGTCGGAAGGCCGGGATCAGCGAGGCGACCTACTACCTGTGGAAGCGGCAGTATTCGGGTGTGGGAGTAAGCGAACTGCGTGAGCTGCGACAGTTGCGCGAGGAAAACGGGCGGCTGAAACGGCTAGTGGCGGATCTGAGCATGGATCGGCAGATCCTGCAGGAGATCGTCTCAAAAAAGCTATAAGGCCTCGTGCGCGCCGGAAGTTGGCGCGCTGGGCGCAGGAGGCCTACAGAATTAGCGAGCGGCATGCCGCAAAGCTGGTGCATCTGGCGATCAGCACATTGCGTTATCGTAGCCGGAAGGTGTTCGATGAGGTGTTGCGGCGCCGCTTACGCGAGCTGGCAGGGACACACGTCCGTTATGGATATCGGCGGTTGACCGTGTTGCTGCGGCGTGAAGGATGGCATGTGAATGCCAAGCGCATTTACCGGTTATACCGGGAGGAAGAGCTGATCGTGCGAAGCAAGCAGCGGCGAAAGATGGCCCGGCGACAGCGGATCGTGACAACCGCGGTGGCCACACGGCCGAACCAGCGTTGGAGCATGGATTTTGTGAGCGACAAGTCCGGCGATGGGCGATCGTTCCGCATCCTGACGGTGATTGACCAGTTCACGCGGGAATGCGTGGTGTTGGAAGCAGATCGTTCGATGACGGGAAAGAAAGTGGCAGAAGCACTGCAAAATGCGAAAAAGGAGCGAGACGGTTTGCCGGAAAGCATAACCGTGGACAATGGCAGTGAGTTCTCAGGTCGTGTACTGGAAGCGTGGGCGATGGGGAACAGCGTGCAATTATGTTTCATCCGGCCAGGCCGTCCTGTGGAGAACGGATTTATCGAGAGCTTCAACGGCCGACTGCGGGACGAGTGCTTGAATGTGGAGTGGTTTGCCTCGCTCGACGACGCTCGGCAGAAGCTGGCGAAGTTCCGGGAGCATTACAATCACGAGCGTCCGCACAGTTCGTTGGCCGATCTAGCGCCGGCGGCCTTTGCCCAGCAAATTGTGGCGCTTCGGTCGCCTACGGCTCCCTCCGAGCCACAATTTGCATCACCGTTTCAGAGTAGGGTGTTAGAGGCTTTAGAGCACACGAAACTCGCGTGAACAGAGAGGAAATGATTTTCAACTGCCCAAAATCTCTAGTTGTGGCTGTGACAGAAAATGGGAGCGGTTCAAATTTGCGTTATTCATATACACCCGTGCGCGGAAAATGGGGAGCAGGTCAGCGCGGTACCGAGCATTACGATCGCCACCAGCTTAGCTCATGCGCTTGCCGGTGCGGTCCTGGGCCCTCGCATGGTGAGCAGGACTCGCAGCAAGAATTCCGGCCAGGCCGTTTTGCTGGGCGCTCTCGCCTCGTTACTTGCTCAGCTCCTCTTTGCTCCCCCCTTCGCGATGTGGGTGTCTAGAGCGAACGTGCACCCGAAGGGCGTCATCTCGCAGATTGGCCTAACGCTCCTAGTAGCTCTGTTTGCCTTTTTGGCAGTCGGATGGGCTCTACTCTTGGTGTCGGCATTTATCGGCTGGAGTCTTCATCGACTGGCAACCAGTAACGTCAGAAACTCTTCCTCCAATACCCTGGGCCAGTAGAGCGCTGTGAGCTTCGCAGAACTTTCCGTGCGCCGTTCTGTAGGAGTTTTGTTCGATGCCCCGATTGATTTCGTCGCGCACCTTCGCCGCGAGAGGGGTGAGCACACAATTCCGCCCGCCGATTCTCTTCAGTGCTACCTTCGGCGATGCCAACATTATGCCTTCCGAGGTCAGGCGAAGCGGTTTCCGGAGAGATCGGGCGTGACAATGTCGAGCGGCACGGACTTCTTCGGTATCGGGCCAGCTTTCACCACACAATACTGCTTGCAGGCTGCACACGTTATCTTTAAGTCGCCACTAACGAAAGAACTGACTATACTTCAGAAACCTGCGCGGGATGGGGCGCTTTAAGCCCCGATTCATCGCGTTCGGTATTTTTTTGCCCAGCGCCAAAAGATCTCGCAAATTGGTAGGGGGTTGAGAACATGCAGCTTTTCCCGTCCGCGCCAATCGACGAGAACAAGACCCGCCGCCTCGAGTAACGCGAGGTGTTGGGTCACTGCTTGGCGTGACATGGAGAAAGGTCCACAGAGTTCGGCTAGAGTCTGGCTGTTTTTTGCGTAGAGGCGATCAAGCAGTTGCCTACGAGTGGGATCGGCAAGCGCCCTGAATACCTTGTCCACGAAGCCGAGGATATGTAAGCATACGCTTGCATGTCAAGAACCTGAAAGAACAGTCAACGGTCGCGCCGACACGGCGTCATTCGGCGCTGGGAGGCCCAATTGCCCGACAAGTCCGCTAATCTGTAACTTTTCGCGTGTTTCTCCGTACCGTGTCGGACGGACGCTACATGACCGATTTCGAGGCTCTCTACGAGAGCTACGCGCCGCTTGTGCGGCGCTTTTCGCTGTTCCTTTGCGGCAACGAAGCGCTTGCTGACGACATTACGTCGGACACATTCGTACGTGCCTGGACTGCGCCCGGAGCGATCCGGCAAGAGAGCGTGAAGGCTTACCTGTTTACAATTGCCCGCAACCTCTACCACGACTCCTTGCGCCACGCGCGCCGGCATACGGTTCTTGACAGTTCCATGCCGGATGGACACGTCGGCGTCCCGAAACAAATCGAAATCCGGTCCGAGCTGCGGCACGTTCTTGCCATCATGCAAGAGCTTCCCGAAGTGGATCGCGCCGCATTGCTGATGCGGGCGCAGGAAGAGATGTCGTACGAAGAAATTGCCGACGCACTCGATTTATC
>Ga0070734_10004845_pt1 | contig 12393 bp, 11 predicted proteins | sample Coa_R1_8_FD_66444 | JGI IMG/M metagenome (GOLD analysis project Ga0070734, IMG submission 66444) | Surface soil microbial communities from Centralia Pennsylvania, which are recovering from an underground coalmine fire - Coalmine... | ecosystem: Environmental > Terrestrial > Soil > Unclassified ...
ATCGGCGCCGGCGCCTATGCGCTGGCGCCGAACGATAGTTGTCGCCAACCGCTGCCATCCACGACCGCGCGCGACCCGCAGGGCGCGGACCCCCTTGCATCTGCGCCGGACTGCAGATCGTCGCGTGGCGGCTCGTCGGGCCGCTCCTCGTTCTTCTCCTCCGGCTCTAACAGCTCTGGATCGTCCGGCGCCACAGCATCGGCTGCAAACGGGCCATCGGCATCGACTTCGGCGAGTCGCGGCGGCTTCGGATCGATCGGACATGCGCTCGCGTCGTTCGCGGGCGGCTGATCGCCTCGATGCAGCGTATTCCGGTCAACGAGCGTGCCGATTGGCGGCAGCTCGCCGAACAGTGCGGCTTCCTGTTCCACACCCTCGATGGCGAGCCCTATTGGGACGAAACCGCCTATTACGCCTTCAGCCTCGAGGAGATCGAGGAGCGCCTCGAAGCCCCGACCGCGGCGCTGGAGAATATGTGCCGCGAACTCGTCGAGCGCGCCGTCGCTGACGAGCGCATGATGAAGCGCCTCGCAATTCCGGAGCGGTTCTGGAACTTCATCGCGGCGAGCTGGAAACGTCACGACGGCAGTCTCTATGGTCGCTTCGACCTCAGCTACGACGGCAACGGCCCGGCAAAACTCCTGGAATACAACGCCGACACCCCGACGGCCCTGTTCGAAACCGCGGTCTTCCAGTGGAACTGGCTCAAGGATGCGATCGAACGGCAAATCGTCCCGCGCGACGCCGATCAGTTCAACTCGCTTCATGAACGCCTGATTGCAGGATGGAAGCCGCTTGCGCGCGGCAAGACAGTTCATCTCACCGGGATGCTCGACAGCCCGGAGGACGCCGGAACGCTCGCCTATCTGGAGGACACCGCGCGCCAGGCCGGCGCCTCCACCAGGATTATTGCCATCGACAAGATTGGCCTTGCCCCCAAGGGCGTGTTCGTCGATGAGGCCAACGAGCCAATCGACGTGGCGTTCAAGCTCTACCCCTGGGAATGGATGTTCCGCGAGGAATTCGGCGCCCGCCTGTCGGGCGCCTCGACGCGCTGGATCGAACCGCCATGGAAGGCCATCCTCTCCAACAAGGGGATTTTGCCCTTGCTGTGGGAGATGTTTCCGCGGCATCCGAACCTGCTTCCGGCATTCTTCGAGAACGATCCGCAGCGTGCATCGCTCGGCGATTCCTACATCAGAAAGCCGCTCTATTCGCGCGAGGGCGCCAACATAGAGATTTTACGGGATGGCAACGTCGCAGGCGTCGGCGGCCCTTACGGCACAGAGCCCAAGGTCCTCCAGGCGCTGGCGCCGGTGCCGAGATTCGACGGTAACTACGCGGTGCTTGGTTCCTGGTGGGCGGGGGGCGCGCCTGCAGGACTTTGCGTGCGCGAGGACCCGGGTCCGATCACCAGCAACACCTCACGGTTTATGCCGCATGCGATTGTTTGAACAACAAAGCCCTTCAGGCTGGCGCGGGCGGCGCAGACGATGCCGTGGGACGCCAGGCGCGTTTTGCTCTATCGCACCATTTTCCCGCAGATGACCAACTGGCTTCCCGAAGAGGAAGGCAGTCAGCTGCGCTTCGCGTTCGAGGCGGAGCTGGTGCGACTCGAAGCGGCCTGAGCAGTCCCAGGGCGCGCAGCAACCGGCTGCATCGCCCCGTGCTGACTTCCGGTGTCGAAGAAGTCGGCAGCACCCACCTGCAGGAGGAAATACTCAGCCGCACTGCTCGGATGCACTCGGCGCACCCCGACTGAGTTTCAAACGTCAAGTGTTGGCATTGAAAGAAATGAAGCGCCGAAACTCGACAAATTCGCAATTTTGTGATATAAATAAACTATAACCAGTGGCAGATATTCTCGGAGTTGAATTTAGAGGAGAGAATAAATCAATACCAAAGTATTGGAATCCCTGTTCCGATGGACGAATTCCCTGTTCCGACGGAACAGGGAATATCTGCAAAGCAATTGTGATTGCAGCATGAATGGTCGCCAGAACTGGTGGGAGGCGTCGAAACGGCTGGAAGTTTTCAAGAATTCCCTGTTATTTTCCCTGTTTTCAGGGAAAAGGAGCAGCCGCCACCGGCGTAAGGGCCGATCCTTCATCGGTGCGGCTTGACGCTGGCTGCTCGGGCGCCAATCTTGCTGCGCTTCGCGTTCGAAGCAGATCTGGTGCGGCTGGGAGCGGCCTGAGCAAGCCTTTGCCGCACCCAGGAGGGCGATCATGCATCGGCTTGCGAAGCGGCTCTTTGTCCTGGCCATGGTCATGCACATTGTCCCAAGCGTGGCATTTGCCTACTGGCTGGTCGATGGCGTGCCGGTCCCCGACGATGCCAAGGTCGTGTCGCCTTCAGCCGCGGTGCCGGAGAGCCAGCAGCGGTTTCTGGGGGCCTGGGTCGGCCGCTGGGGCGGCGGGCTCAAGCACATCCTGATCGTCGAGAGCGTAGAGCCCGATGGCAGCGCCAGCGTCATCTACAGTTGGGGAGACAACCCGGACTTTAGCATCACGCCCGGCTTTGTCCGGCTTGGTGCAAAGCTCAGTGGTGATGTCCTCACCATCGCGACTTCATTCACCGCGACCTACGAGCTGACCTCCGCAACCTCGGCCACGGCATCATATCGGCGCGGAGAGGGCCGCTCGCAGGCCGATATGATGAAGCGCGACCTTGCGGCTCTGATCGCTTCCGGCAGGAAATTCGGGGAGTCGATCATGGTCAGCACGAGACTGGAGGAAAACGGCAAACCCGTCCGGCTCGAAGTGGTCATCGACAAGCCGCCGGGTGACGGGCCGTTCCCGCTGCTGGTGGTCAATCACGGTTCAACCGGCCAGGGAAACAACCGGGCGCTCTTCGCTGAAACCTTCTCCAATCCCGCGTTCGCCGAGGTGTTCGTCAGGAAGGGCTACATGGTTGCCTTCCCGCAACGGCGCGGCCGTGGCAAGTCGGAGGGACTCTACGACGAAGGTTTCAGCGTGGACCGCAGTCGAGGTTACACCTGCGACCCGAAGCGGTCGCTGCCGGGCGCCGACCGCGCCTTGGCCGACATCGCCGCCGCCGTCGAGGTGCTGCGGCAGCGGCCCGACGTGGCCCCGCAGCCGATCCTCATGGCCGGAATCTCGCGAGGCGGCATCCTTTCGATCGCCTACGCCGGGATGCACCCACGCGAGGTCGCCGGCGTGATCAACTTCGTGGGCGGCTGGCTGGGTGAAGGATGCTGGAGCGCAAGCGAGGTCAATGGCACGCTGTTCAGGCGCGGCGCGACGTTTCCGCATCCGACCTTGTGGCTCTACGGCAACCACGACCCGTTCTACAGCCTCGACCACAGCCGCGCGAACTTTGCCGCGTTCGAGGCGGCGGGCGGCAAGGGTTCGTTCTTCGCGTTCGAGGTGCCGGGCGGGGACGGGCACAGGGTGATGTTTTCCCCGCCCCTCTGGACCGGCCACGTCGACCGCTATCTCGACGCGATCGGCGCGGTGGCGAAAGAGTAGCAAACATCGGGGCCGCGCGGTGAACTGCCGCGTGTGCTGGAGCGCTTCCCGATGAAGCGATTTGGAGAGCAGCGTGACATGGCCGGCGTGCGCTCCACCGTCTTGCCACGGCGCGGTCGTTGCGCGAGCATGCGCCCCTGAGGCGTGCCCGCCGTATGCGGGCGCCAGGTGTGGTCAGGAGGAGCCCGATGAAACGCATAGCACTGATTGCGACCGCAGCCGCTTTGTCTGTCGCCGGCCCGAGTTTGCTGAATGCCGCCGAACAGCAGCTCAATCCGAAGGCGATCTCCATCAAGCTGCCCGACCAGTTCACCTGGAAGGCCAATGCCGCCGCCGGTAACGAGACGGCCGTTCTGTACGGCGATCCCGAGAAGCCCGGTCCGTATGTGCTGATGTTCAAGTGGCTCCCGGGCCACATGAGCCGGCCACACTGGCATCCCAACGACCGCATGATCACCGTGATCAAGGGCACCTGGTGGGTCGGCACCGGCGACAAGTTTGATCCGGACTCCACGGTCCCGCTGCCGACCGGCAGCTACGTGACGCACTGGGGCAAGGAAGTCCACTACGACGGCGCCAAGGACACGGAAGTCTGGCTGCTGATGGCGGGCGAGGGGCCCGCGACATCGACGCCTGCCTCGACCCCGCCGCCCGCACATTAGGCGACTGCCTCCTCGGTCATGCCCGGCTTGGCCCCCCGGACACGATCCCCGGGGCGCCTCGATCATGATCGCGCAGTGTGTTCCGATTCGGGGCCGCGCCTTGAGACCAAGTCCGGGTGCAGCCAGCCCGCAGCGGCGCCGGCACGCGGTCCGGGCCGATTGAAATCCGCCCGTAATTCCTTCCTGGCACGGACCATGCTAGCTACCCCTCGCGACAGGCCGGCAATTGCAATTTTTGCCTGCGGCGGATAAGCGGGTCGGCCGGAAGAGCCGGATGACGCGGAGGGTTCATGAACAAGGTCTACGCGGACGCGCGATCGGCGCTCGCGGGTTTGCTCAAAGACGGCATGCTGGTCATGGCGGGCGGCTTCGGGCTGTGCGGCATCCCGGAAACCCTGATCCTCGCGATCCGCGACTCTGGCGTCAAAAACCTGACGGTGGTATCGAACAACGCCGGAATCGACGGTGTCGGGCTCGGAATACTTCTCGAAACCAAGCAAATCCGAAAGATGATCTCGTCCTACGTGGGCGAGAACAAGTTGTTTGCACAGCAATACTTGGCTGGCGAGTTGGAGATCGAGTTCAATCCCCAGGGTACGCTCGCCGAGCGAATCCGCGCCGGCGGCGCCGGTATTCCGGCGTTCTTCACCCGCACCGGCGCCGGAACGGACATTGCCCGCGGCAAGGAGGAGCGCGTCTTCAATGGCGAGGCCTACATCATGGAGACCGGGCTCGTCGCCGACCTTGCCATCGTCCACGCGTTCAAGGGCGATACCGAGGGTAATTTGGTCTACCGAAAGACCGCGCGAAATTTCAATCCCGTGATGGCGACCGCGGCGCATGTCACGGTCGCGGAGGTGGAGCACCTCGTGCAGCCGGGCGAAATCGATCCTGATCACATCATCACGCCCGGCATCTTCGTCAAACGTATCGTGCACGTTCCCAACGCCAAGAAACACATCGAACAGCGCACTGTGCGCAAACGGGCTTGAGAGGACCCCATGCCCTGGACCAGAGAGCAAATGGCCGAACGCGCCGCCAAAGAGCTGCGCGACGGCTTCTATGTCAATCTCGGCATCGGTATTCCGACGCTGGTTGCGAACTACATTCCGCCCGGCATCAACGTCCAGCTGCAAAGCGAAAACGGCATGCTCGGCACCGGCCCCTTCCCGTATGAAGGCGAGGAGGATCCCGATCTCATCAATGCCGGGAAGCAGACCGTTACGGAATTGCCGACTACCAGCTATTTCTCAAGCGCCGACAGCTTCGCCATGGTCCGCGGCGGGCATATTGATCTGTCGGTGCTCGGCGCCATGCAGGTCGCGCAGAACGGTGACCTCGCCAACTGGATGATTCCTGGCAAGATGGTCAAGGGCATGGGCGGCGCCATGGACCTGGTCGCCGGCGTCAAAAAGGTGGTCGTCGTGATGGAGCATGTGGCCAAGGACGAGCCCAAGCTCTTGCACAAGTGCAAACTGCCGCTGACGGGCGCGGGCGTCGTCGACATGGTGATCACCGACCTCGGCGTATTCACCATCGAGAAGAAGAACCCGAAGGGCATGAAGCTCATCGAACTAGCCCCCGGCGTAACGACTGATGAAATCCGCGCCAAGACCGAAGCCGACTTCGCGGTTGCCCTTGGCTAACGGCATTGTGAGTGTCAATCCGATCGGAGATGTCCTAATGCGCACCTCCCCAAGCGGGCCGACAGTGTTGCCGGTGACCGGCTCTTCTGCGCCCTGCAACCGACAGTACGGCCACGAAAGGGTCACAGAGCTAACCCACATTGCCCCATTGAAAATTTAGACGAAACCGGGTCTAGACAGACACAGAAATGACACGATTCGGGGCCGAGGGCCCCGCCTGGAATGAACATTTGCGCATGCAGATTCACCCCATTACCGCAGAACCGCGCGCGACGCGGGTCGTCCCCTTGGTTAATCAACTAACGGCGGCACGCTTGTCCGATGCGCTCCGGCCATCATAATCGGAATCGAAATCACCAGAAACGGCAATCGGCGTGAAACGAACCGCCATTTTGATAGCGGCTGTGGTTGCAGCGGGCATTTTGGGCATAGCTGCGGCGACATACGTGATTCCGGTAGATGCGATTCGCGGTGCCGTTGAAAGTGAAATCAGGGCAGTAACGGGTCTCGATCCGCAGCTGCGCGGGGCGGTTTCCGTATCGATGTTTCCGGCCCCGACGGTAGAATTTTCCGACGTCGCACTCGGCGAGCCCCTCGCGGGCGAGACTGCGCTTGCGGCCGAGCAACTCACCGCCAACCTCCGACTCGTCCCATTACTGGCAGGACGCATCGAGATCGCCGATATTTTGCTGACCAAGCCCCACATCGCGGTGACGATTTCGCCTGATGGGCACACCAATTGGTCGCCGCTGATTGACATCTTGGCGCGGGCACTGAGGCCGAATGCCAAGCGCGATGAGCGCGTGCTGTCGTTTTCGGAAATCCGCATCAAGGACGGTGCGGTGGCGGTGCGCGTACCCGACCGTGGTGTTTATGAGACGGTGGAGGGCGTCGAGCTGTCGCTCGCGTGGCCGTCGATCGCCAAAAGCTTTGGTGCCACCGGAAATTTCACTTGGCATGGTGAAATGGTCAACGCGAGCCTGGCGATCTCGAACTTCTCGGGCGCGCTCGCGGGCGAGGATTCCGGCCTGAAGTTCCGCGTCAACGCGGGCCCGCTCAAAGCGGCGTTCGACGGCACCATGAGTTATGAGCCGTCTCTGAAAATCGACGGCACGCTTGCGGCGGACGCTGCCTCCTTGCGCGAAGCCTTGCAATGGCGCGGCGACCGCGCTTTGCCTGGGGGTGGCCTCGGTCGGTTCGCCCTCAAGGCCCGCGCCGCCGTAAACGGAAGGACGATTTCGCTATCAAACCTCAATGCGGAGCTTGACGGCAACGTGGCCGAGGGTGTCCTGAGCTACGCCACCACGGGCCGACAAGTCCTCCAGGGGACGCTTGCGGTCGATAAACTCGACCTTAGTCCCTATATCTCGACGTTCCAACTGGTCGCCGAGAACACGCGAGACTGGGACCGTCGATCGCTCCTGCTGGACTGGGTTAATGGCTGGGACGCCGACGTGCGCTTGTCGGCGGCCCGTGTCCAGTTTGCTCAAGCCGTGCTCGGAAAGACGGCAGTTGCGGCCACTCTGCGGTCCGGGCGGCTCCTGGTCACAGTCGGCGAGTCGCAGGCGTTCGATGGGCTGATCACCGGCACCATTGCGATCGCCAAGGCGGCGTCCGGCACTGAATTCAGCTCACAGATGCAGTTTTCGGGCGTGGATTTGGAGAAATGCCTCGGTCAGCTATTCGGCGTGAACCGCATCGAGGGGTCCGGGAATTTCTCATTTTCTGTGAATAGCACGGGCCACAACGTGCAGGAGCTTGCCGGCAACTTGGGCGGTACCGTTCAGGTGGCGGCGAAGCAGGGCGCATTGAACGGCTGGAATGTCGAACAGATGATGCGCCGCCTTCAGCGCAGCCCATTGTCCGCCGGCAGCGACTACCGCAGCGGCCGCACCCCATTCGACAACCTCAACATCGCACTGCGCATCGACCAGGGGGTCGCCGCAATCGAAAATGTTGGACTTGAAGGGCCGAACATACGACTTTCCGTCACCGGGACGACCTCGATACCCCAACGCGAATTCAACCTTGCCGGCACCGCCGACCTGATCGGCGGCAGCACGGCGGAGCCCGACATAGCGTTTGAGCTTCCGTTCACGGTGAAAGGCGAGTGGGGAAATCCGTCAATCGTTCCGGACACGCGGACGCTCATGCAGCGTTCCCCGGCGGTGAAACCGCTGCTGGATGCTCTGCAGGACAAGAAGACGCGCGACGAGATGCAGGACGCCATCAACCGCCTGACCGGCACGGCGTCACCGTTCCGGCGCTGACAGGGCTTATGCCGGGGGCGCAGGACGGCGCTCTCGCCGGCTTTTTTCGATCAGGGACGCTGCGACCACCGCAGTCGCCACCACGGCGATAAAGATCGTGCACACCGCGTTGATCTCTGGTTTCACACCGAGCCGCACTTCGGAATAAATGCGAATCGGGAGTGTCGTGGCGCCTGGGCCGGTCGTGAAACTCGCGACGACAAGGTCATCCAGGGAAAGCGAGAACGCCAGTAGAAATCCTGCAGTCACGGCCGGCATGATGAGCGGCAGTGTGACGACAAGGAAAGTGCGGCCGGGCGGGCAGCCGAGGTCCATCGCGGCCTCTTCAAGGCTGCGATCGAAGCCCGCAAGACGCGACTGAACGATGATGGCGACGAAGCACATCGTGAGCGTGGTGTGGGCCAGGATGACGGTGAGAAAGCCGCGGTCGAGATCGACGGCTACGAATAGAAGCAACAGCGACAGCCCGGTGATGACTTCCGGCATCACCAGCGGCGCGTAAATCATCGCGGCGAATGGCAGGCGGCCGCGGAAACGGAACCGGGTCAGAGCCAGCGCCGCCATGGTGCCAAGCACTGTTGCAAGCGCAGCCGAAGCGGCAGCGACGCCGAGAGAGGCAAGCGCTGCATCGATCATGGCGCGATCATCGAGGAGCGCCGCGTACCAGCGCATCGACCAGCCGCCCCAAACGGTCACCAGTCGGGACGCGTTGAACGAATAGATGACGAGGATTGCGATCGGGGCGTAGAGAAAAGCGAGCCCCAATGCAATCGCGACGACGTTGGTAGAAGAGATGCGCGTCATCTCCGCTCCCCGTCGATTCCCCGGGTCTGCAGATGCTGGTAGACGGCGATCGGCGCCATCAGCAGCACGAGCAACACCACCGCGACTGCCGATGCGACCGGCCAGTCCTTGTTTGCAAAGAATTCTGTCCACAAAGTCTGGCCGATCATGGTGGTATCCGAACCGCCGAGCAGATCCGGAATGACGAATTCGCCGACGATTGGGATGAAGCACAAAAGAGCCCCGGCGCCGACGCCGGGTAACGCGAGGGGCAGCGTGACGACAAAGAACGTCTTCCAGCGTGGGCAGCCGAGGTCGGCCGCGGCTTCGAGAAGGGTATGGTCGAGCTTTTCGAAACTGGCGTAGAGCGGCAGCACCATGAACGGCAGATAGGAATAGATGATCCCGATATAGATCGCAGTATCGGTCGCGAGCCACGTCGCGGGCTGGTCAATAAGGCCGAGCCACAGCAGTGTCTTGTTGAGCAGGCCATCGCGCTGGAGGATGTTGACCCAGGCATAGACCCGGATCAGGAACGACGTCCAGAACGGCAGCACGACCAACATGACGAGCAGCGGTCGCACCGGACGCGGTGCCCTCGCCATCCCGTAGGCAAGCGGAACTCCGCAAAGCAGCAATGCTGCAGTCGAAAGCGCCGCGATCTTCAAGCTTTTGAGGTAGGAAAAAACGTAAAGGTCATCTCCCGAAATCGTGATGTAATTCGACAACGAAAGCCCCGCCAGGAAATCGCGGATGCCCTGCCAGCCGGCTGCGAGGTCCAGCACCGGCGTGTAAGGCGGCTGCGCAATCGCAGTCTCGGACAGGCTGATCTTGAGGACGATCAGGAAAGGCGCCAGGAAAAATCCAACCAACCAGAGGTAAGGCGCCGCGACGACGAGCCTGGCGCCGAGGGAAGGCGTGCTGTCGGAACGGCGGACTGATTTTCCGACCATGCGGACGACCTCAGCCCTGCAGTACGACGCCGGCGTCGGGCGGCCAGGACAAGCAAACATCTTGCTCGGTTGCGAATGCCTGTCGGGAGTTCCGCGCCACGTTGGCGACGCTCACCTTCACGACGGTGTTGTCGTCGAGGCGCACCTTGTAGACCGAAACGCCGCCCAGATAGCCGACGTCGCATACTCGGCCTCGCACCGTATTAAAATCACTGCGCGGTGGTGACAGAGGTTCGATGCGAATCTTTTCGGGTCGCACCGCGATTGCGACCTGCGTTCCCGTCGCCACGTCCGCAGTGACGCGATATCGCCGCCCGGCTCTGTCGGCGACCACGGCGTTGCCGGCATCGGTTTCCAGCACTGCGCCTTCGATCAAGTTGACGTCGCCAATGAATTCCGCAACCCAGCGTGAGCGCGGCCGCTCATAGATTTCGGCGGGCGTTGCCGCCTGGACGATGCGGCCATGATTCATGACGGCGATGCGATGAGCGACCGTCATGGCCTCGTCCTGATCGTGGGTGACGATAATGAAGGTCAGTCCCAGCTTGGCCTGCAAATCCATCAATTCGAATTGGGTCTGCTCGCGCAGCTTTCTGTCGAGCGCAGCCATAGGCTCGTCGAGAAGTAGAACCTGCGGGCGTTTTGCCAGGGAACGCGCGAGTGCAACCCGTTGGCGTTGTCCGCCGGAGAGCTGATCCGGTCGGCGGTCGCCGAGCCCTTCAAGCTTGACAAGTGCCAGCATCTCGTCGACGCGCGCTGCGATCTCCGCTTTGGGGAGACCGTCTTGGCGCAATCCAAATGCAATGTTGCCCGCCACGGTGAGATGGGGGAACAGCGCATAGTTTTGGAACATCATATTGACGGGCCGCCGGTGGGGCGGCGTTGCAGCAAGGTCACGGCCGTCCAGGATGACTCGTCCCTCGTCGGGCATTTCGAATCCGGCCAGCAGGCGCAGCAGTGTGGTCTTGCCGCAGCCCGAGGGGCCTAAGAGCGCAAAGAATTCGTTCCGGTAGATGTGAAGACTGAGCCCGTCGACGGCCGCGACCGCGCCGAAACATCTGGAAACATTCTCGAAGCGTACCAACGGTTCGACTTTCGGATCCACCCAGGGCGCGAAGCCGCCTCTCATCGCAGTTTCCATCCGATCGATTCCCGGCCTCTTGATGGGGAGCATTGGGGAAATGATCAAGGAGGAATTTCAAGCCATTGTGCACCCTCGGCCCGGGAAGCCGTACCATCGATCCGGGCCGACCGGCACAACAAGCAGACAGTGGGCCTGGAACATGAACTTTTGTGCGCCAAGCACGTTATTGTTTGAGAGGCAAGATGACCTCGGCACACGAGAATCTGTCTTTTCGTCAACGTCGCGCATGGCGCGATCGTCGCGGATGTCGTGCGGGAAACGGCATCTGGGCCCAGCGGACTTCCGAAAATTCTGTCTGGATTGGCCCGTTTGTGAGCTCCGGCACCCGTGCGGCGGAGTTGGAGGGAAAATATTGGCGCGCTTAGCGGTTGTTTCGAATCGCGTTTCGGTTCCGTCCGGGGATGGAGCCAAACGCGCTGGTGGGCTGGAAGTGGCGTTGCGGCCAGCACTGCAGCGCAACGGAGGGGTTTGGCTCGGATGGAGCGGAAAAGTCGGAGCACAGGACCGTCTGCGCACGCGCTCCGTCAAGCACAACAACGTCGAATACGTCGTCACCGACCTGACGAGACACGATTATCAGGAATACTACAACGGCTTCGCCAATCGCGTGCTGTGGCCGATCCTGCACTACCGGCTGGACCTCGCGGAGTTCGCGCACCGGGATCTCGGCGGGTATTTCCGGGTCAATGATTATTTTGCGACCGAACTCGAAAAGGTCATCGAGGATGACGATCTGATCTGGGTTCACGATTATCACCTGATCCCCATGGCGGACGCCTTGCGACGGCGAGGCCACGGAAACCGGATCGGGTTTTTTCTGCACGTCCCGCTCCCGCCTCCCGAGGTTCTGACGTCGCTGCCCAATCATGAGCGGCTCATTCCGCTGCTGATGCAGTACGACGTGGTGGGCTTTCAGACCGAAGGCGATGCCGGAAATTTCATTCGCTATCTCATTTCCGAATGCAACCCGGCGCGGGAAATGCGCGTGTTCGAGATTACCGGCCGCGAGACCATCGTAAACGTGAGCGGACAGCAGACGCGGATCGGAAATTTTCCGGTTGGCATCGAGCCGCGCGGATTCCAGCGGGTGGCGCGCCGCAACGTGCGGTCTCCCCTGGTGCAGGAGATGGTGGCAAGCCTTGGCGGCCGTGCGCTCATGATCGGGGTCGATCGCCTCGACTATTCCAAGGGCCTGATTCAGCGCCTTGAGGCGTTCGATCATTTCCTTGCAAATCACGACGAATGGCTCGGCAAGGTGACGTACCTGCAGATCGCGCCCAAAAACCGTTCCGAAATTCCCGAATATGCCGAGCTGGAACAAGCTTTGGGGTCTGCTGCCGGCCGGATCAACGGCAAATACGGCGAGGTGTCATGGACACCCATCCGCTACGTGAACCGCGTATATGGCCGCGCGGCGCTTGCGGGACTTTATCGCATCGCGCGC
>Ga0070734_10004846_pt1 | contig 12387 bp, 12 predicted proteins | sample Coa_R1_8_FD_66444 | JGI IMG/M metagenome (GOLD analysis project Ga0070734, IMG submission 66444) | Surface soil microbial communities from Centralia Pennsylvania, which are recovering from an underground coalmine fire - Coalmine... | ecosystem: Environmental > Terrestrial > Soil > Unclassified ...
GCTGAGGAAATGGACATGGCTCGTGCTTACCTCGCTGTGGAGCAGGTCCGTTTCGGCGCGCGTCTGAACGTGGAAGTTTCGCTCGACGCCCGCTGCGACACCTGCCTGGTGCCGCCGCTCATCTTGCAACCGCTGGTCGAGAACGCGGTGAAGCATGGGATCGCGTGCCTCACCGAGGGCGGCACGATCCGCATCCGCGCGGCTTGCCGGGACGCACGCCTGAATGTCCGGGTCGAAAACGAGTTCGATCCCGAATCTCCCGCCGCCAGCCGCCATGGCCTCGGCCTCAAGAACGTCCGTGAGCGGCTGGCCGCTCTTTACGAGCAGCGCGCGCGTCTGGATACGCGAGCTTCCGAAGGACGCTACATCGTGGAAGCGGAGCTTCCCTGCCAGGGTCACGGTTAACATTGAGATGACCAACACCCGATGACGATGCCCGAATTCCTGCCCGCCGGTGCGCTGATCGCGCACTACCGCGTCGTCTCCGAACTCGGCCGGGGCGGCATGGGCGCCGTCTATCGTGCCGACGACCTCAGCCTGGGCCGCCAGGTGGCGTTGAAGATACTTCCGCCGGATCTGGCCCAGGATCCTGCCCGCATGCAGCGCTTCGTTCAGGAGGCACGGCTGGCCTCGTCGCTCACGCATCCCAACGTCGCCTACATCTACGAAATCGGCCAGCACCAGGGCTACTGGTTTCTCGCCATGGAGCTGGTCGAAGGCCGTCCGCTCAGCGAGAAGGTCCTGTGCGGTCAGGTCCCTTATTCCGAGATCCTGCAGATCGCGGGCCAGGTAGCCGACGCGCTGGACGATGCACATTCCAAAGGCATCGTGCATCGCGACATTAAGCCCGCCAATCTGATGCTGACTTCTCGCGGCCACGTGAAAGTCCTCGATTTCGGACTTGCAAAACTGGAACCGGGCGCCTCGCGCGAAGACACGCAGCTCCTAACCAGCGCGGGAATCGTAATGGGCACCGCCGCCTACATGAGTCCGGAACAGGCACTCGGCAGGAACATCGACCATCGCACGGACCTGTTCAGCCTGGGCGCAACGCTGTACGAAATGACCACCGGCCGCCTTCCGTTTCCCGGCCAGAACGCGCAGGAGACCATACTGGGGATTCTCAATGCGCAGCCCGAGCCGATCGCGCGCTTCAACTATGACGCGCCTCCCGAGTTTGAGCGCGTCGTTCGCAAATGCCTGGAGAAGGACCCGGAGCGCCGTTATCAATCCGCCCGCGAGCTGCTGGTCGATTTGAGAAATCTGGAGCGCGATTCGAACCCGGCCTCGGCCGCGCCGCTGAGCGTTTCTGCCCGGGCCGCTCACAAGCTGCGCGTCGCCATCGTCGACGACGAAGAACTGGCTCGCGCCCTGTTGCATGAATACCTGCAGCCGAATCCGGAAATCGAGATCGTGGCCGAATGTTCGAACGGCTTCGAGGCCGTCAAAGCCATCACCGAGCACACACCGGATCTGGTGTTCCTGGACGTTCAGATGCCCAAGCTGGACGGTTTCGAAGTGCTTGAGCTCATTGACCGCGACATCGCGGTGATCTTCGTGACGGCCTACGATCAATACGCCATGCGCGCCTTCGACGCCCACGCGGTGGATTATCTGCTCAAACCGTTCAGCCAGGAGCGGCTCGAAAAAGCGATGGCCCGCGCCCGCCAGCGCCTGGGCGAAAAAGCGCCCCCATCGGCGCCCGCGCCCGCCGAACTGGCCCGCGAAGCACGCGCTCCGCAGCAGCACCTGGATCGCATTGTGGTCAAGGACGGCGCCAAGGTTCATATCATCCCCGTGGACGCGCTGGATTATGCAGATGCTCAGGACGATTACGTCTCGCTTCACAGCCAGGGGCGCAGCTATCTGAAGCAGCAGACCATTTCGAGCCTGGAAGCGGCGCTCGACCCGCGGCGCTTCGTTCGCGTGCACCGTTCCTATCTCGTAAATCTGTATCGCGTGTCGAAGATCGAACCGTACGGCAGGGACAGCCGCGTGGCGGTGCTCACCGACGGAACGCAGCTTCCGGTGAGCCGCGCCGGATACGACCGTTTAAAGACTTTGCTCGGAGAGCGTTTCTAGGCAGGTCAGGCCGAGTGCGCCCGGGTGAGCCAGCTGACATGCGCGACTCCCGCGCCTTCCAGAGCTGCGGCATCGGCCAGAATCGTAACGCTGGCCCGCACGATCCCGTGGGTCGTGCCGATTGGCGCTGTCCAAACGGCCGCTTCCACTACGCGCCCCCCTCGGTTCTTAAGCGTCCCATGATCGCCGACCGGGGGCTTGTGGCCGAGGATCTCTTCCCGTTTCCACCCGAGCAGTTGTTCTGCCGCCGCGTTCCAGTAGGTGATTTGGCCATCGGCGTTCACCGCGTAGGTGGCCAGCGGCGAGGAATCGAATACGGTGTGCGTCGCCTGAGAAATCATTGTGGAGCCCGTCCCCGCTTCCGGAACACGCTCGTTCGCTTCTGCCAGCCGCAGGCATGCCTTGGTGCTGGTGCGATCCAGGCTGGACCATTTCAGGAAGAACACCGCAATCAGGCACGAAGCCGCGATCACCAGGTCCGTCCAGTCGTCCAGCTGATGCAGGGTGTGGAACACTACGCCCGAATCTTTCAGAACCCGCAGCGCTTCATAGATCGAGATCAGCCCGAGCAGCCCGGTGAGTGTCTTGTCCAGGCGGCTCTGCTGGCGGCGCGACAGGTAAATGCACCAGAGGATCGTTCCCAGGCATACGCAGAGCGCGACTGCCATCAGCGGGCTGGCTCGAAATATTTGGACCAGGTACACGCGGACTCTCTCTACTCCCTAAAGTGATCGGTGAAACACTGAAGTGAGGGAAGACCCCGAAACACCCTAGTTCAGCCCGGGTATAAGCCTTAGGCCATCGAGTCAGCACGCAAATCGAGCGGGGCTAGAATGGAGTTATGGCTGAGTCACTCCGCATCGCCGATCGCGAGTTTCGCTCGCGGCTTTTTGTCGGGACCGGCAAGTACCGAAGCTTTCCGGAAATGGCGCGTTGCCATGCCGCTTCGGGGGCCGAGCTGGTCACGGTCGCCGTGCGGCGCGTCAATCTGACCGACAAGTCCAAAGAATCGCTGATCGATTACATCGATCGCTCTCAGCTATTCATCCTTCCCAACACCGCGGCCTGCTACACTGCCGACGAAGCCATCCGGACGGCGCGCCTCGGTCGCGAAGTCGGCCTGTCGAACTGGGTAAAACTCGAGGTCATTGGCGATCAGACAACGCTGTTTCCCGACAATGAGGGGCTGCTCGAAGCCACGCGGGTCCTGGTGAAGGAAGGTTTCGTGGTTCTTCCTTACACCAACGACGATCTGGTGAACGCGCGCAAGCTGATTGATGCCGGGGCAGCCGCGGTCATGCCGCTGGGCGCGCCTATCGGTTCCGGGCTCGGCATCCAGAATATGACCAACCTGCGTATTCTGCGGGAATGCATCACCGAAGTGCCGCTGATTGTCGACGCGGGCGTCGGCACGGCATCGGATGCGGCCATCGCGATGGAACTGGGCTTCGACGGCGTGCTCATGAACACTGCTATCGCCGAGGCGGAAGCGCCGGAGAAAATGGCGGCGGCCATGAAGCTCGCAGTGGAGGCCGGCCGGCTGGCCTTCGAAAGTGGACGCATGCCTAAGAAGCTGTACGCCAGCGCGAGCAGCCCACTCGGCGGCGTTGTCGGAAGCGCTAAAGCGTCTGCGTAACCTTGCTCAGCGTTCGCGGCTGATCGGGATTCAAGCCTTTTTCGCGCGCCAGCGCGGCGGCGAAAAGCTGCCCGGGGACAATGTAGGGAATGGGCGTGAACAGCTCATCGAGCTCCACCGGCAGCGTCACCGCTCTCGATCCCAGCCCGGCGGCCTCCGGATTACCGAGGTCGGTGATGAGCAAAGTCTCCGCTTTTAACTCACTCAGCTTCTCGATCATGTCGCGCAGCCCCGGCCAGGTCACGCCGCGCGGTGCAAATAAGAACGAGGGGAACGACGCCTCCACCATGGCGATCGGCCCGTGCAGAAAATCGGCGCTCGAAAATCGTTCCGCGACCACGTAGCACGTCTCCATCAGCTTCAAAGCGAACTCGTAGGCATTGGCGTAGTTCAGGCCACGCCCCACCACCACGGCCTGCTGCATGAAGCGGTAGCGCTCGGCTCGGCGCGATATTTCGGTCTCAATCGCCAGTGCTCTGTTGGTCCACTCGGGAACGCGTTCCAGATCGCCGAGCGCGATGTTCGCCCCCAGCGCGTAGGCCACCAGATAAAGCAGCAGCAACTGGCCGGTGTAGGTCTTGGTTGCCGCGACGCTCTGCTCGCGACCGGCCCGCACCAGGAACACATGCTCGGCGATCGAAGCCAGCCGGCTGGCAGGCTCGTTGGTGATTCCGATGGTGTGCGCGCCCTGCTGTTTCGCGCGCTCCAGCACCAGGTTCGTGTCGGTGGATTCTCCCGATTGCGACAGCGCGATCACCAGCACTCCGTCGAAACGATACGGCGCGTCGTACAGGGTAAAGATCGAAGGTGCGGCCAGCGTTACCGGGATCCCGGTGGTGATTTCGAGCAGGTAACGGCCGAACTGCGCGGCGTTATCCGAAGTGCCTCGCGCCACCAGCATGATCAGGCGCGGGCGATGCCCCAGCAGCCTCTCTCTCAGTTGTTCGATTGCGCCCCGCTCAGCCCTCAGGGTGCGTTCCAGGACCTCCGGCTGCTCCCGGATCTCGTCGAGCATTTTCGGCATGAGGGATGATCCGAGAATAACAAGACCCGGCAGTGTCTTTCGCGCGCTCGCAAAAGGGACACTCCGGGTCTCGGAAAAATCGGCTGATTCCGGCTGGCGCCGGACGGATTACATCTTTACGCTGTCAACGGTAATCGTGTCGCCGTCCACCTTGCCGGTAACGGTCACTTTCATGCCGGCGTGCTCAACCACCTTGCTCTGATCGGCAAATTTGTAGACCTTGCCGTCGTCGGTGACGAGAACGGCGGGGCTGCCGCCGCTGATGCACTTCTTGGCGCACGCCGTATTGCCCTTCATAGCTGCCTTGCCGGCGCAGGCCTGATCGATCACAAAGCCGGTGACGTCCGCGGCCATCGCGCTCAGCGAAAACGCCGCAGTGATGGCGAATCCAGCGAAAATCTTCTTCATCGTGTGCTCCTCCCTTAAATCACTAAGATCCGGATCTGAGTGTACCCGTTTCCCCCAGGGGAGCGCAAATGGGTGCTCGCCAGGTCTGCGGGCCAGGCCTTTGGCAGGCTGCCTGGGTTTCGATCCGGAACCGGTTGACCAGTAATGCTTTCCGACCCGCCGGCCGATAGAGTTGAAGAGTCATTATACGGATGCTCGCGGCGATCAGAAGTCGACTTGCGCCCTGGCCCAGGCTCGCAGGAGCCGCTGCCGGGACCTTCTCCGCCCTGCTCGGCCTCGTTGTTCTCGCCGCGTGGGCCGCCCATTCCCAGCAGTGGATCCAAGTCCTGCCCACCGGCGTGCCGATGCAGCGCAACACCGCCCTGGAGTTTGTATTCCTCGGCTTGGCCCTCACCGGTGCCGCCCTGGAATACGGCTGGATTGTTGTCGCGTGCGCCGCGCCGGCAGAGATTCTCGCTGCCACTACCGCCCTGAATGATCACCTGGGTTTCGACTTGAGTCTTTACCCGTTGTGGGGTCACGTCTTCCCTCAAGCCCGTATTCCGGATCTGGGCCACATGGCGTCTGCCGCCGTAGTCTGCTTCCTGATCATCGGTACCGCCCTGCTGCTTTCCGAGGTCGATTCCTGGGAAATCGGCGCCGCCGCGCTGGGCCTGGCGGGTACTATCATCGCCGGCGTCGGGCTCGCTTCCGGCGTGGCCTTACTATCGCAGGAATCCGAGATGTTCGTCCTGGGAGCCATGACGCGCATGGCGGTGCTCACCGCTTTCGGCTTCCTGGTCTTGGGAATCGGCGCGACGGCCCTCGGCTGGAATCTCAGTTCGCCCGCCATTCGGGAGCCCAAGTGGGTGCCGGTCGGCGCCGCGCTCTTCGTCGCCACCGCCCGCTTTGGATTGTGGCAAACTGTCATCGCGCGGAATCGCCCGCGAGGCGACTTGCTCTCCGTGGTGACGTTCCTGGGCGTCATCGTGAGCGCAGCTTTCCTGGCAACGGTGGCGCACTTCGCCCTGAGAGCGAAGCTGCAGCGCGAGACGCTGCGAAACGTGAACCGCCGCCTCGAAAAAGAGATCACCGAGCGTCGCCTGGCGCAGGAAGTGGCGCAGGCCGCCAGCCGGGCGAAGGACGAGTTTCTGGCCAATATGAGCCACGAAATCCGTACCCCGATGACCGGTGTGCGCGGCATGATCGACCTGGTGCTTTCAACGCCCCTGCAGCCTGATCAGAAGGAGCACCTGGCGCTGGCCCGCTCTTCGGCCGACAGCCTGCTATATCTGCTCAACGACATTCTCGATCTTTCGAAGATCGAGGCTGGCCGCCTCGATCTCGCCCCGGTCGATTTTTCGATCCGCCGCTGCGTGGCGGAAGCGGTGGGAATGTTCCAGGTGCGCGCCAAGGAGAAGGGTCTCGAACTCTCCGCCGGTGTCGACTCCAATGTGCCCGATCTGCTGGTGGGTGATCCGCTTCGGCTGCGCCAGGTGCTGGTCAACCTGATCGGCAACGCGGTCAAGTTCACAGACTCCGGGCGCGTCTCGGTTCGCCTCGGCGTGGAACGGCAGGCGCGCAAGGAAGTGATTCTGCTGGCCGACGTGTCCGACACCGGCATCGGTATCCCGCGCGACAAGCACGAGCTGGTCTTCGACCCGTTCCGGCAGGCCGACGGATCCATGGTGCGCCGCTATGGCGGAACCGGTCTGGGGCTCACCATCTCGGCCCGGCTGGTCCGGCTCATGGGCGGCCGAATCCAGCTATCGAGCGAAGTCGGCAAGGGCAGCAGCTTCTCTTTCACCGTCCGTCTCGCCCGGGCACACGGACCTGCCCCGTCTCCGGTTCGTGACCTGAATGGTCTCTCAACCGCCGTCGGCAAACCAGCCGCGCGGCTGGCATCGCTCCGCATTCTGGTCGCCGAGGACAACATCGTCAATCAGAAACTGGTCAGCGAGCTTCTGAAAAGAGAAGGGCATCAGGCCACCGTGGTTTCAAACGGAAGCGAAGCCGTTGCTGCGCACCGAAGCGGTACCTTCGACGTGATTCTGATGGACGTTCAAATGCCTGTCATGGACGGCCTTCAGGCGACCGCCACGATTCGTGAGGCCGAAATGGGGACCGTTCGGCACTCCACCATCATCGCCATGACGGCTCACGCCATGAAGGGCGATGAACAGCGCTGCCTGGACGCCGGCATGGACGACTATCTGACGAAGCCCATCGACTTCGAAGATCTTCGCTCCATGCTCGAAAAATGGGCTCCGCACGGACCGATCTTCCAGTCCGACGCGGAGGCCGCCGGCGCGCAGCCGTCGAGCGAGACGCCTGAGGCCGCCACGCCGATCAACGACTAGCTATCGACCGCCGCGTCCGGCGCTGGATGGCGGCACCAGTCCTTTCAGGCGCATATAAACCGACATGTAGCCGTACTCTTCGTTTGAGTGCACGCTGTTGTATTCGAGCAACGCGAGTTTGGATCGGTTGCCGGCGCCCGACGGCTGGCCGGCCGTGGCGTCGGTGAGCGAATCGAAGGCGGCGTCGCACATGGCGGACGATTCCTTGAGCGCCTCCACCAGATCGGCCTTGGAGGTCTTCGAGGCCGCGTTCACTTTCTTCGGGTCTCCGGCGACGCGCGAACAGTAGTTGGCCTGAACGTCAGCCACGTGCGCCACCAGTTCGCCGAAGCTCCGGATGTCGGGCGTGGGCTTGAAACTGTAGTTTTCCTCCGGCATTTGCTCGGCCATTCTTTGGAGGTTATTCTTGACGGGCTGGTACGTCTGTTTCCCTTCGGCAATGTGCGAGGCCGCGGTTTGCGCTGAAAGCAGGCAAGCGCTCGCGAGAGCTGCAATGAAGACGAAATGGATTCTCATGGGTTGGTGATGTTCTCCTGGTCGGTGGACGGCACAGCCGAGCCGCGGATCGGCCGACGAGTTGCGCCACGGTTTGTCATTCTATCAGACATTTTTGCGGTGCTTCCCCCACCGGTACGGATCGATGCACTTGAGGCAGAATGTCGCTTTTCTAAGGTTCGAAGGGGCGATTTGTCGCACGCCGGTTGGTTGCTCTGGTCGTTAAATACTGACAAATACAAGTGTTTGGATGATGCGGAGAATGGTACGCGTAGTGCATTCACAGTATGCGGTAGCAGGGCCGATTTGCAAGAAGGAGCCGATTATGCCTGATGGTAGATCCCGAATCCCTGTACGTCGCAGCGAGCGAGGCTTCGTGCTGGCGATCATGGCGCTCTCGGCTGTGGCGATTATCGGGTGCCTGGGTCTCGCTGTGGACCTCGGCCACATGTACATCGCCAAGAACGAGGCGCAAGCTTATGCCGATGCCGCGGCGCTGGCGGGCGCGTTGAAACTCGATGGCAGCGGTGCGGGAGTTACTAATGCCAAGAACGCGGCCACCGGCTTGAACGCAGGCTGGAACTTCATGAGCAATTCTTTCAGCGGTACGGTTGTGGAGGTAGCCACTTCCGCGTCGGGCCCCTGGACTGACGCCGGCTCGCCTCCGAGTCCTGCCACCAACTATACGTATCTGCGCGTCACCGCAAGTGCGCCCCTGAGTATGTACTTCATGCCGGTCATCGGCGCATTCGCCGGAGGGTCATCGCTGACCAGCAGCACCGTGAAAGCCGTGGCGGTGGCCGCGCAATTGCCGCAAACCACCTTCAATGTCGGCGCCTTCCCATTTGCGCCGATTGCCTTCGATGGGGCGACGGGCGGCGGAAACGTAAGCGCGCCGTGGGGGTTCGTTGTCGGCCAGCAGTACACCATGCGCTATGCCGCCAACGGCGGTTCGGAATGTGCCGGCGATGGCGCCGACTCAAACCATATCAAGATCGGTTCGGCGCGCGGCTTCTGGGGGGATAACAGCGCGGCCGTCGTCGCCGGGCAAGTGGCCGGCGATCTCCAGGAAGAAAGCCTCACCACCGGCCAGGCTCTGCCGGGCGTAGGCGGCGCCAAGACGACTATTGCGGGCGACATCGTCTCCCGCATCGATCAGGACGGCGACACCACGGACGACACCTATGCCGCGTATTTGGCCAATCCGGCGCATAACGGCCGCCGCGTGATCACCATGCCGATCCAGAGTGAGGTGGACGGTACCGTGCTCGGCTTCGGGACGTTCTTCCTGCTGGACGACGCCTCGTACGGGCACGGTGGTAATTCCAACTGGTGCGCCATCTATATCGGCCAGGCGAATGTGGCCGACAGCAGCAACCCCGGAGCGGGCGGAACGCCCGGGCCCTATCAAGTAAAACTGGTGCAATAATGTTCCACCGATTCCAGAGCAGCCGCAAAGGCAGCGCCATCGTCGAATTCGCGGTCGGGTCGGGTCTTCTGATCCTGGCCTTCAGCGGAACGTTTGAGTTCGGCTATGCCTTCTACATCTACGACAACCTGCAGACGGCGGTAAACAACGGCGCGAAATACGCCTCGCTGCGCACCTACGATTCCAACAGTTCGACGCCTAGCGCGTGTTTTACCACCGCAGTCCAAGATATGGTCGTGTACGGCGATCCCACCGGCACAAACACCACGCCCGTGGCTCCCGGCTTGGCTCCCGGCAACGTGAACGTGGCGGTGACTTTCTCGAACGGCGTCCCGAGCCAGATGACTGTCTCGCTCAGTAGCTATACGCTCAGGGCCGTCTTCGCCAACATTGTCCTGAGCAACAAACCGCAGGTCACCTATCCGTTTTTAGGGGACTACGCGCCAGGCACTACATGCACGCAATGAAGCAGTCCAAGCGAAACTCGCGAGAACGCGGCAGCGCCATCGTGGAAGGATCGCTGATCCTCTTGGTGTTTTTGACCATGCTGATCGGCATTCTCGACTTCGGTCAGTTCCTGTTTATCCACCAGACCCTCACAGAGCGCGCGCGCCAGGCGGTGCGTTATGGCGTCGTAAACGACCCAACGGACTCGACGTCGCTCCAGAATATCGTTCTCTACGGACAGGCCAGCGGGGGCTCGGTGCCGCAGAGTCCCAGTAACAGTGACACCGGAATTTTCAACTTGCAGCGCAACGATGTCACAGTCACCGCAACAGGCAGCACCACCGAAGACTATCGCCTCAATATTCTGATCTCGAACTATCCTTACATCATTTACTCGCCGTTGATGCACGGGACTTACACCGGGCCGAACATTCTGGCAAGCCTTCCCCTGGGCGCCAACTTCTAGCGCACCGCATCGGTAAAAAATCTTTCCTGCTGGAAAATCTTCCCGGATTGCCGTGGTCCGCCTGTAAGGATCCACCATAAAATCAATAGTTTGCGGCACTCGTTCTTGGCAGCCCGGTTGCCTGGATACACCTCATGAAACGGCTTCTGTTCCCTTCTGCCCTAGTTGCCGCCCTGCTCGCCGCAGGATGTAACAGAGGGCAGCAAACGCCCCAGCCTGCCACCCAAACCGTGGGAAGCACGGCGCCGCAACAAGCAATGGCGCCGACCGCTTTGGCTCCTGAAGCTCCGGTACAGGCCGTACCGGCCGCGGTTCCTGCAGCGCCGACGGTGGAGAAACCCTCGCCCGCCACGAACAACGCCTCAAGAATCCAGACGGGCGTGTCACCGCAACCGGCCGTGGCCGCGCTTAACGTACCAGTCGGGACTGTCTTCGATGTGCGCCTGGACCAGGCCATCGATACCCGCCGCAACCGGCCGGGCGATCGTTTCGATGCGACTTTGCGCGACGCCGTGGTGGTCGACAACCGGATCATGATCCCCCGCGGCACCCGGTTCAGCGGGCACGTTGTCGATTCGCGCGCCTCGGGACGCCTGAAAGGGCACGCCGAGTTAAGTATCAGTCTCGATTCGTTCCAGATGGGCGGACGCGAATACGAGATCCGCACCTCGCACGTGGCGCGCGCGAGCGGCGGCCATAAGAAACGCAATTGGTGGATCATCGGCGGCGGCTCGGGCGTCGGATCGGCGATCGGTGCTGTGGCTGGTGGACCGGCGGGCGCTCTGATCGGCGCGGGCGCCGGAGCAGGCGCAGGAACGGCAGGTGCGGTAATCACGGGCAAGAAACAGGTGCGGCTGCCGGCCGAGACCCTGCTGTCGTTCACACTGCGCGAGCCCGTCGCGATGGCGAACTGACGCCCGCCCACCGGTCCACCAATCAGGGCGTTCGACCTCTACCCCCTTGAGGTAAAATCTGGAGCGACAGCCAGACGGGGGAACCGTCCAAGTGAACGCTCCAAAATTGCTCCTTGCCGTGGTCTCGGCGCTTGCCCTGGCGGCCCAGACCCCAACGTCCGGACGTGGCGCTCCGCCGGCCCGGCCGCCCGCATTTCCGCCGCACCCGCTGGCCGATTCAGTAACCATCGACCGCGGACGCGCCCTTTATGGCGTCAACTGCAACTTCTGCCACGGCTCGGATGCGCGCGGCGGAGAAGGCGGTCCGAACCTGCTGCGCTCGGAAATCGTCCTGAACGACAAGAGTGGCGAACTGATCGCACCGATCGTCCAGAGCGGGCGCGGGGAGATGCCGAAGATCAACTTGTCGAAGGAACAAATCTCTGACATTGCGGCCTTCCTTCATAGTTTTGTGGTCGGCGGCTATGATATTTCGCGCCTGAAACCGCCCAGCATCGTCGTGGGCGACGCCAAAGCGGGCGAGGCCGATTTCAAAAAAATCTGCGGCGGGTGTCACTCCGGCGCGGGCGACTTGAAAGGGATCGCCTCAAAGCTCTCCGATCCCAAGGCGCTGCAGAACGCCTGGCTTTTCCCTGCGCCGGGCGGCCGCGGGGGACGGGGCGCTTCGCCTTTGAACGTACCGCCGGTCCGCGTGAAGGTGACGCCGCCGTCCGGGCAAAGCGCCGAGGGCGTGCTCGCTCGGGTGGACGACTTCATCGTCACGCTCGTCGACTCGGACGGCCTCCAGCACAGCTTCCGGCGTGATGGCGATGTCCCCAAAGTCGAGATCCTCGATCCTTTGAAACCCCATCGCGACCTGCTGCCGCGCTACACCGATCAACAGATCCACGACATCACGGCCTACCTGGTGACACTGAAATGAGAAAGCTTCTCGCCGCTGCCTGCCTGCTGATCGCGCCCAGCGTGCGCGCGCAGCCTCTCGATCCGTCGCTGCTGCTGAAGCCGCTGGGCGATTCGTGGCCGACGTATTCGGGCGACTATTCGGGCAAACGCTACAGTGCGCTCAAGCAGATCGATCAATCGAACGTCAAAAATCTCACTCTGGCCTGGACCACGCGCGTCGTGCCTGGTCCGAACGGCGCCATCG
>Ga0070734_10004847_pt1 | contig 12385 bp, 9 predicted proteins | sample Coa_R1_8_FD_66444 | JGI IMG/M metagenome (GOLD analysis project Ga0070734, IMG submission 66444) | Surface soil microbial communities from Centralia Pennsylvania, which are recovering from an underground coalmine fire - Coalmine... | ecosystem: Environmental > Terrestrial > Soil > Unclassified ...
TAACCCTCGACCTGGCCGAGCAGTTCGGCCAGCGAACCGGGGATGCCCACCGAGACCCCGACCGGGACCCGGTCCCGCACCGCCCCCAGGTACTGGGCGAACGACATCTGCTTCGCGCGCAGTTCCGCGTCCAGCACCGCCGCCTCCAGCGCTGCCTTGGCCAGCTGATGCCCCTTGACCGGCGCGAGCACCGATCGGATCCGGGCCGCTGTCACGTCCGGGGCCGCCATCAGCATCGGGACCAGGTATTCGGCCATCACCGCCCGCGCCCCGGACAGGAACTCCGGCTCGTACAACGGCCCCGTGTCGACCGCGCAATCCGCCCACCCCTCGCCCTCGCTCGTGTGCGCGCACACCAGCAAGGCGACCCGCTCGTCCTGGCTGTGCTGTGACGTCCGGAACGGCGTGACCAGCGGCAGGCGTATCGTCCGCAGCTCGACTGCCTCGATCTTCACCGCCCGGCCCGCGCCTTCTCCAGGACATACCAGCCGGGCTCCATTACCCCCGTCACCTGGTAGCCGTCGGCCACGGCGCCGCCAAGCGCCTCGCGCACCGCGAGCCGCCAGCGGCGGGCCAGGCTCGGGTCCGTGCGCCGGACGGCGATGATCTCGGCAGGGATCCAGCACCGGAGCCTGGTACCTGCTTCTGGCACGGTCCCCGCAACGGGCTCATCGCCTGGTCCCGGGACCAGGATCGCCGGGGGCTCACTCCCCTCGGCCGCTCTGGGGGACCCTGGCACGCCGGCACGGCCGGTGGATGCGGGCAGGGGCGCCCGCAGGTTCCAGGCCACCGCAAGCCGGTCGGTCTCCGGGTCGTTGACGCCGTCGGTGATCTCGCCGTAGAAGTCCACCCAATACTCGGTGCCCACCGCGCCCAGCCGTGCGATGTTGAACCACGCGTTACGCCGCAACAGCGGATCAAAGGTCCAGACCATCTGGCTTGCCCCCGACCGCAGCGCCCAGGCGCGCTGCGCCAGCTTCAGTGCCAGGCCTATCCCCCGGCTCTCGGCACCGGGACTCACCCCGGCGATCAGCGAATAGCAGGCAGCGTCACCGGGAGCGGAGAATACGGCGACCGCCGCACCCACCAGTCGCCCATCACGGAAGGCCGCATCCACCCGCCCGCCCGCATGCACAAGACTGCGCAAAACGTCGTGCGGCATCGGCGGGACCGCAGGGGTCTCCCAGATGCGCGCGAACAGGTCCGCCGCCCCGCGCAAGCCCGTGACCGTGTCCAACTCGCCCATGACCACCGATGCCCGCACGGCGGCGGCAGCCGCGTCCCGCTGCGCATCGTCGTGCGTTGTCACCCGAACATCCCCGGAGGCTGCATCGAGTCTCATCATGCATGACGGGACGCCGTATCGGCCGGGAGGTGCAGGTTCTGTGGTGCGGTCGTTCGGGAAGACTTGATCAAGCAGGGCCTCCCCGCGGGATGGAGGACACCGATGAACAAGTCTCTGCTGGCCGTCCTCAATGATGCTGAGCGGTTGCTGGTCGGCCAGACCGAACGGGCCGAGCTGGCCGCGCTGGATGAGGACGCGGCGATCGAACTCGAAGACCGGATCAGGCGAGCGCGGAACAAGTACGTCGGCCAATACCGCCGGGCGGCGGCCGCCGCGGTGACCGAGCATGGCGGGCGCGGCAAGGCGCGGCCGGAGAACACCCGGGCGGCCATGAAGGCCGAAGCGTTCGAGGAGGCCCTTTCCCGGGTGAGCCGCCGGGTCGCCGTGCTGGCCAGGCAGTCCGCGGCGCAACTGCGGGCGGAGCGGCTCGCGGCGGCCAAGGCCGCCAGGCAGGGCCAGGCTCCCGATGGGCACGCAGCGGCACCGGCCGCTGTGCGGAGGGGCCCGGCGCCCACCGGAGAACCCACCGGTGACCGTGCACTGCGCTCGCCCGCCCTGGCGAAACGCCGGGCCAGCACGCGCGCCGCAGGTGCTCGCCGGCAGGCCAAGCGAGACAGCCGATAGGCAGGGCGGAAAGCAGGCGTGAGCCAGGTGCGATCGACGTCGCTGAACTCGCCGTGGCCGGTCCCGTAACAGCCGCACCTGGTCAGCCAGCGCCCTGGCCCGCCGATGCCGCGTTCCGCCGTCCGTAGGCACACAGATCATTCAGCACGCATGCGCCGCAGCGTGGCCGCTGCGCCCGGCAGACGGTCCGCCCGTGGCCGATCATCGCGACGTGCAGGTCGTACCGGATGTCGGCGGGCACCGCCGGCTCGAGCAGCCGGTGCGCCCTGTCCGCGGTGGTCTTGGGCGGCAGCCATCCCAGCCGGATGGCAACGCGGTGAACATGGGTGTCCACCGGGAACGCGGCCCTGCCCATGGCGAAGGTGAGCACACACGCTGCCGTTTTCGGGCCCACGCCGGGCAGGGACTCCAGGTAGGCCCGGGCACCCGCGTCGTCGAGATCGTCGAGGCGGCCGAGATCGAGGCCGCCCTCGCGTTCGGAGATGGCGGCGAGGATCTGCTGGATGCGTCGCGCCTTCTGGTCGGCGATGCCGCCACAGCGGATCGCGTCGGCGACCTGCCCGGGTGGAGCGGCCGCTACCTGCTCCCAGCCGGAGAATCTCTCTTTGAGCTGCGCGAACGCCCGTTCGGAGTTGGTGTCCGAGGTGTGCTGCGAAAGGACGGTCGCCACCACCTCGTCGATGACGGGCAGCACCGGCTTGGGGACGAACGCGCCCTGTTCGGAGCGCAGCCGACGCTGCACCTCCCGGATAGAGCCCATGCCGGGCGCCGTCATCGGGTCATACCCGCAGGTGCGCGTCCGCCCGCTCAGCTAGGGCGGTGATCACCCGGGACCGGCTCGCGTTGATTGTCTCCGTGGTCAAGGTCGCGTCCATCGGCCGCAGCGTCACCCGCAGGGTGACACTGCGGCGTCCGGCGGGGACCCAGGAACCGCGGAATTCGTCGACGAACGCGACCCTGTGAACGAGCGGGTCCGCGTGTTCCGCGACGTCGGCGATTCTGGCCCATGGCATCGAGTCCGCGGTGACCACCGACAGATCAAAGTCAGCCTCGGGCAGTTCGGGCAGAGCCTCGAAGGTGTTGTCCCGCGAGGTGTGCGCCGATACCCCACCGAGGTCGAGTTCGAAGCAGGCCGCCTGCGCTACGTCCAGGCCGGCCAGCCGCCGCGCCCGCTTGGTCAGCAGGCCGAGCGTGCCAATGACCTCACCCTTAGCGGTGATGGCGACCCGCGCGGACGCGTCCGCCCACACCGCCGTGTCACCCGGCACAAAGTCCAGCGCGGTGAGGTGCCCGATACGGCTCAGCTGTTCGAGTACGCCTTTCGCACGGCGGAACAGCACGGCGCCGTCTGAGCCGGTCATGATGCCGGCGAGCATCTGCACCAGCTGCGGCAGCGGCTCGGCCCCCGCAGTGTCCAGGGTGTCCGGCGGGCGGTGGAAGACGGTACCGACCTCGAAGATGTCCACCTCCGCGACGAAGCGGAGGTTCTCCCGCGTGGCTTCGATGAGGTTGGGCACCAGCGAAGGCCGAAGCGAATCGTGGTCCGGGGCCGGCGCGCCATCGAAGCGAACCGTGTCGGCCTTGTCCACGCCCACGGCCATGAGCATGGCATCGCTCACCCATGGATAGGTGACAACCTCCTGCATGGCCGCGCGGGTGGCCAGCGTCTCGCGAACTACGCGGTCGACCGGGCGAGCGCCCAGCGCCCTCGGCGGCTGCAGGACCACCGCCGGTGACGTCACCGGCAGGTTGTCATATCCATGAATCCGCGCCACCTCTTCGACGATGTCGGGGGGGAGGGTGATGTCACCCGTCGAGCGCCAGCTAGGCGCCACGGTCCGCAGCACGTTGGCGTCGAGGTCGATGCTGAATCCGAGAGAGTCGAGAGTCTGCTCGATCTCCTTGGCATCGAGAACGGTGCCGATGCGGGTCGACAGATAGTCCAGGCCAACCGCGACCTGTGCGGGTGTTGTCGGGTCGAGCGTGACGTCCTGAGCCACGGTCACGGTGGCGGTTGGGGCTATCTCGCGCAACAGGTGAAGGAAGAGGTCGAGCGCCGCATCGACACGCTGAGTGTCCAGTGCTTTCTCATAGCGGGCCGAAGCCTCTGTCCGCAATCCCAGCCGCTGCGACGAACGCCGGATCGGCTGGGGCCGGAACGTTGCGGCCTCCAGCAGGTATCGGCGGGTGTGCGGGCCGACCTTCGAGCCGTCGCCGCCCATCACGCCGGCGAGCCCCACCGGTCCGGCCGCATCCGCGATGACCGGAATGCCCGGTCCCAGCTCGACGGCGGTTCCGTCGAGCAGCTTGAGCCTGCCGGGACCATCGACCGTCCGCACGGACAGGGGAAGGCCGATCCGGTCCGCGTCGTAGACGTGACTGGGCTGGCCGACGGCGAACATCACGTAGGCACTCAGGTCGACGTACAGATCAATGGAGCCTTGGCCGGTGCGCGCCAGACGGCTGCGCAGCCACAGCGGCGCTGGCCCGGCCACGTCGTCATCCTCGATGGCAACCGCCGCGAAACGGCGGCACACCGTGCCGTCCAGCTCGCCGATCAGCTTCGACGACGGACCTGGCCGCGGGGCGGTCGGCAGCGGCCGCAGCGGCAGTTCGTAGATCGTGGCCAGCTCGCGGGCGATGCCGTAGTGACCCCATAGATCGGGCCGGTTAGACAGGGACTTGTTATCGATCTCCAAGATCGCGTCATCGAAGCCAATCGCCGACGCGAGCGAGGTCCCTGGGGGCGCGGGAAGGTCCGACAGGTCAAGCGCTGCCGTCTTGTCCGTGTATGGAAACAGCCCCTGCAGGCCCAGGTTCGCTGGTGTGCAGATAACACCTTCGCTTGGCCGGCCGGCGACCGTGACGGCAGAGACCGTTCGCACCGTGTCCGCTGTGGTCAGGCGGGCACCGGGCAGCGCCACAGCCACCTGCATCCCCGGCGCAAGGTTCGGCGCGGCACTCACCACCGGCACGGCCGAGCGGTCATCGATGCGGCAGGTCACCGCCATTTGCCCACGGTCACCGAAGCGATCCACGGACTCGACGGCACCGACGACCACCTTCGCCAGAGCCGCACCGGCGTCGACGACCTCTTCGACCTCGACGGTCTTCAGCGTCAGGTCATGCGCCAGCTCAGTCGGCGACAGGCCGTCGGGCAGATCGACGTAGTCGCGGATCCACTCGAGAGAAATCTTCACGACTGCTCCTACCTGAACTGGGCGAGGAACCGGAGATCTGCACTGTGTATGAGGCGGACGTCATCGATCCCGTACCGCATCATGACAAGCCGGTCGAGACCGACGCTGACGTAGACCCCGGTCCACTCCTCCGGATCGAGGCCACCCGCGCGCAACACGTTCGGATGCGGGGTGCCGCCGGGCATGATCTCCAGCCAGCCCACGCCGCGGCACGTGCGGCAGCCCGCCCCGCCACATACCTGGCATTCCATATCAATCTCGAAGCCGGGCTCGACAAACGGGAAGAAGCCGGTACGCATGCGTGTCCGCACCGGGTGCCCGAACACCGTGTCCAGGACGGTATCCACCAGGAACTTGCTCACCGTCAACGGCACATCCCGGTCGATGAGCAGCATCTCGTACTGGAAGAACGCCCGCTCGTGCCGGGCATCGGTGCTCTCGTTACGGTAGACGCGCCCTGGGTACACGAACCGGAACGGCGGGGTGTGCTGCTGCATGTAGCGCACGCTCGCGCCGGTCAGATGCGGGCGCAGACCCAGCCGGTCGGCACCCTGCCGGCCGGCGGCACCGTGGAGCCAGAACGTGTCCATGCTCTCGCGAGCAGGATGGTCTGGCGGGAAGTTCATGTTGTCGAACTCGAACAGCTCCGAGCTGATCTCGGGCCCGGCGAACACCGCGAAGTTCAGTGCGGCGAACGCGTCGTTGAGGTCGTACATCATCTGCAACGTCGGATGGAGCCCGCCGGAGCGTGGCGCAATCCCCGGCAGCGTCACGTCCAACGGCAGCGCGAGAGCCGGCTCGGAGTCCAGGAACTCATCCTCACGGCGGGTGAGCGCCTCGCTGATGTCGCGGTACGCGTCGTTGACCGCCGCGCCGACCACCCTGCGCGCCGCCTCGTCGAGCCCGCCGATCATCCGGCGAACCGCAAGCAGCGCGCCGGACTTGCCAATCACATCGCGGCGGAGCGCGTCCAGTTCCTCGAGCGTGCTCGCCCGCGCCACGGCAGCCATGGCGTCCGAATGAATCTCAGAGAGCCGACGAAGGACATCCGTCTCCGCTGGCATTTCAGCCATTATTTCTTCTCATCTCCAGCAAGGATCCGTCCTGCGACCGCTGCCACAGGGCCGACTTGGGGCCGTGGGCGCTCCGCGACCCCTGAGGGGGTGTAGCGGCTAGTATCTAGAGCAACAAAAGCCCCGGCATGCACCGGGGCAGAGTCTCAAGCGCTCAACGCGTGCGCGCGACGGCGACCGCCCCGGTCATCCGGGGCTGGTAAATCGGCACAGGCGCGGCGTCATGTCGCTATGGTGCCCGATCAGCGATGCGATTGCAACGCGGCCGACCACGCGGTCGGGCCGTACCCGTCCCCCACGGCCCGGGTGTGCCGGCCGGCCGCCACCGGCGCGGCCGCCGGGGCCGCGGTTACTCACCGTCGCGATCAACTGATTGGCGGTGACCGGCTGGATTACTCGGAGCACTTACCGTAGTGCCCCGGCCAGCGACCTCCACCGCTAATGATTTGCGCGCCACAGCGCCGTTCGTATGCGCGCCTGAAGGTCGGCTTCGGTCGCGGGACGCTGCGTATTGACAGCTCAAGGGACGCGTGCCCAGAGTTATTTCAGGATGCCGATAGTTCGTCGGTCGGTAAGATTGCCGACAGTTATCGGATGGCAACGTCCGAGGCGCTTGGCGCACCGGTAGGCGTGCTCGGCCGCACCTGGCCCGGGCGGCCCTGGGGGCCTGGCGTCCCGGGCGCTGCGTGAACAAAGGGCGCGTTCATATGCTGACCGAATCCGAGCCCGCACCAGCAGCTCCGCGAGCGATTCAGGCATCCCGCCTCCCGCCAGCCGACGAGCCTGCACTGCTGCACGACTGGTGGAGCCGGACGCGGGAATCGCAATGGGCGCATTATGAAAGCGACAAGGCGCTGATGCGAACCCATTACTGGATTGGCATACCGCTCGTACTGCTCACCGCCTTTTCCGGTACCTCCGTCTTCTATGCCATCTCCACAGAGCACAGCCGATATCTGGACTTCATCGTCGCCGCTACCTCCGTGGTCGCCGCGATACTAGGCGGGTTGCAGACGTTCCTGCGACTGCCCGAGCAGGCGGCGACGCACCGGGAAGCAGCGGTGTCGTACTCCGTCCTCCGGCGTGCCATTGAGGAGCGGATCTCGGAAGCCGGGACGCGAGGGCCAGGCGACCTGAGCGCTCTGCGCAGCCAGATTGATTCCATCGCGGAGCGGAGCCCGTCCATCCCCAGCCGCGCATGGAGGCGTGTCGAAAGAAAGCTTGGAGACCGGCAATGAATCTGAAACTGGCGATGACAGCGCATGCCTTCCAGGCGACTCCGATCTTCCGCAGCGTGAGCGACACCCATTCTGGCGCCGTGCTGCACACGCCAGCCGGCGACCGGCGGCCGGTGCGGATACCGCTCGAGGTCGACAACATCTGGGAATGGGTGCGGCAGCCACAATTCCCCAGCAGGCGATCATGCGCGTTCGGCAGCCCCTCCGGTACCCTCGCCGCGGCCTCCGGGCCAGCCGATGGAAGAGTCTGCCGCGTGCTCATAAAGCCCCCGGCCCAGGTGATTCAGTTGCGCGGCATCCCAGATGCCCGGGGTCACCCCGACCTGCACGCGCTGCGTGCAGTGCTTCGCGCGCATGAGGAAAATGCGAGCCCGGAGCGAGCAGATATTGGCATGCTCCGCACCCACTTCCTCTCCGGGGAGCAGACCCAGGCGCTGCTCGCAGGCCATCCGGATCTGATGATCGATCTCAAGGAATCCGTACGGTACTGGCAGGACTGCTTCAGCTGGGACACGCTGAATCCGGAGACTATTGACTCATCGGGCGAGATCGCCTTTATCGCCCCCCACGGCTACGTCCTTGACCCGACGACCTAGGACCAACCGGCAAAAGCTCGTGCAGCGCCGACAGCCATGCGCACATCCGAATCCGTGCCACCGGCAAGAGATCGTATCCGAGATTCCTGATCACATACGGTATGGCCGTCGCTAGGTACTCCGTCATAGTCAGGCCCGGGAAGCAGTCCTGTATTCCGGAGAGTACCTCGGAAGCCATGATGGCCCAGGTCTCTTCGGGCCGCTTGCCCGTATGATCGAACGCGAACCGGTATACCTGCAACTCACCTTCCCTGCGGAGAGCCATATCTTTCGCGATGGCCGTCCGCTGGCGTGCGTTCAGTTTTGATTCTCCCGCTTCATTGATCACTCGGCAGGCCGCATCGCTATCCGCCAGGCGAATCGAGCTTTCCAACGCCGCCGCATCCACGCAACGCGGGCCAAATCCTGAGTTCCGGTAGTCGATGACGCACACGCGCTGAACCGTCTCGGTAAAATCCGGGGGCTCGCCGGGTTTCGACTCGATCATCACGTTCCCGCCATGCAGATCACCGTGAACCAGGCAGCACGACCACTTGCGCAGAAGCGGGCCAGCGCCCAGCGTGCGCGCGCCGGGGACGGTCAGCGGCGGGGCGCCGGGGATGTAGAGCACCTGGCCGGCGCCATCCGCACCATGGCCCAGTTGTTCCACCTTGACTCTCTTGCTCAGCGTCTGGGGCAGTTCGCGCAGGTATTCCGCGCCAGTCGACGCTGAACGGGTGAGGTCGGTCCGGTAATTTTCCTTGAAGTACTCCCCCACGCGCTTGCCCGCCGCCTCGATGCTCCACCACTGCTTGCGCGCGAACACATCCCGGATGACCGGTCCGGACAACTTGGTATCCGCGGACAGGAACTCGCGGCTCAGCACCTCGTCCATGCTGGTCAGGTCCTGGCGATGCAGGGAGCCCGCGAAGCTGTAGACCAGGCCGCCGAGAGTGTCGGCGGTCGCGGTGGCGAGCAGCTCCACCCGGTGGTGCTGCTCCATGCCGAACCGGACGAACTCGGCGTACCGGGAGGACTCCTCGATGATGTCGGGGAGTGGGCCAATCTTCAGTACGGTCTTGTGTCCCGGTATCTCGACGTCGCCTTCGGAGTTGACGTACACCGTGGCGTTCAGCACGACGGCCGCGCTCAGCCCACGCCGGCCGACGCGATCAAGGCTGACCCGGACGCCGGACAGCCGGCGTCCGACGGGGAGCTGGACGTAAAGTTTGCGCAGTAGCCGGTCGATCTCGACGCCCACCTCGGCGTTATCCGACCGCAGCGGAAACGTGTTTGGCCTGTTGTACCGATGCTTGCGCCGTTCAAGCAGCGTGACCGGCAGCTCCAAGTTAACGAAGTCCACCGAGTTCTGGGTGAACTCGGCGTAGCGGCTCCCGATCTCCTCCTGGATCTGGCGAGTAAGGTCCTCGCGCTTGTCAATGAACCCTACGAACCTTGGCCGGCTGCGGTCCCCGAACAACCTGACAAGCTCGCCCATCCCGCTGTCCAGATTTATGGACGTCATCAGGATCAGCTCACAGGCTGCGTGATTTTCCGTCAGGTGTGTGTAGAGGTCGAGCGCTCCGCGCTGATTGGCGCCGAGCTCGAGATCCACCAAGACCAGATCGTAGTACTTCGCCTTAACCTTCTTGGTGGCATCCCGCACGCCGGTGCTGAGATCGCATTCCATGCGTCCGCGAGGCTTAAGCTCCATCAGCTCCTCGCTGATGGCCTCACGAGCCTCGCTGTCGTCTTCGACAACTAGGACCCGGTAGTTGTTCGTCATGGGATGCCTTTCCTAGACTTTCTTCACCGGAATGATCAGCACGGAAGTCAGAGTTGGCATGTCGTCTGTCTGGTAGGCATGCAGCCGCCCGCCGATCCGCTGCGCCGCCAGGCCCGCCAGGAACGCGCCGAGGCGCAGTTCGTCATTCTTCCCGGTAAGCGGATATCGGTAGAGCCCAGCTATCCGGTCATGCGACAGCGGCTGACGCATCCTGTTCCGCACCGTTATCACTGCCGAATCGCGTCCGTCGAGATAGGTCTGATGAAATTCGATCGTTCTCCTCGCGGCCGTCTCAGGGCCACGGCCGCCCGGATCGACATGACCGATGGCGTTGCTCAGTATGTTGGTCAAGGCGATGTTGATCGCCGTCGCCTCCAGCGGCTCAACCTCCCGGTGGAACACGTCCGGATGAGCGTCGGCGGGCAGGGCCAGCGACGTGTCCAGCCGGTCGACGCACGAAGCAAGGACGCTAAGCAACGGCCCAGGTGCGCTCGCCTGGATAATGGCCCGTCCGCGCATTTCGGCGAGAGTTTCCTGGGTGCGGCGCGAAAATGTATCGAGCGCCCGCTGCCCCCGGCTGGAGAGGTCCTCGCGCTGCAAGGCCCGCTTCAATGCCGCGACATGGTTGTCGATGGCATGGCGCTTGGCGATGCTGAGCGCCGCCTGATCTATGACGATCCTGGCCCGGTCTATGGCCGCTTCTTCGAAGGCCCTTCCCAGGGCTCCGGCGAAGGCGAGTGCTGCCGGGAGCCGGGGGGTGTAATTGTCGATGATCGGACTCTCCAGGTTCAGCGTTCCGATCGTTATCCCGTGCGTCTTGATGGGGATGCACAGCTGCGAGGCTATGTCCGGCCGGGCGGCCAGGTACCTCGGATCAGCACTGACGTCCGGGACGTACTCGGTCTCTCCGGAGAGCATCACCGACCAGATGATCCCGCCGTCTGATTCCCGCAAGACCTTGAACCTGTCGTTCATGGCGACACGTGGATGGGCGGCGCACCGGACCAGCGCCAGGCCGTGCGGCAGCGATGTCCTCGAATCCGGCAGCGCAAGGCGCAGCGAGGTCATCTGGCTATAGGTGGTCTCGCACAGGTGCGCCAACGGATCCTGGATGCGCCCGAGGACGTCGCGGTAGTGTCCCGGCAGGCTGGTCATCGATGGCCGCTTGGACCGCACAATGCGGCCGGTGTCACGTTCGTTGAGCTGAGCGGTGGCGGTGGCAAGGTCGTTGGCCAGGACGGTGGCATGCAGCAACGCGATGCGCAGTGTCACGTTCCTGATCAGTTCCTGATCGTATGAGTTGAAGCCGCGCGCCGGATCCGCGCGGAAGAGCGCAAGTGCGCCGATCGCGGGCGCGGACGAACTCGCCAGCGGCCCCGCGATCGGCGTGATCAGCTCGACGCGGTCGCCGTCGATCACTCCTGCGTGGGCGGTGGGCACCAGTGACGAGATCTGGTAGGTCCGGTGATTCTCGATGGACCGGGCTAGGGCGTTATCGCTCGACCTGGACACCCGGGGAATGAACGATCTGCCGTCGGCGGCCTGGCTTGCCGCGAGCCGGTAGACGACCTCCTTGCCACTCTGCATCAGGTAGACGGCGCCTCCGTCGCTTCCGGTGACAGACACGGCCAGATCGATGGCGGCACCCAGTACCTCGGGCAGGCGGCCGGGGGCATGCAGCAGAGCGTTGGGCAGCTTTTCCGCTACGGCAGCGGCGATAATGGCGTCCCGGTGATTCACCGATTGTGGTGTTGCGCGAATCTTGACGGTCAGGTCATCGATGATTTCTTGCAGCCCGCCGTGGAAGGACCGAGGAATCAGGCGGTCGACCAGGATAATGGAAATCAGCTCACCTTCGCGCGATCTCCTGATATTCAGGTCGGGCTGCGCAATCTTGATAGCGCTCCAGACGGAGTCATGCAGGAGCTGCGGAACGCCCGGCGATGCGGGCTTGTAGGCACCGTAGAACTCGGCCAGCGCCAGCATGATCTCCGCCGTATCTGGCTGCGCGAGGGCTTCGAGCTGCGGCGACACTGGCTTGCTGGCCTGGGCCGAAAGAACCCGGGCCAGGTCGGCGGGGGGCCGCATGCCCGGCGACACGGGGAGTGCCAGGTCGAGCTCGGTGACTCCCGAACCGGTGCCGGTGGCAAAGCAAAGGGGCCAGATAATGGCGTCGCGATCGAACGCCAGGTGAATGATGACTGACGCGCCGACATCCTTGCGCATGCGGTCCAAAGTCGCCCAAATCTCGTGCAACGGACAGAAACCGCCACGCACCAAATAGTCGGATGGGTGCCATGCCCTCGTGCCAGGCTCCACCTTGGGCCCCCTCAGCCGTCCGCGCCCACGCCGAGGACGGGTCGTTGATGCCCATGGACTATAGCATTTATGCGCCGATGAGGTAAGGATTGTACCGTTGGCTACGGTATCGCCAACTGTGACCCTCTCGCCGTGGTGCACGCGCACCCGGCATCCCCAGAGGCTGAGCCGCCCCGGATTCATTGGAGGCTGCGGTGCTTTACCTTCCGGAATGACTATTGGGTA
>Ga0070734_10004848_pt1 | contig 12383 bp, 7 predicted proteins | sample Coa_R1_8_FD_66444 | JGI IMG/M metagenome (GOLD analysis project Ga0070734, IMG submission 66444) | Surface soil microbial communities from Centralia Pennsylvania, which are recovering from an underground coalmine fire - Coalmine... | ecosystem: Environmental > Terrestrial > Soil > Unclassified ...
ACCTCCGCTCGCTTCACCCTCTGGGTGGAAACTCGTTTGGTTGGATCCTGGGCCGTGATGCCATCGACGTTGACGAGTGGATAATTGGTTCCGTAAGTCTTGTTAATCAGCGTTAGAACGCCATTCGCGATCAGGCCATGAATCGTTGAACCCGGATAGAAGCCGGACATCGAATAAAGCCCTCCGAGAAAATCGGCAGTCATGGTTTGACCGCCTCCGGTGACGTATCCGCCAGCGCGAAGCTGGGTGAACAGCGATTTTACGTCGTAGACCGGGATGCCGGCGGCTTGCGCCTGACTGGCAATTTCCCCGTTCAGGCTTGCGACAGCAGCCTTAAGCGCTGCGACGTTGGCTCCACTTACGATCGACGCCGCGGGTAGCGCGCCGACCTGACCACCCTGGAGCTGCGTTGCCATGGCCATCAGACCGGGCAGGGCGATCTGATCGTCGGACTTCAAGCGGTATAGCTGTTGCAGGGTGGACACCGGCGCGCCTAGGATACGGCTCGCGGAAGCCAGGGTCGAATAGAACGCCGTATCCGTTGGGTCCGGGATATTCACGATGAGCATGGTGGCAAAGGTGGTTTTCAACCCCGCCAGGATCGCGGCGTAATTGGCACGGAAACTGGAAAGGCTGGTGACCATGGTCGGATCGCCCGCCGCTGCGGCGGCCATCACGTCGGAATATCCGAGCGAGAGAATCACGAACGTTGGGCGCAGCTCCTGCACGTACTGCAACTGCGTCCAGTACGGCTTATTCGGTCCAGTGACAGTAGCGGGAAAGCTTAGGATCATGTTGATCGTGCTTTGCTGCATATCTTTCTGAATCAGCGGAGCCGAGGCAGGGCGATTCACCGCATCGGAGACGGTCATGTTCGGAACCGAAGCGTTGAACACGAACACGTTCTGCGCTGGCTGACCCTCGCCGTTCGGCCGCGACGGGACGGGCCCAGCAGCGACTCGGACCGTGGTCTGCAGAGTGTTGGGCAAGCGGACCGGCAGGCTCGGAAAACCAGGAACATAGCCGATTCCCGGCGACTGAAAGAGCGGCTGTGGAAACAGAGTGTTGGCCTGCTTGGCTACTAGCGCGGGAAAGCTGTTAACTTGAAACTCCTGGTGAAGCTGGAAATCTGCGAACCCGGCTGCCAAGCCGTCGCCCATGGTCACGAATTGGCTGAGGTCGCCCTTGGCGGCTTGCTGCGCGCCGCCCGGCAACGCCACCACGGTTGCCAGGATCAGCAAAAGTGTGCCCGCTCGCATCATGGCTTCGCTCCTCGACTCACTTGGTCCGGCCTCCTCCGCCACCCAGCTTCATCTTCAAGCCCAGGCCTGCCAGATGCGCAAAATTCCGGTACTCCCCATTGGTGAATTGATAGTTGTTGGCCGGATCGTTGGTGGTGCGGTCCACGAAAAACATGGCCTGATAGAAGAACGAAAAATCCATGTTGCCGCGATGCTGTGTCGCCCCGACCGTGAAGCTGTTACGGCTGCTGTCGGGGAACAGCGGACCAGCGCTGCTGTCCGGCACGGGGGTGTGGTCGAACATGTAGCCCATGCGAATCTCCGAATTCCATTTGAAATTCCGCTGGACACCGGCGTGAATAGCCCAGGAGTTGACGAAGTTGAAGTTCAGCCGCTTTTCTGCAGGAGTGCCGATTTGGCGGCCTACCGAATCGTGCGTGATGCTGAAGTTGATGGGCAGGTCTTGGAAGCGGCGGTAATCCTGCACTTGCCCGTCTACTGAAATCAGTGTGTGGAAAAAACGATTGGTCGAGAAACCCGCCTGGTAGTTGCCCGGCTCGACGAAATCGGCCTTGACGGACTGATTGGGAAACTCCGTCCCGAGGTCGCGGCCAAAAGGAAAGAAGGGCGCGAGCGCGCCCGTGTTGGTGAAAGCGAAGGACGCTTTGCCTGTAAGATGATTCACCACGGAGCTGCGCCAGGCGAAGCCGACATTGAACTTCTTTTCCGGGTTCTTGTAAATGTAGCCGATGTTGAAGGCGGGCGCATTGGCGGTTGCTGCGGCGCGCAGACGGCCTTCCGGCAAAAGCCTCGCGAAGGCCGCCCAGGCGACGTTCGGGTCCACGCCGGGGAAAACCAAGGTCGCCAGGCTCCGCCCAAAATTGTCCGGCTTGTCGTACGGATTCAGGATGCTCTCTTCGAGGAACAGGTGCGTGTGCGTGAATGCAGGCCCGATGGCGATGGCGCTATGCTCATTCAGCCGGTAGGCTACCGTGGGTTGAAACCAAAACGATTGCAGCGCGGCGCGGCTGCCGGCGAAACGGCCGACGAACTTGGTGGTCGCGGGGTCTGAGTCGTTAAAGTTGGTAAAGTTTGCCGCCAGTCCGAAGGGGGCGAACACCGCGAAACCGAACGTCACCTTCTGTGTGATCTGCCGCGTATAGTACATGCTGGCAATAGGAATGAAGTGCGGTTTCACCGATCCGCTATATCCGTTGGACGGGACTGTGTAGCCGGGGGGCGTGGCGGAAGGAAAGAAACGGAACAAGCCCACGACGACGAGGCTGTCCATATCGAAACTGGAGCCCGGCTGAAAAGCGATCCCGGCGGGATTGAAGAAGAGCGCAGTGCCATCGTCCGCCAGCGACACGAACGCGCCTCCCATGCCCTGGGCCCGCACGCCGTTTTCATTCACAGAAAATGCGGACGGAAAGGCGCACGGAGCCAGCGACAACAGTCCGGCCAGAGCCGCGGCCCGCATGCATCGCTTTTTTGTGGCTTGCTGTTGGGTCTTCACGAGTTGATCAATTCCCGGAGGAGGTAGGCCCGCCATAGGCGCGCGGATTGCTGAGACTGAACGTCATACCTTTGGGTATGAATGCATAGTGGTAATAGGGGAACGCGGTAGTCTGTCCCCCCGGGATATTGATGTTCACGTTGCCCTGCACGATAAACAGGTGCGTCGCGCCGTCGACCTTAAAGGTCTGAGTATTCGTGCCGACATGCACCCGCACCATCTGGGCGATACTGCCCATGGTCGTGTCTTTCTCGATAAATTTAATGTCGAAGCCGTCCAGCCAACCCGCGCCGGGATACTTGTTATAAAGCGGCACCCAGGGGACTTCTACCGGAAAGGTTGCGCTGTCAAGAAGCATCTGAGTTCCGCTCTCGTTCGGCCCGTTCAACTCTCCGTGATAACCGCGGGGGGTGGGAACGAAGGGGGGGAAAGATGGCTTGCTGGTCCACACCAAGGCCTGCTCCTCTTCGAGCGCTTCATTGGGGCCGATATCCTGTCCTGCGAAAAATGAAGCATAGACGTTCGGAGGAACGTCCATGATCGCCTCGCCTGGATCGCCGTACTCTCGACGCACTCCCTTCAAGGTGAACAGCTTGAAGGTGACCAAGTAGTAATGATGGATGGTCGGCGCACCTTCCAGATTGGTCAGTAGCTGCATCTTGTCATCGGGCTCGTCGTGAAACACTTTGAGCTGATAGTTCGGAAAGAAAATTCCCGGTTGCGCTGCCGGATCGATCGGAACCGTGGCAGGATCGAGGACTTGAAACTGCTTGATTAAGCTGGCAGAGTTGGCTGTTGCGGGCGAGGCAAGTGTCAAGCCGGCCTGACCCTTCGAAGTGAGCATGAAAATGATCGCTTCGCCCTGCGCCCCGCCAAACTGCCCGAACAAGTGGGGCGCCGCCGCCAGAACGATCGTGGCTGTGACTGCCTTCGAGAGGGCCTTCCGCATTGTGATCTCCGGCATGGATTCGTGGTCGGTCGTTTTGCGCTTAAATATACGGGTTCGTTGTGTCGATGCCAGGCAATTCCTGGATTCCGGTGTACTTTGTGCGCAGCGCGGTCTCTTCGGCAGCACTGACGGGGCCTTTCAGGCCCATCTGCACCCAGCCGGTAACGAGTCCGGATGCGAACGGGTTTTGAAACTCCGAGTTCGGCGTCGCCAGATGATTGGGGTAGTTGGAGTAGAAGAGAGTCTTTGCGCTCACCACCGACGCGTTGACTGCCAGACTCAGGATCGCCTGCCAACCATCCTGGTTGTAATTTCCAGACAGAATGTCGGTGAGGTACTGCTCCTGCTGATACAACCCCATGTTCAGGAAGTTGGTGTTGTAGCCGAGCGTGATGGGTACACCGTCCATGTAGACCAGGCAGTCCTGAAACGCATCGAAAGCGATGTTATTGTTGCCGAGGAAGACCTGAAAAATAATAGTGCTGAAACCGTATCGCGAAATTCCGGGATCAAAAGTTGCCCAACCCGGATCCTGATCCACCGGTACCGTCAGATTGCCGATAGCGCTATACACCTTGAGCGCCGTCGCGGTGTCAGGACGCCGCGTGCGGATGGCCGCTGCGGCATTCGGTGCAATACCGGCCAGGGCAGCCGTCACTCCCAGTCCTTTGGCCACCAGCGAGAAAAAGTTGCGGCGCGATAGCTCGCGCTCCATTTCGAGAAGACCTTCGCGATGCATCACACCGCCACCCCCGACGTTGCGGCCGCCCCCGCAATTGCCGGCGAGGGTTCGGTCTCGGGCGCGGGAGGTGTGTCGGCCGGAAGCGTCTTTCCGAGCACTTGCGTGATTACGAAATCAGCCGCTCGTGCCGCAATGGCCATGATCATAGAGTTGGGGTTGGAACTGATGTGATTCGGAATCACGCTTGCGTCGCAGCACATCAGATTGCCGAAGTCATGCGACATGCAGTTGGCATCCACGACGGAAGTCTTTGGATCGCTGCCTGCGCGGCACGTGCCCTGTGGATGCAGAGCTCCCGACGACGTCACAAACTGGCTGAGCGTCTGCTTCACGATGAATTCCGGCTGGTCCATCGTCGGATAGGTTGTGTAGGCGCCCATGGACTTGTACACTGCGGCGACCTGACGCGCCGACAGCAGAAAATCGTTCAACGTCTTCGACTCCAGATAGCCAGTGTTCTGGTCGGCGATCGGATAGTAGATGATGGGATTGTTGATATCGCCCACGACGCGACCGTAGATTGCAGGTTTCAGCTCGAAAATGAAAGCTCCCGCGCGCTGCCGGTATTGGCGCATCACGTTCTTGTAGGGGTATCCGAACGTTCCAACCACTGAGGCGACCCAGGGTGTGTTGGCGGGAAAACCGGCCGGGACGTGCACCAGCGTGTCGATCGGATCGCCGTTCTCGTCCATGCCGTAATGGTAGGCGTTCCACTGATATCCGCGGTCCGTATTCCAGTTTGTTCCCGGCAAGATGGCATCGATCGGAATGCCCGGATGAGCCCGCAGATATTGGCCGATGTTCGGGTTGGTCAGATGCATGCCGTTGGTCCGCATGATGACCGGCGTGCCGATCGCGCCGGACGACAGCACCACCAGCTTGTTTGCGTTCGCCTGAACCATCTGGCCGTTGAGCGAGTACATGACCCCGGTCGCCTTATTGTTCGACATCAGGATCTGGACAACTTCGGCGTTTCCGACCACGGTGGCGCCGTTGGCGACCGCCTTGGGGACCTGCGTCATCAGCGTGCTCTGCAAGGAATCGTACTTGCAGGGCATCCCGGCATTCAGGCGGTGGCCGCAAAAGATGCATCCTTTACGGTTCGAGGACTCCTCGAAAACCGGAATGCCCATTTTCTTGGCAGCCTGCTCGTACAGGACTGCAGCAATGTTCCAGTTCTCTCGAACATCGCGGTGCACGTTTACGATCTTTTCGGCCTTTTGGAAATAGGGCTCGAAGGCCGCCTTGGTCCAGCCTTGCACTCCGGTTTCCTGGGTGAAACCGTCCCAATCCACCAGCCTCGGCCGAACCCACGCGCCCACGTTGATCTGCGACCCGCCGCCCACCAGGCGGGGTTCTCGCTGCATGGTGTTCAGCGCCGGGTTCGATGGATCCATGTACATGGGATACGCCGTGAAGATCGGGCTATTGGCGGTCGCGCTAGCCCGTGGCGATCCACTACCCTCGTTGGAGTTATCGACGCCATTGAACGCCGCTGGAGGTGTCGGAGCCGTACTGCCATCGCCCCAATACATCCCCAGATTGATCTGCGTCGAAAATACTCGCCGCTGCGGTGTGCCTTTGCCCGGGTTTGGAGTCTCTGAGAAATAGGGTCCGTGATCCAGCAGGAGCACCGAGCAGTAGGGCGCGATTTCGCCTGCAAGAAATCCACCGCCGGAACCAGCTCCGCAGATGATTACATCGTAGGTTGCGACAGTGGCCATTGCCCCTTCCTCCACCTCGTCCGCCCAGGCCAACCTCGCTGGCTATCACACCACTTCGACTCGCAAACCGCTGGTCTTTTCGGACCGAAGCCGCTTCGAGCTGGCCCAATCGCCCTTGCTGAAGAACAGATTCTAACACCAACCTGACGGATAATCAAAAGAAAGTGAACGCCCGCGCTCTTCGCGACGAGACAGATCCTGTACCCGAGTTGGTCTACACTACTCCTTTAGTCCTACGCGTGATTTTTTGATTGTAAGATATCACCCACCGTCTCACGACTTCTCAGGCCAACAACCGAACCGACGCGGCCGGGTTAATCGAAACAATGGTCGAGAAGCTGGGTATCCACGATGATTCTTAAGTTGTCTCGCGTCGTGCTGCTGCTCGGCGCCCATGCCGCGCTGCTCGCGCAGCAGTACACGATTTCTACGATCGCTGGGGGCGCTCCACCGGTTACACCAGCGGCTGCGGCTTCGGTTTCGATCGGCAAGCCAGCTGGAGTGACCACTGATCTTGCTGGCAACCTCTACTTCACCAGCCTGAATTGCGTTTTCAAAGTCGACGCAACTGGAATGTTGATGCTCATGGCAGGCAATTCCCGCGCAGGGTATGCCGGCGACGGCGGACCAGCCACAAGCGCGGAGTTGAACGGTCCGACAGGCGTCGCTCTCGACAGCGCAGGCAATCTCTATATCGCCGACACCGGCAACGCGCGCATTCGGCGCGTCTCGGTTACGGGCCTTATGACGACCGTGGCGGGAAATGGCACCCCAGGTTACTCAGGTGATAACGGGCCCGCTACGACAGCGCAACTGAACGTTCCTACAGGCATTGCGATCGACGGAGGCGGCTACATTTATATCGCGGATACGGAAAATTCGGTGATCCGGCAGGTGGCGCCTTCGGGAATCATCACCAGCTTCGCCGGCGTCGGCGCCGCCGGCTATTTCGGTGATGGCGGGCTGGCCGCACAGGCTCAACTTAATAATCCGCAGGGCATGGCGCTTGATAATTTCGGGGACCTGTTTATCGCCGACACCGGCAACGACGTCATCCGGATGGTCGCGCCCAGCGGCTTCATCCGCACCGTCGCCGGCAACGGTAACAACAATCTCGCCGGTGGTGGTTTCTCGGGCGACGGCGGCACAGCCACCAGCGCGGAACTGAACGGACCAGCGGCTGTTGCCGTTGATGCGCTCGGCAACTTGTACATTGCCGATTCCAACAATTTCCGCATCCGTAAAGTGGCTTCGGGCGGCATCATCTCCACCATTGCAGGGAACGGCGTCCCGGGATTTTCGGGCGACGGGGGTTCGGCCACTGCCGCGCAGTTGAGCTCCCCAACCTCGATTGCCCTCGATAAAAGCGGCCGCATCTACTTTGCCGATCGAGCCAATTTCCGCATACGCGTAATTTCCAGCTCGGCCTCCATCTCGACGATCGCCGGAAACGGCGTCGCCGGATATTCCGGCGACGGAGGCCCAGCTCTGAGCGCTCAATTCAACTCGCCGTCCGATATCGCAGTGAGCAGCGCTTCGGGCGCAACAGCAATTTATGTTGTCGACGGGGGTAATGCGCGAGTCCGACAGATTTCGTCGAATGGCATCGTCAATACAATTGTCGGCAATGGGATCGCCGGGTATTCAGGTGACCAAATCGCGGCGAGTACTGCCGAGCTGAATTTCCCGCGGGGTATCGCCGTCGATAGTTCCGGTAATATTTATATCTCTGATGCCGGCAACGGCCGTGTTCGCAAGGTGTCGGCCAACGGCACCATTACGACCGTAGCCGGAAATGGCGTTATCGGCTTTTCCGGGGACGGCGTGTCCGCGACCCAGGCCGCGCTGAATTATCCGGCGGGACTCGCGGTTGATCGATCTGGAAACCTCTACATCGCCGATACAGGCAACAATCGCGTTCGCAAGGTTTCGGGCGGGGTAATTAACACGGTGGCCGGCAATGGGACCTTGGGCTATGCGGGAGACGGCGACACTGCCGTCAATGCCGCCTTGAATTATCCATCCGGTTTGGCGTTCGATCCCGCGGGAAATCTCTACATTGCAGACACCGGCAATGCAGTAGTCCGGAAAGTTGACTCCTCGGGATCGATCAACACGATCGCGGGCACGGGGGTCGCCGGCTTTTCGGGCGACGGAGGACCAGCGCTCGCCGCGCAACTCGATGACCCAAGCAGGATCGCGTTCGATAGCAGCGGCAACATGTATATCGCCGATACCGCCAATGGCCGCATTCGCGAGGTAACACCCGCCGGAAACATCCTCACCGTAGCGGGAGGCGGTGCCTGGTATCCCGGCGACGGGGGCCCGGCGTCGAACGTATCCCTCGCTGGATTTTCGGGGCTCGCTGTCGATGTGTCCGGCAACCTTTACACCGCCGACTCGTTCGGCTCAGTGCGTCGTATGAAGCCCGCCAACGCACCCATCCTGGTGAGCGCGGTGGTGGACGCGGCGAGCGAAACGGCGCTACCCGTTTCGCCCGGAAAGATCGTCGTACTGTATGGTGCAGCTCTCGGGCCCGCGACACTCACGCTCAATCAACCATCGAGCGGCCTCTTCGGAACTCAGGCCGGCGGCACGACCGTCTCGTTCAACGGCACGCTTGCACCTGTCGTCTATTCCTCCGCGACGCAGGTGGCCGCCATCGTGCCCTACGAGCTCTTCGGAAGCACGCAAGCGCAAGTTGTCGTGACGTATCAGAATCAGTCTTCCGCGGCCTTTTCGGTTCCTGTTTCACCTGCCGCTCCTTCCTTCTTCTCGATCAACGGAAGCGGCGCGGGCCAGATTGCCGCCGTGAATGCAGACGGAACACTAAATAGCGCCGCGAATCCAGTCAGCGTTGGGCGCTACGTCTCGCTCTATGCCACGGGCGAAGGTCAAACCAATCCAGCTGGTGTAGACGGTCAAATCACATCCCAACAGCCCTATTCGAAGCCGGTTCTGCCGGTGCGTATCACGGTTGGCGGAGTACCCGCGACGTTTGCGTATGCTGGCGCGGCTCCGACGGAGGTCGCCGGCTTGATGCAGATTGTGGTCCAGATTCCAACGGGGGTGCAGCCGGGCGGGTATGTTCCCGTTGTGCTCCAGATCGGATCGGCGTCAACCGTGAGTGGAGCAGCCTGGATCGCGGTGTCTGGAAACTAAGTGCGCTCGCGGACTTGATTTCCAGGGCGGCAAATTACCGTCTCGCCGGCTCCACTCAAGTTCCCGAGGGCCAAAACGAACCTGTATAATAACCTGGGTTGGGTAGGATTCGTCTCTGCATGCTAGGCAACTGGCCCCGGCCTAAACTCTCAAGGACTTAGGAAAAAACATGAAGCGTTCGATCTGTCTACTTTCTGTTGCCGTCAGCTTTGCTGGGGTCGGATATTCGCAATCCGCCGCCGCACCCGGCCAAGCGAACTTCGAGCGGAACTGTGGCGTCTGCCATGGCGGCGACGGCATGGGCGGGGAAATGGGTCCAAACATCGCCAACCGTCAGGCCAACATGAGTGACGAACAGCTTTCCAACCTGCTGCGCGACGGTCTGCCGGCGCGAGGTATGCCAGGCTTCCCAAACCTTGCCGGCCAGGAAAAGAATCAGCTGATGGCCTTCGTGCGAACGCTCCGGCCGCGGCGCCGCGCTGCGCCGGTGACCAGGACGGTAGATCTGGCGGACGGAACACGGTTGACCGGCTTGGTGCTGAACGAGAGCCCCGCTGACCTGCAGCTGAGAACCGCGGACAAGCATGTTCACCTGCTGCGGCCGATAGCATCCGGAAAATTCCGGGAGGCGACGTCCCAGACCGATTGGCCCACTTACAACGGCTCGACCAACGGGAACCGCTACAGCACGCTCGAGCAGATCACCAAGCAGAACGTTTCGAAGCTTGCTCCGAAATGGATCCTTTCGCTCGAAGGCGCAACGGCGCGCGGCGAGACCACTCCCGTCGTCGTCGAGGGCCTGATGTACGTAACAAGCGGAAACGAATGCTGGGCGCTTGACGCCGGCTCCGGCCGCGAAGTCTGGCACTTCCAGCGGCCTCGGACGAAAGGTCTGGTCGGGAACGCTGCGCAAGGAATGAATCGCGGCGTGGCCTGGGCTGCTGAGCGGGTTTTCATGGTCACAGATAACGCGCATCTGCTCGCCCTCGACCGGTTCACTGGCGATCTCATCTGGGAAACCGAGATGGCGGACTGGCACCAGAATTACAACGCCACGTCGGCGCCGCTTTTCGTGGACAACCTGGTGATCTCCGGCACAGCAGGCGGCGAGCAGGGTGCGCGCGGCTTCGTTGCCGCCTTCGATCCCAAGGACGGCAAGGAAGTCTGGCGCTTCTGGACCGTGCCCAAGCCCGGCGAGCCCGGTTCGGAGACCTGGGTGGGAAAAGCCATAGAGCACCCCAGCGGCGTGACGTGGCTCACCGGTTCCTATGATCCGGAGCTCGACACGCTCTACTGGTCTACGGGCAATCCGGGTCCGGACTACAACGGCGAAGAACGCAAGGGGGACAATCTCTACACGTCGTCCATTCTGGCCCTGGAGCCCAAGACTGGGAAATTGAAGTGGTATTACCAGACGACGCCGCACGATGTGCACGACTGGGATGCCACCGAGCCTCTGGTTCTGATCGACCGCGACTGGCAGGGCAGCCAACGAAAATTGCTGATTCAGGCCAATCGCAACGGCTTCTTCTATGTCCTGGATCGCGAGACCGGCAAGGTTCTTCTCGGGAAACCGTTCGTACAGAATTTCAACTGGTCCGAAGGACTGGATGCCAATGGAAGGCCGATCCCCAAGGAGCTGCCAGCCGGGCCAACGCCGAACAGCACGCGCGTCTGTCCTTCGCAGAACGGCGCCACGAACTGGTTTTCATCCACCTATGAACCCGCCACCGGCTACTACATTGTCCAGACGTTCGAAGAGTGCAGCATCTACGCGACTCGAACGACCGAGGAATGGCAAGCGGGCCGCGGCTATTCGGGGGGATCTCAACGCATGTCGCCGGCCGACGCGCCGCACGAGATCCTTCGCGCTATCGATGTGACCACGGGCAACGTCGTTTGGGAAATGCACGAAACCGGCAATGCCAGCTCCTGGGGCGGCACGATTGGATTCGGCACGGGCGTCGTGTTCGTCTGCAGCGACGGCGGAATGTTCAGCGCGGTAGACGCCTCGAACGGGAAACTGCTGTGGCAATTTCAGACCAACGCGGCATTTAAGGCATCGCCTATGACGTATGTCTTCGACGGCAAGCAATACGTCGCCATCAACGCCGGTCAGAACATTATCGCGTTCGGCCTGCCGGACTAAGGCAGGAGGCCGGTGGAATCGTGCCGCCGGCCTGAACAATTCAGTTGTTACGTTCGCCGGCGACGTTCCATTTGATTGCGTCGGGCGCGCGAACAGCAAGATCCTATCAAGACCTATAAAACAGGTCAAGCTTTCTGATAAACTGCTGTGCGAGGCTGAATCAGTCATCCACAACTCGGAGCCATTCGCTCCAGGGAGAAGTCAAATGAATACACGTTTGTCCGTAGCCGCGATTATCTTGGCGGTCGCAGCCGGTTTTGTCGCTGGGCGCTTATCTTCCAGCTCGCCTGTGCACGCCCAGACACCGGCACCCAAGGAACCGATGGCGACGCCGGAAGAATTCCAATCGCACGTAATCCACCAACTCGATCTGCCGGAGGTGGAGCTGGTGAAAGGTTCCACGTCTCGGCTCGTTGCCGGAGAGCAATCCATGATCAGCTTCCTCACCATGAGCAAGCACTCCTATTTTGCGCCGCATCATCACGCCCAGGAGCAGATCATGATCATGCTGGATGGGTCCTGCGACGAGATCATTGATGGCAAGCTCTACCACGTCAAGAAGGGCGACGTCGTCATTCTGCCGCAGAATATCGTTCACGGAGCTTACATCGGCGACGAGGACGTGCACGCCATCGACGTGTTCGGCGAGGTGCGCAGCGACTATCTTCTGAAGATGGAGCAGAAGATGGTGGAGATGAACAAGAGGAAGTAAGTTCCGTTTTTAGGCCCAGTACGCCAAATCGGCTTGCCGGAATTGAGAGCAGCAAGGCAGTAGTCCAACGTTGAAGAGGAGAACGAGATGCTGGAGTCGTCTTCTTCGAGCAGGCGCGAGTTCCTCAAACTAGCGGGTGCGGGCGCGGCCGCAGCGCTGACCGCGACAGGCCTTGCGATCGGCGCGCC
>Ga0070734_10004852_pt1 | contig 12373 bp, 12 predicted proteins | sample Coa_R1_8_FD_66444 | JGI IMG/M metagenome (GOLD analysis project Ga0070734, IMG submission 66444) | Surface soil microbial communities from Centralia Pennsylvania, which are recovering from an underground coalmine fire - Coalmine... | ecosystem: Environmental > Terrestrial > Soil > Unclassified ...
GTCGAGCTTGAGCTGGCGGATCTGCTTGATCGCCACGGCGATGTCGCCGGAATTGCCCTGCACATGGATGACGTCGGCGCCGGCATTCTTGATCTTCAGCACCTGAGCCGATACGTCGCGATCGGTGGCGCCGTAGGCTTCCACCGCGACCGGCGCCAGCTTGTACTCGTTCTTGAGAATGTCGATGGTGGCGTCGCGGCCGCCGATGCCGTATTCGTCGTTGACGTGCAGGATGCCGATCCTGCTTTTCTTCAAGGTGTCGACGGTGTACTTGGTGACCACCCGACGCGACACCATGTCGGTCACCTGGAATCGAAACAGCCAGGGGTTGCCGATCTGTGTCACCTTCAATGTGCCGGGAATGACCAGGAAGGGCACTTCTTCCTTCTGGATCTCCGGCGACATGGCCAGCACCTGGGTGCCGATGATCGGACCCAGCACTGCCACCGGCTTGGCGCCGAGCGAGCGCCGCAGCGCGGTGACCGCGGTGGTCGGAGAGGCTCCGCTGTCCTCCACCTGCAGGTCGATCTTGCGACCATTGATGCCCCCCCTGGCGTTGATCTCCTCCACCGCCAGGGTGGCGCCCTGCTGCTGGCTCGAGCCGAGCACGGCAAACGGCCCCGTCGTCGGGACCACCAGCGCCAGGTTGATCGCCTGCTGCGCTCGCGCCGGTCCGGCCGCCAGGGCGACGGCGGTGAGGAGAACCGCTGCCCCTCCCGCCGCTTTTCTCATCATCGTGGTGCCCATCGCTCCCCCTTCCCCTTTCCATTTCTTCCAGCATGAATAGACCGCGCGGCGCCGTCACGGATTTTGTGTCGGCCGTCGCGGCGCTTGTTGATGACGTCCCAGATTTCCCCGAATGCGCGCTCGATATGCTCGCGCACCGCGGCCTCGGCGAGCGCGCTGTTGCGCTTGCGCAGAGCCGCGACCAGCGAGCGGTGCTTGCTGCCGCGGAGCTCCCCCATGCCGTGGGTGGCGAGGAACACCCGGAGGTACGGTGCCACGGCCGTCCGCAGGCGTTCAAGCTCCCGCTGCAGCCTCGGCATGCCGGCCTGCCTGCACAGGGTGGCGTGAAACTCTTCGTGCATCGGCAGCCATTCCGAGGTGCGCGTCTCGACATTCTCCATGTGGTCGGCCAGCGTGGCGAGGCGCGACAGCACCGCATCGGACAGTTCCGGCGCGGCCGTGCGTGCCGCCAGCCCCTCGAGAACGGCCCGCATGTAGAAGATCTCCTTGACGTCTTCCAGCGTCATGTTGGTGACGACGACCCGGCGGTTGGCGCCGACGGTGACCAGGCCTTCCGCGCTCAGATGCTTGAGGGCATCGCGCACGGGGATGCGGCTCACGTTGAGATCGTCGGCCACCTTTTGCGGCACGATCGGGGTGCCGCCCGGCACCGAGCCGGACAGAATGCGGTCGCGCAGGTAGTCGTAGGCGGCGCGCTCGGCGCTCGAAGTGGGCCCGGTCATTGGAATATTTGTATACAGATATGCAAACCAAGTCAAGGTGCGGTTAGAATCTGCCGCTGTGATAACCGGGGACGGCTGCGTCCCGTCTGCAGAGGACAATCATGGCCCAGCTCCGCCATTTCGCCATCGTCGTCAGCGATCTCGAAAAAGCTGCCGCGTTCTACGAAAAAGCGTTCGACCTGAAGCAGGTCGGCCGCGACGACTACGACTGGGCGGCGGGCGTCTATCTGACCGACGGCTTCATCACCCTTGCTCTGCTCAAGTACTACGGCGAAAAGGGCTCGGGGCTGAAGAACGCCTCCACATTCATCGGCGCCCACCACTTCGGCTTCAAAGTGGAGAATCTGGAGGAGGCGCAGAAGAAGATCGAGGAGGCGGGCGGGACCTTCTTCTTCGATCTCGGCGCGTCGGCGGACGATATGAACTTCGAACGCAAGTTCAAGGATCCCGACGGAATCATTTTCGACATTTCGCAGAAGGGCTGGCTCACCGAGCCGCGCTGAGCCGCCGCCGGCGGGGAGGGCGACATGACCAGCACTGAATCCCGCCAGCGCGCGGGAATGGAACGCTTCGACTCGATCGCGGCGGCGTGGGACGACAACCCCGGCCGCGTGGCGATCGCCCGCGCCGTCGCCCAGGCGATCACGCAAGCCGTGCCGCTGGCCGGCACCGAGCGCGCGCTGGAGCTGGGCTGCGGAACAGGGCTGCTGACGGCCCTTCTCGCCCGTGGGCTCGGACGCGTCACCGCAGCCGACAACTCCCGCGGGATGCTCGACGTTCTGCGTCGCAAGCTGGCCGAACTGGACATCCGCAACGTCGAGGCGCTGGAAACGGACCTCTCACGGCACATGCCGGCGGGACCGTTCGACCTCGTCTTCAGCAGCATGACGCTGCACCACGTCGAGGACGTCGCCGCGCTCCTGCGGCGCGTCTTCGGCAGCGTCGCGCCGGGCGGACGGGTGGCGTTCGCCGACCTCGATCGCGAGGACGGCAGCTTTCATTCGCCCGATGTGCCGGACGTGATGCATCACGGGTTCGAGCGGGAGCAGCTGGCGCGGTGGCTGGGGGCGGCCGGCTTCGCGGACGCGCAGGTCCGCACCGCGCATGTCATCCGGCGGCCGGGTCCCGACGGATCGATGCGCGAATATCCCGTGCTGCTGGCGACCGCACGGCGCGGGGATGGCGCGGCCGCCTAGACTTGCGTGCGCAGATTATCGGGTCAGGTCGTACCGAGATAGGTATTCCGGACCCGCGCATCACCGAGCAATTCTGACGTGGCGCCCGCCATGGCCACCGTCCCGCTTTCGAGAATGTAGGCCCGTCGCGCGAAGGACCACGCGATGTCCACGTTCTGCTCGACCAGCAGGATGGTCATGCCAAGGTTTCGAATCTCGTGGATGGTCCGGTAGATGGTTTCCACCACCATGGGGGCGAGCCCGAGCGACGGTTCGTCCAGCAGGAGAACACGAGGGCGCGCCACCAGCGCTCGACCGATCGCCAGCATCTGCTGCTCCCCGCCGGACAGCGTGCTGCCGAGCTGTCGCCGGCGTTCGGCGAGGCGGGGGAAGAGCGCGTAGATGCGGTCCCGTTCTGCCGGCCAGTCCCGACGGCTGGTGCGCCCGCTGTACGTGCCCATCTCCAGGTTCTCTTCGATGGTGAGATCGGCGAATACCCGCCGGCCCTCCGGCACCTGGACGATGCCCAGACGGGCAATTTCGTGCGGAGGGCGGCCGTCGATGCGACGGCCGTCGAAGCGGATCTCACCCGTTGCGGGTGGCGTGACGCCGCATATCGCCATGAGAGTGGTGGACTTGCCCGCCCCGTTGGGTCCAACGAGGCAGACGATCTCACCTTCCTTCACGTCCAGGGAGACATCATGAATCGCCGCTACGCGTCCGTAATATGCGGAGATGGCTTTCACCTCAAGCAGCACGGACACTCCCCGACCCGAGGTAGGCACGAATGACCGCGGGATCCCGCGCGATCTCGTCGGGCGTGCCCTCGGCGATACGTGTTCCGAAATCCAGCACCGTGATCCGCCCGCTCAGCGCCATGACGACGCGCATGTTGTGCTCCACGAGGACGACGGTGGTTTTCTGGTTGATCCGCCGGATGAGCTCGACGAGGTCTGCCCGTTCGGCGGGATTCAGCCCCGCCATAGGTTCGTCCAGCAGCAGAAGCTGCGGTTCGGACGCAAGCGCTCGCGCGATCTCGATGCGCCGCTGGCTGCCATAGGATCGCGTCGCACAAAGGGCGTCGTCTTCGTCTCGGAGCCCGACAAAATCGGCTATTTCGCGCGCTTTCATCCGCACGGCTTCCTCTTCGCGGCGGATGCCGTCGCGGCCGAACATCGCCTGGAGCATGCCGCTGCGATGCCGGACATGCGTGCCAGCCATAACGTTCTCGATGACGGTCATGCCCGGGAAGAGCTGCGGCGTCTGGAATGTGCGCGACATCCCGAGGCACACCCGCTGATGCATCGACGCGCGCGTGATATCGACGCCGTCGAGCTGCACCGTGCCAGTGTCCGGGCGCATGACGCCGGCCAGCATGTTGAAGAGCGTCGTCTTGCCCGCCCCGTTGGGCCCGATGATGCCTCGGATCTCTCCGCGTCGGACCACGAGGTCGATGCTTTGCAGCGCACGCACGCCGCCGAAGCGCTTCGACACGCCCGCCGCCTTCAACAGGACAGATGGACTGTTCGTGGACGGGACAGACGGGCTGCTCATGGGGCCGGGATCGTGGTCATGCACGGAGGTCGACGTGCTCGAACGTCTGTCATGCCGTGCCTTCCCCCAGCTGGCGCTCCCGGTCGTGGCGCCCGCCCCACGACGACCGCCGCCACAGCTGTCGGGCCAGGCCCGCCAGTCCGCCTGGCAGGTACATCATGGCGAGCACGATGAGCAGCCCGTCGACGACCGTGGCCAGCGCGCCGAGGGAGCGCATATTGGAGGTCACGACGCTCATCACTACCGCGCCGACCAGCGCGCCGAGCGGGCTGGCGATCCCGCCGACAACCAGCATGGTGACGGCATCGATCGACTGCAGCAAGGTGAACATTTCCGGACTGGCGAAGCGCAGGAAGCCGGTCATCAGCGCACCGGCCACGCCGGCCCAGGCGCATCCGGCGACGATGGCCTGGATCTTGTAGCGAACCAGATCGATGCCCACGGAGCGGGCGGCGAGCTCGTTCTCGCGGATGCAGCGCAGGGCCCGCCCGAAGCGCCCGCCTGCCATGCGCACCAGGCTGGCGTATTGGAGGACGAGGACGGCCAGGACCAGCAGGTAGTAGCGTCCCTGGCTCTCGATGCTGAACGACCACAGAGCGGCGGCGGGGATGCCGGTGAATCCGCGCGCGCCGCCGGTGATGTCGACCAGATTGACAAACAGCAGGTTCACGACGATGCCGAAGGCCAGGGTTGCGATGGCGAAATACACGCCGCGTACACGCACGGCCACGCTCATCACCAGGCCGCCCGCCGCGGCCGCCGCGGCCGCAGCGAGCATCGCCAATGGAAAGGGAACGCCGTAGTCGCGCGAAAGGATTGCTGCGGTATAAGCACCAAGGCCGAAGAACGCGGCGTGGCCAAGGGAAATCTGGCCCGCCTGGCCGGCGATGATCTGTAAGCCGAGAACGAGCGATGCGAAGATGAGTGCACGGCTGAACAGCGTGATCACCCAGGTGGGGGCGTAGAGCGGCAGGGCTGCAGCGATCAGGATGACGACGACCATCGTCGTCCGGGAAGCTATGCGCTCCGCCACGCGCGTCCTCCGAGGATCCCGGATGGCCGGGCGAGAAGCAGAACGATGAGCAGGCCGTAGACGATGGCGTCCTTGTATTCGGAGGAGATGTAGATCGAACCGAGCGTCTCGATCTCGCCGATGAGCAGACCGCCGATCATGGCCCCGGGGATGTTGCCGAAGCCGCCCAGCACGGCGGCGCAGAACGCCTTGAACGCGATGTAGCCGATGTCGAACGAGGCATAGTACATCGGCGCCAGCAGCGCACCCGCCGCGGCGCCAAGTGCACCGGCGCAGGCGGCCGTCATGGAACGCATGAGGTTCACGTCAATGCCGGACAGCGACGCCATCAGCGGATCGGTGGCGGCGGCGCGCAGCCCGCGCCCTGTGCGCGTGTGGTGAAGGAACAGATGGAGCGCCAGCATCAGGACCAGGCCGACGGCGAGGATGGCGACGTTCTGCAGCGAGATGACGAAGTGGCCCACGCGCACGATGCCGCTCGCCAGTCCTTCGGTGTAGCTCAGCGCCTGGGCCCCCCAGATAAGCTTTGCGCCGTGGCTGATCACCAGGATCAATCCGACGGTGGCGATGACCATGTTCACTTCCGGTACACCGGCCCGACGCATCGGTCGCAGCACCAGGCGGTCGATGGAGAGAGAAGCCACTGCCCCGACCAGCATGACAAGCGGAAAGGCTGCGGCGAACGGAACGCCGAGGTCGCTCACCAGCGAATAGCCCACCAGCGCGCCGAGCGTCGCCATCTCACCCTGGGCGAAATTGATCAGGCCGGTCGCCCGGAAGATGAGGGTGAAGCCGAGGGCGATGAGGCTGTAGACGGAACCGATGGCGAGGCCGCCGAGGAGGGTCGCTCCAAGCACTTCAGCGCCCTGCCGCGACTATCGGATCAGCACCGGCCTGCCGCCTTTGATCTCGACGATGCTGATCGGCTTTTTGACCGCGCCGTTTTCCTGGAAATTGATCGTGCCGGTCACTCCGTCGAAGTTGACCTGATGGCGCAGCTGGCTGGCGATGCTGCTGGCGTCGCCGGCGCCGTCGCCGAACACCTTGGCGATGAGATAGACGATGTCGTAGGCGTGCGCCGCGTAGACATCGGGGTCGTGCCCGAGCTTGGCGTTGAAGGCCTTGATGAAGGCCACCGTTTTCGGCCGGGTCTGTCCGGCGGAGACATACAGGGTGCTGACAACGACGCCGTCCGCAGCTGCGCCGGCGATCTTGGCGAACTGCGGCACCACCAGCGGATTGGTACCGAAGAAAGGCAAATCGATGCCAAGCTCGCGCGCCTGCTTCACGATCAGTCCGCTGTCGTTGGCGAACCCGCTCAGAAAGATGGCGTCCGGCTTGCTGTCCGCCACAGCGATGAGCAGCGGCTTGAAGTCCTTGGTGTCCGGCGCGTAGGCCTGCTCGCTCGTCACGCTGGCGCCGTACGTTTTAACCCGGTCCGCGAACACCTTGGAGATGTTCTGGCCGTAGGCTTCGTTCAGCTTCATCACACCAAACTTCTTGATGCCCTTTTCCCTGGCCGCGTAGTCGGCGATCCCTTCGCCCAGCTGCGTGTTGTTGGCCGCGGCCACGAACATGTAGGGATGATCGCCCTGGGTGACCTTCGGATCCGTGGCAAGCACGCTGACCTCCACCGGGCCGGCGGCCCTGGTGACCGCCATGTGCGCGAGCGTCCCGGTGCTCGAGGCGGCGTTGAGGATGACGTCCACCTTGTCGGCTTCGACGAACTGGCGGACCACCTGTGTGGATTCCGCCGGATCGGTCTTGTCGTCGACGACGATGAGGTTCAACTTGCGTCCATTGACGCCGCCCTTCGCATTGATCTCGTCAATGGCGAACTGTGCACCTTCGCGGGCCGTCGTTCCAGCGTTCGCGAGCGCGCCGCTGAGAGGCGCCGGCATGCCGATCCGGATGTCCTTCTGCTGAGCGAGAGCGGGCGATGCGAAGGCCGTGGCGGCGATCGCCGCCACGGCCAACGCCGACGCGCCGAACGCCGCCAGCTTCGATGCGCTCAGCCGGCCGAGCTCCATCGCGCCGGACGCAGCGGTCTTTACCGGCCTTGCCATTGCGGTGTTCGAACGTATCTTCATTCTTCTCCCCCCGTCGCCGCCGATGCCGCGACGCGGCCCTGGGCGATCGATCTCAGTCGCTCCATCACAAAATCCCGCTTCGACCGCGCGAGACACCAGGCCGCCTGCTGACCGGCGAGTTTGCCATACAGCGCCAGATGAAGGGCGCACACGCCTTCGCGCAGCGGCAGCCCCATCTGCTCGCGTCGATGCTCGATCGCGTAGTGCAGGGCGATCTGGTCCCACGTCTCGCGCTCATCCAGGACGTCCGCCACCGCGCCGAGAAAGGCACGCTGGGGGCGGCTCAGCGCTGCCGCGGCGGGCGGCACGCCGGCCTTCCAGACGGCGACGTTTCGATTCGGCTTGACATCGGCGAGCTCCATTTGCGCGGGGTACCACGCGCCGTCCTTCAAGCAGCCTGTCGGTACGATCCGCTGCGTCCCCTGAAAAGGGTTGCGGTGAGAATCCATCCATTCGCAGCGGCCTTGCTCCAATTTGAACACCGTGACGTCGGCCCGGCAGCCGGGCCGCAGTGCACCGATCTGGTCGCCCATCTGCAGCCACGCTGCCGCATTGGCGGTGACCATGCGGACCACGGCAGGCAGCTCGATGCCAAGGGCCAGCATCTTGGACATCACGTCGGCCAGCGACTGCATCACCGGGCCGATGCTCGAAACGTGCAGATCGGTCCCCAGCGTATGCGGCCGGATGCCGTGGGCCAGCGCACGCCGCGCCACTTCGACGCTGAAGCCGTGGCTGCTGTGGCCGAGGTCGAGAAAGACGCCGCGGTCGAGCATCTCGCGGATGGCCGGCAGCAGCTCGCCGGTCTCATCGAACATGCAGCCCGGCTCCGGCGTGTAGCAGTGAGTGATCAGGTCGCCGCGGTCGAGGCGCTTGAGGAGCGCCGGCGTGATACTGCGGTAGTCCGGGCTGCGATAGAACTTCACGTAGTCGTCGAACTCGCCGAGGTGCACGATGAACGGCAGCCCGGCGGAATGAGCGATCGACTTGGCGAGCGCGAGGAATTCTTCTCCCAGCGCGACCGAGACAGCCGATTTGAGGCCCTTGATGATGTCGCGGTTCTCTTCGACCATGCGGAAGAAGCGGCGCAGATCGATGGTCTCGATCTGCATGCTGTCATCGGTGCCGAAGCCGAAGGCGGCCACGCCACCCGCCGCCATGAACACCGCCGCATAGATGGACGTCCTGGCCCGGGGATCACCAGTTCCCGCAGGTGCTCGAACGTGGCCGTACCGCCACCCCCGAAGTCGACGATCGAAGTGACCCCCTGGTGGACGCCGATGGTATCCGGGTCGACGATGCCGATGCCTCCGTAGATGTGGACGTGGGTGTCGATGAAGCCGGGGGTGACCATCTGGCCTCCCGCATCGATCACGTCTGCGCCGGCCGCATTCAGTGCGGGCCCGACGGCGGCGATGCGCCCGGCAGCCACGCCCACATCCAGGACGGCGTCGATGCCGCTGCCCGGATCCAGCACCCGTCCGCCGGTGATGACGGTGTCAAAGCTCATCCTCTGGTTCTCCACGAAAGCACCCATTCCCGCGAAACGCTGCCGCCGGCGGTGCGCCTCGCCGCCTGCGCGACAGTCACTTTTTGAAGTTCTTTCGCGCCTGCTCCAGGGTCTGATACTGGTCGACATCGGTCACCATCGGGCCCAGCGGAATCTGGGCGACGATTCCGTCGGGGCCCTTGCGCACCTCGTTGAGGTAGACGTTGAAGACGACGCCGTGGTCCTTGTCGAAGCGCAAAGGGCCGGCCGGTGCCTGAATCTCCGTGCTGGCCAGAGCCTTGCGGACCGCCTCCATGTCCGAGGTGTCGCCGCCCGCCCTGGTGATGGCCGCATCGAGGAACTGCATGGCGGCCCAGGCGTGCTCCGAGAAAGCGCCGGGAATGCGGTTGTACTTCTTGCGGAAGGCGCTGCGGAAGGCGTTGTTCGCCGGATTGTCCAGGTAGGGACTGTAGTGCCAGTAGGCCTTGGTGCCGATAGCTGGTTCGCCGATCTGGTCGAGGAACACCGTCTGCTCCGTCACGTCGCCGAAAACGTACAGCGGCGTCTTCATGCCGAATTCGCGATACTGGGTGAAGAACCGGATGGCGTCCGCTCCGAACATGAGCGGCGAGATGGCGTCGACCTGCCCCGACACCGTGCGCAGCTCCGTCAGATACGCGCTGAAGTCCGGCGTTCCCAGGGGACTCCACAGCGTCTTCACGACCTTGCCGCCCGTGGCCTCGAAATTCTTCAGCAGCGCTTCCAGCAGCTGATGACCCGCCACGTAGTCGGCGCCGATTCCCGCCATGGATCTGACACCGGCCGGCTCCGACAGCACCGCGCCCGCCGGCTCCAGCTGGCCGTTGGCGAAGCCGGTGCGGAAGATGTAGTCGCTCTTGCGGCTCTGGGTCATTTCCCGCGCACCCGCCACGGTGATCAGGGTGATCACCTTCTTCTGGTTCAGATAATCGCGCATGGCCAGGGCGCCGGCTGAATTGACAACGCCGACAATCACATCCACCTTCTGATTTTCGATCAGCTCTTTGGCTTTTTCCACCGCCACGTCCGGCTTGCTCTGGTCGTCCGCCGTGACGATCTCGACCGGATGCCCGCCGAGCTTGTTGCCATGCTCCTGCAGATACAACCGGATCGGCTCCTCGATCACCTTGGGTCCGTACATGGCGAAGATGCCGGTGTACGACGCGTGGATGCCGAGCTTGATCGGCTTGCTCAAATCCGCCGCGTGCGCGGGAAGCAAGGGGAGAGCAAGCAGGGCGATCGCGGCCAGACCGCGCCGGGAGCTGAAGGGACAAGTGCGTTCTCGTTTTATCGTCATGGCATATCCTCAGGTGGTCGGCAAAGTCGGTCGTGGCGTGGCGTGTCCGTAGACCGCACGCTCGCGGGCCCGGTACTCCTCCGGCGAGCCCTCAAAAGTGATTGCGCCCCGCGTCGTCAACCCGATGACGGCGTCGGCAAGCCGAAGCGCCACCTCGACGCGCTGCTCGAGCAGCACGAGCGAGACGCCGGCACCGCGCAGCGACTGCAGGGCCCTGACGACATCTTCGATGACGATGGGCGCAAGTCCTTCCGTCGGCTCATCCAGAATCAGCAGTGCGGGGCGGGTCATGAGCGCGCGGCCGATGGCAAGCATCTGCTGCTCGCCGCCGCTGAGAGTGCTCGCGCTCTGACGGCGTCGTTCCTGGAGCCGCGGGAACAGGGCGTACACCTGAGTCAGGTCCCAGGGGTGTGCGCCGGCCGCCTCGGCGCTGCGGCGAAGGGCAATGCGCAGATTCTCCTCCACCGTCAGCGAGGCGAACACGCGGCGGCCCTGCGGCACGATGGCCATGCCGAGCTGCACGATTGCGCGAGACGGCTCGCGGACGATGTCCTTTCCCCTGAAGAAGATGCGTCCGCGCGCCGGAGCCGTGAACCCGATGATCGAGCGGGCGAGCGTCGTCTTGCCCACGCCATTGCGTCCCAGGATGGCGACACAGCGGCCCGCCGGCACCTGAAACGAGATGCCGGCGAGAATGTGCGCGTCGCCGTAGTACGTGTGGAGGTCCTCCACGCGCAGCAGCGTTTCTCCGGGGCGGATCGGTCCGGCCTGCATCAGAGCGGCATCCCCAGGTAGGCTTCGACGACCTCTTCATTGCCGCGCACTTCGTCACCGCTGCCCTCCGCCAGCACGCGGCCGGCAGCGATCACGGTGACGCGGTCGCACACCGAAAAGACCAGATCCATGTCGTGCTCGACGATGAGGATCGACAGGTTGCGATCCAGCGCGCTGAGAGTCTGAATGATGCGCCCGGTTTCCGCTCCGGACAGGCCGGCGGCCGGCTCGTCGAGCAGAAGCAGCTGTGGCCGGATGGCCAGCGCGAGCGCGATCTCGACGAGGCGGCGCTCGCCGTACGACAGCCGTTTCACCGCAGTGTTCCGGTGATCCGCCAGCTTCCACTGCTCCAGCAGGTGGTCGGCTTCTTCCTGCATGCCCTGGTACGCCGACAGCGGCTGCACGAAGCGCAGGCTGCGTCGGTGGTGAGCGAGCAGCGCCAGCAGGATGTTCTCGCGTACCGAGCAGTCGTCGAAGAGACTGCATGTCTGAAACGTGCGGCCGATGCCGAGCCGCGCCCGCTGGAAGGGAGCCAGACCGGTCACATCGGCTCCGCGGTAGGCGACCTGACCGGCCGTCGGACGCTCGATACCGGAAAGCATGTTGAGAAGCGTCGTCTTGCCGGCCCCGTTCGGGCCGATCAGACCGCGGCGTTCTCCCGCCGTCACTTCAAACGAGATCCCGTTCAGCACCTGGAGACCGCCGAAGCGCTTGCTGAGCCCGCGCACGCTGAGAACGGCCGCGCCAGCCGCGCCGGCCGGTCCGCGCAAGGCCAGGTCCTCCATCGCCGCCGCCGTGTCGGTCCCGCCGAGGCCGGGGTGCCGGTGATGTGCCGCGGGCGTTTCGGACGATGGTGCCGCCGGGTGGCGCCGCGCGGCGAGCCGGGCCAGCCGGGCACGCAGCAACCGCTGCGGCTCGACCGCCACCAGGACTGAGACGAGACCCAGCACGGTCAGCCAGCGGTCTGTCCACGTGCTGCCGATTCCGCGGATGGCCTCGATGACCAGCGCACCAAGTACCGGTCCGCTCAGCGTGGAGGCGCCCCCCAGCACGACCATCAGCAGGACCCTGCTCGAGGTTTCGACCGACAGCACTTCCGGCGATACACCGCCCTTGGAATAAGCGAACATCGCTCCGGCGAACCCGGCGATGGCTGCGCTGAAGACGAAGGCGGTCAATTCCACTGCAAGCGGCCGCACCCCAAGGGTCGCGATGCGGCTGCCGTTGTCGCGCACGGCTCGAAGCGCGTGGCCGAACGGCGCGCGCATCAGAACGGCCGTGACGCCGAGCGTGATGAGCAGGGCGGCCAGCAGGAAGTAGTAAAAGGCGCGACTGTCGCTGAGGTCGACGCCGGCGACAGTCGGCGTGCCGATGCCGTAGATGCCGTCGTCGCCGGAGGTGAGAGAGCGCCAGCTGATGGCGAGGTTGCGCATGATCTCGCCCACGGCAAGGC
>Ga0070734_10004853_pt1 | contig 12373 bp, 4 predicted proteins | sample Coa_R1_8_FD_66444 | JGI IMG/M metagenome (GOLD analysis project Ga0070734, IMG submission 66444) | Surface soil microbial communities from Centralia Pennsylvania, which are recovering from an underground coalmine fire - Coalmine... | ecosystem: Environmental > Terrestrial > Soil > Unclassified ...
GAGACCGCCATCGAAGCGGCCCGCCTGGCCAAGGCAGCCGGCAAACCGGTTAAACTGGTCTGGACGCGTGAGGAGGAATTCACCTGGGCCTATTTCCGCCCTGCTGGGGTCATCGACGTCAACGGCGGGATTCGGAAAGATGGCACACTGACGGCCTGGGAATTCCACAATTACAACTCCGGCCCTTCCGCGCTGGCCCCGCTTTACGATATCCCCCACCAGCGCAACGAATTTCATTCTTCCCGTACCCCCCTTCGGCAGGGTTCGTATCGTTCGCTGGCGGCGACGGCCAACCACTTCGCTCGGGAAAGCCATATCGACGATTTGGCCCATGCTGTGGCGATGGATCCCTTGGAGTTTCGGCTCAAGAATCTCAAGAATGATCGGCTGCGGGCCGTGTTGACCGCTGCGGCAACGCAGTTTGGCTGGGGCAAGGCCAAGGCCGCTCCAGCGCATGGCTTCGGCATCGCCGGCGGCTCGGACAAGGGAAGCTATGTGGCGACCTGTGCTGAGGTTTCGACCGAGCGTTCCACCGGCCGCGTTCAAATCGTGCGACTGGTGACGGCTTTTGAATGCGGAGCCATTCTGAATCCGGATAACCTGAAAAACCAGGTTGAAGGAGCGGTGATCATGGGCCTGGGCGGGGCACTGTTCGAAGCCATCCGGTTTGCAGACGGCAAAATCTTGAATGCCAGCTTTTCGCGGTACCGAGTTCCGCGTTTCAGCGATGTTCCAACGCTAGAAACCGTTCTCCTGGACCGAAAGGACTTGGCCTCCGCCGGGGCAGGGGAGACGCCGATCGTCGCCGTGGCTCCCGCCGTCGGGAATGCCATCTTCCAGGCCACCGGTAGCCGGCTGCGGTCGCTGCCGATGGTGCCGAATGGATTGAAGGTCTGATTGCGTCTGCAGCCCACAAGCCCGACGCGCGAGCCAGTTGACGTGATCCTTCGCTCACGCGTCAGGCTTGTTGCCTGCTGAAGTCCGATGAGTCGGTTCGCATCACACGGCCCACGCATGTCCACGGCCGGCCGCGTACCTGCTATTGATTGAACACAAATTCCTTCGTGTTCACGAGCGCCCAAATGATATTTTCGAAGGCGGCTTTTTTGTTCTTGGCGTTCTTCTCGAGATGGGCCAAGGCGGTCTTGAGCTGATCCGCCGACGGCTTGCGCGCGAACGCCCAAAGGAATAGCTCCTCCACCTTTTCCGCGTCGCTTCGCTTATCATTGGCACCCGCGAAGACATCCGCGCGGCCGCCGCCGCGGCTGAGCTTGCCCTGCACTTCATCGGAATTCAACAGGTGGAGGGCCTGGGCCAAGTTGGCATCGTTGACCCGCTCACACTCGCAGGCGCTAATCCGCTGGGGCCGGCCAAAGACATCGAGAAAATACGACGCAAACGATTCATCCGGAAGCATGATGGCCCGGCGGGGTGCGTACCGATCCTGTGGCAAACCGCCGAATGGCGTGGGACTGTCGGTCACCTGGCAGACGGCGTCGAAAAGAACCTCCGCACTCAGCCGCCTCGGGTAAAAGCGGGCATAGGTTTGCTTGTCCTGTTTGTTGAAATCGTTGGGCGTCGAGCTGAGCTGGTAGGTTCGGCTCTTACAGATGATCCGGATCAAATGCTTGAGGCTGTAATGGTGCTCGACCAACTCTTTGGCCAGGGCATCGAGCAACTCGGGATTGGAGGGCGGATTCGTGACTCGCATGTCATCCAACGGATCAACAACTCCCCGGCCAAAGAAATGGGCCCAATAGCGATTGGCCACCGCTCGGGCGAAGAATGGATTCTTGGGGTCCACCATCCAGTCCACCAGGCTCTGACGCGGGTCATCCTCGGTCCCCAACTGCAGAGGTTGGCCATCGAGCGGCTTGATGGCGGCCGCCTGGTTCGTCCGTTTGTTCGTGACGTTGCCTGAGGGCCGATTGTAGATCGTTACCATCTGGACGGGCTGGTTCTGGATGCCGCCGGCCAGCGGCACGCTCTTGCGTCCGACCCGGCCAAAGAACGCAGCCAGGCCCCAGTAATCGTCCTGGCTCCATTTCTCATAGGGATGGTGGTGGCACTGAGCACAGGCGAGGCGGAGCCCGAGGAATACCTGGGCCGTGTCGTCGACGAACTGCTCGGGACTTTGCAGCTCCTTGTACCAAACAGTCGGCGGATGCGTGACCTCATCTCCTGAGGCGGCCAGGATTTCCCGCGCGAACTCGTCATACGGCATGTCGCCGGCAACCGCCCGGTGGATCCAATCGTGGAAGGAAAACGTGCCGTACGCCCGGTCCGGCTGCCCACGCCGTTTGATCCGAAGGATGTCGGCCCACTTGTTGGCGAAGAAATAGCTGTACTCGGGGCTATCCAGCAAGGCATCCACCAGCTTGGCCCGCTTCTGCGGATCTGGATCAGCCACAAAGCTGCGAACGCGCGCCGGCGTCGGCAGCGTGGCCGTGATATCGATGCACGCCCGCCGGATGAACTGTTCATCGGAACAGACTTCCGACGGAACCAGCCCCAGCTCCCGCCATTTCTTGGAGGTGGCGTGATCCACGATGGTCAGCGGCTCGAACGAATATTCCGACGTCTCGAGGCCGAGCGGCACGGTTGCCCGAAATGTCGTCACCTGACCAAGGTAACGGGCCATGATGGCCGCTTCGCCACTCATGGCCAGGGTACGGACAAGCCCTGCACCATCGACGACGGCAATGTCGGTGTCATTGCTGTCGTACTGGGCGCGGCGCGTGATATCTTCGACCGAACCGTCGCTGTAATGCGCATAGACGGCAAATTGCTGCTTGTTTTGCCGCGTGAGAATTCGGTGTTCGGGGTACACGGTGATCTTGGTCACAACGGGGTCGGTCGGCTCGCCCTTGGGAGTACCTGCAGCGATCCAGCGGCGGAGGAGTTGGTATTCATCCGAGCCCACTTCCATTCGCTTGCCGCCGCCATGCGGTAACTGTCCCGTGGCCTTCCGGAGCAGCAGGCTATAGTCCGGAGCCGCAGGAAACAGGCGACGGCCGCGCGCCTCCTTCACCAAGGCGTTGAAGTCCACATCCGGCTCGAAGCCCAACAGCGACAGCTTGAAACCATTCTGGCCGCTCGCTTTGCCATGGCAGCCTCCGGAATTGCAGCCCAGCTTGGTAAAAATCGGCACGATCTGATTGCCGAAATTGATGGGCAGATTGACATCGACCGCTGTGCACTGGACCGGTATCTGGACCGTCGTGTCGCCGTAGCTGGCTGTGATTTCTGTTTGACCATTGGCGAGCGGTATCACCCGGCCGGCGCTGCTGATCCGAGCGATGTGCGGATCGGCCACTTCATAACGGACATCGCTGGTCAGGTCCTGCAACCGGGTCCCCGTCAGGCCGCCCGTACAGATGAGCTGCTGTACGGCATCGCGCCCCTTCAGACGGATCTCCTGGGGATAGCACGTGAGGGTGCGAATCTCCTCGGGCTTTGGAAGAGCCACCGTTTCCGCGGCTGGGGGTGCGTCCTTGTAGAGATCGCCGGCCTGGAGAAACGAACTGGGAGCAACTAGGGCCAGCACGAGATTCACGCCGAGGAATCTGCCTATCATGGAATGTACCCCCGTCTTGGCAGGAATAGGTGGCGGGTTTAACCGGCAGGCTTCCTATTGTGGCTGAGTTCGCCGAAGATTGCAACGTCTTCTCACCGTTTACGCACGGATCGACTGTGGTAATCGGGTAATTGCACAAGATTATGGTTGCATTCGTTACACGGGCCGATATAAATATCATAGCTTATGCCCTCCATCTTACCCTTGCCGCACCGGCGGCCCCGCCTTTGGGGGAGGACTCGAGATGATGGTTGGTCGCGGGTTGAACTGGTCGTTTTGCGCTGTTCTCGTGGCAATGCTCATCTGGTTCCCATCCTTCACGGCGAAGGCAGCCGACGGCGGAACGCCAAAAGCACAAGCGCCCACCGAACGGGAGGTAGCCCAGCGTCTCGATCACGCCTTGCTACAGGGGCATGATCCTGCGGTGCCGCTGCCGCCGCCGGCCGATGACGAAGCGTTTTTACGCCGGGTTTCACTCGATCTCGTCGGCAAGCTGCCAAACGCTGATGCGATCGATGCCTTTGTGGCCGATGCCGACCCCGAAAAGCGTGCCAAGCAAATCGAGCACTTGCTCCGGTCGGAAGCGTTCGCCGTCAACTGGTCACGCTACTGGCGGGATACCTTGACCTATCACACCCCGGCCAGCGGCAACTATCTGCGCTGGAAGCTGTTCGATGAGTGGATGGTCGACCAGTTTCGCCGGAATCGGCCCTGGGGCGAGATTGTCCGCGCCCTGGTGACGGCAACAGGGATCAACGATGAATGCGCTCCGGTCAATTACCTGACCGCGCTGTACGGCAACCCCGTGGAGATTGCAGCCACAACGAGCCGTGTGTTCTTGGGTGTGCAGCTGCAATGTGCCCAGTGCCATAATGCCCGTACGGAGCCGTGGAAGCGGGAACAATTCCACGAGCTGGTTGCGTTCTTTGGCCGAGCGAAGATCATTCAGCACAAAGATGTGGATGGCAGGGGTACTCCTTATGCCATCGAAGGACGCGCGGACGGGCAGTATTCGATGACCGACAAGAAGGACCCGCAGCATCTGATCGTGATGACGCCGCGTTTCTTGACCGGCGAATCGGTCTCGCTGGAGGCGTCCGACGCAGAACGGCGCGCCGCCTTGGCACAATTCTTGACCAGTCCCAGGAATCCCTGGTTTGCCCGGTCCTACGTGAATCGGATGTGGACCGCCCTGATGGGCTGGGGATTTTATGCCTCGGTCAACGACCTGGGCTCCGGCCCCGCCCCGCGCTTTCCGGAAGTGCTGGATCGATTGGCGGCGGACTGGACGAGCACCGGCTACGATATCCAGTGGCTTTTCCGCACGCTGGCCCTCACGCAAGTTTACCAACGTCATCTGCAACCCCGGACCACGTCCGAGGCGTTACCCATGCTTGCCGTATGCCCGAGCCGGCTCCGGCCGGAGCAGATTTTCGAAGCGCTCGTGAAGGCGCTGGGGTTCAGCGAAACGGACAAGTCCATCCCGGCCCCGGCCCCCAGCTCAGCCCCAGCGGTCGCCCGGCACACCGGGTTGCGGCACATGATCTACCAGGCGTTCAAAGTCGATCCCTCCCTGCCGGCCGACGAAGTCCAAGGGACGATCCCGCAAGCGCTGCTGATGATGAACAGTGTGCTCGTCAACACGTTCGTCGCCGCCAAGGGCAAAACCTATCTGGCGGAAGCATTGGCCAAGGATCTGCCCGACGAAGAGATCCTGCTTTCGCTCTATGAGCGTACCTTGGCCCGCAAGCCGAGCACCGAGGAATTGGCCATTTGCAAGCGTTACGTGCAGAAGTCAGCCGACCGCAAAGAGGGCCTGGAGGATGTGTTCTGGAGCCTGGTGAATTCAACGGAATTCTTGTTGAAGGACTGACCGACCCAAACTTCCGGGAGTGGCGTTCGTTCCGAACATGAAGGAAAACACTGTGAATGGGCAAGCGCAAACCTGGGTCAACGTTCGCGTCACCGGTGCGGGCGCCGTCAGCCGCCGAGGCTTTCTCCGCAAAGCGGGGGCGGGGGCCATTGGCTGGGCCGGCTTGAACTGGCTTGATCGCCTGATGCTGCACGCTGACGAGCTGCGAAGGTCACGCAAATCGTGCATCCTGCTCTGGATGGCCGGTGGCCCCAGCCAGTTCGAAACGTTGGATCCCAAGCCAGGCGCGGAAACCCAGGGGCCGACCCGGGCCATTCCAACGGCCGTGCCGGGCATCACCATCGCGGAGCATTGGCCAAAAACTGCTGCCGTGACGGACGAATTGGCGATTCTTCGCTCGATGACCAGTAAGGAAGGCAATCATGGCCGGGCGACGTACCTGTTGCACACCGGTTATGCTCCTTCCGGCGGAGTCGTCCATCCGGGATTCGGCTCGATTGTCGCCAACGAGCTGGGCCCGACCGATTTGGATTTGCCACGCTTCGTCAGTATTCAGGGCGAAAGCATTGGGCCGAGTTTTTTGGGCGTGCAATATGCGCCGTTTGTCGTGACCGATCCAAATCGGCCGCCGGATAACCTCACCACTCCGGTGAGCGGCGATCGGCTGCAACGGCGGCTGGGGCTGTTGTCGGAACTGGAAGCCCCGTTTGCCCGGAATGGGGCCGCCGACCAGGTGCGCGACCACCAAACCCTGTACGCGCAAACGGCCCATATGGTCCTGAGTCCCCGCGTGAAGGCATTCGATCTGGCCGCCGAGCCGGAGAAAGTGCGCGATACCTATGGGCGAAATTCGTTCGGCCAAGGCTGTTTGATGGCACGGCGCTTGATCGAAGCCGGTGTCACGTTTGTCGAGGTGCAGTCGACCGGCTGGGACACGCATGGCAACGAACTCTCCACGCTCAAGAAGCTCATTCCGCCGGTGGATCAAGGGATGGCTGCGCTGGTAACCGATTTGGCACAGCGCGGGCTCTTGGAAAACACGCTTGTGATCTGGATGGGTGAGTTCGGCCGCCAGCCGCGCATCAATCTGACCGCTGGCCGGGATCATTTCCCCAAAGCCTTCAACATGGCCATGGCCGGTTGCGGCGTGAAGGGGGGCCAGGTGATTGGGGCCACCGATAAGCTAGGTACGGAAGTGGTAGATCGGCCAGTGCTGGTGGCGGATCTTTTCTGTACCTTCTGCCAAGCCTTGGGAATCAACCCCCGCAAAGAGAACCAGAGCAACGTCGGCCGGCCGATCAAGATCGTGGAAGAGGGGCAAGCCGTGATGGAAGTGTTTGGTTAGCGCGCAAGAGAAGAGGCGCGAATCTTGGTACGCAGCACGGTCTTGCTCACCCTGGGTAGTTCCGCAAAACACAAGCCTGACGCGCCAGCGAAGGACCCCGTTATTATTCGCTGGCGCGTCAGGCTTGTGTTTTGCAGCATCGTGCTCGGCCGTTTCGGGAGCTGAGCTGGGGCAGGAGCGCGGCTGGTTCCGCTCACCACTTGAAGCTGTAACACGCCGCAAACAAACTTGGCGAGCCACGCCCATTCTCGGAGAGGAAACTACCGGCGTAGAGCTTGCAGTACTGAAGGAAGATGTCCTGGTGCGGGCTCAGATGGAAGTTCGTAATCAGGGTCAGCTCATTTCCTATTCCCGTCGCCTCGCCATTCACCGCTTTCGCCGTGCCGGTCAGTGTGCTTCCCAGAATCGCTGTGCCGGCGGCGTTGTACAGTGAATCCTTCGGGCTATCGAGGTGAAGGACGTGGAACTGGACCGCGGTCGTGATCCATTTCGTGGGGTTTAGCGAAAAGTGGAAGTTCAGGTCGTGGATGTTCTCCCGGCCGATGAGGTCGATGCCACCGAAGTAGTAATGGCCAAACGGGAACAGCTGGTTAAAGGTGCGGTGCACGCCGCCGGTTCCCGGATGTGGATCGCCGCTGGCCCAATCGTAATAGATCCAGAAGATGGGATTGAGCGGCAGATCGGCGAAGTGATAGCCGGCCCCCCCGGTGACCGCCCCGGCCGCAATCGCCTGGTTGGCCCAATTCCCGCACTGGAGCATCCCTTCCACATCCCACAGCACATTGTGGGAATCGCCGGCGTAACGGCTGCCGAAGGTGCTCACGTTGTAGCCGCTGGTGTTGCCGTACTGGCCCTTGGCGATATGGTTGGAATTATCCAGATCCAGGTAGTAGAAATCCATGGACTGACCCTTGCACGGGCGGTAAGTCGTCCATGCGCCTTGGAAATTTTGGCGTTTATCCGGGCCGTAGTGGTAATCGAAGGTGTTATCCACGACGAGCTGCATCCAGAAGAGATCGACGTCGAGATCCTCGGTGTGCCAAAAGCCCTTGACCCCCTGGAAGGTCCGGCGGGTGTTGGCCCAGTCCAGAGGTGAAATCAACCGCTCGGAGCCGTAGAGCATTTCCTGACGGCCGCCGCGGATGTAGACGGGGCTGTCGTCCAGCTCGAAGACTTTCAGATCGATAAAGAGGTTGAGCATCGTCGCCTTGACTTTGTCAATGGGCGCCGGCGACAGATCTTGGTTGTCGATCATGGCATCGAGGAACTCGGCATAGATCCGGAACACATCCCGGTACCAAAGGTCGGCATAGACCCGGCTGCGGATCAATTCATAGACGTTATCGGTGCCGGCCTTGTTGAGGCGGCTATCCACCTCATTCATGTACCGAAATCGCTCTTCCCCACCAACCGAGAAGAGCCAGTTATCGCCAACGTGAATCCGTTTGGTGAAGTCAAGCCAATCGCATTGCGTGTTGTTGGGGTCGTCGAGGTACCGGAAATCGGCGTCGAAAAACGAGAATGGCGTGATCGCAGTCGGGCTGTAAGGAAACTTGGGAGGATTCTCGCGCTCGTTTCCCATCACGAGATCGCGGAGGGAGTAGTAACCGGGCCCCGTCGGCGGAATGTAGAAATTCCCAGGACGCGGGAAGGGGGTCACTGGTGGGTTCTTGGCCCAGAACGGCTTCTCTTCGGCCGGCGGAGCTGGCTCTGTGGCCGCTGCCAACGGCGGCGGATCCGCAGGGTCCGATGGCATGGTGGCAGGCTGCTGCGGATTGGCCGAATCTTGGCCGGCGGGCAGCGGGGCGGTGGAAGCCCTCTCGACAACGCTGCTCGGAGGTTCTTGGCCCTGACTGAAACCCTGCGCTGTCACCAACAATCCGCTCACAAGGCTGGCGATGACCCATCGCTTGGGCCATCGAAATCTCGACCGCATTGCACCCTCCCTGGCTCGACGGATGTGTCTAATGGAGTTACCGCCATCGGAGCCGTTTGAAGTTCTCTGCATGATGGTTGCCACAATAACGATTAGTTTTTCGGCCCAAGCCGTAGCGGATGCGCAATCTCTTTCTTCAAATCGTTGGAGGTCGGCTGGCCGAAGATAGGAGCAATCGTCAGGTTCGGTAGGATCGTTTGATTCCCCGGCCTGTCCGACCGGCAAGGCCTATGTGGAAGACGGTGACCATGGTTGGGTCGCACCGCGCGTTCGGAATTTTCTCAAAAATGCTTGCGTTTGGCCGTTGGCTCCGGTAGGCTCATACGTACTTCGGTTTCGACGCGTATTCACCACGCGGGTTTGCCGGAATTGGAATTTCTATGCGGACAGACAGCGAGCACCGCCACGTCCGTGGGCAGGTCTTGTTCCTGCTCAGCCGACATTGCGCGGTGCGGCTGGCCGTTTTGCTGGTGATCGCTTTGCTACCCGCAACCCTTCGAGCGGAATGCGGTGACTACGTGATCATGGGAGCCGCAAAGCTGGGATCCAGCGTGGTGTCTTCGTCCAAGTCCATGAGTCATGACCTGCCCCATGTGCCCTGCCACGGTCCGCACTGTTCTCGGGGTACGCCTTCGCATCACGTGCCGATTCCCACAGTCTCGTCAACGCCTGAGCATTGGGGCTGTATGCTCACGGTGTATTCCGTCGTTGACGTCCGCTCCTCCTGTCAATTCTCGAAAGAGCATTCCCCGTTCGCAGAAGCGCTTGTCCAAGCGATCTATCATCCTCCTCGCCCCGATTCCCCGCTTCGTTCGTCCTGCTGACAGCCCGAGCGCACATGGTACAAGGGATTTTCTGCACGGCGGCTGCGCGTGACCATCCGGGATCGCGTAGCCCAGGCATGGTTCCGCATCCTTGACGTCGCGGCCAGCAGCAGGACAGCTCAGCGCCCTCGCGCGCCCGGTGCAACTCCTCATGGTGCTTCGTCCGTAGAGCTGATCCTACTTGTGCGTATCCCGAAAGCGAGAGAATCGTATGGAGATTCCCAATCCCACCGCGGCATCAACGGCGAGCCCCGTACCGGGACGGGCAGCCCTGCGAACGCGGCGTGGGCATGTCTATGAGCCGGCCATCGGGCCGCGCCTCAAGGTCCTGCTGGCCATCATTTTTGCCAGCGTGGCAATTTTGGGGGCGACCGGCATTTACCTGCTCACGATCACGCTCCTGGAGCGATTTCGCGGGCAAACGGTGACCAATTGGTTTACCCTGTCGATGTTCATTGCCCATGTGGTTTTGGGCGTCCTGATCGTTCTTCCGTTTCTGATCTTTGGCTTTACCCACCTGGCCACCGCGCGGCGGCGGCCGAACCGACTTGCCGTACGCCTTGGCATTGTGCTCTTTAGCGTCGGTAGCCTTGTGGCATTCACGGGGCTCGCACTTATTCAGCTGGACCGGTTACCGCAATTACCCACGGGCACGTGGTCTCGGACTGTCGTCTACCTCCTGCACTTGGCAACCCCGGTCATCGCGGTGGTCCTGTACGTGCTCCACCGCCGTGCCGGTCCCGAAATCAAATGGCGTTGGGGGATCGGCTGGGGCTTGGCCGTGGGGGCGTTTGCGGTGGTGATGAGCGTCATGCACAGCCAGGATCCACGGAAATGGTACGCCCAGGGCCCGGCTGAGGGGGAAAAGTATTACCGGCCATCGGCGGTACACACGGCCACGGGAAATTTCATCCCCGCGAGCGTTCTCATGATGGATAGCTACTGCATGAAATGCCACGCGGACATCTATGACAACTGGTTTCACTCCGCGCACCACTTCAGCTCCTTTAACAATCCCCCTTACCTGTTCAGTGTCCGCGAGACCCGGAAGGTGGGCGTGCAGCGCGACGGCAATGTCCGTGCTGCCCGCTGGTGCGCCGGCTGCCACGATCCCGTGCCGTTCTTTAGCGGGGCGTTCGACGACCCGAATTTTGACGATGTCAATCATCCGACTGCCCGCGCCGGCATCACGTGCACCGTTTGCCACGCGATCACGAACATCGACAGCACAGTCGGCAACGGTGCGTACACCATCGAGGAGCCGCAGCATTATCCGTTTGCCACCAGTGACAACCCGGTGCTGCAGTGGTTGAACAACCAGACGGTCAAGGCCAGGCCCGATTTTCACAAGAAAACGTTCCTCAAGCCGTTCCACCGCACGGCCGAATTCTGCTCAGTCTGCCACAAGGTCAGCATCCCCGTCGAACTGAATCACTACAAGGAATTCCTGCGCGGCCAGGACCACTACAACAGCTATCTGCTGAGTGGTGTTTCCGGTGTGGGCACGCGCAGCTTTTATTATCCACCCGAGGCCAAGACGAATTGTGCCGGATGCCATATGCCGCTGAAGCCGAGCGGTGACTTCGGCAGCAAGGATTTCGACGGCAGCGGTGTGCGCAAGATCCACGGGCACACATTCCCGGGTGCCAATACCGGCATCCCGTATTTGCTGGCGCAAGACTCCCCGGAAAAGGCGGCGCATGCCGATGGCTTCCTGCGCATGGCCCAGCTCCAGGCAGATTTCCTGCGCGGCACCGACCCAAACGGTACGGATAAGAAACTGCGCATCGACCTGTTCGGGTTGAAGGAAGGCGGCTCCATCGATGACAAGCTGATCGCTCCGCTGCGGCCCGAATTGCCGCGCCTCAAACCCGGCGTCACCTACCTGGTGGAAGTCGTCATCCGCACGCTCACCCTGGGCCATCCGTTCACTCAGGGCACGGTCGATTCCAATGAAGTCTGGGTCGAGTTCGAAGCCCGTTCGGGAGATCGCGTCATTGGCCGCAATGGTGCCCTGAGCGGACCGGGCGAGTCCGGCGCCGTGGACGAAGGGTCCCATTTTGTCAACGTGCTCATGCTGGATCGCAACGGCAATCGCATCAACCGGCGCAATCCCCAGGACATCTTCACGCCCCTGTACAATCACCAGATCCCTCCGGGTGCGGGCCAGGTTGTGCACTATCGCCTTCACGTACCGAAGGATGTCCACGCACCGATCACGCTGAACGTACGGCTACGGTACCGCAAATTCGACCACGAATACATGCAGCTGGTCTTCCATGAAAAAGGCCGAGTTCCGACGCTTCCCATTGTGGATCTCTGCGCGGACCATGTGACCTTGCCTATTGACGGGCTCGCCGCCGAAGTCCCGGTTCAGGCCTCGCCCATCAAGCCGGCATGGCAGCGTTGGAACGATTACGGCATTGGTTGCTTGCTCGAAGGCGGACCCGGCTCCAAGAAAGGTGAGCTCAAACAAGCCGCCGAAGCGTTCCAGCAGCTCCTGGCGTTGCCGGACAAGGACGCACACGGGCATGGCCACCTCAATTTGGCACGCGTTTATTTCGATGAGGGGCGTCTACAGGCCGCGGTCGAGGCCCTGAACAAGGCGTTAACCACGGATCCTCCGGCGCCGTGGTGGACGGTGGCCTGGTTCACCGGGTTGGTGAATGGGGAGAACGGCAACCTCGATGAGGCGATTGCCAACTTCGAAAGCATCCTCCAACCCGAAGTCCAGCGGCACGATCGCAAGTTTGATTTCCGAAGAGATTTCATCGTTCTGGACGAGCTGGGCAAGACCTTGTTCAAGCGTGCACTCGAG
>Ga0070734_10004854_pt1 | contig 12372 bp, 11 predicted proteins | sample Coa_R1_8_FD_66444 | JGI IMG/M metagenome (GOLD analysis project Ga0070734, IMG submission 66444) | Surface soil microbial communities from Centralia Pennsylvania, which are recovering from an underground coalmine fire - Coalmine... | ecosystem: Environmental > Terrestrial > Soil > Unclassified ...
ATCCAATTGTTCGAGGGTTTCAACCGCCTTGATCGGGTTCGCGTAAATGACGCGATCCCAGATGAAATCCTGACGCTGCTTCGCTGGGAGATGCTTGATCTTTTCGTGAACGGCTAAGAATTCGGCTACGCTAGCGACATCGAAACCGGCTCCGGCGTCGTAGAACGTCTGCACGATCGCCGGGTCGCTGTTAGCCTTCACTGCATAGTAGACCTGTACGCGCGGCAGGTACTTTCGAAATTGGTTGTAGTTTTCGCGGAGCACCTTGTGGTCCACGACGACGAGCGGTGTACCGTGCTTCTTGGCCAGTTGAAGCAGTGTCTTGTGGTCCATTGCTTAGCCTCTATCTGCGCTGCAGGTTCAAATTCCGTCGTCTTCGGTGACTAGAAAATTCTTGAACTGCCACGGGTCGGAGACGTCGAGATGCGGCTTGTTATATCCGCTAAAGAAGTTGGAGTAGTGCTTTAGCGGGTTCCAATCCGAAGCCACCGACACGAACTTGCCCAGATAGGGCTTGCTTATGTCTAGAACATAATCGTGCGGCAAGTCGTCAGGCACGCACAGCCCGCGGCGCGGATTTTCGACCATCCACACGCAGGCGGCAACAACCGAGATGGCTACCTGCATCGTGGTCGCGTTCTGGTGCGGTACAAGGCGGCGCGACTCCTCAATATCGAGATCGGTTCCGCACCACCACGATTGGTAAGGGTGGCCCATCACGAGTGCGCCTAGAATATCCTCTCCGCCAGTGATTTCGTCGGTCATGATGCGGATGCGCGGTTGCAAGCGGTAGTCGTAGCCACGCAGCTCGTGAAGAGAGGCAATGGCGGCGTCGCACGGACAATAGGCATAGTGGACCGTGGGACGGTAGATGGCCTTGCCGTCTTCCCAAACGGTGAGCTTTTCGGTGATGGTGAACGCCTCGCCGTGGCGCACGATCATGCCGAGGATGTCGTGATTCGGCGGCACCCAGGTAGCTACGAATGTGTTGATGCCCATCCGCGCCAGGCAGATCTGGCTCTTGGGACCTTCCGCGTGCTCGAAGGCGAGCGCGGGCAACTCTTTCTCATGGGTGCCCCAGCCCATCTCGGCCGTGGTCGTCCCTTCCTCTCGAAAGCCCTCAACGCTCCAGGTATTGACAAACTCATTCACCTCTTTGGGCTGATCCGTGATCTGCGTGTCCCGTTCGCTGCAGTGGATGACCTTGACGCCGAGTTGGTGCGCCAGGTGGTTAAAGCTCCGCGCCTTGGCGTGGTGAGCGATCTGCTCCTCTTGAACTCCGCTGAATTTCTTTTCCGCAAGCGCGCGCTGCGCGATCTCCAGGAGCGCGTGCTTGGTGAAATGGCTGATCAAGCCGGGATTCGCTCCGTGTTCGATCACAGCCGTCGGTCCGGGCTCGCTCCACTGCGAGATCATCCGCCGCAGATTCATGTGGCGCCAGTAGAGGGTTCGCTCGGTGGGGTGCTTGCTGCCGCCTCCAGCGTAGGGATCCCAGAGCTCGACCGAGGTATTCACGTAGAGGACGCCCCGGTCATGGCACCACTGCACGATTTCGCAACAGTCGATATTCCACGCCAGGTCGATGAGGAGGTCGCCGTCCTGAACGTGCTGTCCCAGCAAACTTCCCAGGTTTTCTGGTGTCACTCGATCCTTGATGAAGGTGACGCCCCGGTCGATCCAGGGCTTCAGAGCAGCGTCATTCGGATCGAACTCTATGATCGTGATCCGCTTGGGATCGATCTCGATGTGTTTGACCAAAATGGGCAACGTGCAACGCGCCACCGCGCCAAAACCGACCAGCAAGACCCGATTCGGAAATGTAACCATTGTTATTCCTCTCCACTCTAGTGACCGGAGTAGCAGCAGGCCCACGAGAACCACCGCGACGGCCTGGAAAGTCAAACCTCTCCGCGTCATCAGACAAGTTGAGATGCGCCCAAGGTCTTAACTAGAGTAACCACCCGTCGTCAGGCATTGTCAATTTCAGATCGATTTATTCATCAAAAATTCATTTAGCAAGAACTGTCATGAGAAAGAAACTTTATAATTGGGCTCAGGAGCATTCCATACATGGCCAGTCTGGACGAATCCGTCCCGGCGCTTCAAATCAATACTGCCGTCGTTGCTCTTACAATTGTGCAGCTCGCATTGTGAGAGGTTGGCATGCCGATCCTCGATGCTGACCCAGTCGATCGAATACAAAAAACGTGCGATGCTCTGGCGCGCAATACGCGGGCAGCTCCTGGGAATGGCAGCTTTGGTCGCGCTCGTGTGCCTCGGGCGGCAGTGGGGCCGTGCCGCCGTCGTGGGCGCGGCCGCGGTTGTGCGGGCTACGCTTTTCGCCTGGCTTGTTAATGCGTTCGATCTTCAGTGGGCTACGATCGGCTACTGTACCGAACCTTACAGGCGGTTCCGCTGCATGTGTCGGCTGCGGCAGACGCACTGGTGCGTTCCGGTGTCTCCGAGAAAGGCGAGAGCTTCATCCGTCCGTATTTGATCGACAATAGTTGAGGCACGCGGCCCTCGGTTGACGCCCGCAATACATCCACAGGAGCGAACTGCCGTTGTTTCGGAAGCAGATTCGCATGCGCTCAAGTCTCCTTCTCGGTAGGCTCAGCCTTGCATCCCTTCCAAGCTGGACTGACGTGCGGACGCCCGGTCGTGCTTTGACCGATCTTTCTGAAGACCTCGACAGCTTCGGCAACGGCATTTGACACCTCTTCAAGTTTCGTCTCACGCCAGTTGACCACCATCTCATTCAGTAGCGACGCACTGATCAGCAACTCGGCCGCCGGAACGAGGTAGCGGCCGATCCACCCGTGGATGTGGGCAAATACATTATCGCCCTCATTCTGTTGGAACCGCAGCCAGAGCTTATCGCCGATCTCGCTTGAGTAATACGGAATACCTACGCCTCCGGCAACGCCCCACCCGATAGTATGCAGAAATGTCCGCCGATCGAAAATGTTGGGATGGGAACGCTTTAAGAAACGCTTTTCGAGATCGGTGACGAAGTCATACTCCAGGAGCTTGCCCTCTTCGTCGAGAATGATATGTCCTTTCTCAACGAAGTCGATGACGCCTACAACACCCCTCTCCTCAAGCAGAAGATTGAGAAAGCGCACGCCAGCATGCATTTCACTGTTGGGCGACAGTTCGTTGATAACCTTTCGCATCTCATCGACGGAAAGCTGACCAATTCGCCTTCGATAGATCGGGTCACTTGAATCATACGTGGACATGTCCACTATCCTGGCGCAAATAGTAGCCGGGTGTTGCATTAACGAATCACTCACGCAATCTCGAAGTGGTGGCGCCCGACAATGGGTACCTCGCAGCCGGGCCGGCCCGGCGGGAATCGATCAAGCAATTCTGGCCCGAAAGCGTTAAATCCCAGGAGTTTGGGGACGGCGTCCCCCGCGTTGATGGCGCCAGTCTCCAGCGCGAACTCAAGGAACATTTCCCAGCCGTCCCGCCTCTTCGTTCACGTTCGTGGAAACCTTTTCCGGGCGATAATTCTTCGCCAAACATCAGGTCGATTGCGACATCGCTGTCGAGAGGGGCGTCCCACGCTTCGTCAAGATCGTTGAGTTCTTCCTCAGCCCGGACCAGGGCGTTTTTACTTGTTTCCGCGGGCGAAACGGTCATCAGTCTCTCAAGGTTGGCACGCCAATCAAGTCGCGTTTCAAATTGCCACGACGAGAGCAGATTCCAGCCAAAACACCAATAAATCCGATGGATATCGCACAGCATGAAATGTCCCTTGAAGACGTTCAAATAGTAGTCGGAACCACCGCAGGAGGGACAACCTCCAAACATATGCTCGGCAAAGAGCCGTCGGGCCCTTTTATTTCTTTTTCAAATTCGCCCGTAAGGGCAACATCGGGTCGGTCCCGAGCCGGACGCGATTCTTTAGGGCAAGCAAAGAGTAATGCTCCCGAGGGAGGGAGCCGCGCGCGCGGAACCTTTAGCCCTCGGTTCCGCGTCACGAAATGCCCCGTCGATCGGTCGCTTTCGCGGGCGTCTTCGAACATGGGCGACGCCAGCCCCGTGCGGATTCTGACTCGCCTGGAGTAGCTGCCGTTTTACGGCCGCCGGCCCTAACGAACCGAGTCAATCCCCAATTCGCGTAGTTTCGAGGTATTCCTTTCGGCTGAGCGTCCTTCCGAACGCCGCCATCCCCGCGAATCTCGCCAATGGCCCGTAACCGCTTCGGCTACCGTTAATTCAACGACTGGACGACGCACTGGATCTTTAGATCCGGCCTGCCTCGCGGCAGGCAACTTTCAATCAAACTTGCGGTATCTTCAATGACGGAGTTGCCTCTTGAAGTAGTCCAGCTTTAAGTCGATGAATTCACACTCCGGATCACTCAAGTCTGGTTGACGAGCCCGTACAAATAGAGCTGTCACAAACCCGAAGTTTGCGTACTTGCACAAGCGCGCGAGTCTTTGTCGCGCCGGTGTAAGTTCAGAAAATCGATGCCTTCGCGGCGCTGTGTGACTGGGTGTGTGACTCGGATGGGTACTTCTGGCGCTTTTGGTATTTTCAGGACTTCGTGACGAGTATAACTTACATCGTTTCAATGGGCGGCAAGAGAACAAGTCCCCCTCTCCGCACCAAAACAAATAGATCTATTGAACCCGGATGAGAATCCGGGTTTTTCGTCTTAATCACTATCACAGTCTCCACCGTACGAAAATATGGGCTTAGAGCTCCTGGAAAACACTCCCTTGCAGGCCGCCACTACGTCACGAAACGCATCGCTCTGGATCGGCTGCTTGCTGCTCGCCGCGGCAATCGGCCTCTACGCTCTGCTGCGGTGGTCAATTTCGGCGGAACAGGCTCGCTCACCCGGCGAGAAAGACCTCGGCGTAGCCGTGCTCGCCATGCTGTTTGGAATACCGGTGCTTCTCGGCATCGCGGGTCTCGGGTTCATCGTCGCGGGTGTTTGCATCTGGTGCTATAGAAAATACTTCCGCCGAACTGCTTGAATCACCCCTTCTTCGCTCGTTCGATGCCTTCCATGATCAGCCGCTCCGATCCCTCGGCGTCGATCCAATTTCGGATGTCGCTCCACTTGTCTTTTTCCAGGTCCTTGTAGTGCGCAAAGAAATGCGCGACCTGATCGCGCAGAATTTCCGGGAGATCGCGATAAGAGCTGACGCCACTGTAAAAAGGATGCAGATCGTCCACCGGCACGGCCAGGATCTTCTCGTCCGGGCCGGCCTGATCCTCCATCAACAGCGCGCCGACCGGGCGGCAGCGCACCACAGCTCCCGGAACCACCGGCACCGGCGCGACAACCAGGACATCGCACGGATCGCCATCGAGAGAAAGTGTGTGGGGGATGAAGCCATAGTTTCCCGGATAGTACATCGCGGTGTGGAGAAATCGATCCACATACAGCGCGCCGGAGTCTTTGTCCAACTCATACTTCACGGGCACGCCGCCAAAGGGAATTTCGATGAAGGCGTGGATCTCCTTCGGCGGATTCGGCCCGGCAGTGACTTTGTTAAGATCCATGATCCTTTTGAGCGTCACACACTCAGGTTTTCTCGTTGCGCCGCCTCCACGCGCCCGGGCTCACTCCCACCATCGCGGTGAAAACCCGCGTGAAGTGACTCTGGTCGGCGAATCCGCACGCGATTGCCGTCTCAGCCAGAGACATCCCGCGATGCATGAGCACGTCCTTCGCGCGATCGATGCGGTACTTCAGAAGCCAGCGATGAGGCGGCACACCCGTCGATTGACGGAACGCACGCGCAAAATGCCTGGCCGACAATCCACACTCCGCGGCTAAGCGGTCCATCGAGATCTCTTTTCCCAAGGTTGCCGTCATTAGTTCCTTGGCTCGCTTTTCCTGCCATGACGTGAGCCCTCCGCGCTGCATACCGGCGCCCGGCTTGATTCCACCGTAAACGCTGGCCACGTGAACCGTCAGCGCGAGAGCAATGTGCTCCAGAAACAACGGATGGATTTCGGCTGGCTTTTCCATCGCCGGCAGAAGCGCGCACAACAGATGCAGAACGACGGAATCCTCCGTGCTAACCCCCGGCCGATGTCGAAGATCGATCTCGCTGGAGACGCCCGCGTCCTGTGCAACCGCCTTCAGCGCCTTGCGCGGAAGGTGAAACATCAGCGAGTGAAACGGATCTCTCAGCTCAGCCACGGGATCGGTTCGCAGATCGTAGATCGAAGTCACGCCCGCGCCGAAGTTCTTCGGCTGAGTCAGGCGGCCATCAAAGTAGAGATCATGATCCTGGCAGGGGCGCAACTGCAACGCCACCAGGTAAGCATCCTCCCGCGGGATCGATTTCGTGATTCCGAAGTTGCGGGAGTCGCACCTCAACTCGGTTATGGACGTGGCGGCTTTTTGAAGAACGCGCGTCACCGCCGTGGGCGCTTCCTCCATGCGAAAAGCCTTGGCCACCGCGCTCCGCTGAGCGTCAGTTCTGTTCACACCATCCTCCCTGGTAAACGCCAATCCCGCGCCAGAGGACCCAATTGCGGCTAGCATAACACGGCGGATCGGTGTCCTTTTTCCTCAAAACTTGTCCGCTTCTGACAAGACAATCATGGTTCACCCGAATGACTATGGAGTTTCAAGGGAGAACCGCGATGGATCGATTAAAAGGGAAACGCGCCTTGATTACCGGAGGCACCAGCGGGATCGGATTGGAGACCGCGCGGCACTTTCGCGACGAGGGCGCCCGCCTCATAGTCACAGGCGTCGGGAATCTGGAAACGGCGCGCAAGGAGCTCGGCGCTGAGATCTCGGTCGTTTCCTCCGACGCAGGAAACCCCAGTGCCCAGCGCGACCTCGCCTTGTCGATCCAGCAGAAGTTCGGAACGCTCGACATTCTGGTGCTGAATGCCGGCATTGTTGAAATGCGTCCGCTCGAAAAGTGGGATGAGGCAGGCTTGGATCGCTCCTTCAATATCAACTTCAAAGGACCCTTTTTCCTCATCCAGGCGCTACTGCCGCTGCTGGCGAACCCGGCATCTGTGGTAGTGACGGGCTCGATCAACGCGCACATCGGGATGCCAAATTCGAGCGTCTACAGCGCCTCCAAGGCTGCCATGCTTTCCCTGGTCAAAACGCTTTCCGGCGAGCTGATTTCGCGTGGAGTGCGGGTGAATGCGGTGAGCCCCGGTCCGATCGACACGCCGCTCTATGACCGGCTGGGGATGCCGAAAAACAGCCAGGCAGCTCTGGATTTCACGCAGCAGATTCCCGCGCGGAGATTCGGGAACGCCTCGGAGATCGCACAAGCCGCGGTTTTTCTCGCATCGGATGAAGCGGCGTTTACGGTTGGCAGCGAACTGGTCATCGATGGCGGTATGAGCACGCTCTGAAGGAGACTAAATGTCACAACAATCCATCGTATTGATAAACGGCCTGTGGATGACATCCTTGTGCTGGGAAAACTGGGTCAAACGTTATTCCGAAAAAGGTTTTCGGGTCATTGCGAAGAGCTGGCCCGGCATGGATGTAAATATCGACGATCTTCGCCGCGATCCGTCGCCCATCGCGACTTTGGGCGTGACGGAGATCGTCGATTCCTACGAGAAACTCATTCGTCAGTTGGATGCGCCGCCGATCATCATCGGGCATTCGTTCGGTGGTCTCATGGCGCAGATCCTGCTTGACCGCGGACTGGGCGCGGCGGGCGTGGCCATCGCCCCAGCGCCCGTCAAGGGGATCATCTTGCTGCCGTTTTCGACCCTGAAGGTGAGCTTCCCTGCTCTGAGCAACCCGGCGAACAACCATCGAGCAGTCCCGTTAACCCCGGAGCAATTTCACTATGCCTTCACCAACAACATGACCGAGGAGGAATCGCTGGCGGTCTACAATCGTTACGCCGTGCCCGGTCCCGACCATGTTCTTTTTCAGGCCGCGCTCGCCAATTTCAATCCCCACGCAGCCACCACGGTGGATTTCCAGAATAACGGCCGCGCCCCGCTTCTCCTCATTTCTGGAGGAAAGGACCATGTGTCACCCGCGTCGGTGGTCGAAGCGAACTTTAAGCTCTACCGGAAGTCATCGGCCGTAACGGAATACAGAGAATTTCCGGAACGCACGCACTACACGCTCGGACAGAGCGGCTGGGAGGAAGTCGCCGACTACGCGCTGGACTGGGCCTTGGGTCAGGTTCACAAGAGAGCGACAGGGTAGTATTCGCGACTCCCGCCGCCCAGCAAGGAAGTTTATTCGCTACGCAGTGTCTGCGCTGGATCAGTCCGCGCGGCACGCAAGGCAGGAGGAAGAGCGGCAAGAAACGCCGCGCCAAGCAGGATCAGCGCCGGAATCGTGAGAGCTTCGGGGTCGGTGGCCTTTACCTCGAACAGAAGCGCCTGAACGACTCGGCCGGCTGCCACGCCCCCGCAGGAGCCGAGAATTAGGCCGAGGCAAACCACCCCGATCGCTGCGCCGGTGACCCCGCGAATCACATTCGCAGGCCGCGCGCCGAGCGCCATTCGAATCCCGATCTCGCGCTCGCGAACAGTGACTGCATGGTGGAGCACGCCGTACAGCCCAATGGCCGCCAGTACCAGAGCGACCAGCGCGAAAAAGGCCGAAAGCGCCGCGAGAAGCCGTTCACGGAGCAAGTGCCAGCGGACGAAGTTGCTTTGCGGCTGGATCGTCCCCACTCGGAACACAGGGCCGGCTTCGGCGACCCGCTGCCGTAACAGCGGCGCGAGCGCTAGTGGATCGCCGGTGGTTCGCACCAGGAGAGCGCTGTTTGTCCTAGCGCCGTAAGCGACGTAAACCGTCGGCCGGATGGGCTCCCGCAGGTCGCGATAGGCGGCATCGCGCACGTACCCGATGATCTGGAGCGGCGTGTAGGGGCCCTGGCCCCGGCGGACATCCACCCATCTGCCGACCGGGTTGCCGCCGTCGAAATAGGTTCGTGCAAAAGATTCATTCACGATGCCAACGGAGGGCGGTGATGCGCCCGGCCCGCTGGAGCCAGAGACATCACCGGGTCGAAAATCGCGCCCTCCCCGCATCGCGATGCGCATGGTGGCGAAGAAGTCCTGCGAAACATCCAGGAAATAGGGGGAACGAGGCTCCGCCGGACGGCCGGGCACGCGCACATTGAGGGTCCACCCATTTCCACTCAACAGAGGCCAACCGGCTAGCGAGACGTTCTCCACGCCCGGCGTTTGACGCAGCGCGTCCGCCACGTGAATCCAGGAAGCCAAAGGTTGTTCTCCCGTCGCCGAGACGTCCATCACGAGAACGTGCTCCGCCGAGAAGCCCAGCGGCCGCGTCACTAGTCGTTGAAAGGTTGTGACGAACAGACCCGCTACGAATTGCACCATCACGCAGAATGCGATCTGTGCGGCGAGCATCGCGTTCATCAGGCGCCGGCGCGAGCGCGGATCTTCACCACCCTTGAGCGAGCCAACCGGCGGAGCAGCGGAGGCACGCAGCGCAGGCGTCAAGCCGAAGATCAGTGTGACAAGAAAGGCGAGAGCAATCCCCAAGCCCAGCTCTCTCCAACCGACATTGAGCACGATGTGGACGGGGTCTTCGGGCATTCGCAGCAGGGAGACAACCAGCGGAGCCGACCACTCGGCGAACAGCGCGCCCAGTGCCGACGACGCCACGGCCAATAATGCGCTCTCCACCAATACCAGCTGGACGAGCCGCCATCGGCCCGCGCCGATCGAGACCCGCAAAGCCATCTCCCGCGCTCTTGCCGCGGTCTGCGCTGTGAGCAGATTGCCGACGTTGGCGCACGCCACCAAGATCACCAGCACGACCAGGATAGCCAGAATGATCAATGACTGCCGGTATTGCCGCTGCAGGCTTGAGGCGCCCGCCGCGGCCGGTAGCAGCAGGATGCGCTGCTTCTCTTCTATCTGCTTTGGCAGAAGAGCCGCATGCAATGCCTGCCCTACCTGGTCCGGCGTCCAGCCGGGCTTGGGCCGCATCCAGATCCGAAACCAGGTCCAGCCGGGGCTGTTGATCGCCTGCGCGTTCATCATTGCTGGAAGAAAGACATCGGTCCGTTCGCCTGGCTCGGTTCCGATGAATCCCTTGGGCCCGACACCGGCGATTTCGAAACGATCATTCCCGATGCGGAATGTCTTCCCCAGAATGTCCGGATCGCGCCCCAATCGCCGGGTCCAGAAGTCGTAGCTGAGCACCGCCACCGGGGCCCCGCCTGGTGACACATCATCGTAAGGCGCCAGCAGGCGGCCGAGCGCCGGCTGAAGCCCGAAGACGCTGAAGACGTTGCCCGAGACGAACTGGCGATTGATCTTTTCCGGCTCCCCGCTCAGTGGCAGTAGCGCGTCCTGCCGCGCGGCGATACCGATCACCATGAGATCCGCGCTGTCGGTCGCCTGGTCGCGGTATCTGCGAAACGTTGGATAATCGAATTCATCGCTGTAGTCGGAATGGCCTTCGCGATCCACAAAACTGACGGCCAGATAAGAGAGCCGCTCCGGATTTGCGACAGGCAAGGTGCGCAGAAGCACGGCGTCGACCAGCCGGAAGACGGCCGTCGTCGCGCCGAGAGCCAGTCCCAGCGAAAGAATCGCCGCAGCGCTGGTGGCCGGGCGCTTGTTCAGTTGCCGCCAGCCGAAAACAATATCCGACATCAGGGAATCGAGCCACGGCAACAACCGGATGTCGCGGCTGCGCTCACGGTGCGAGAGAAGGTTTCCCAAGGCCCTTCTAGCGTCTTCCGCGGACCGGCCATGTTCAACCGCCTCTTCGATATGAGAAGCGAGCTCTTCTTCGATTTCCCGATTCAGCCGCCGCTGACGGAAGACGTTGCTGACACGCCTTATCCAGGACATACCGGCTCCCTCATGCGAACTTGAGGACGCGTTGCACAGCGTCCGCTACCGCTGTCCACCGAGCTTCTTCGCTGGCGAGTTGTTTGCTTCCCCGTGGCGTCAGATCGTAGACGCGCGCGCGGCGGCCAGGACCCTTCGCGATCCACTTTGCGCGAATCAATCCCGCTTCCTCCATCCGATGCAGCGCCGGATAGAGCGAGCCCTCCTCGACCCGAAGCACTTCGCCCGAGACTTCTTCGATCGCGCCGATGATCGCGTAGCCGTGCAAGGGAGCACGCTTCGATAAAACCTTGAGCACCAGCAAGTCGAGCGAGCCTTGAAGTGTATCGTTTTTGGGCATACCAAGAGATCTTAGTACTAAGCTAGCTTAGCACATTGCTCATTGGTACAAAATGACGGATTGAGACGATCCGCTGCCTAGGACGCCAGCAAACCCCGGAACTTGGGTTGGTCGTATCCCGGAAACACGCTGCCGATTTGCTTATTGCCGAGGTGCCGCACCACCATCTCGCTCAGCACGTCGCGGAAATCCGTGGTCAGGTTGAGGTCGCGCTGCTCGTAGAGCTGTTCGCGTTCGAGCCCGGGCCAATCGCCGTAGACTTTGCCTCCCTTGATACTGCCGCCCAGCGCGAGCATCACATTGGCGTGTCCGTGATCGGTTCCGCGATTGCCGTTTTCCTTGGCCGTGCGGCCGAACTCGCTCATGGTCACCAGATTGACGTCGGCCATCCGGTCTCCCAGATCCAGGTAGAAAGCCGCCAGCGCCTGTCCAAGATCGTTCAGAAGATTGGCCAGCGGCCCAATGTTGGGCCTGGGGCCGACCTCATTGATGTGGTGATCCCAGCCGGTGACATCGGTAAACGCGACCTCCAAACCCACATCGGCTTTGATCAGACGCGCGATCTGCATCAGACTCTGGCCGAGTTTGCCCGCCGGGTAACGGACGCCTCCATCCGGCACATATCCATTCTTCTCGAGCGACTGCACCCGCTTCACCGCTTCGAAAGCCTCGCGGCCCGTTCCATTCAGAACCTGGTCCTTCGTCCCGGCATACATGCTTTCTAAGGCCGAAGCGCCGCGCACATCGCGTACTTTGAAGTCGCTCAGGTTATCGATGGCGACGGCCTCATTCTGGCCGCGCAAGGTGTGAGGCAGATCCGAACTGAGGCTCACGGCGCGAACCGGAGAGCTGGACTTTTGCGACCCAAGCGCCCGGTTCAGCCAGCCGTCGGAGGCGACCTTCTGGCCGGGCGTTCCCGATTCCATGAAATCCTGCGCATCGAAGTGCGAACGCGTCGGATCGGGCGATCCCACCGCATGCACGATCCCCAGATGCCCCGCGTCGTAAATCGGTTTGAGCGGGCGCAGCGACGGGTGCAGCCCGAAGAAGCCGTCCAGGTCGATGGCCGAATCCTGCGTGTTGCTGGGGCGCGGAATGGCGATGTTTGGGCGCAGGGCATAGTAGGCTGCTTCGCCATGCGGCACGATCACGTTCAAGCCGTCCATCGCGCCGCGCTGAAACACCGCCACCAGGATCTTCTTGCGCGGACTGGG
>Ga0070734_10004855_pt1 | contig 12370 bp, 6 predicted proteins | sample Coa_R1_8_FD_66444 | JGI IMG/M metagenome (GOLD analysis project Ga0070734, IMG submission 66444) | Surface soil microbial communities from Centralia Pennsylvania, which are recovering from an underground coalmine fire - Coalmine... | ecosystem: Environmental > Terrestrial > Soil > Unclassified ...
GATTCTGGTGGTGATCCCGTCGCGGCTCGCGAAAGGGCGTGGCGGCGACTACTTCCTCGAGGGGGCGATTCGTTCGATCGCGACCCAGAAGCCGCCCCGAGAGATAGCGGTCGACATCGTCGTCGGCATCGACCCCGGAATGTCGGTCCCATGGAGCCTCACGAAGACGTTCGTCAAGTACGTGACCGCGCCTGTGGCCTCGCAAGCGTCCGCGTTGAACGCTGCCGCCGCGCTATTCGATCACGACCTCATCGCCTTCCTCGAGGACGATGACCTCTGGAGCGAGCAGTTCCTGGAAGTCGCGCTACCAGCACTCGACCTTGCGCCGTTCGTTTCGTCTACGCAGCTCGAGGTCGACAGCGCGGGGGAGGTCCTTTGCGTCAACGACTTCCCGACGCCTTCGGGGTGGATCATGCGCAGGGAGGTGTGGGAGGCAATCGGCCCGTTCGACGAAAGCTACCGTTTCCACCTCGACAACGAGTGGCTGGGACGCCTAGGGGAGTCGAACCTGGCGCGGATACACCTCGTGGAATCGACCGCGCCCGTTCACCTCCAGCTGCTCAAGCAGCTGCGGCCGCGACTTCATCGCGCACTGACTATGAGCGGCGGCAAGACCAAGCTCAGCAGGCACAAGTACGCCTTGCCGCTGGTCCGGCGGCTAGTACATTTCGGCTCCGGCATGGCGCAGATCCAAAACGACGCCGCCTCCGGTGCCGCAAGCAACGCTGAGAACGCCCGGTTGATCGAACGTTTCGGCCGCATTCCATGGTAGGCCGCAGCCGACCTTACCGGTCCGACCGTGGCTGAGGGCCTCCCATTCAAGACGCCACGCCAGTTCAGATTCAAGCGCGGTTCGTCCAGGGTCTGGCGCTGCATCAGCAGGGCCGCCTGGCGGAAGCCGGGCGTATTTACGAGGAAGTCTTGGCCCGTCAGCCGAGCCACTTCGACGCTCTGCACCTGCTCGGATTGGTCGCGGCCCAGACGGGCCAGCCCGCTCGCGCCCTAGATCTGATCGGACGGGCGATCGCGCTCAATCCGAGCGCTCCCGTCGCCCACAGCAACCAGGCCAAGGTGTTCGCCGACCTCGGGCGTTACGGCGAGGCCGTCGTCAGCTGCGACGCGGCGATCCGCCTCGCCCCCGACCTCGCGGCCGCCTACGTCAATCGTGGCGATGCCCTAGCTGGGCTGAAGCGCCACGAGGCGGCGCTCGAGAGCTTCGACAAGGCGATCGCCATCGACCCAACCGTGCCGGCGGCACACAACGATCGCGCCAATTCCTTGCTGAGCCTGAATCGGTACGAAGCCGCCGTCGCCGGCTACGATGCGGCCATCGCGCTAAAGCCCGATTACGCGGAGGCATTCGCGGGGCGCGGTGTCGCACAGCAAAAGCTCAAGCGACCCGCAGAGGCGCTTGCCAGCTACAGCCGGGCGATCGCGCTCGACCCGCGCAATGCCGAGGCGTACCACAACCTCGGAAACTTGCTCGTCGACCTGAAGCGGTATGACGACGCGATCAGGGCCTACGCGACGTCGATGGCGGCGAAGCCGGACAACAAGTTCGTGTTCGGCACGTGGCTGCACACGCGGATGAAGGTCTGCGACTGGTTCGACCTGGATGCGTCCGTCGGGCAGCTAACCCGCAGGGTCGACGCTGGCGAGAAGGTGTCGCCTCCATTTCCGCTCCTCGCGTTGCCGACGTCGCTGGAACAGCAACGCAAGGCCGCGACGATATGGTCTGACGAGATGTTTCCGCCCGACGCGAGACTGCCGCCAATCGCGCGCCGCCCGCGGCGCGGTCCGCTGCGGGTCGGTTACTTCTCCGCCGACTTCTACAACCACGCGACCGCTTGGCTGATCGCGGGCCTGTTCGAACAGCATGATCGCGCTATCGTCGAGCCAATCGCCTTCTCCTTTGGGAGAGTTGAAGACGATGAGATGAGCGGGCGGCTGAGAGCAGCTGTCGATCGCTTCCTCGATGTGCGTCCCATGTCCGATCTCGAGGTCGCCTCGCTCGCCCGCAGCATCGACATCGACATCGCCGTGGATCTTAAGGGCTTCACGACCGACAGCCGGACGGGGATTTTCGCTGCACGCGCCGCTCCGATCCAAGTCAGCTATCTTGGCTATCCGGGAACGATGGCCGCCGATTACATCGACTATCTGATCGCCGATCCAATTGTTGTGCCCGTGAGCGATCAAAACGAATACTCCGAGAAGATCGTCTACCTGCCCGACAGCTATCAGGTGAACGACTCGCAGCGGCCGATTTCCGATCGGGTTTTCCAGAGGGCCGACTGCGGCCTCCCCGCTGACGGTGTCGTCTACTGTTCCTTCAACAATAACTACAAGATCACGCCCGAGACCTTCGGTGCTTGGATGCGGATACTGCATGGGGTCGACGGCAGCGTGCTCTGGCTGTTCGCCGAGAATCCACATGCCGCATCCAACCTGAGACGAGAAGCGGCGAGCCGGGGTGTGAGGCCGGAGCGGCTGGTGTTCGCCGAGCGCATGTCCAACCCCGATCATCTAGCGCGGCATCGCCTAGCCGACCTTGTCCTCGACACCTGGCCCTACAACGCCCACACCACTGCCAGCGACGCGCTTTGGGCCGGACTCCCGGTGGTCACACGGGCCGGCGAAACCTTCGCTGGCCGAGTTGCCGCAAGCCTTTTGAGCGCGGTCGGCCTGCCCGAGCTCATCACCTCAGGCATTGAGGCTTACGAGGCGGTGGCGACCGACCTCGGGCGCAATCCGGCCAAGCTCGCTCGCCTGAAGCGGAAGCTCGCGCGCAATCGCCAAACGAGTCCGCTCTTCGACACCCGGCGTTTCGCCCGCAACATCGAACTGGCCTACACTGCGATGCACGCGCGCTACCATTCCGGGCTTGCCACCGGCCACATCGGGATGGCGGCCTTCCGATGAAAGGCAATGCGGCGCTGCGGTTTCCGATCGATCAGGTGCTGATGGGAGGCCCGGACAAGCCGGACCATGTGCCAACAGCGCTGTTCGACCAAGCGATATGGCGCTGATCTCGGCCATCACTACCTGCAAGGGCCGGCTGGCCCACTTGCAGCAAACGCTGCCAACGCTGATGTCGCTGCCCGATTGCGAGGTCGTCGTCGTCGACTACGACTGTCCGCAACGCGCTAGGGACTGGGTGCGATCCAAATATCCGGCGGCCAGAATCGTCCACGTCTCCGACCGTCCGCACTACAACGCAGCCGAAGCCCGCAACCGAGGCGTAGCCGCAGCGACGGCTCCCTGGCTCTTTATGGTCGATGCCGACGTCGCCGTCGCGCCGACCTTCGTAGCCGAGATCAGGCCGTTGCTCCGGCCGGGCATCGTCCTTCGACCGGCTCCGCATCGCCGGGGCCTAGGGGGCACCTTCGTCGTCGCTAAATGCGACCTGAACGCGATCGGCGGATACGACGAGGTGTTCGAGGGCTGGGGCGGAGAAGACGTCGATGCGCTCAGGCGTCTGGAGTGGGCGGGGAGGCATGCGGCTGCTTTTCCGTCGGAGCTCCTCGCGCCGGCGTCACACAGCGATGAAGAGCGGGGCCGCTATCACGTCGTCAGCAACCCCCGCGTCAACTTGACAATCAACAGCCTCTATCGCCGCATGAAAGAAGACATGCATGCGCTCGGCGTCGAGTCGTCGGAGGAAGTCCGGCGAACACTCTATTCGCAAATTCGGCAGGACTTCTTGAACACCGGCGGCCACTTGAACCTCAACGTTGCGTTCAAACGCACCATTCACGGCCGCTCCCTGACGACCACACTCCGCTACTCTCTCACCCGATGAACATCGAGCTCGCGGTCAGGGACGACCTGCTCGACCAGGTCAGGGCCATGATCGCCGCAGGTCGATGGCCGCGCGATCCGCCGCCCGCCGGCCACATGCGCGGCATCGATTTCTATAATCAGAACGATCTCCTCGTAGCTATCGTCGTCGGGGCGCAACTATTCAAAGAGGTGCACGGCTATATCCCACCGCTGGCGACGCCGATGAGCTATTCGGAACGAATCTACACGCGCAAATACTTCGCGCCGCTGCCGCTCCCTTCACTGGCGGACAAGCTGGAGGGTCAAGCCTTAGCCCGCGCGCGGCTGGGCGATGCGTTCATCCCCTCTGTCGCCTGGGCTGGCGAGGAGATCGACACGCTCTTTTCCGCCGACTTGCCCCCGGGACGCTATGTTCTGAAGGCAAGTCACGGATCCAACTATCAGGTCGTCCTCACGGTCCCGCGGGAGCTCGCCGCACGGCGCGAGCAGATCAGGATGCTGGCTGGTTCCTGGCTGGCGTCGCGCTTTGGCTACGAAACTGGAGAGTGGCAATACTGCACGTTCAGGCCGAGGCTCTTCCTAGAGCGTTTCATCGACTACGGTGGGGGCGCTCCCCCACAGGAGTTCAAGGTATACTGCTTCCACGGGCGCCCCGAGTTTATCAACTTCCGCATCTCGAAGCCGCCCACCTTCACCAACGCCCTCTATGATACGGCCTGGAACCCGCTTCCTGTGACGCTTGGCGACGAGACCATCCACCGGGATAGGCCGAAGACCCTCGAGGCGATGCTCGACGCAGCGGAACGCCTGGCAAAGGGCCTGCCCTTCGTGAGGATTGACCTCTATTCGGACGGGGTACAGGACATAAAGTTCAGCGAAATCACTTTCACGCCGGGCAACGGGAGAACGCGCTTGTCAGACCCGGCTTTTGCCGCCGACATCGGTCGACTCATAGACGTGGGCCTTTGAGGGGGGGCGCGTAAGGGGTCAGCCCGCCTCGACCCGAGCCGGCGCGTCTTGAGCGGAAACGACGGCCGGTCCCAGCAGGCCTGCACGCTCAAGTGACTCAGGGCCTTCAAAGCGACGGGCTTCCGGACCCAAGAGGCTTTCTCGCCCGAAGAGGTCGATCGACGCTTTGAGGAACGAGTACTCGACCGACCCGGCGTAGTACTGCTTTTCGCGCAGCGCATTGGCGATCTTCGCGTCGAGATCAGGGTAAAACTTGAAGTGCGCGAGCGCCGCCGACAGATCGGTCGCCCTCGGAGCGACGCTGACCTCGTGATCGCCCCTGCGCAACACACCTGCGCCATGCTTCAGCAACGGAGCTTTCCAGCACTTGCCAAGTGGCGGCATCGGGGTCCCGTAGACCTCGGCGACGCGATCGGGGCGGCGCTCGCACAGCATGCGAAGCAGCCTAAGCCGTATCCCCCCGCCCAGTCGGAAGGGCCACCGGGCGCCCGTCCAATAGTAGTAAGGGCCTACATCGAAGTACGGGTTGCCGGTGAAGGGGCTAAGGTCCCGGGGGTAGTTTCGGTGGTCGAGGGTCTCCCCATAGAAATCAATCATCGGCGCCATCGCATAGACTTGCCCAACCTTCTCCAGCGAGGTGATGAACTCAGGAATCCCTGAGCAGCCGGATGGGAGAATCAGAAATTCGTCGGCGTCGACGGTCAGCACCCATCGGGATGGCAGAAACGAGTCGGGCACTCCCTCTTTCAGCACGTGCGGCAGCCGTCGCGGAATCCCGAACTCGTCCTCGCCAAACGTATCCCCGAAGGTGCTGTCGGATCGTAGGATGGCGCAGTCCGGTTGCCGCATGAGGTAGTTGACGGTCGCCGGTCCGGACCGGTCATCGTAGATAAGGAACACCTCGACGCCTAGCGCCCGATAGTGGTCGAAGAAGAACGGAAGCAGGTAGTTCTCATCCTTGACGATCGCGAACACCGCCGGACCGCGGGGCATCGCGGCCACCGGCTTCACGATGTTGAGCGTCAGGCCAGTCTCAGCCACGGCGTTAACGGCCTTGCTTTGGCCGAGCGTCGACCCAGCCTCGCCCCAACCGGCTCAACGAACTTACTCCTTCGGCTCCTCGGTCTTGGGCGTTGCGGCCGGAGCACCGCGGAAGGCCACGGCCGTAGCCTGGATGACGCCGGACCAAGGCAGCCGACGGAACACAAGCTTAGGCCCATCGGGGCTCGGAGTTGCGTTGTGGGTCGCGAAAACAGCCGACACCACGATCGGTCGGTCGGTCAGCAGGCTGACGATGCAGCCGATGCGCAGGCCCTTCTTCTCGGTAAAGGGCGCCGGGCGAGTGGCTGCACACGGTGCGTCGTCCAGCTTGATCATCACGGCCTGCGTCGCATCCGATTGCGTCGCGGTGGCGCTGGTTGCCGCAACAATCAAATAGCGCCCCGCTGTCATAGCCGGCACGGTGCAGTCGCGCTCCAGCGGGCCGCTGGAGTGGCACTGCGTTATGTCGGGCTGAGAATAGGAGCCGTAGGCTTGCGGGAGAGGGAAGTTGGGCGGCGGCGCAGACGCCGCCTGCGCCGTCGCGGCCAAGGCGAGCATAAGCGCCGAGGCCAGCAGGATCGACTTCATCTCATTTGTCTCCGGAAGATCGCCCCCAAGCGTGCGCCGCCGTTAGATGAATTCGAATCCGGTCGCAAGCGGGCGCACCCGCGCTAGCTGTCGGCGATCAGGTCGGCGTCGATGTTGATCATGTCGGCGCTGACCTCGACGGCCGTCGAGTCCGGAGCGCGGACCGGTGGCGCCTGCGCGCCACCGGCCTCGCGGCCGAGCATCGCAAGCCGATCGATGTAGCGGGCCTCGTGGCTGTAGTCGCCCAGATGAGAGACTATCTCGTCGACGTTCACCCACAGGTCGCGGCCCAGCATGTGGGTCCAGCGGTAGCAGAAGGAGAAATCCTCTGAGAGCGTGATGTCGCCCACCTTGACGCAGTCAAAGAAGCCCCAGGCGAGTTGCTCGTCGCCGTCGATGATGTCCTTTCGTTGTTCCACCACCTTGCCGTCGATCATCGCCTGCAACGCTGCTTTGCTGATCAGCGTGCAACCCATGCCGGCCGCCGCCATTTTTGCGAAGCCGTTCGCGAGCTGCATCTGCTTTGGGTTGGGCGTCGTCCACGACGGGACGCAAGTGAAGTTGTAGCTGTTAGCCAGCGCGCGCGCCTTCGCCTCGGGCGAGAAACCGCCCGCGGCGGCGAGGGCTCGTGAGTAGCGGTTTATGTTCAAGGTACGCTTCGGGTAGGCCGTCGCCACCACGTCGGCGCCCAGGTTCATCATCTTGCGCACCAGCGCTGGCCTGAAAGACATGTCCGAGTCGACGAAAAGGAGACCGTCAAGCACCTCGTGCTTCAGCATCTCCCGCGCGAAAAAGTTGCGCGCATAGACGATGTCGGAGGAGTCGATGTTCAGATACTCGACCGCAATCCCGGCGCGGGTCAGCTGACGCATCAACATGACCAGCGTGGTCGTGGTCCTAGCCTTCATCAGGCCGGCCATTGTCGGAACCGCAATGAGGATGTGCTTGAACGCCACGCCACTCTCCTTCGCAGGGCGGATGGCTGCCCTGCCTGCTGTGCGCCCTGCGAATTAGGCAGACGGGCGCCGAAGCAGCAAGGGCGGTCCCGAAGCCGCAGCGTGCTCGAATCGGGACGATTTGAACTTGTCAGACCGTGACCTGCTTGCAACGCCCGCGCTTACGCTCCGTCTGCCCGGCCCAATCCCTTGTCCATCAAGGGGTTCAGCCTTACAAGATCGACCTTATAACGGGCAACGGCTATTATTCCACAACCAAAAGTTACACAGACCGTCGAGTGACGGCATAATTTAAGCGTGGGCGCTGGCTTGTCGGTGGCTCCGCCATGGTCTAGTGCGGAAGCAAGGGAGTCGGCGGCGTGCGCCTAGCCGATCGGGATTCGTTTTAGGGGGACTCATATGAAGTCGCGCAACAACCGTGCACTGCTCGCTGGCGCGTCGGTCATCGCACTGGGTGTGTCGATGGCCACAGCCGCCCAGGCAGCGCCACCGCCCCAGACGTTAACCCCGGGGACGTTCACGACGCCGCCAGCGTTCCAGGCGAGCGTAACGGCCACGGCAACGCCTGCCTTCACGAACAAGGCGACGTTCGCGACCGGTGCCACGCAAGGCCCATCGGGCGGCGCTTCAACGATCACCAATGGAAGCTCGTTCGTGATCCAGGCAGTTGCCACTGCGGCGGGCAACAGCAGCGCCACGGCGACGGCGAAGTTCGACAACGGCCTTATCCAAACGGCACAACACGCCGGTTTGACGGCTACCGCGACCATCACCAACAACGGCACGATGACGGTCCAGGCGGTGGCTCACGCCACAGCCACCACGAACAACGCGAACGCCCACGCGACGATCCAGAGCGATGGCATCAACCAAGACGTTAGCAATGCCAAGAACGCTCAGGCGGTGCTCACCAACTCCGGTGCGCTGACGATCTCGTCGAGCGCAACGGCGATCGCACCGGGAAATGCTGACGCCACGGCCAACCTCGCGACCCGCGGCTTCGCCGCAGGCATCCAGCAGACCGCGGCAGCCACCGGTGCAAAGGGCTCGGCGGCCAGCGCCTTGCTCACCAACAATGCCACGCTCAACATCAACGCCACCGCTGTCGCGAATGCCGGCTTCTCAGCGGTCGCCAACGCTAACCTCGGCGTAGGTATCTCGGACGAGGCCCAGGGTGGGGACAACGTCAATAGCACGCTGGCAAACGGCGGCACTCTAAACATCGAGGCCTTGGCTACTGCCGTGGGCGGCACTGAGGCCCACGCTAACGCCGACATGGGCGCCGGGATCTTCTTAACTGCTCTTGGCGACTTCGCGACCAACGGTTCTTCGGCAGTACTGCTGAGTAACTCGGGCACCCTTAATATCGAGTCCATCGCCGTCGCGGAGGTCACCGGCTCGAAGACCACTCGGGTCGACGCCAATGCGCGCGCAACCATCGCCCACGGCGGTTCTGGCGCGATCTCTGAGTCGGCCGCAGGCGCGATCAACTCGAGCGTGGTGCTCACCAACTCGAGCGCATTGAACATCATCGCCTCGGCTTCGGCCTCGGCTGTCGGGTTCAGCGCGACAGCGGCGCGCGCGCATGCGAGTGTCGAGGACGCCGTCGTTCAGAAGGCGTTCGCGTTCGGCACGGTCGGCTTGGCGTCAGCCAATCTGGCGAACAGCGGCAACCTGACCATCGCGGCACTCGCAAGCGCGGCGGCGCACGGGACGACGACAGGCAAGACGGCCAACCCGACCGGCGCTGCGCGTGCGCACGCCCGCCTGGGCGAAGGCATCTTCCAGGAAGCGGGAATCTTTGGCGTCGGCGCCGCGAGCGGCAATCTGACGAACACCGGAAACCTGAACATCCTGGCGACCGCCACGGCCAGCGGCAACACGGACGCCCACGCGGGCGCGGTGATCGGCGAAGGCATCGTCCAGGAAGCCTTCATGACCGGCTTCTCGACCACCTCGTCAACGTCCGACCTTCTGACGAATACGGGCGCGCTCAATATCCTGGCGACAGCATCGGCGACGGCCAATGCGTTGACCCAGCCTACGGCCACAGCGCACACGGGCCATGCCGGTGCTTTTGCCGGATTGGGGATTGGGATCGGACAAATTGCAGAGGGCGGCGCGTTAGATACTGCCGTTCTTGCGAACTCCGGCTCGATCATGATCGGCGCCAACGCCACGGCCCTCGCTGGGGACCACGCATTCGCCGGAGCCGAGCTCTTCGAAGGCGGCGTCGAGCAGGTCACGGTAGGTGGGGTCGGCAGCGATGTCCTTACCAATGCGGGCAACTCGACGCTGCAGGTTGCGGCGATCGCGAAGGCCAATTCGACGAGCTCCGACGCCGACACGTTCGCACGGATACCGTTTGGTGTTGTGCAAGAGTCGGTCGACTTGGTCGTTGGCTCGGCGACGATAACCAACAACGGCTTTGTGAACATCATCGCGTCGGCCAGCGCGACGGCGAACAACTTCGCCGACGCATCGGCCGAAATTGGGGTCGGCGTGGCTCAGATCGGGGTCGCGAGCGGCTTCATCGCGACGGAGGCCCTCGGGCTCGCCACCCTCACCAACACAGGCAATCTGAGCGTGATGGCCGTGGCCAACGCCGTCGGCAACGCCAAGACGACCGGCTCGGCATATCCCAATGCCGGAATCCTGGCAGGGGTCATTCAGGCGGGCATAGCCGGCGGAACCTCGAGCGACGCTCTTACCTTCCTGACTAACACTGGAAATCTCACCGTTGCAGCGCAGGCGGCGGGGAAAGGCGGAGGCTGGATCGACCAGACCGCCCACGCGTTCGTGGGCCTCGGCGTCGTTCAAGCGGCTTTCGACTCCGCCAGCGGCGCGACCGGAAGCTCGGTCGCCGCCAACACCCTGACTAACTCGGGGACCATGCTGATTTCGTCGACGGCCAGTTCGCTTGGCTTTGACGAGTTCATGAATGATACCTCGTTTATCGGCGTCGGCGTTGGGCAGATCGCGGTCAATACTGGCTTCCCCGCGGGGACCGCCGCCAACACGCTGACCAACGCCAGCAACTCTACATTGCAGGTGCAGACGGGCGCTAACGCGCACAATGTTGGCAGTGACGCCTTCGCCGAGGCCGTTGACCTGATTGGAGTCGGTCAGTTTGCCGCTGGCGGTCTTACGACCGTCAACACGCTGACCAATGCCGGCACGGTCAACCTGCTGGCCAATGCTCAAGCCCTGGCCACGCAGGACGCCACCGCGGTGGGCGCGGTCTTCATTGGAGTTGGTCAGCTGGCGCTCGGGAACGGAGCCACTACCAGCTCGGCGATTAACGTCCTAACCAACACCGGCGCGATCACGATCGGCGTCAACGCCCTCGCTGACCCGGTCGACAACGCGAGGGCTTTCGCCGGGATCGGGTCCTGCTCCGGCAGCACCGACATCAGCGACTGCGGCGTGGGATGTTTGTCGGAGACCTTCGGCTGCCTGACCGAGATCCTCCAGCCGCCCGGCTGCGGGACCTTCGGCGGCTCGGTCGCGCTTGCAACGCAATCCGTGAGGCCGTTCACTGGTATCGGCTTCGTGGGCGGCCTCGTCGGGGCCGGCATCGGTCAGATCGCCGACCCGGCCACCAACGTAGCGGACATCTTCACCAACAGCGGCACGGTCCAAATGTCGGCCGTGGCGACGGTGAAGGCGGGCAGCGTCGGTACGGCGTCCGCGGACATCGCGGCTGGCCTCCTGCAATACGCCAGCGCGACCGGAACTACGGGGACGGGGCTAGCGTCCGTCCTCAACACCGGCACGTTCACGGTGGGGGCGACGGCAAATACGCTCGTCGGTGACGACGGGTACGCGAACGCCAACGTCGGGTCCGTCTTCGGGTTTGGCGCGGGCATCACGCAAGACGTCGGTGCCGCACAAAGCGCGACGGCCAGCGTCTTCAATGCCGGCTTGATGTCGTTCCAGGCCAACGCTTCCGCAACTGCGGTGTTGGGCGAAGGATACGCTTGGGCCGATGTCGTAGGGGTGCGGCAGCGCGCGGCGGCTGGGACCGGCGGAACAACGCCGGTCGGCGTCAAAGGCCCCGGCCTTGCGGCGTTCACCAATCTGGGCGTGTTCCAAGTTCTCGGCGTGGCGAACGCGGTCGGCTCGAGCTTCGCTCATGCCGGCGCTACGTCGGGCTTCTTCCCGGGCGGCGCCATTGGTGTGTCCCAAGAGGCCGTTGGCGGCTCGACTGCTTCCGCCGTGGTGACCAACTCCGGGACCTTCATGGTCAGCTACCTCGCCCAGGCAAAGGCCTCGAGCCCGTTCGCACTGGCGCTCGCTACCGGTGTCACGCAGACGGCTCACCGTGACGGGTCCACCACGGGCGTTGACTCCACGGCTTTCATCAACACTGGCCTGTTCCAGGTTGTCGCCACCGCGACGGCCACCAGCACGGGTCCGACGTTGCTGTTTGGCCCCGGGTTGGCGATCGCGAACGCGGGTGCGGGCGGTGTCCGTCAGGGCGTGTCGGACGGTGGTCAGCAGGGCGTCGCGACGTTCCTGAACACCTCGACCTTCACCGTTTCGGCGAGCGCGACGGCCGGCGGCACCACCGCGGCTGTGGCGTCAGCCCACGCCACTGGCTGGAGCGCCACGGCCTCCACTAGCGGCGATACCCTGACCGTCTCTGGCACGAACACCGGCGTGTTCCAGGTGGGGGCGTTTGCCGCTGGTGTCGTCGCCAAAGCCGGTGCGACGGGAATGTTCGTCGATCCAACCGGGCTTGCAGGCACGATCACCAACTCCGGGACGTTCCGCGTCTCGGCGACGGCGCTCGGATTTGCGGCGCTCGGGGCCACCTCCAGCGCGGCCGCGGTGGGCGTCAGGATGGTCGCGGACAACAACAACGTGACGGTCCTAAACACCGGCACGTACCAAGTGACGGCGGCAGTCGCCTCGACGTCCGGCAACGTGGCGGGCATCGGGATCGACGTCCAAGCGTTCTCCAACAGCACGGCGACGACCGGGAACAGCACGGTCACCATCGACAACATCGGTGGTGCGCTTAAGGCACA
>Ga0070734_10004856_pt1 | contig 12358 bp, 11 predicted proteins | sample Coa_R1_8_FD_66444 | JGI IMG/M metagenome (GOLD analysis project Ga0070734, IMG submission 66444) | Surface soil microbial communities from Centralia Pennsylvania, which are recovering from an underground coalmine fire - Coalmine... | ecosystem: Environmental > Terrestrial > Soil > Unclassified ...
CCCGGCCGCGGGGCGCGCGCCGCGCCCGATCGCGGCGGCGGCGCCCAGCGCAACGGTGCTCGTCGCGACGGCGACGAGCGCCAGGCTGATCGTCAGGGCGCCCGCGGGCAGTGGTCGGGTGACGCCGGCCGCCTCGAGCAACGCCGTCAGCCCCAGCGCGATGAGGCTCAAGGTCGCGCCGAACGCGATGCGGCGCGGCGCCAGCACCAACGTTGCGGCCAGCGGGGTGATGCACCAGATCGCCAGCGGGCCGCTCGCGCCGCCCGCAAGCGACGCCGCCAGGACGGCGGCGATCGCCCATACGACGACGAGGCTTAGGTCGCCGCCATTCGGCTTCGGCGCCGCCAACGCAGCGACGGCAGGGGCGGCCGCGACGATGAGGGCGAGTCCCGGGCGGAAGTCCGGCCAGGGCGCCGCGAGGGCGACGATCACCGCCCCCAGCGCCATCGCCAGCGCCCATGCCGCATGCCACCAGAGCGCCGGACGGGTCTCGCCGGGCTGCATGTCGGCCGCCGACCCGAGCGCCGGATCTATGCTGTCGGTTGCGTCGAGACTCATCGGGCGTCGGCGCGGAGACTATCCGCCAGGCGCATGGCGTGCGAGCCCGCTCGCTCGGCGGGCGACGCGCGGCCTGCCGCGGTGCTGCATTGCCGGCCGGGGCGACGCTCCCTAAGTCCTAAGCAACGCATGAGCGCGACGAGCCCCTTCGACGAGCTGAAAGACGAGTTCGACCTGCTTGGCGACTGGGAGCAGCGCTATCGGCACGTGATCGACCTCGGCCGCGAGCTCGAGCCGCTGAGCGACGCCGAGCACACCGATGAGAACAAGGTGCGCGGCTGCGCAAGCCAGGTGTGGCTGATCAACCAGCGGGGCGCCGATGGCCGGCTGCGTTTCCGCGGCGACTCCGACGCCCACATCGTCCGCGGCCTCATCGCCATCCTGTTCCGGGTGTTCTCGGGGCGGACCCCGGACGAGATTCTGGCGGTCGACGCCCGCGCCGGCTTCGAGAAGCTGGGCCTGATCGGGGCGCTGTCGGCGCAGCGCTCGAACGGCCTTTTCTCGATGGTCGAGCGCATTCGCAAGGACGCGGAGGCGGCGCGCGCAGCGGCCTAGGCGGCGCGGATGCCGCTCGACATCCGGTCGCCGTGCACGCCCAGCACGGCGTCGTAGCCGAGGATCATGTCGACGTCGGCGCCGTTCGCCGCCAGGGGCAACCGCAGCCAGAGGATCGACAGATGCCCCGCGCCGCGCCAGGCGAAGTTGTGCACGCCGACGCCCGGCCGGCGGTCATCGACGACCTTGTCCAGCTCGGCCCGCCAGTAGTCGGCGGCGGCGCTCGAATAGACTTCGCTCAGCGCGTGTCCGGTGATCTCGCGCCCATAGACCGCGTAGAGCCCGGTGCCGGCCAGCCGCATCCGGTAGTCGCGCGGATCGCGCCGTACGTCGATCAGGCTGATCGTGGGCAAGTGCCGCTTGAAGTGCGCCGGGTGGATGTCGGCGCGGCCGGGCAGCCGGCCGGCGCTGCGCAAGGAGGCCCAATAGGCGAAGATCTCTTCATGCGCGCGGACCGCCGTGGCCGGGCCGCCGGTCTGAGCGATCATCGCGAGCCGCTGCAAGTTCTTGGAATCACGATGATTCAATATCGCGCGCGGGGAGAGTCGGCGGCAAGCGAAAACGCCCGCCGGTCTGGGCCTGCGGGCGTCCTTGAACGCAATCGCTGCGGTTTCGCGCCCTAGCGGCGGCGGCCCGCCTGCCGTCCGCCCTGCCCGAGGCCCATCTGCTTGGCCAGCTCCGAGCGCGCCTTCGCATAGTTGGGCGCGACCATCGGATAGTCCTTCGCCAACCCCCACTTCGCCCGATAGTCCTCGGGGCTCATGTTGTACTTGGTGCGCAGGTGCCGCTTCAGCGATTTGAACTTGCGGCCGTCTTCCAGGCAGACCAGGTGGTCCGGGGTGATCGAGCGCTTGATCGGCACCGCCGGCTCCTTCGGGGCGGCTTCGACCGCTTCCGCGCCAGAGGAAACGCCCGCCAGCGCGCGGTGGACGCTCTGGATGAGCGACGGCAACTCGCCAGCCGCCACAGAATTGTGGCCGACGTAGGCGGCGACGATGTCGGCGGTCATCTCAATGATTTCTGATTTATCGTCCATGTCCGATTCTTGCCTGTCGACGTTTCTGTTTGTGAGCAGTGCTTTTTCAGCCCGCGTTGAAAACTTCATAACGAGGCCGTTGCAGCAACACAATAACCGAATGGTCCGATCCGACCAATAAGTCGGCGTCAAGAACAAATGTAGATGTGGCGACAGCGCAAGTCACAGCACAGTGGCTGTGCTCTGCGGCAACCGCTGACGAGTCGTCTCAGCGATCGAAGTCGGACGAGAGCGCCAGCATGGCGGCGCGCTCCGGCACCGAATATTCGTCCAGGCCGTCCTCGTCGCCGTCGCGAATGGCTTTCAGGAGGGCCGGCGTCAGCGCCGACGTGAGCGCCCAGTTCCAGTAGCGCAACACCGTTTGCGCGCGATCGACGGCGATCATGTCGTAGGTGATCAGCACCCGCTCGAGGGCCGGCCACGTCTCGCCGGACGAGTCCGTGTCGCGCCGGCGAAGCCCGCGCCAGATAGCCTTGACGGCCGCCCGCGGCAGGCCAGTCGCCTTGCAGAGGATGGCGATCGGCTCGCCGCCCGCATCGGTGAAGATCTTCGCGCCGGTGGTCGGCTTGATGCCGGAAAGGTAGGCGATCTCCTCCGCGACCTCGCGGCTCATCCCTTCCTGTCCGGCGGCGACCGCCGCCTCGAGGCTCGCGAACGGACTCTTGTCGATCGCGGCGCGGTTGCGCTGGCGCCGCTCGATGAACTGCAGGGCCTTGCGCGACAACGGGTCGGCCCACTTCTCGGCCGCCGCGAGCGCAAAGACGTCGCTTGCCGCCTCCTGCAGGATCTCTCTCGACACGGCGAACCGCATGAGAATGGCGCGCCTGGCGTCGGCGTCCGCCCACCAGAACAGGATGTAGGCGTGCGAAGGGCGAAGCTCCGGGCGCCGCAACAGCGCGGGGATGGTGCGGGGGTGCTCACGGGTCGCGGCGACCAGGATCTCGAGCGCGTTCGCCGACAGCTTGGCGTGCTCGTTGCGCAGGACGGCCTCGATGACCGGCGCCTCCATCCGCTCGACGAGCGCTTCGCAAACGACGGGATTGAGCTCGCGTCGGTGGGCGATGGCGATGCGGTGGAAGATCGACGCATGCTTGGCGCAATCGAGCAGGTCCGCATCGCTCAGCGCCTGGCACATCTCGATCAGCGGCCGCGACACCTCGATCACGTCCCGCAGCAGCAGGCGCGCCAGCACCGACGGCGGATCGGTGAGGTTGGACAGGCGCATCGCCACCCGCGCGCGCTCTTCCGACCCCGCGTCGCGCAGGATCTCCACCAGCAGATCGGCGGTCATCGACCGCTCGAACGCGTTCACGCGGCTCGACGGCAGGCAGACGACGTCGGCCAGGCGCCGCAGAAGCGCCATGCGGGCCTTCGACGGCGGCGGGGCGACCGGCTCTGACTCGTCCGGCGCAAGATCGAGGGGGGCGGTGTCGCTCAAAGAAGCGCTCCGAGAGGGGCGCATCTTCGCCATGGTTCGGTTAATCAGGCGTTTGCGCGGCGCGCGCGGCCGCGGCGCGGGCGTCCGGCGTCGGGGAAAGGCTGTTCATGGATATCCGCGTCCCGGCGGCCGCCCCGTCAGCGCGCCCGGCAGTCTTCGCCCTGCTCTTCTTCCCCTTCGGCGCCTCCGGCGGGTTCCTGGGCGTCACGCTGGTCTACTTCCTGCATCGCGCCGGGGTGTCCACGGCGGCGATCAGCGGGTTGATCGGCCTCGCCATCCTGCCGAACGTGATCAAGGTTTTCTGGGCGCCGCTGATCGACATCACGCTGACGCCCAAGGCCTGGTACGTCATCGGCGTGCTCGTCGTCGGCGCGGGGATAGCGGCGCTGGGCGTGATCCCGATGGGGCCAGCGACGCTGGGCTACCTCGGCGTCCTGGTCTTCCTGCTCAACGTGGCGGCCACCTTCACATCGATATCGGCCGAGGCGTTGATGGCGCACGGGATCGCCGACCACCGCAGGGGCAAGGCGGGCGGCTGGAGCCAGGTCGGCAACCTCGGTGGCGGCAGCCTTGGCGGCGGCGCCGGGCTGTGGCTCGCCGTGCACGTAAGCCCCTGGGTCGCGGGGACGGCGCTCGCCGTGGCCATCTTCGCCTGCGCCGGCGCCCTCTTCGCCGTCCCCGCCGCCAAGCTCGACCACCGGCGGGACAGCTACGCGAAGACCCTCCGCAACGTGCTGCAGGATGTTTGGGCGATCGCCTGGTCGCGTCCAGGCCTGCTTGCCCTCTTGGTGTTCCTGCTGCCGCTGGGGACCGGCGTCGCCGCGAACTACTTCTCCGCGATCGCCGACGAGTGGAAGGCCTCCGCCAACCTGATCGCGCTGGTGTCCGGCCTGGCGGCCAGCGGCGCCTCGGCGGTCGGCGCCATCGCAGGCGGCTACCTGTGCGACCGCCTCGACCGGAAGGCGGCTTACGTGCTGCTGAGCCTGGTGTCCGCCGCCGTGGCGGTCGGCATGGCCGTCGCGCCGCGGACGGCGGCGATGTACGCGGTCTTCGCCCTGGCCTACGCGGCGGCGACCAGCCTCGCGTTCGCGGCCTACGCTGCGCTGACGCTCGAGACGATCGGCGCCGGGGCGGCCGCCACCAAGTTCAACCTGATGGCCAGCGTCGCAAACGCGCCTTTGCTCTATGTCAACGCGATCGAAGGCCCTGTTCAGACCCGCTTCGGGACGACGGCCATGCTGCTGACCGAGGCGGCGCTGGGCGCGGCCGCGGCCGTTGTCTTCGCCGTCGTGGTCGTCGCGACCCGGCGGCGGGCGGCGACGGCGAGCTGAGGCCTACTGCGTGGCGTACTCGCCGCCTTCGGGCGTCTCGCCGTCGGCGGTTGCGGTGAGACGCTTCGGCACCACCAGCAGCACCAGCAGGATCGAGGCGTAGACGATCGTGATCGCGATCACGCACACGTTGAAGTTCTTGAACTTGTCGTAGAGGTTGGCGCCGAGGAGATCGCCGCCGCGCACGGCGATCGCCGCAAGCGCGGTCGCCGCCATGAGCATCGTGCCCTGCAGTCCCCGTGGGCAGGATCGGATGAGCAGGTCGGTGTACGCCGCCGTGCACATGCCGCCCATAAGCCCAGCCCCCCCGGCCGCCATGAAGGACACCGGCACGGAGTGGATGAAGGCCATCGGGATCATTTGCGGGATGCCGATAATCGTCCCGATCCAGAGCAGCGGCCGCAGCGGATATTTCTGGCTCAACCAGCCGTAGAGCAGGAACGTCGGAAGGAAGGACGCGGCGAAGATGGCGTTCCAGTAGCCCCAGGCGGCGTCGTTCGAGTGCAGGGTGTTCTGGAGGTAGAACTGCAGCGGCGTGTTGGAGCCAGGTGCGAAGCTCCAGAGGCCCCAGATCAGCAGCGCGGGGTAGACCGGCCAATAGCGCAGCAGCCGTCCGAAGTCGGCGAAGGGGTTGGCCTTTGGCCCGAGCTCGGCATGCAGGGTGTCGTAGACGCTCTTTGGCCGGAGTAGCCCGAAAACGGCGACGGCGGCGCTGAGCGCGGCGCCGATGAGGAAGACGACGCGGGCGGCCATCACGCCGTGCGCCGTCTCGAGCTGATCGCTGACGATGCCGCCGAGCACCAGCGACGCGAGCGTCGGGATGGTGCCGACGACGTTGAACATGGTGCTCATTTGCCCAGGCATGACGTGCTGCTGGCCGATCTGCCCCTGCAGGCCGGCGTAGGCGCTGGAGAGAAAGAGACCGGCGCAGTTCAGGACGACCAGCGTCAGGAGCAAGACGAGCTGATTGTCCAGGCTGGCGAACGCGAAAGCCGCATAGAGGACCGCGTTTATGGCGCCGAACAGGATGAGGTAGCCACGATCACCGAGTCCGAACGGGCTCCACTGGTCGCGCGCCAGGCCGAAGAGAAATCCGAGGTAGACCGGGATGCCCGTGAAGATGTGGAGCGTCGCGATCGCATGCGCGCTCATATGCAGCTTGTTCTTCATAAAGAAGTTGATCGGGATCGAGATCAGCCCGCCGCCGAAGCTGAGGAGCAGCAGCAGGACGCCCATGTAGATCAGGATGCGCGTCCGCACGGAGACGGGCAGCGTCGTCCCCGGCACAGCGATCGTTTCGCCGTCCGGCGAGGGTTGAAGCTCGACGGCGGCTGCATCTGTCGTCATCAGGCTCTCCAGCAGTCGCGTATGGGCAGATCTATTGGGTGGCGAAACCGCCCTCGGGCGCTTCGCCGTCGGCGGTCCTGGTCAGGCGTTTCGGCACGATCAGCAACACGAGCAGGATCGAGGCGTAGACCGCGGTGATGGCGATGACGCAGACGGTGAAGTTCTTGAAGCGGTCGTAGAGCGCGGTGCCGAGCACATCGCCGAACCGCGACATGATCCAATAGAGCGCGACCGAGGCCATCAGCACCGTGCCTTGCAGACCGCGCGGGCAGGATCTGATGAGAAGGTCGGTGTAGGCCGCGCTGCACACCCCGCCCATCAGGCCGATCGGCACGGCGGCGACGAGCGCGCCGACAGCGTTGTGGATGAACAGCAGCGGCACCATCTGCGGGACCGCGACCACGGCCCCCCACCAAAGCAGCGGCCGCAGCGGATACCTCTGGCTGAGCCAGCCGTAGAGCAGGAAGGTGGGGATGAAGGAGCCGACGAAGATCGCGTTCCACCAGCCCCACTCCGCGTCGCTGGAGTGCAGGGTGTTCTGCAGGTAGAACTGCAGCGGGGTCTGCGCGCCGGGCGCGAACTGCCAGAGCGCCCAGATGAGCAGGGCGGGATAGACCGGCCAGTAGCTGAACAACCGGACGACATCGCGGGCGAGGATGGCGAACGGGTTGCCGACCGGCCGGGTCTCTACGTGGACGTTGTCGTACACGCTCTTGGGGCGCAGGAGCCCGAAGAGGGCCACCGCGGCCATGATGGCCGCGCCGGTGAGGAAGAGAATGCGGCCGGCGGCCGGGCCGTTGCGGCCCTCCAGCGCATCGCTCAGCACCCCGCCCAGCGCGAGGGCGCCAAGCGTGGGCAGCGAGACGACGACATTGACCACGGTGCTGACCTGGCCGGACATCACGTGCTGCTGGCCTACCTGCGCCATCAGTCCGTTCTGGGCGCTGGACACGAAGAGGAAGCTGGCCGTGAGCACGATCACCGCGAGCAGCAATGAGCCCTCGTTGAACGGCGCGAATGCGAAGATGACGAAGAGGGCGGCCGTTATCGCGCCGAACAGCACCATGTAGCCCCGGTCGCGCATGCCGAAGGGGCTCCAGGTGTCGCGGGTCAGCCCGAAGACGAATGACAGATAGAGCGGGATTCCCGCCACCAGGCGGAACGCGGCGACCTGGTGGGCGGCGAGGTGCAGCTTGTTCTTCAGAAAGAAGCTGATGGGGACGTCGATCAGCCCGCCGCTGGGCGAGCCGAACCCGAGCAAGAGGATCAGAACGCTGAGATAGGCGAGGATCCGCCACCGCGTGTCGCTGGAAAGCGTCGTCGGCTCGACGGCGATCGTATCGGCCGCGACCTCGGCTTCGAGCGGGATCGCCCTGGCGTCGCTCGTCAAATCGATCCTCCGCCCTCGAATCGAAACGCATACGGAGGTCCGGGCGATCGAACAAGCGCCTCGTTAGGCGAAGTCTGGCGCGCTCCACTGCGGCCAAATGTCTGGCAGATCAGCGGAAACGGTATTCGAGAACCGCGCCGGCCGCTTCTCTAGGAACGACTCGACGCCTTCGCGCGCGTCGGCGGACGATCCTCGCAACTGGATGCCGCGGCTGTCGGCCTGATGCGCGCGCATGGGATGGTCGGCCCCGGCCATGCGCCAGATCATCTGCCGGGTGAGGGCGACGGAGACCGGCGCGGTGTTGTCGGCGATCTCGCGCGCCAGCGCCCGGGCGGCCGGCAAAAGCGCGTCCGGCGCATGCAGCGAACGCACCAGACCGCGGTCGAGGGCCTCCTGCGCGGCGAAGACGCGGCCGCTGAAGCACCATTCGAGCGCCGTCTGCACGCCCACCGCGCGGGAGAGGAACCAGGACGAGGCGGCTTCCGGCACCAGGCCGCGCCTGGCGAACACGAAGCCGAACCGGGCCTCGGTCGATGCAAGCCGCAGGTCCATGGCCAGCTGCATGGTAACGCCGACGCCGACGGCCGGGCCGTTCACGGCGGCGATCACCGGCTTCTTCGACTCGAAGATACGCAGCGTCAGGCGTCCGCCGCCGTCGCGGGTGACGCCGTTGATGCGGATGTCGTTGCGCGGAGTCTCCGGCGTGACCGAGCGGTCGAAGGTCGAGCCGCCGCCCGAAAGGTCGGCGCCGGCGCAGAAGCCGCGGCCCGCGCCGGTGACGATGACGGCGCGCACGGCATCGTCGGCGTCGGCGAGATCGAACGCCGCCATCATGTCGAGCATCATCTGGCCGGTGAAGGCGTTCAGCCGGTCCGGCCGGTTGAGCGTGATGGTCGCGACGCCGTCCTCGACGTCGTAGAGGATGGTCTCGAACGCAGCCATTGGCGGTCCTCCCTGGTCAGGCTCCCGCCATGCGCGGCCCATGACGGGAGGTCAGTCAAGCCGCCCCGGCTCGGGCGCGGGCGCTGCTCAGGTCGGCGGCGCCTCCTCGAAGGCGGCCCCGGCGTGCGACCCCTCGGATGCGTGGGCGAACGCTGCTCCGGCCGCGGCGGCGATCACGCCGGCCACCCCCGCCAGCTGGAAGAGCGACAGTCGCTGCCCGAGCATGGCGAAGCCCGCCAGCACGCCGAGCGCCGGCTCGAGGCTGGTGAAGATCGCGAACGTGCGGGCCGGCAGCCGCCGGAGCGCGTAGAGCTCGAGCGAGAAGGGCAGCGCTGCGGCGAGCAATGCAACGGCGAGCGCGACCGGCAACAGGCTGGGGGTGAAGAGCGACCAGCCCGCCCGCCAGAGCCCGATCGGGACGGCGACGATCGCAGCGACGCTCACCGCCACGGAGGCCGTCGCGGGCCCGAAGGCGGCCGCCTTGCGCCCAACGACGATGTAGTTTCCCCAGCCGATCGCCGCCCCGAGCGCGAAAGCGACGCCGAGTGGATCGATCGCGTGGCCGGCGGCCGGCGCGCCGACCATCAGCCAGACGCCGCCGGCGGCGAGCAGAGCCCAGACGAGGTCGCTGGGCCGGCGCGAGCCGAAGATCGCCACCGCGAGGGGTCCAAGGAACTGCAGCGCGATGGCGATGCCCTGCGGCACGCGGCTGAGCGCCAGGTAGAAGAGCACGATGGTGGCGCCCATCGAAACGCCGAGGCCCACCAGCGGCAGCGGGGACGCGCCCTTCCGCCACCCGCGCCACGGGCGGAAGATCGCCAGCAGCATCAGCGCGCCGAGCGACAGGCGCAGCGCCGCGGCGCCTTGCGGGCCCACGGCCGGGAACAGGCCCTTGGCCGCCAGCGAGGCTCCAAACTGGAAGGACGCCATCGCCGCGAGCGTCGCGGCGAGCGGCAGGACGGGGGCGAACCGGCCGCCTCGGGTCTGCGTCAAGCCGGCGCGCGCTCGGAGGCAGGCAGGACCTCCTGGATCACCTCAAACCCCTCGAACTGCGGGTGGCCGAGATAGAGAGACCGATGGTCGCCCGCCCCGCCGTGGGCGGCGCGGAACGCCTCGGAGCGGGTCCAGGCTTCGAAGTCGGCGCGCGACCCCCAGATCGTGTGGGACGAGAAGAGCGTGTGGTCGTCGCTGGTCGGACCGCGGAGCAGGTGAAAGGCGACGAAACCCGGGACGCCGGCAAGATGCGTGTCGCGGCCGAGCCACACCGCCTCGAAGGCCTTCTCCTGACCGAGCGCCACCCGAAACCGGTTCATGGCGATGTACATCGAGACTCGCTCCTCCAAGCGCCCGCTTGTCCGGCGCCCTGGCCGCGCACTTTACCCGCACGCGCCCGCCACGCCATAACCTGAGCGCCGATCAGCGGCGTGGAGGCGGTGATGAGTGAAGCGATTTCGGCCGACTATGTGATCGTGGGCGCTGGCTCGGCAGGGTGCGTGCTGGCCAACCGGCTGAGCGCCGACGGACGTTCCAGCGTCATCCTGCTCGAGGCCGGCGGCGACGACCGGCCGACGAAGAACCTCGGCCAATTCTTCTCCAACCTGATGATCCACGTCCCGGTCGGCTATTCGCAAACGCTGAAGGACCCGAAGGTGAACTGGCTCTACGCGACGGAGCCCGATCCAGGCACCGGCGGGCGATCGCACGTGTGGCCGCGCGGCAAGGTGCTCGGCGGCTCGTCTTCCATCAACGGCCTCCTCTATGTGCGCGGCCAGCACGCCGACTACGACGGCTGGCGCCAGCTCGGCTGCGAAGGCTGGGGCTGGGACGACGTCAGGCCGTACTTCATCCGCGCGCAAAACCAGGAGCGGGCCGGCGCCGGCGACCTGCACGGGACCGGGGGGCCGCTGAACGTCTCCGACGTGACGCAGCGCCACGAGGTGTCGGACGACGTCGTCGAGGCGGTTGTCGAAGCCGGCGTGCCCCGCAACGACGATATCAACGGCGAGGAGCAGGAGGGCGTCTGCTACTATCAGCTGACGGTCAGGAACGGCCAGCGCTGCTCGGCCGCGGTCGCCTACCTGCATCCGGCGATGAACCGCCCGAACCTGCGGGTGGAGACCAACGCGCTCGCCTCACGTGTGCTCTTCGACGGCAAGCGCGCCGTCGGCGTGGAGTTTCGCCAAGGGGGCGAGACGAAGGTCGCGAGGGCCAACCGCGAAGTGATCCTGGCCGGCGGGGCGGTGAACTCGCCGCAACTGCTGCAGCTGTCGGGCGTGGGCCCGGCGGCGCTCCTGAAAGCGCATGGCATCGACGTCGTGGCCGACCTCCCGGGCGTCGGGGAGAACCTGCAAGACCACTATGTCATCGCAACGACCTACCGGCTGAAGCCCGGAACGGTCTCGGTGAACGAGCTCACTCGCGGCGGCCGCTTCGTCGGCGAGACGCTGAGGTACCTCTTCCAGCGCAAGGGCCTGCTGACGCTGTCGGCCGCGCACATCGCGGTATTCTGCAAGTCGCGGGCCGAGCTGGCCGGGCCCGATATCCAGTTCCACATCCTGCCGGCGACCATGGACACCGAGAAGCTGCTCGCCGAGCAGAAGATGGTGCTGGAGGGCCAGCCGGGCCTGACCATCGCGCCTTGCCAGGTTCGCCCGGAGAGCCGCGGCTCGATCCGCATCTTATCCGCCGACCCGAACGCCTATCCCTCGATCGCGCCCAACTACCTCGCCGATCCGATCGACCAGCAGGTCGTGGTCGCCTCGCTGAAGTGGGGGCGCAAGTTCGCCGCGCAGCCGTCGCTGGCGAAGTGGATCGACCACGAGATCCTGCCCGGCGCCGACGTGCAGTCCGACGACGAGCTGCTGGCGTTCGCGCGCATGGCCGGCACGACGATCTATCATCCGGTCGGCACCTGCGCGATGGGCCATGGTCCGAACGCGGTGGTCGACCCGCAGCTGAAGGTGCATGGGCTCGAGGGCCTGCGGGTGGTCGACGCCTCGATCATGCCGAGGCTGGTGTCGGGCAACACCAACGCTCCGACCATCATGATCGGCGAAAAGGCGGCCGACATGATCCTCGGCAAGGCGCCGGCCGCGGCGCTGGCGGCTTGATCGTCGCTAGGCCGCGGCGCGGCCCAGCGTGTCTGGCAGCGCCGCGTTCATGGCCAGGAGCAGCTTCTCCGGCTTGATCGGCTTCTCGACCACGCACTGCATGCCGTGCGCGACGTAGGACTGCGCATCCTCGGGGTCGGCGTTGGCGGTGAGCGCTATGATCGGGACCGCCCCGGCCTGGCCGCCGAGCGCGCGGATGGCGCGCGTGGCCTCGACGCCGTCCATCCGCGGCATGCGGATATCCATCAGGATCAGGTCGAAACGGCCGGTGCGCGCAGCTTCGAGCGCCTGCGCGCCATCCTCGACGCACTCGCACGTGCATTCGAACATCTCGCACAGCGCCTCGGCGACCATGCGGTTGGTGGCGTTGTCGTCGACGACGAGCACGTGCGCGGGGCGCTTCAGCACCGCGTTCTCGTCCGACGCCGGCGCAGCGGCGACCGGCTGCGCCGTGATCGTAAAGACGACGGTGACGCCCGCTCCCGGGTTCGGCTCGGCGCGAATCTCGCCGCTCATCCGCTCGACCAGGCGGCGGCAGAGCGAAAGGGCGAGTTTGGCCTGCAGGTCGCTCGCGTCCGCGGCGTCCGCATCGCCGGCGAGCGCCTTGGCCACGGCCTCGCTCGAAAGACCGCCTCCGGTGTCGCACACCCG
>Ga0070734_10004858_pt1 | contig 12355 bp, 7 predicted proteins | sample Coa_R1_8_FD_66444 | JGI IMG/M metagenome (GOLD analysis project Ga0070734, IMG submission 66444) | Surface soil microbial communities from Centralia Pennsylvania, which are recovering from an underground coalmine fire - Coalmine... | ecosystem: Environmental > Terrestrial > Soil > Unclassified ...
GCTCTTGCGGCTGGGGCCGGGCTGGCAACCGGAGCCGCGCCTCCACCAGGCGCTCGCCGTCATCGCCGCCTTGTTCATGGTCTGCGCAATTTTGCGCTTGGCACGTTTCAACATCGAGTCGACGCTGGAGCCGACCACTCAGAAACGCTTCCGCGGCCTACCGTCTCCCGGTGCGGCTGGCTGCGTGGCTTCGCTGGCAATCCTCCGCAGTAGTGAGCAATTCTTGAGGTGGTCCGCCCTGGATCCGGAGCTGGCACGCAAGGCCATCGAGATCTGGTCGACTCTGGGCGCGTTGTGCGTTGCCCTGCTCATGGTCTCGCGCGTTCCTTACCCGCATCTGACCAAGCAGATTCTGCGCGGCCGGCGGCCCTTCCGGCACGTCGTCCAGGTCATCATCGCCGTCTGTGTGATTGTCCTGATCTGGGAGCTGGCGCTGGTCTTGCTCTTCTGGATGTATGCTCTTGTCATGCCGCTCCGCTACTTGTGGGTGCGCACCCTGCACCGGGCAACCGCTCCGCCGCAACCAGGATGGGATGACCCTACTCCCCGTTAAGACACGTGCAGAAAACAGCCGGTGCGCTGGCAGGAACGCCAGTCGCTCCCAGCTACTCCTGGGCGCTTACAACTTCGCCGCCACACCGCGTGGACAGTGCCGGCAAAATGGGGTTGGCCTGGTAAGACAGAAATCGGACCGAGCCATCGGCGAAGAGCCAGTTGCCTCCACCGGGATGCGCACTCCAGAAGTGGTGTGTATCACAGTTGTTGTTGTCACTGGCCCGGTAATTTTCAGGAAGCAAGCGGGTGCAGAAAACGGGGGGTTGATCAGTTGAAGTCCCGTAGACGGGAAACGTATTGCGCACTCCCAGTGAGGCATCGAACGCACTCCACGTCCACCAGCCCCAAAAAAGATCCAGAGACGGTGGTCGTTCGCCCACGAGCACCGTCGTGCTTGTGCCATCCGTGATGTCTGCGATCCGTGTTCGGGAGCTTTCGTAAATGACTCCATCGCACCTGGGCCGACCCGAGGGCGCAAATGGATTCCCATTGAAGGTCATGGTTCCTGTAACAGCCAAATAATCGGTCAGTCCCTGCCTGCCGAATCCCTCGTTGCCGGTGTAGAAATTCATGGCGCGATTGTCCGAAGGACATGCGTAGATCGGCACATGCCGTTCGTGGTAGGTGGAATACCCGGCTTGATCCAAGTTGTTTTGCTCGATGAAAGGGAGGATCAACGTGGCCCAGCTTTTCGTCAACACCACGCGATTGGGATTCGTCGAATCCGGCGTGAGACTTGGGTCGAGGAATAATGCGCGTGCATCGTAAGCTTGGGGGAAAGTGCGGTACACATCGTGATAGCCGTGCATCGCGATGCCGATTTGCTTCAAATTGTTCACGCACTGAGTACGGTTGACGGCTTCGCGAACTCTCTGGACGCCGGGAAGAAGCAGCGCGATCAGAACCGAGATGATGGCTATCGACACCAGTAGCTCAATCAAAGAAAAGCCGTTTGAATGGTTGATCTTGCTGCGGTCGAAGAAGGAATGGACCATGGCAGAGTTGCTCCGCTTCCGGGCGACCTGTCAAAAAATGTCAAGCGAACACTGTGCCAATTCCGCGGGCAGTTGCGAATCTCAAATGTCGGGGATGAGACAAAGGTATGCACGACCGATGCTGGCCCACTAATCAGTACGAAGCGCACCTCAGGTATTCCTCAAGATCGCAAGAATACTGCGAAGCAGAAACTCTAGCCTTGCACGATCCTGATACGAGGTGCATCGATCGCTACCGGTTACCGCTCTTCCCGACAGTCTCATCAAGGACACGCCGCATTGCCGCCGCCACCGCGCGCGGGTCTTGTGCCTGGCAAATTGCCTGGCTGACCGCAACCCGGCGGGCTCCAGCGGCGACGGCGGTAGCGATCGTATCGAGACTAACCCCGCCAAGAATGAATGCCGGAAGTGAGGTTTCTGCCGTGGCGAGCCGGATGAACTCCAGCCCGGCAAGCTCATCAAAGTGTTTTGTCATGGAAGCGAACGCTGGTCCAACGCCCACGTAGCTGGCCCCATCCAGTATGGCCTGCCGAACTTGCTCCACCGTATGTGTGCTGACCCCAATCAGCATGTCCGGTCCGGCAATTCGGCGTGCGTCCTTGACGGAAAGATCTTCCTGACCCAGGTGGACACCATCGGCCTCGGCTAGGCGGGCAAGGTCGGGTCGGTCGTTCAGGATGAAGAGCACGCCTGCCTTTTGTGTCCAGCGGCGGACCTGCCGGGCACGCTCCAGGAGGGCACGATCATCCAGCTCCTTTTCCCGCAGCTGGATCATCTGGGCTCCGCCTGCGGCAGCTTCCTGAATTGTCCAGTCCAGTCCAGCCCTACAATGCGAGCCGGTTACCAGGATGTAGAGTCGTGCCTCGGCTAACCGCCGCCGGGCCATCCCGCCCAACACGATTGCCCGTTCCAGCGTATAACTGCGGTAACGGAGCTGTTCCAGGGCTGCGCCCAGCTCAGGGCTGCACAGCTTGCCGAACTCCTCCAGGCTTCGCAGAGCTTCTTGCAGTCGTTTCAGGTTGGCATGGACCACCGCGTGCAGTGAAAGCCGCTCTTGCTCACGTGCTGTGGAGATGTCCGTGCCAATATCGCGGAGGGTTTCGCGCGCTTGCAGGAGGAGATCGGAAGGGAGAACCGCTAATGTCTCTGTCAGGTCGTGGCGAAGCTGTTTCAATTCTTTGCTCAGGAAACGATCCTCGAGGTTGAAGCGGCAATAATCTTCGATCACCCGCAGCGCTTCCCGCGCGCGATTGCTGTCGGCGTCAAGGATGCGTGCGGCATCCATCCGCTCCGTCGGATCCACCAGATGCAATGGTTCATCCATCGGCAGAGCGCGGCAGGCAGATGTCATCTCGGATTCCAGCTTGGCATAGTCGAGCCCGACCGAAACGAGCTTCTCCCGGAGAGCCTCTTCACGCTGGAGCAGAGCCAGCAGGACGTGGTCACTGGCAATCGTGGCGTCGCCGGCAAGATCGTTCGCCCGGGCCCGGGCATCCTGCATGATCTCTTGCGTCTGGGGATCTACGGGCACGGGGGCGGACCGATCAGGCTCGGCGCGATTCTGGCCGGCAAAGGCTGCTTGGATCACTGAGGCCGCGGCTCCAAAACGCGCCAACAGCAAAGCTGCTTTGCCCTCTTCTTCATTCAGGAGGCCGAGGAGGAGGTGGCATGGTTGAACCTCCGTGGCACCGAAGCGGCGTGCCCATTGTTGGGCCGCGTCGAGCGCGCGCGCAACCGCTGGCGTGAGATCTGGCAGGATCAAGCTGTAGCCCCTGGATGGGAAAACTCTAGCGATTTTAAGACCCGTGCTCCCCGGATAGTTTACCGAAAAACCAGGGGATTGGAATGAGCGCCGGCCGGCCAAACCGCACGGAGGGACTGGGCCGTCTGGAGCTATCGTGAATTTGCGCACTTGCCCGCTTGTGCTTGCAGAAAGAGAAAGTTTCGAGCCGATGCTAAAGCTGATAAGTGGGTGGAACAGAGAGTAATCTGGACCCAATTCTTTAGCACCCAGCAACGAGGCCGAACAATCATGGAGCACGCTACACGGAGGTGGCAGGGGCGAATCACGATTTCCAGGGGATGGGCGAGTTGCATCTTGCTGCTTCTGGGGTTTGGTTCTTTGGCCGCCCAAACGCAATCGAACCCGACCGTTTCACTCCTGACGCTGGGCGACTGTGTGCGGATCGCTCTGGAACAGCAGCCGGCCCTGGCTGCCCAGCGGGCCAGCTTGGCCGCGGCACAGGAAGGATATCGCGGGGTCCAGGATCTCTGTGTGCCGACCTTCCTCGCGCGCGACCTCCCCATTCGCCGCAAACAGTCCTGCCTGGGAATCACCATCGCCTATGCAGGCCTCTGTCAGGCAGAGTGGGAAACAGTCTACGCCGTTACCCGCACCTACTTCGGCGTGGTCTATGCCCGGCAGCAGCTCCGGGTTGCCGATGATCTGGTGAACAGCCTCCGATTCTACCAGGAACGAGTCCGCGACCTCGTCAACAAGGGTGAAAGCCCCAAGGACTGGACCACGAGCACGGTGGACAAAATTACCATTTATCTGGAGCTGGCGGACGTCCGGAGGGCGGAGGCTCTCCGTGGCATCGATCGCGCAATCGCCGCCTTGCGGGAGGCGATGGGCGTTGGTCCGGAAATGCCCCTCGACGTGGCAGACCAAAGCCTGCCTGTCCCCAACGTGGGTGCGAATCGAGAGCAGATCGTGGCCTTGGCTCTGGGCCGGCGCGGTGAACTGGTACAGGTCGTGACCGCGGCCGAAGTTGCCGATCTGGAGGTGAATGCCCAGGGAAAGACTTTTCGGCCGACCGCCCCCACGTTTGCCTCCGGTGCCGACATCCATGCTCGCCCCGTACCGCAGGGGATCAGTAACCACGAATATCGGCCAGGAGCCACGGGGCTGGAAATGCCGCCCAACCTTGCCGGGACCCGCTCGTCCCGCATCGAGCATGCACGCGATTTGAGTGCCCGGGCAGCCGCGGTCGTGGACAAGACGCGGAACCTGATCGCCCTGGAAGCGGAAGATATGTACTACAAGTGGGAAGAGGCGACGCGTAAAGTGCCGCAAAGCGACACGGCCGAGCAGGCCGGCAACCGCCTGGCCAGGAACACGCGCGAAGATTTTCGGGCCGCCCAGCGCGTGAAGATCGAAGATATCTTGACCAATGAAGCCTTGGCGGCACAGGCTGCGGCTGCGCACAATGAGGCTCTCTACCAGCTCGTGGTGGCGCTGGCCGATCTCCAGCGCGTGACGGCCGGCGGGTTCAATCCCGGTTTCGCCGCTATCGATTGCACCGCTGGTACGCCAAGTTTGGGCGCGACACCATGACCGCCTGGCAAAAAGGTGGAAAAGCGTCAAGAATTTTTTGCACCAGACCCGTTGCCGATGCTAAGCTTTCAGTGCCACGTTTGCCGATGCGTCACGCAACATTAACTTCGGTGAGGGATGCTTGCAGAACGGAGATCTCCCGTTCGATGGCGCGGAGCGATCGCAAGCCCGTCCCAAAGAATTTGCTTGACACGTTCTAGGAAAGTACTTCTAATCAATTGCAGAAGGCTGGGCTGATCCAGCCCCCCGGGACAGCAGAAGAGGAGCAGGGGTCATGTTCGCGTACGGAACGAGAGTCCTCGGAGCCGTTGCGCTCCTGGCCGGGTTTTCCGCCATTTTTTCCGCAGATCTCAAGGCCGGCAACCGGGGGGCACGAACCGGCCCGGTGCGAATTGGCCTGATTGCGACCCTGTTCAGCGATATGCCGGAGCCGATCGTGATGGCGATGATGCAGCCGTTCGGCGCTCTCATGGAGGAGCAGACCGGCGTAAGTGGAGAGCTCGTGGCCTGTGGCGATGCGGAGGATCTCGGACAACAGCTGACGGAAGATAAAGTCCAGCTGGGCGTCTTCCACGGAATCGAATTTGGCTGGGCCCGCCAGAAGCATCCCGAGCTGCGCCCGCTCGTGATTGCCGTCAATCAGCAACGCAGTCTGCACGCGCATTTGGTCGTCCGCACCGACAGCAAGGTGGACAATCTGGGCGACCTTCAGGGCAAAGTCCTGGCGTTGCCGAATCAGACGCGCGAGCATTGCCGGATGTTCCTGCGGCGCCGCTGTCAGGAGTGGAAGAAGGAGCCGGCGAACTTCTTTTCGAAGATTACCAACCCCGCCAATGTCGAAGACGCCCTGGACGACGTGGTGGATGGCGCGGTGCAGGTTTGCGTGGTCGATGCCGTCGCATTGGATTGTTACAAGCGGCGCAAACCGGGGCGCTTTACGAAACTGAAAATCCTGCATTCATCGGAAGCATTTCCCGCCGCGGTCGTGGTGTTTCGACCGGGAATCCTGGAGCAGGCAACCTTGAAACGTTTCCGGGAGGGGATGCTGAGCGCCAACCGCACCGTGGTGGGGAGGCAACTGATGACACTCTGGAAGCTCACTGGCTTCGAAGCAGTTCCGTCGGACTACGATCGAACTCTGACGGAAATCGTGAAGGCGTATCCGGCCCCCGCACCGAGCGGGAAGTGAGGGGCGAAGGGGTTGGGTCGAGCCAAGCTCGACGTCGTGAATCGCTACGCCGCCCTGGTTTCTTGGCCAAAGATCTCATACAGCACCGGCAGCACCAAGAGCGTCATCGCCGTGCTGCTAATCACGCCGCCGATGACCACGGTTGCCAACGGCCGCTGGACTTCGGCGCCCATGCTCGTCGCCAGGGCCATCGGCAGGAACCCCAGACTTGCCACGAGTGCCGTCATCAACACCGGCCGCACCCGCGAATGGGATGCTTCTTCGATCGCCTCGGCCAGCCCTTTCCCTTGGTCCAGCAAATGCCGGATAAACGTTACCAGCAGCATGCTGTTGAGGACGGATACGCCGGACAGGGCGACGAAGCCGACGCCCGCCGAGATCGAGAACGGCATCTCACGCAGCCACAGCGCCATCACGCCGCCGACACAGGCGAACGGCACAGCGCTGAAAACCAAGCAGACATCACGCAGGCTGGAGAACGTCAAGTGCAACAGGGCGAAAATCAGCAGGAGTGCCAGCGGGACGATGAAAGCCAAGCGGCGCCGGGCCCGCTGAAAGTTTTCGAATTGGCCGCCCCATTCCATGCGGTACCGGCCTCCCGGTGGCAGATGAACTTGGTCTACGACCTGCTTCTGCGCGGCGGTGATGAAACTCTCGATATCGCGGCCCCGAACATTGCACTGCACGGTGACCCGTCGCTGGCCCCACTCGCGCGAAATCTCCGCCGGACCTTCCTGCACGTCCACGGAAGCGAGGCGGGATAGCGGCATCCGTTCGCCGGATGCCGTGGTCACCAGCAAGGCACCGATCGCCTCGGGGCTGGAGCGGTATTGCTCAGGAAGTCGAACCGTTAGCGGGAATGGAATCTGTCCCTCGATGACTTCACCCTGCGGCTTACCGGCAAGCGACTCGATCAGGTCCAGGACGACCCGGGCCGGGATGCCATAGCGGGCCAACTCTTCCTGACGAACGCGGACTTGCAAGACCGGTTGACCATGAAGCTCCTCCAGCCGGGTCACGTCACGGCCGCCGTCGATTGACTCCAGGATCGCCCGGACCTGCTCCGCGGCGGCGTCGAGCGTGTTGAGGTCGTCGCCGAAGATCTTGACCGCCACGTCGCTGCGGACGCCGGAGATCATCTCGTTGACCCGCTGCTCAATCGGTTGGCTAAACGAGAGCGTTTGGCCAGGGATGATGCGCAGCTCCCGCTCGATCCGCTCGACCAGTTCATCTTGCGATTGGATTTCAGGACGCCATTGGCTGCGCGGTTTGAGGCTAATGAAGAAGTCGGTCTCTTCGATGCCCATGGGGTCGGTGGCGATTTGGCCCGTTCCGCATCGGCTCCAAACGTGCTCGACCTCGGTGGGGAATTGTTCGTGCACGATTCGTTCCATGAGCGTGTTCAGGCGGAGGACCTCGGCGAGGTCCGTGTCGGGCGACCGCTTCAGGGTACCAACCAGGGCGCCTTCGGACAGGCGTGGCACAAACTCACCGCCCAAGTTGAGGGCCAGAAAGACGGCGCCGCCGAGCGCCGCCGCGGCCAAAACCAGAACCAGCCCGCGCAGCCGTAACGAAGCCCGCAGAAGCGGGGCATACATCCATTCTGCCAACCGCACCAACCACGGCTTGTGCGCGCTCAGCCGCCGGGGCAGCAGCAAGCTCGCCAGCACCGGCATCAGGGTCAGCGAAAAAACCAGCGAACCGGCCAGGGCGAAGATCACCGTCAACGCCATCGGGCGAAACATCTTCCCCTCAACCCCTTCCAGCGTCAGAATCGGCAAATAGACGATCATGATGATCAGCTCGCCGAACATGGTCGGGCCGCGGACTTCGACTGCGGCATCCCGGACGATTTCACGCCGGCTTCGTGCCCTGCTTGCGTCCTTATCCAGGGAGGAATGGGAGAGATGCCGGACCACGTTTTCAACCATTACCACCGAGCTATCAACGACCAATCCAAAGTCGAGCGCCCCCAGGCTCAGCAGGCTGGCGGCGATGCCGAATTGAAGCATGCCGCAGAACGCGAACAGCATCGACAGCGGGATGGCCGACGCCACGATTAGCCCAGCACGCAGGTTGCCCAGGAACAGGAACAGCACCGCGACGACAAGCAGCCCCCCTTCGAACAGGTTGGACCGCACCGTGTCGATGACGTGGTTGACCAGTTCCGTGCGGTCGTAGAGCGTTTCGACCTGCACGTCAGCCGGCACGGTCGGTTTAACCTGCTCGAATTTTTCCTTGAGCCGATTAGTCACGGCATAGCCATTTTCGCCCATGAGCATGAAACCAAGGCCGAGCACCACGCAGCCGCCGGCATCGGCAGTGACGCCGCCGGGCGGCAGACCATGACCGATCTCGACCTCGGCCACGTCGCCGACTTTGATTGGCACGCCTCCCTTGGCGGTCACGACGATATCCCGGATGTGGGCGACATCGTGAGTCCGGGCGATGCCGCTGATGACCAATCGCTGGCCGGAGCGGTTCAGGTAGCCGCCGCCGGCACTTAAATTGTTGTCCCGCACGGCCTGCACAACCTGTTCGAACGTCACGCCGTGCTTGATCAGCCCGCGCGGATCGATGCGGACCTGGTATTCCTTTTCGTATCCGCCCCAGGAATTGATTTCGGCGGTGCCGGGCACCGTGCGCAGCGCCGGACGGACGACCCAGTCCTGGATTGCCCGCAGATCGGTCAGATCCCGGCTGGGGCTCCGCAACATGTAGTGGAAGACTTCGCCCAGGCCGGTGGCGATCGGTCCCATCTTGGGTCGTGGCCGGCCCTCGGGGATCTCCAGGTTGGCCAACCGCTCGCTCACTTGCTGGCGGGCAAAATAGATGTCGGTACCGTCTTCGAAGCTGACGACAACTTGGGCCAGGCCAAAGCGGGTGATGGAGCGCACCTCCTGTAAATGCGCCAGCCCGCCGAGCGATTGTTCCACGGGAAAGGTCAGCTGCCGTTCCACTTCTTCCGGTGCCAGCCCCGGGGCCGGGGCGTTGATCTGCACCTGGACCGGCGTCGTGTCGGGAAAGGCGTCGATATTGATCGCGCCGACGACGCTGAGGCTCCCGCCGATAAAGATCGCTGTCGCCAAGAGGATCAAGAGGCGATGTCCGAGGGACCAGTCGATGAGCTGATTAAGCATAGGGAGGACTCAAGCGGCTTGCAGACCGCCACGAAAACTTCGCTCAGTCTTTTTCACCGCTCTCGTTGAGGAAGAGCTGGGACCGTAACATATGGCTGCCGTTGGTAGCCACGATTTCCCCGGTCTGGATACCCTCGACGATCTGAGTATACTCGCCGTCACGGAGCCCCGGACGCACGGGACGAGGCTCGAAGGAAAGTGTGTCGTTTTGCTGGACAAAGACGAGGGCGTCCGCGCCCTTCCACTGAAGTGCTGCGGAAGGGATGGCAAGGACCTCCGGCTCCTCGGCGACAAGGATTCGGCCCGTGCCGAAACTGCGGGCCCGCAATTGGCCGTTGTCGTTTTGCACCTCGGCACGGACCCGAACCGTCCGTGTCTTATCGTCGACCTCGGTGCTGATCCACGAAACCGCTCCTGTCGCTTCCACCTCGAGTGTGCCGTCCGGCCGGAAGGCGATCCGCTGTCCCTTGCGGACCTGTGCGATGTCCTCTTGGCGAACGTCCAGCATCACCCACAAACGGCCGAGATCCGCAACGGTGAACTGGGGCATGGCACTGCTGACCACTTCCCCCTCGACCATGTCCGAACGAATGACGACACCATCAAACGGTGCTACCAGAGGCACCAGGTTGGCCGTGGTCGAGAGCGGATCCAGAGGCCGTGTGATCGACTCCGGCAAGCCAAGAAAGCGGAGGTAGCTGGTCAAGCGATCATCGGGCAGTGTATTCACTTCGTCTAAATGGATCGGTAGGCCGAGATTGGCCAAAGCTTGCTGGGCGCTGAACAGGCGAATGCGGGCCTCGGCGACGGCTGCCTCGCTTTCCCGAAGCGTCCGTTCCGGCACGGCGCCGCTGGCATCGGCTCGTTTTTGCCGTTCCAGGTTGTCGGTTTTGAGCTGGAGCGAGCGGAGTGCCTGGAGGAATTCCGCCTTGGCCCGGCCGACTTCGGCGGCGTCGATCAGTCCCAGAACTTCCCCTTTGCGGACCGCCTCGCCGACCCGCTTGTAAACTTTCCAAACTGCGCCGGGGGCCCGCGTGGATAATTGGGCCATGCGTGTCCGATCGTATTCGATGGTGCCGTTGGCCACCACCGATTGGCTCATCGGCCGCTTCTCCACCGCTGCCGTCTTGATGCCGCTTTTCTCCATTGCTTCGGCGGATGCAAACCGAACGCCCCGTTGTGGCCCTGACTCGGACAGGGCTATCGTGGGAACAGGTTTTTCGGCCGGCTGGTCCGCACTTTCGCCCGCCTTCCAGAGTTTTGCCGCCTCGGCGAAGTTCCATTTCGTCACATGGCCGACAATTGCCAGGGCACCCAGTACGCCCAGTACTGCAAGGGTAGGCACCACAGAAATGGCCGAGCGGAAGAATTGGAGGATACGCGCGCGCATGGCAGGTTCGTCCGAGGATGCTTGATTCCGCTTCTCATTCTATACCAACATTTTCTTCTTGTATCGTACGTTTTGGCATGGCAGGACAAATCGATTGTCTCTGGCAGCAGGCGATAACGATGATCACAAAAATCATCTCCGGAGGACAGACCGGGGTGGACCGGGCGGCTCTGGATGTAGCTCTGGAGCTCGGACTGCCGTGTGGCGGATGGTGTCCCCGAGGACGCCGTGCGGAAGATGGTCCCATCCCACAACGCTATCCGCTCGCGGAAACCTCCTCACGGAGCTATGCCCAGCGAACCAAACGTAATGTGCTCGACTCGGACGGCACCCTGGTCCTGACCCGTGGCCGCCCTGGGAAAGGAACCGCGCTGACGATTCAAATCGCCGCGGAGAACCAAAAACCGCACCGGATCCTAGAGTTGAGCCAGCCGGAGGATCCTGCCGATGTACGCAGCTGGTGCCGGGAGCATCAGATCCACGTCCTGAATGTGGCCGGGCCGCGAGAAAGCGAACAGACGGGCATCTACGTCCAGGCTGTCGAATTCTTGAAGGCGCTCTTGGGGTAACGCGCATCCACCGCTCGGAATTCGGTAGCACACCAGCCAGGGGCGTCCGCTCAGGACTGCCGCGTGCTTCGTTAGCGTGTCAGCGCATTACCCCGGGCACGTCCAAGCACAGAGCATTGCATCCGGGGGAGCATCCTCACGGCTGGTTGAGCAGGATCGTTGCGGAGTTGGAGAGTGCCAGATCGGGCAAGCCATCTCCGTTCCAATCGGCCACCACCAGGTCTCCGCCCGAACCCGCAGCATAAACCTGGGCTGCCTGCAACGTGCCATCGCCGTTGCCAAGGAAGATACGCGCGCCGGAGCCATCGGCCAGGACGACGTCCGCAATGCCATCGTGGTTGAAGTCGCCGATCGCGACCGAAAGAGTGTACGGCCGTGGCGCGATCGGGTAGGTGTGGCCGGGCTGGAATGTCCCGTCCCCTTTGCCAAGGAAAACGGTCAATTTACCAGACACGAGAAAGGTTCCCGTGTTTGCGGCCACGACGTCGAGCTGGCCGTCGCCATTCAGATCCGCCACCGCGAGCGCGGTCAGGCCGGCGCCGACCATGTAGGTGCGACCAACCTGGAAGGTGCCGTCCCCTTTGCCCAGCAGGATCGTTAAGGTTCCCGACTCCGCGCTGGCCACCGCGAGATCGACGTTGCCGTCGTGGTTCCAATCCCCGACCACCACGAAGGCCGGTCGGGAGTCGCTGGGTTGGATGGCGATCGGCTGGGCCGCCTGGAAGGTGCCGTCGCCGTTGCCCAGAAGAATACGCACCCCATTTTCGGTCACCACTGGATTTCGCGGATCGCCGCCGACCCCGAAGTTGGTCGTCACAATGTCCAGCACGCCATCGCCATTAAAATCGGCCACGGCCAGGGAATTGGGCCCTTCCCCTGCACTGAAGGCAAGCAGCGGCTGGAACGTGCCGTTGCCATTGCCCAGCAACACTCCAGCCAACACCACCAGATCGGGGATGCCGTCGCCGTTGACATCGGCGACCACAATGGGGCTGCCGCCAGCAACGTAGGTTTGACCGAGCTGGAAGCTCCCATCCCCGTTGCCGAAGAGGATCGTGGCGGTACCATCGGCGGATGCGAACCGACAGCTGATCGTTCCGATAGCAAGTGCCTTTTTCCGACATCCCATCGTTCCGGTGAGTGACTGTGGGCACCGACAGTAGCCGCGTGCTTTGGTGTC
>Ga0070734_10004859_pt1 | contig 12352 bp, 7 predicted proteins | sample Coa_R1_8_FD_66444 | JGI IMG/M metagenome (GOLD analysis project Ga0070734, IMG submission 66444) | Surface soil microbial communities from Centralia Pennsylvania, which are recovering from an underground coalmine fire - Coalmine... | ecosystem: Environmental > Terrestrial > Soil > Unclassified ...
GGAAACGCAACCCGAAGCGCACGCCAAAGCCGAGCAAGTTCGCAGCGAATTTGTCGTGGCCGTCGAAGGTAAGGTCGTGAAGCGCGGCAAGGCGAATCCGGACATCGCCACCGGCGAAGTGGAAATCATCGCTGCAAAACTGCACGTTTTGAACAACGCGAAAACGCCGCCGTTCCAGGTCGAAGAGCAGGTCAACGTCGCCGAAGAGACGCGCCTGCGCTACCGCTATCTCGACCTGCGCCGCCCAAAACCGCATAACAATCTTTTGCTGCGCCACAAAATCATCATCGAAATTCGCCGCACTATGGACGAAATGGGCTTTATCGAAGTTGAAACGCCGATGCTCACTCGCTCCACGCCCGAAGGCGCGCGCGACTATCTCGTGCCCAGCCGCGTGCATCACGGCCAGTTTTACGCGCTGCCGCAATCGCCGCAAATCTTCAAACAAATTCTGATGATTGGTGGCCTCGACCGCTATTTCCAGATCGTCAAATGTTTTCGCGACGAAGACCTTCGCGCCGATCGTCAGCCAGAATTTACCCAGCTCGACCTCGAAATGTCCTTTCCGCGACAGGAAGATATTTTTGGCGTCATCGAAAAAGTGATGGTCAATGCCTGCGCCGTCGCGGGCATCAAAGCCACCGCGCCGTTCCCGCACATGCTGTACAAAGACGTCATTCGCAAATACGGCAGCGACAAACCCGACCTGCGCTTTGGCATGGAACTACACGAAGTCACGGACTGCTTCCCGGACGAAGCCAAAACTAAACTTCAGATCGAAGGTAACGTCTTCGCGCTTGCCGCTCCCGGCGGTGCAAACTATTCGCGTAAGCAACTCGACGAGCTAACCGAAAAAGCAAAATCGCTCGGCGCTCGTGGCGCGTATTTCGTAAAACTCGCGCCCGAAGGAACGACCTCGACCGTTGAAAAGCTCATCGGCGTTGAAAACGTAAAAAAACTCACCGAAGCTTGCGGCGCAAAAACCGGCGACCTCGTTGTCGCCGTCTCCGCAAAAGAACAAATCAAAGGCACCGAAGCCGCTGCGCTCATCGCCGGCCAGCTTCGCTTGCAACTCGGCGAAGCGCTTGGCGTCATCGACAAAACCCAATGGAAATTTCTCTGGATCACCGGCTTCCCGCTCTTTGAATGGAGCGAAGCCGACAAAACTTGGGTCAGCGCGCAACATCCGTTTACCGGCATCGTGGACGAAGATCTCGAAAAACTCGAATCCGCGCCGTGGGAAGTGCGTTCCAAAGGCTACGATCTTGTCCTGAACGGCTACGAACTCGGCTCTGGCAGCATTCGAATTCACCGCCAGGATATTCAAGAGCGCCTCTTCAAAGCGCTCGGCCTCAGCGAAGAACAGCTTCGCCGCCGCTTCGGCTTTTTTCTCGACGCGCTCACTTACGGCACGCCACCGCACGGCGGCATTGCGCTCGGCATCGACCGCGTCGTCATGCTCCTTGCGGGCGAAACTTCCATCCGCGAAGTCATCGCCTTCGCCAAAACCACCAAAGCTCAGGATTTAATGGCAGAATCGCCCAGTGAAGTCGACACCGTCCAGCTCGACCATCTCGGCATCGCCATTAAGCCAGCAGAAAAGTAGATGAGCCGCATCCGCATACTCCCGGAAGCTGTCGCCAACAAGATTGCCGCTGGCGAAGTTGTCGAACGTCCCGCTTCCGTCGTCAAAGAGCTTCTCGAAAACGCGCTCGACGCCGGTGCCAAAACGATTCGCATCGAAACAGAATCCGGCGGCCGCCGCATGATCCGCGTCATCGACGACGGCCATGGCATGACGCACGACGATGCGCTGCTGGCCTTCGAACGCCACGCCACCAGCAAACTTCGCACCGCCGACGACCTTCTCTCCATCGCCACGCTCGGTTTTCGCGGCGAAGCATTGCCCACGATCGCCGCCGTCTCGCGTCTGCTCCTTGAGACTCGCGACGCAGCCGAAGCCGAAGGCACGCGCATCGAATTTGCAGGCGGCAAACTCGTCAGCGTCAAACCCGCCGGACTTCCCGCCGGCACAACGATCAGCGTCGCCGATCTTTTTTACTCCGTCCCCGCCCGCCGAAAATTTCTGAAATCGGACACTACTGAGCTTGGTCACATCGCCTCTCTTGTCACGCACTACGCACTCGCCAATCCCGACAGGCAATTCGTTCTCACCACGCCGACGCAAACCATTATCGATTGTCCGCCCGCGGAAAAACTGGCCGACCGCGTCTACCAACTTTTCGGCCGTCAGGCGCTCGATGAACTCGTCGAAATTCCTCCCTCTTCCGCGGCTTTCCGCGCCGCCATCACCGAGCCTGCGCTCGACGCCGAAGAAGAAAAAGCCACTCTCACGATCAGTGGATTCACGTCGCGCCCCGAAGTCCAGCGCACCAACAGCAGCGGCATCTACATCTTCGTCAACAAACGGCTAGTCCGCGACAAGCTCATCCTCCATGCCATCCACGAGGCCTATCGCAACATTCATCCTCATGCGATTTCACCGGCGACTTTGCTTTTCCTTGAAATGCCCTACGACGAAGTCGATGTAAACGTTCATCCCAAAAAAATCGAAGTTCGCTTTCGCCGCTCGCAATTCGTGCACGACTTCACCCGCGATACGATTCGTCAGGCTCTCATGACCGTGCGTCCCATCGCCAGTTTCGCGGCTGCGGCCGGGACCGCTCCGCCATCTTCCTTCGGGAATTCCATGCAAGCTCCGAATGGCGGCGCCTTTTCCGGTGGCATCACGCCTGCTCCTGTCGGATCCGGCATTCCTCGCGCCATGATTCCCGCGATGGAAGAAGTCGGCGTGGGCTCTGGAGTTGGCTCCGATAGCGGCTACGAACTTTCAAGCGCCCCGCTCCAACCCGTCGCGCAGCGTTTCGCCTTCGAATCTTCGGGCGGTCTCGGGTCCGCGGCCGCGCTCCGTGCCGAATCCGCAGCGCTTACACCGACTTGGGCCGCAAACTTTGCACCCGCAAACGCCGCCTCTCTCGCATCTTTGCCGCATCCCGATCAGATCCGCGATTTAAAACCACTCGGTCAGGTCAGCGCCAGCTTCATCATCGCCGTCAACGGCGAAGGCTTGTGGATCGTCGACCAGCACGTCGCGCACGAACGCGTCCTCTTCGAAGAGCACCTCGCTGCACGCCGCGCCGGCAAAGTTGAATCGCAGCGCATGCTCATGCCGCTTGTCCTCGAACTCTCTCCGCGCCAAATCGTCATCTTCGAGAAAATCGCAGAAGAACTGTCGGCCAACGGTTTCGAAGTTGAGCCCATGGGCCCTCGCAGCGTCGCTATTCAATCCGTGCCTGCTGGCGTCCAGACACCCGACGCCGAAAAACTTCTCACCGAAATTCTCGACGGCATCGACCGCGAAAACGCCGCCATCTCCATCGAAACGCTTCAGGCGAAAATCGCCGCGTCCACCGCTTGCCACGCCGCCATTAAGGTGAACATGCCGCTCGATCACACAAAAATGGAATGGTTGCTCGACGCGCTCGCAAAAACTGATTGCCCCATGAGCTGCCCTCACGGCCGGCCCGTCGTCCTGCGCTATTCCGTAAAAGAAATTGAACGCGCCTTTCATCGAATTTAGTTGTTGTGCCTGTTTTGTCTTGAATGTTGTCATCCTGAGGTCCGCTTGCGGGCCGAGGGACCTCAACTTCAACACTTGCGCAAGCTTGGAGTAGCAAAGAAAATTGCTGCGCTGAGTCAGGGAGATAAAACGCATGAGCGATTCGCAAAAAACCGCAGTCATTTTCGGCCTGGCCAACAAGCGCAGCATCGCCTGGGCCATCGCGCAAAAACTTCACGCTGACGGCTGGCAGCTCGCCATCACGTATCAAAACGAGCGCCTCGAGCAGGAAGCCAGAGACCTCATCACCGATTTGCCTGGTTCCGCCGGCTTTATGTGCGACGTCTCGAGCGACGAACAAATCGCCGCGCTCTTCGAACAACTCAAAGCCCGTTACGGCACGCTCCAGGGACTCGTTCACAGTGTCGCGTTCGCTCACGCCGAAGATCTCAAAGGCGAATTCGTCAACACTTCGCGCGAAGGCTTCCGCGTTGCCCACGACATCAGCGTTTACTCCCTGATCGCCGTCACCCGTGCCGCCGCGCCGCTCATGACCGAGGGCGGCGGAGTCGTCACCCTCAGTTATTTTGGCGCCGAAAAAGTCGTGCCAAAGTACAACGTCATGGGCGTCGCCAAAGCCGCCCTCGAAGCGAGCGTCCGCTATCTCGCCAGCGACCTTGGCCCGAAGAATATTCGTGTCAATGCCATCTCGGCGGGCCCTCTTAAAACGCTCGCCGCTCGTGGGATTTCCGGACTCAGTGAAATGCTGAAAGGCCACGCGGAACGCGCTCCGCTTCGTCGCAACGTGGATGCGGCTGAAGTCGGCTCAACCGCTGCGTTTCTGCTTTCCTCCGGCGGCTCGGGCATCACCGGCGAAACCATTTACGTCGACTGCGGTTACAACATCATGGGCTTTTAGCAAAACTCCGTGCCGAAACTCACTATCGCCATTGACGGTCCCGCCGGCTCCGGTAAAAGCAGCGTCGCCCAGCGCGTCGCGCAAATTCTCGCTTATGTCTATCTCGACAGTGGCGCCATGTACCGCGCACTCGCGCTCAAAGCCCTTCAAAACAACGGTCTCGCCTTATCCTCCACAAAAGAACTGGAAGAACTCGCCGCCGACACGAAGATTGAACTGAAACCCACGCCGCCGGATCTTGCCGCCCAGGGCGTCAAGAACCAGGTCTTCCTCGACGACTTCGATGTCACACAAGCCATTCGCACGCCGGAAGTCGCGCAAGCCGCATCGCAAGTCGCCACGGTCGCAAAAGTGCGCGAACTTCTTGTTGCCCAACAACAACGCGCCGGTGCGGGAGGCGGTGTCGTCATGGAAGGCCGCGACATCGGCACCGTCGTCTTTCCAAACGCAGAACTGAAAATCTTTCTCGAAGCCGCTCCGGAAATCCGCGCCGAACGCCGCCGCAAGGAACACGAAGAAGAAGGCGAGCATATGCCGTTCGACCAAGTGCTCGCGGAAGTTCGTGAACGGGACAAACGCGACCGGGAGCGCAAAGTCTCGCCCCTAATCCGCGCGAAGGACGCCGTGCTCGTCGACAATACCGCCATGAGCATCGAAGAGACCGCGCGTCTCATCGTCATGCTTGCGCGTGAACGCGAATCCGAAATCGCAAAAGCAGCCGGCGGAAAGGGAAGTGCATAGCGCTCTCACCTCATCCAAAGACTGCCAACCGTGCCCCATCTTCCATCGCAAACCGTTGAATTTTCAGTGACTTGAGTTGTCCCGCAGAAAAATTATCCGCCCCCTCAAAAAACTGCTTGACAGAAAATCGAATCCCATTTACCTTCAGGTTACCTCAGTTGTTTTCCGTTTCTGCGGAACCCTCACTGAGCGTGAAAGGCAAAGATGCAAAGCGACGACACTTACAAAACCGAAGCAGCACACGGACCAGTCGGTCGCGCATCTTCCTTGTTCGCGCGATCGTAACAAACTCCGTATAAATCGCTTCTTTTCAATGCTTTCTGTCGCGGGATATCGTCCCGGGATGGCGTAGTTCACGGATACTTCTTCCACTTGACCCGTGAGGGCTCGGGGTGGGAACCCCGGGAACCGTGAACGCTGGTTCCTCCCGGTATCTTTCTCGCGACTGCACTTGGCGAAAAAAGCGATGGTTAACGGAGTGGTACTACGGGTGTCTTCGGATAGCGGGGAGAGACAGCAATTCTTGAATTTGTGGCGTGGTGAAGGCACGGATTCCATCGACTCCATCGGTTGCGGGTTCGAATCCCGCCGGTGGCGGAAGCCGCCGTAGCTCAATTGGCAGAGCAATGGCAAAAATCCGCGCCGCCGATTCCCGCCACAAAAAAGTTCCAGCGTGGTGTAGGCACGCGTTACTTCGAATGGTAAAGCGCTCCGGCGCAAGCCGGAGAGATGCGAGTTCGATTCTCGCTTGCCCGCAAGGGCAATAGCTAAACAAAACACGCGAGCCGCTGGTTCCCGCTGGGGAATAATTCCGGGATGTTGCAGAGCCGAGTTACTTCGTCTGTCACACGAGGCGGGTTCACGCCCTGCTGCTCCGCTCGATTTTTCTCCTGGATCAGTTTGTCCGGCGCGAGTCGCCTCCGTTCTGCGGTTCGCGCCGGGGCTGCCGGTGGGGCACTCCACCGGCGCAGAGAAGTTGGACGTGGTGAAGGACAGGGTTACTTCGCCTGTGGCGCGGGAGGTCGTGAGTTCGAATCTCACCCGGTCCACCAATTCGAGGACGCAGCTTGTCCTTGCATCGGGCCGGTAGCTCAGCGGTAGAGCGTCAAATGTCCCTGGCCGTTTGTTCCCGTCCAGCAGTTTTTTCGAAATGCGAGCGGTGCCGAAAGGCCTGCCGCGGAAAGGAGAGAAGCAACAATGGCAAAACTCAATGTATGGAAGCGCCTGTTCCCGAGCGGAATTCGCGCAAAAACTCACGAAGGAGCAACCGCGCAGAAGGTCAATCCGCGGCTTGAACTGCGGCGCACCGTGCTCACCTGCCTGCTTTGGGAAGATACCTTCTACGAAAAGGGCAGCAAGATCGCGGAGCGCATCGCCGACCTCGTGACGAAGAGCAAAGCCGAAGATGTTGCCGCGCTCGCACGCGAAGCCCGCGACAAGATGCAGCTTCGCCACGTTCCTCTCTTCCTTGTCCGCGAGCTCGCTCGCCGCAAAGGAGCGGGGCCGCTCGTTGCCGAAACGCTCGAGCGCGTCATCCAGCGCGCCGACGAACTCTCCGAGTTCGTTGCGCTCTACTGGACTCCCCGTAAGCAGCCGCTCTCCGCCGGTGTAAAACGCGGACTCGCCAGGGCGTTCACGAAATTCGACGCCTATCAGCTCGCGAAATACAACCGCGACGGTGTCGTGAAGCTTCGCGACGTGCTCTTTCTCAGCCACGCCAAGCCCATCAACGCCGAGCAGGCCGCTCTTTGGAAGCGTCTCGTCGAGAACACGCTCGATCCTCCTGATACTTGGGAGGTTGCCTTGTCCGCAGGGAAGGACAAGCGCGAGACCTGGGAGCGCCTGCTCAGCGAAGAAAAGCTGGGCGGAATGGCCGTGCTTCGCAATCTTCGCCTGATGCTCGCATCCGGCGTGGAGCCGAAGCTCATCGCCGCGCGCCTTGAAAAGGGAATTGCCCGCGCGCTTCCGTTCCGATTCGTGACGGCAGCTCGTTACGCGCCCAAACTCGAGGACGCGATCGAAAAAGCCATGCTGAAGGGCATTTCCGCGTTCGAAAAGCTTCCCGGTTCGACCGGGCTGCTTGTCGACGTCTCCGGCTCGATGGATTCGCAGCTCGCTCGCAAGGGCGAGGCGACGCGCATCGACGCGGCCGCGGGACTCGCCATTCTTCTCCGTGAAGTGGCGGCCGATTTCGAAATCGCCACCTTCTCGGAAAAGTGTGTGACGCTCCCCGCGCGCCGTGGTTTCGCTCTGCGCGACGCCATCACCGGCTCGCAGCCGCACTCTTCGACGTATCTGAAGCGTGCGCTCGTCGAGCTCCGCGACAATCACGGTTGGGAAAAACTCGACCGCGTTATCGTCATCACGGACGAGCAGTCTCACGATGGAGTCGCTCCCGCGTGGACGCCGAAAGCCTATGTAGTGAACGTTGCGCCGTATCAGCACGGCGTCAGCTACGGCAATGGCTGGACGCACATCGACGGTTGGTCCGAACGTGTCGTGGATTACATCGCCGCAACCGAATCGGATTCCGTCGCTCAATAAATACCGCGCGAGTTCCGCGCCAAATTGAAGCAAACACAAAAACGCGGCAGTGTCGGTTTCCGGATTTTTCCGGAATCGGCCTGCCGCATCCTTTTGCGATTTCGTTCGCCGCGCTACACCAGCATCGACGCCTTCTCCGTCGCTCGCATATAGCACTCGGGCAAGATCGCCTCTTCGACGTTCACTCGTCTCGCCGCTTTTGTCACCGTGTTCCAAGTGCCGCGTTCGTAGGCGACCATCAAGTCGTAGATCCCGCGCAGGTCATTCTCCGTGCCTCGCAGCGCTGCCGCGATCTCGGGCGCCACGGGCAAATCCTCCAACAATTTCTCCATTGGACGGTCCAGCAACGCATCCGCCAATGACAGCAAGCCCATGAGAAATAATTCCGGCGCCTCCGAGGCTCGCCCGCTCGCCTCCGCAACTTCTTCGCAAAAGTACCCGCGCAACACCGCCGTCCGTGCCAGCTCCACCGGCTTTCCCGATCCCAGCGATACGATCGCCACAATCGAAACCCATCTCCTGAATTCTTTCTCACCGAGTAATTGCACCGCCTGCGGAATGTCCCGCACCTCGCCGCTTCTCCCCAGCAGTGGCGAATTCAAATATCGCAGCAGCTTGTAAATCAAGGATGGGTCCAGCCGCATCAACTCTTCTACCCTGTGGAGATTCATCTCCGGCGCCGCCGTCTCCTTCAGAATCCGCATGCAGACCGTCTTTTCCGCCGGTATGTCGTGGTCCGTCAGCATCGTCGGCTGGCAAAAAAAGTAGCCCTGAAAGTACGTGTACCCAAGGCGCTTGCTTCGTTCGAGTTCCTCCTCCGTCTCCACTTTTTCCGCCAGCAGCGAAATCCCTCTCGGCAAATACTGGTCCGCAATCGCCTTCTGCGTCCGCTCCCCGCAATCGCGAAAATCCACTTTCAGGAATTTCACAACGGGTATCAGCGGCTTCCACTTGTCTCCGCCCACAAAATCGTCGATCGCGAGATCGTAGCCAAGTTTTCGCAGCCCGTGGCACGCCTCAACCACTTCATCCGTCGGCTCCACGTGCTCCAGCACTTCCAGCACCACTCGCCTCGGATCTAACAGTCTCGGCGCCTCGGATCGCAGCGCTTTTTCATCCACGTTCACAAACGCCTTCGCCGGCCCCGTCAGCCGCTCCAGGTCGAACACCATCATGCTGTCCACGATCACGCTTTGCGACGCCATTTCGTAAGGCTCAAATCCGTTTTTCCTTGTCGCGCGAAACAACAGTTCGTAGGCGAACAGCTTCAGGTCCGGTCCGAAGATCGGTTGACGCGCAATGAATTTGTCAGCCATGCCTAGTCCTTTCCCCTCCGCACCGCCTGCTCGCTACACTTGCAATTCTTTCACGATCCGGTTGGCTTCGTCTTGGCACTCCGGCGCCTTCTCTTCGTCCAATTCCAGCCGCTCCATCGCTTCAGTGAATGCTCCCCATTTTCCTTGTTCGAATCCCAGCGCCGCGTCCAGCGCGTAACGCAATTCGTTCGGTTTCCCGTTCAGTGCATCTCTAACGTTTCCGTTCACCGCAATTTCCGCAGTGATGTCGCCCAGCGGGCGGTCCAGCAGCGCGCTCATCACGGAAAACAATCCCACCAGAAAATATTCGAACGGCATCGCTCCTCGTGTTTTCGCCCGCGCCAGTGCTTCACAAAAAAAAGCTCGAGTCAGTCCCGTTCGAATCAACTCACTCGGTTTTTCCGTCGCGGGCGTCAGCACCGCCACCAGCGATGCCCATCGCCGAAACTCGTCGTCTCCCAACAGCGCAATCGCGCTGTGCACCGACTTCACTTCCACCGGCCGCGCCAGCAACGGTGAATTCAGAAATCGCAACAGCTTGTACATCAACGCCGGCTCCTGCTTCAGCACTTCTTCGATTCGCGGAACATCCATCGGCTTCTGATGCACCAGCCGCAACAATTCCAGGCAATGCTCTTCACTGCCGGCAAGTTCCTTCCGCTTCAGCACTTGCGGCTCCAGGAAAAAATGTCCCTGGTAGTAGACGTACCCGCTCCGCCGCGCCCGATCGAACTCCTTCCAGCTTTCAATCTTCTTCGCGATCGGCTTTGCTTCAAATCTGCTCAGCGCCGTTCGTATAGCCGTTTGCTCCGTTTCCTGTGTCTCTTGGAAGTCCACCTTCACAAAGTTCACGTACCGCAGCACGCGTTCCAGGTTCCCGTCCGCAGAAAATCCGTCCAGCGCCACGCGATACCCCGCTAGCCGGAGATTCTTGATTCCCTGGATCAAATCGTCGTCAAAAGTAAGGGTTGGTGGAATCTCGATGATCGTTTGCAGCTTCGGCAAGAGCAACGCTGCGCCGCTCACAATCTCTTGCGCGCCGAAATTGATAAACGCGCTCGCGCCATCCAGCAGCGTCTCCCAGTCGAACAACATCGTGCTGGAAACGATCAACTGCGCCGTTGCCTGCGGATCCTCTCCGGCGCGTGTGTCGTCGCGGGCGCGAAACAGCAGCTCGTACCCGAACAGCTTCAGTTTTTCATCGAGAATCGGTTGTCGTGCGATGAACCGTTCGTACACGCGTACCCCCCGTTCCGTGGCCTTCACGGATCGGCGTGGGGTTCGGTGCTCGAGAGGGGAGCGGTCCGTTTTGGGGCGCCGTTACTAGGCGTGTTTCAAGTTGGCGCGGACATCGACGCCAGAAATTCCATGTTCGACTTCGACTTCGTCAACCGGCTCAGCAACAACTCCATCGCCTCCACCGTCGATAGCGGGCTCAGCACCTTGCGCAACACCCACACGCGGCTCAGCTCTTCCGCCGGCAGCAGCAATTCATCCTTACGCGTACCCGACCGCTGAATATCAATCGCTGGGAACACGCGCTTATCCGACAAGCGCCGGTCCAGGTTAATTTCCATGTTGCCCGTGCCCTTGAACTCTTCAAAGATCACGTCGTCCATGCGGCTTCCCGTATCGACCAACGCCGTCGCGATAATCGTCAGCGAGCCGCCCTCTTCCACGTGCCGCGCCGCCGCAAAGAACCGCCGCGGCCTCTGCAACGCGTTCGCGTCAATACCGCCCGACAAAACCTTCCCCGACGGCGGCGTCACCGCGTTGTACGCGCGCGCCAGGCGCGTCACCGAGTCCAGCAGCACCACAACGTCCCGCTTGTGCTCCACCAGCCGCTTCGCCTTCTCCAGAACCATTTCGGCAACTTGAATGTGCCGTTGTGGTGCTTCGTCGAACGTCGAGCTGATTACTTCGCCCTTCACCGTCCGCTGCATGTCCGTCACTTCTTCCGGCCGCTCGTCAATCAACAGCACGATCAGGGCCACTTCCGGGTGGTTCGTCGTAATCGAATTTGCGATCGACTGCAGCATCATCGTCTTGCCGGTTCGCGGCGGCGCCACAATCAATCCGCGCTGCCCTTTGCCCACAGGGCACAGCAAATCCAGCACGCGCCCCGTCATATTCTCTTTCGTCGTCTCCATCTTCAGCCGGCCCTGCGGATAGAGCGGCGTCAGGTTGTCGAAGAAAATCTTGTTCCGCGCAACTTCCGGATCTTCAAAATTGACCGCTTCCACTTTGATCAGCGCAAAATACCGCTCACCGTCTTTCGGTGGCCGCACCTGCCCGCTCACCGTATCGCCCGTGCGCAAATCGAATTTCCTAATCTGCGACGGCGACACGTAAATATCGTCCGGCCCGGGCAAATAGTTGTATTCCGGCGCGCGCAGGAAGCCGAATCCGTCCGGCAAACATTCCAGCACTCCCTCCGAAAAAATCAGGCCGCTCTTTTCCGTCTGCGCCCGCAGGATCTGGAAAATCAGCTCCTGCTTCCGCATGCCGCTCGCGCCCGGAACATTCAGTTCCTTCGCGATCTTCGCAAGGTCCGTAATGTTCTTTTCTTTCAGCTCAGCTAGGCTGATGCTTATTTCTTTACTGTTCTCTGCCGTTTCTTTCGCCATATGTCCTTAGCTTTTGTTGTTTTAATTGTTTCAGATTTTGGATTGCACGGGATGATGCACCGCGCTGGCAGTCCCGGGAAGAACCGGCCAGGAGGGGCAAACTGAACTACGGCCAACCACACGCAGCGCTGTGCTCTGACTTGGTGTAGCGGTCCCCCGAATTCTGAACCGCAACTCCACTTCGCTGCTTTTAGTTGGTCAAACTCGTGTCTTTCTCGGCGCCTTCCACGAACGGTTCTGCTACCGGCGCAACCACGGCGTCCTCGGAGGGCACAATCGGCCGCTCCAGTGCAATCTGCAGCACTTCATCCATTGTCTCGACTAGGTGAACCGTGAGACTGGAGAGGATCTCCTGCGGGATGTCCGCCAGGTCCTTCTCATTGTCCTTCGGAATCAGTACTGTACGCAAGCCCATTCGATGGGCCGCCAGCATTTTTTCTTTCAGGCCGCCAATCGGCAGAACCTTGCCGCGCAGCGTGATTTCCCCCGTCATCGCCACGTCGCACCGCACCGGAATCCTCGTAAGCGCGCTCACGATCGACGTGCAAATCGTGATGCCTGCCGACGGTCCGTCCTTCGGTATCGCGCCTTCCGGCACGTGCAGGTGAATATCGATGTTGCGGTA
>Ga0070734_10004861_pt1 | contig 12350 bp, 8 predicted proteins | sample Coa_R1_8_FD_66444 | JGI IMG/M metagenome (GOLD analysis project Ga0070734, IMG submission 66444) | Surface soil microbial communities from Centralia Pennsylvania, which are recovering from an underground coalmine fire - Coalmine... | ecosystem: Environmental > Terrestrial > Soil > Unclassified ...
TATCCTTGCGCGACGCTTTTCGTGAACGACTCTGCCAACTACGCGCCAATACAGCATGCGTTAATTGAAACGTTTTGCATTTCCTCAATTGATGGGATCGGATAACTAACCTCGTGAATTTAACCGAAGATCAATGCTACAATTAACAATAACCATTTTGGGTCGCTGGGGTTTGCGTTTATATATCATGCATTTTTTAATACGCTATAAATTAATTGGGAAAATCTGCGAAAGATTAGCTGATGAGCAAAATTAACGGGCCGAGGTTGGCGGTCGTGGGTGCCGAAGCTGTCGTGGAACTTGCGGTATTGCCAGCATTGCGGCGGATTGGCTGGCGTCCCTCCGTAGTGATCGATTCGACCTTTGGCCAAATTGAATGGACAGCGAGCAGATCTTACAGCATGGCTGACCGGGCAAAGCGTTCAGCGGATTGGCGATCGGTCGTAGGTGAATTTGATGCCGCCGTTGTAGCACTAGCTACCCCATTGGAAAACATCGGCGCGGCCAGGCAAATGCTGGCTGCTGGAAAGCACGTCCTGCTCGAAAAGCCGCTTCCAACATCGGACGGCCTGCGATTGGCGAGCGCTGCCGCTAACGAGAACAATCTCGCTCTCTCATTTAGTTTGCCACGACGCTATTTGCCGGTTGCTAGATGGACAAAGGCGTTACTTGAATCTGAGACGCTTGGTAATATCACGCACATAGAAATTCGCGAGGGATCAGTTCCTGCATTCGATAGGCAATTTGGACTTCGCCTTCAGACGGATATAGCCAACGCAAGCTTGCTGAGTGCCAGTGTTGACACGTTGGATTTGATGCTTTGGTGGTTTGGTCAGGTCGAATCGATAAGCTATCAGGATGATAACGAAGGTGGGACTGCAGCTGAGGGAACCCTGGACTGCCAACTACCATCGGGCGCGGATCTGCATATGGAACTTAGTCGGGCGCGACGACTCCCAAACTCTGCTAGAATTGAAGGGAGCCGTGGGTTCGTCGAAGTTCACTTATATAAGAACGAAGTCCTATCAGGGTCACCAAACGCTCTATCTTTCAATTGCGAGGGCGTCATCGCGCGCAGTATGAAGCCCTCGTTTAACCTGGAATTGTTCGAGTCTGAGTTATCGGCATTTAAGAACAGAATCTTGGCAGATTATAAGGGCGAAGGGAATGGACAGCATTGCATTAAAATTAGCGATCTCATCGAGCAATGTTACCGCGTTCGCCGGCCACTTGTTTACCCGTGGACGAAAGTTGCTTCGGAGCCAAACAGTGTAGGGGCGAAGCGTTCAAACCTACCACGCGCTAGCCGGGTGCTCGTGACAGGTGCCTCCGGGTTCGTCGGGGGTAGACTCGTTGAGCGCTTGCTAGAGCATGGTGGCCATATTCGCTGCGCTATTCGTGACAATAGTCGTGATATCCGCCTCAGACGCTTTCCCGTTGAACTCGTACACGTTGATCTGGAGGATGCTGCCAAGATCAATTCGGTCGTTAAGGATATCGACTACGTATTTCACTGCGCGTATGACGCGCGATCGCGGCGTCAAAATATTGTCGGCCTTCAAAACCTTATAGCGGCGTGCTCGGCGCACTCCGTTCGACGGTTGGTTCAGGTTAGTACGTTCGCGGTATACGAACCATTTGTTGACGGCGCACTGACCGAAGAAACTCGTGCCGGTGATCGGTCTAACGTCTACGTGGATGTAAAACTCACGCTTGAAAAAATGATCTTCGATGCAGTCAAAGAACGAAAATTGGCGGCCACGATTGTTCAGCCGGCTATTGTTTATGGGCCTTTCTCTTCGCCGTGGACTGATTTTCCAGCGGAGATGTTGCTGTCTGGCGAGGTTGTCTTGCCGGGTCACGGTGAGGGGCTGTGTAATGCGGTGTATATTGACGATTTGATCGACGGCATGATTCTTGCTGCGATTGTTCCGGACGCGGTCGGTGAGAGATTCATTATTTCAGGTCCTGAAGTTGTGACGTGGGCTACATTTTTCACCTCTATTGCGGAAATTCTTGGAACTAAAGCGCCTTCATTTTGGCCACATGAGAAGATTTCTCAAAACATATCAATGACAGGCGTCGGATCGCGAAAGGCGAAGTTGACACCGAAGAGACTCTTAAAAGAGTTCGTTCGAGGAGCCAGGCTGCGGCCTATCCTGCATAACTGGTTCGAGCGCCTTCCTATTCAACTTCAAAAATCGATACTCAACAAATTCGAAGCTCGTCAGCATCTAAAATATAACAGCTACATCCCGGACCAGCGATTGCTTGCGTTTTATTCGTCCAAGCCAGTTGCAACTTCCGATAAAGCCAAATCCAAGCTTGGCTACCTTCCTTTGATCGACTTTCGTAAGGGAATGTCATTGACTGGGCACTACCTTCGATGGGCGTACCGTCAGCCGTCGAGCCGATCGTAAAGCCTCTTCCTCGGATGGTCGGGTTTACTTCGCTTTCACGACAACATGGGACATATTCTGCCGCAGATGAATTGCGTCAGCTGTCAGACAGGTTAATTGGTTGGGTCTCACTTAGCAGGTACGAGGCAGATGATACTCGAAACGTTCCAAGGCTTATCGGAATCTGTCCGGGATGTCTGCATTGTCGGTGCGGGTCCAGTAGGCATTTCGCTCGCTGATGAACTGAGCAACTTGGGTTACTCGGTTCTCGTTCTTGAATCTGGGCGAAAGACAAGGGATGTTCATATCCAGGAGCTTTCTAGTGCAGAGCTCGTTTCACCGGAGAAACACGATGACATGAGTATCGCGGTCTCTCGGCGATTGGGCGGGACGTCCAATCTTTGGGGCGGGCTATGCGTCCGGTTCGATCCAATCGATTTTATTCCGCGTCCCGGACTTGTTGATGCTCACTGGCCGATCACTTACGACGAGTTACTTCCCTACTACGCTCGTGCCTGCTGGCACTTGCAAGCTGGGGCACCGGTCTTTGAATTGCCGATCCGTAGTGTTGCTAACGATGATGAATTCACGTCATACACGCTAGAGCGTGCCGTAAACGAGCAAAAGGCCCATGTGTCCCACAAGAGGGCACTAACCCGAAGCACTAAAATCGACGTACGTCTCTCAGCGACGGTGGCAGGTCTTAACTTCAAGGAGAACGGCCTCGTTGAATCAGTGGAGGTTGTGCGGTCCGATGGATCGCATCGAACGAGAGTACCTGTACTGAACCTTATCATTGCTGCTGGGGGCCTTGAAAGTACTAGGTTGCTGCTGGCCGCACAGCGCGATCAGGCCAACCGTTTCGGTGGTCATGATGGACCGCTGGGCTGTTTCTACATGGGGCACGTGATCGGCGATATCGCCGAGATCGTTTTTTCTAACCCAGGCTTCGCAAATGCTTTTGATTTCTTTCTTGACGGCAATGGATCGTATGTCAGGAGACGTCTGGTTCCCAGCCAAGCCACACAGTTACGCGAGCAGATTCTAAATAGTGCCATGTTTCCGATCGTACCGTGGGTTGCGGATGCAAACCATGGTAGCGCAATCTTGTCGGCGGTTTATCTTGCGCTTGCCTACGCCCCTTTTTCTCGGCTTCTAGTTGCTGACGCAATCAGAAAGCGACATATCCCGCCGGAACCCGTGAATCTTTCGCAGCACGGGCTCAATGTATTGAAAGGATTGCCCGATGCTGTCGGATTTTCGGCCAACTTTCTGTGGCGTCGGTATTTGACAAAATACCGGCTCCCGGGCTTCTTCGTTCGTAGCAAGGACCTACGGTATCGTCTAGCCTACCACTCCGAGCAACAGCCTCGGGCCGACAGCCGTACAACACTTTCGAACGAACTCGATCAGACGGGTTTGCCAAAATTGAGAATCGATCTTCGATTTCATTCTGCCGATGGCTGGTCGGTTGTGCGAACTCACGAACTGCTTGCCAATTGGTTGGTCCGAAATGGTTTCGGTCGACTGGAGTGGAATGACCCTCCCGAACAGAGAGTCAACGCTGTCCTGACGCAAGCTTCTCATGGCACACATCAAATCGGTACAATTCGAATGGGAAAAGATCGAAGCGAGGGAGTAGTTGACCAGAATCTCCAAGCCTTCGATTCTCCTAATCTGTTTGTCGCAAGCACTGCTGTGTTCCCGACGTCAGGCCAGGCCAATCCGACGCTAACCGCAATCGCGCTCGCGATGCGCTTGGCTCAAAGTTGGAAGGAACGCGGCTTGCCAATCCGCTGACGACACCACGCATATTTTCTTCTTCATAATCGCCCACTTGACTTGCTGAAACGAAGCATCTTTTCAAACGGATAATCAAGCTGAGATGGTGAGAATTTCCCTCCGACTACTTGTTCTGGGTACCGCTTGGTCAATTGTGGCCTTCGTCACAGGCCAAGCTATCCGTGTCGGTCAAAGCGTTGTACTTGCGCGACTATTGACCCCCGATATCTTCGGAATTTCGCTTATTGTCGGCAGTTTGATCACCGGCATACAGCTGATGTCCGATCTCGGTATCGCTAAAGGCGTAGTTTATAGCAAGGAAGCTGAAGACCCGGATTTCTACAATACGGCGTGGACGCTGCAAGCCATGCGAAGCATCGTATTATGGATGATTGCGTTGGCGATCGCATTTCCCGCAGCCTACTTCTACGGGATTTCTATTCTAACTTTTATCATCCCCATAACTTCGCTTTCATTTGTGATCGAAGGCTTCAGTTCGATCAGCAAAGCGCTCATGGAAAAGCGGCTTCAATTTGCAAAACAGAACATATTCAAAACCGCTAACGCCTTTATTTCCGCCTTGGCCAGTGTAGCGTTGGCGTATTTCACCCCGACCATTTGGGCTCCCGTTCTAGGCGGGCTAATAGGGTCTGCGGCGTCAATGATCGGCAGTTATTTTCTACTGAGCGACGTCAAGGTGAAGTTTCGAGTATCTCAGAAATACGCAACGCAGATCACCCAATTTGGTAAATGGATCTTCATCTCATCATTTGTTTGGTTTCTCTCTGCGAACTATGATCGTCTCTATTTAGCAACCGCTATTCCAATTGGAATGTTAGGTGTTTACGGTATCGCACGTAACATTTCGGAACTGATCAGCTCGTTCTTTGTAAGTTTTGGAAACAGCGTTGTCTTTCCTTTCATTGCATCACATTCCGAGTTGCCGAGGACGGACCTCCGTAATCAACTGGCAGGAGTGCGCGCGAAATTCCTGCTGCCGGCTATGGTCGGCTTGTCGTTATTCGTCGTCACTGCTGATTTCGCAGTACAGCTTATTTATGACCAACGTTATCACGCAGCGAGCTGGATGTTACCGGTCCTGGCCATTGGGTCTTGGTTCTCGCTCTTGGCAAATATCAATGATGGGACACTGTTAGGATTGGGCAAGCCGCATTACAGCGCGGTTTCCAATTTAGCAAAATTTTTTGTACTGCTTATTGGTTTGCCACTAGGGATCAGCAAGTATGGGTTCGTCGCCGCAATAGCTGTTGTCGTGCTGGCAGAGATTTTTCGAAATATTCCACTGATGATCGGGTTAAGGCGCGAGGGTTTTTCATTCCGCAGGCAGGATGTTCTTATGACGTTGGCTGTTGCCGCCATGATTGCGCTTCTGAATTGGTTGCGCTGGGCATTCGGTTTTGGCACCTGCTTTGATACCATTCCGATAGATTGGACCCTATTGCACGTTAGGTAGCGCTGCCGCCAAGAGTTACCAGGGAAGCCTGGATCCCATTTGCTCGCCAAGCCGTAGGATTGGGTGCACGAAGGCGCTAAGCATCGAGCCTGGCAATCGGTGGGACCTCGCGAGTAGTCGAAATGGAAACTGCTATTATCGCGAGACTCTGCCAGCAAACGCATCCGTGCTTGAAATTGTCCAATCTTTGACAGGAATGTAGAAGCGCCGGTTAGAAAAATTAGAATCGCGCTTCCATCGTGTGACCGCTCGATGTAGCCGCAGTTTGTTCAATGCTTTACTGATCTGGGCGATCTGTTTCTCAGATAGTGTTTGGCGGAGGTAACCTTTCAGGAGACCATCCTGATTTTCGACTTTATGGTCGGTCCATTCTTCCAGGTAGTCACTTTGTTGTGGATCTAAGATTGGCGCATCTGCAATCTTTTTTGCGTGGATCATAAGCATAGCAGCTTCCGAATTCAGAAGCGTCACGCGCCCGTGAATCTTTGCTGGATCCGCGACATGATACGGACTGCCCGATCCTCTTATGTAGAGACGGATGAGTTCAAATCCATTTTTCGGCGTAAATATCCTAAAGAATAGTTCGGGGCTGAATTGATAGAAGCCGTGGCCGCACTGATTGTTTGCCGGTGTATGCATCATTAGATGGCCGCCTACCTTAATCATTTGCATCGCGCTCTGAATAGCGAGCGGGAAGTTGAAGACGTGCTCTAAGGTGCCACCGTCATAAACTAGGTCGAATTGGCCGTGTAACGATTCTGGAAGCGGACGATTCAAATCATGCAAGATGCTCGCGCCCTCGTAATCGGAGGCATCGATCGAATCCACCTCGAATCCCAGTGGGCCGAGTGCATCTTCTGCAAAATACATAGCGCGGTGCTTCGGAAGTGAGAATTGTGGTTTTTCATATTCCCTTAGGAGTTGGTTGAGTTTGGCTTGTTTAACGAACAAAGCCTGGTGGCCTAGCGTACAAATCCTTCTACCGCTAAAACCTAGTGTTTCCGCAGAAAGAATAAAGCGAAGATCAAAAAGGCCAAAACCCATATTATACCTAGCGTATAGTAGTGAAGGGACGTTCTTCAGCGGACGCAACCTACATTAACTTAAATTATCACGGCCCAAGGTCGCGGGCAATGAAGGTTGCGGCCATCGCCTTGTCCGGCGGATACTGAAGCCTTCATTAGGAAAAAGCTTCGAAGGAAATTGGAGATGCCGCCGGTTTGTGTGGAGCTGAGTTGTTCTGTTTTCGAGATTGGGGTACAAATTTGTGGTTATCGGCAGTGACAATTGCCTTGCTGCGAATTAAGAAAATCTCTGTGAATGCCCGGCTGGTCGTTTATCGTCAAGATGATCCCTGACTTGCCGGTCAAAACAGCCTTCAGCCCAAATTGTTGCCAAGATAATAACGGCGGTGTAGCCGACCACAGCCATCAAAAAAATCAGTTTTGGCGGTTCATCGACCCAATATACACACCAAAACGGCATAGCAATCAGCAGGGCGACGGCGAAAATCCATCTTCTCATTCATTCGATTCCTATTCCACTTATTTATTGGCCCCAAGGACGGAATTCGCTGGCCAAATCTCTGACGAACTGCCGTTCCTCTTCAATCGCTCAAGCCGAGCCTGCAGGTTGGTAATTCTACATTCCTGGGTTTTGGACGTATAAGCAATCCTGAGCAGGCTTTGCTCTTCTTGCGGGGAGCAGGCGTTTTATCTGTACGGACGCCAACTACGCTACGCGTAGCTACGAGTTCGCTGTTGGAATTGCACCTAAAGCACACGAGTGTCGGGCGCCCAGTCCAGGTAAACGCCGTGACCGACAGAGGCGCTACAATCGATGAATAAATGCAAGACGGGACAACTGGAAGCCAAGTCCATTTGGTAGAGTGCCGGCATGTGGTGATACCGAAGATGCGAAATGCAAATTTCGTCGCTAGCTTCGCCGACAATGACTAGGCCACGATAGCCGAAAAATTCTCACTCGAGGACCTGTCAGACTAGCGGCACCGAAGCTCCGAAAACGGCCCAAAGGGTTTCACTGTTTTGCGTCGCCCAGATGACCGCAGGTGCGTCCTATCCCCAAGGGCAGAAACGATGCATAATGGAAGATGACTACAACCAAAGCGGCTAAAAACCTTAAAGAGTCCAGCGCTCTGATACCAGGATCGCGTTCGTTTCTCCTAAGCCCTCATGGAATCGCGATGAAAGCCAACGCCCGCCGCGTACATTCGCACAAGGCCGGCGGTACTTATAACAGTGAAGCTTACCGAACGCGCATTTAGGCTGTTTAGCATGTATAGTCGAACGAGAATCATGAGCCAAGAGGATACTGATGACTGATGATCCCCAGAATAGATACCCAATCAATCCTCATCATGAAGTGAAGGAGACCTACGTCGATCGGATCGGCTCTATGTTGTTTGATGGGTCGTCTCTTAGGATGGTGTTTCTTGTTGCCCGCATGAACGAACCTCTGGTTCCAAACGGTCCACCGACAGGTGAACGTCACGTAGTATCCCGGTTGGTACTATCGATGAGTGGCGCAATCGATCTAATAAACCAAGTGAACAAGCTCGCGGGGCAACTGACCCAAGCTGGAGTACTAAAGATGGAACAAGGTGAGGCCGCACCAACGAAAGCGAACTAGTCTAGAAGAACTCGCTCTTTGCCCAAACCGATCCCCTCACTGGGACTTCAGTATCTCATGGCGGGTGCGAGAAGCGGGACGGGCGCCGTCTTGTGTGACGCGTGATAATTCGCGAATCGTTTGTGACGTTAAGTTTAGCTTTCGACAGATTCGGTCACCACATAACCCAGACGGTGCCCGTCGACCCGATCCCGCGCCGGCTATTGACGCGCGCAGGCCTCATCAAAGTCCTTGGGCGCCGCCGCCGTGCACCGGTGACACTTCCAACCGGCGGACCGGCTTCCTAATAGCACCAGTGTCTGTTCTAAGCGGTCAGAACCGGACTGCAGACTCGCGGATCAGCTGTTCATCCGGAAGTTGATCGCGCACTGCCGCTTACTTCAGAACGATCTTAGAGCAAGCCATGATAAAGCAACAATTTGGTGGCCTCTATACTTCAGGCCCACGACTAATCTGCTTCTCCAGCGACTTTGATAACCGTAGAAGAGCTCAGCTGAGATTTGATCCAGCCGTTGTTGCAAGAATTTCTTTCAAACCGTGTTCCCAACCACGCGTCGGATCGCAGAATAACTGCTGCAACCTAATCGCAGCAGAACAAAGATTTGCATAAAAAGCGCTATCATCTTGTAACTTCGAGATTGCGTTGACATATCCTTCAATATCGCCGGGTCTCACCTCGATCGCTGCTGATGTAATGTCTGCCTCGATGGCGGCAGTTGAAATCAATACAGGTCGACCACAGAGCACTGTTTCTATAGAAACTCTATTGAATCCTTCAGCAAAATCGCGTGTTGTTGGTACAATAACGACGTGGCATTGAGAGTAGAGATATCTAAGTGTGTTGCGATCGCATTGTCCATGCACATTCACTCCCTTCATACCCTCTTGTCTTACTAGCCCCCTTATATTTTCGAGTTCGTCGCCGGTTCCAGAAATGTCGATGATCACGTTGTCGCGGCTTCGTTTCCGGAGCAAGTTTGCGACTTTCAGCAGGTCGTACACGCCCTTGTCGGTTGACAGTCGACCCACGAATAGAACTCGAAACGGTGCACTATGCCAACTCGGCGGGCAAATATCTTTGAACAAGGCGCGATCATAGATCGGAACAAAACGTACAACTTTCGGACTCTTCCCGTGCGTTATTTGATTAAGTTGAGGTGTGATCGCATCGGATATCGACAACACCGCTCTGCACCTATGCGTTAAGAAGCGACCCGTCATACGTAAAAGTATTTTTTGCGCAAACGGTAATTCGTCGAAGGTCTTCATGCGCGCCCACAGGCACATATGATAAAAGGGTGTCATTTCGATCTTCGAAAAATAAAAGACATACAACATAAACCAATATCTCTCGGCAACATTAAGCAAAATCACGTCAGGTTTAAAACGAAATACCGAAATCATAATGCTGAACATGAAGCCAATCATGCGAACATGGTACCGCCAGCCGCCTACAGCGGGTTGCCCATCGGGGCGGTACTCAACAGCTAAGCGTCCAACACGAAAATCTGCACCGCGTGTCGTTGAGACGATATGCGCGTCAGCGTTCATTTCGTGACAAAACTGATAAAATTGCTCGACAAATACACCGCCTCCAAACGATGTTGCATTTGTTCTTTTTTCTGACCATGTTTTATAGTCGTTTTCGAAGTCGGATGGCCCGGCAAGCCAGTAGATGCGTAGTGGTCTCTTCGCGGATTCCATCAAAGCCTCTCGATCAAATTCAACTTCGGCGCTATTTAACCAGCGAACGGTTGGTTCTGGTATGCAGGGCACTAAATCCTGTAAATGATGACGTCGGAAAAAGTCAACGGACCATTGAATTAATTGCGAAATAGGCGATAATATACATCAGTCGGGCACCGACGACACCGCTATGGACACCCTCGCGAAACCGCAGGCTGCTGGCGGTGATGATTTGGAGCACTCATGGTACGGCTAGGATACGCGCACTCGAGCGAGTGCTGTTGCGTACGAAAAAACAAGCATCAGTAGGCATTGGCGGTCACGCGCAGTATTATGCGTCCTTCTCTTGAAACGGAAGCCGATGCAATCGTCGTCGGCGCTGGCTTAAATGGCTCATGGGTCGCCAAGGAATTGGCGTCCGGAGGTATGAAAGTTATACTTGTCGATGCTGGCGGAATCCTCCCGGATTCCACCTTCTCAGCGCGTCGTCGTCAGGTTGGTGTTTTTGATCCTCGATATCACATATTCCGACTCAAACTACTGCTCAAGGGTGACACCGATCTCGCGTTGAGCAAATTCGTCAACAGTCGGACTGCCAGGTTTTTTTTGGATCGCCGGAGTGATCCGTATCTCACGCCGCCCAACCGAAACTTCTTGTGGACCCGGTCGCGGGTAGTTGGAGGCCGCGGACATTTTTGGGGCAGAGTGATGCTGCGCGTCACGGATCGCCAACTAACCTACCCTGGTTTCGAATGGCCGATCCGTTATAATGATTTGGCTCAGTATTATAGTGAGATTGAGCAGCTACTAGAAATGGGTGGCGCATCGTCCGGACTGAACGAGGTCCCGGACGGTGAATACGTCCATGAGCGGTCGCTCCATGCATACGAAAAACAGTTTTCGGATAGCGTTACACGAAGGTGGCCCCATCGTCGATTAGTGATCAATCATATCGCGCAGTACGACCCGGCACCGTTTTCGCCTATGCTAAGAATGGCGCTCGGTACGGGCCGCCTCTCCTTGCAAACAGACAAGGTCGTAATGTCGTTAGTGACTGATGGACCAAATATGGCGGTTACCGGCGTAACGGCAATCTGTTCGAAGAGCGGTACCAAGACCACATACAGAGCGCCTTTTGTGATTTTGGCCGCGTCAGCATTTGAGTCTGTACGTATTTTGCTTAACTCGAAATGCGAAAGGTTTCCCAACGGTGTTGGTAATAGTACTGGCTTGCTCGGGACCCGCATTCTTGAACATATTGTGGATGGGGTGTTCGGCCCGCTCCCGTTTTCAATGCGGTCCAAGAATCCGAAATACAGCCACGATCCTTTCAAGCTAAATGCAGAGCCTCATGGCTTTTATATGCCGACATTCGCTCATATTGAAAACAATAGTCTACAATACCGTTTCGGATATGGCGTGCAAGGAACGATCTCGGCGGCTACGGGAATTTACTATCTGGCCGGATTTGGCGAGACCGTACCGTCTGACAAAAACCGATTGCAATTAGATCGGGGCAAAAAAGACCGATTTGGTATACCTCTCGCTTCCATCGATTTCGCGTGGGCCGAGGAAGATCTCGCGATGTGGCGCGACATGAAGCGCGCGGTTGCAGAGATGACCGACGCTTTTTGTCGTGATAATGGCGCTAAGCTCGACAATTCGTTAGCCAATCGCATTTACAACATGCTGAACATGGACAGGACGCCTCTGCCAGGCTCAAATCATGAGTGTGGCGGAGCACGGATGGGAACGGAGCCTGCTTCTAGCGTTGTAGATCCTTACAATCGAGTTTGGGACGCGCCGAACGTGCTCGTGTGTGATGGGGCATGCTTTCCAAGTCTACCCTGCCAGAATCCCACCTTGACGACGATGGCACTTGCTGTGAGGGCAAGCCGAAAATTGTTGACTGAAAACTAACGCCGAAGTGACGCGTATTTCCGCCATCCTCGAGATGACTTTGACATTCGTTGTCTGCTCGTATGGTGCTTGTAAGTTTGCAAGCGCTATCCTTATTTTTGACCCAATAGTCCTATCGGGTCGACACCCGCTAGGAATGGTTGCAACGCTTACAAGCTGACACTTGTTGGTGTGTCTCTGGTGAACTAGTGAATGGAATGAGGAAGCCTTTCCACTTAGCCCTTCTCTGCACGTTTCTACTCCAAAGCTTTTGTAGCGGTGGGGTATATGCGGAATATGGTCACGGCATTCGCTCCACTTTGCAGACTTCGTGGCAAATCCTTAAAATCGGTGGAGGGGGGTTTCTTACGGGTCTAGATATTGCCTGCGATCAGGGCATAGGTCGCTGCAACAATTCCGGTACGACGACAAAGGTTGTCCGCGCGGATGTATATGGTGCT
>Ga0070734_10004863_pt1 | contig 12347 bp, 15 predicted proteins | sample Coa_R1_8_FD_66444 | JGI IMG/M metagenome (GOLD analysis project Ga0070734, IMG submission 66444) | Surface soil microbial communities from Centralia Pennsylvania, which are recovering from an underground coalmine fire - Coalmine... | ecosystem: Environmental > Terrestrial > Soil > Unclassified ...
AGTAGTTTAGATATCCCATTTTTCGGAATTCCGTCATGTGGTGCGTCACGATCTCCCGCGTGCTTCCAATGTACTGAGAGAGCATCTTGTGGGTCAGGGGAGCCATACGCGCGGAGCCGTCTTCCTGGCGCGTTCCGATCCGGCCGGAGAGCCGGATCAGTGATCGAGCCACTCGCAGGTGAATCGTGTCGACGGCCAGGCTCTCCATCCGCCACGTTAATTCGGCTTCCCTCCGGGCGAGCGTCTGCAGCAGCGCCACGCCTAGGCGGCTTTGCCTGGTCACACGGTCGACGACTTCGGCCGCCGTCCAGCTCATGACGCGAGCGTTCTCGAGCGCCGAGGCTTGCTCGCCTCGAGCGAAGCCGTTCACCAGGGCCGACTCGCCGAAAATGTCCGAAGGCTGGCAGATATCCACCACCACCTGTTTGTCCTGATTTACGATACGGGATACCATGACCTTGCCTTCGGTCACGATGTAAACCCGATCCAATGATTGCGCAGCATTATAGATTAATTGCCCCCTCCGGTACTCGACGGCATTAGTTTTCGGAAGTTGGGCCAGCAAATCCTCAAGCGGCTTTGGTTGCGGCAGTGCGATTGGAATAGCCACTGGTTGAATCCCTCCCAGATCGTTGTAGGAACCTGCTTCGATTCTGAGAAACGAGTAACCTTAAGTAAATCGAATAAATATCCTACGTTTGGCGGCTGAGAGATGCTGGCATTGCAAACTGGACCCATTCGAAGTCCGGGTAGCGTGAGAGACTTTACAGCTTGGACGACCGAAGGGCTAGTTCGCGTCCGGGATGGGGCTGGAGCCGGCGCTGACGATCACCGTTTGGTCGAGAATCTCGTGCTTTATGTTGAAGTATATCTCGCCCTCATAGTGAAACGAGGCGACGTCGGGATTGTGCGGGGCCAAGCCTTCATGCCCGGGCCCGACTCGAAAGTCGTGAAGTATCGATTTCGCGGGAATGATTCGCTTCTTCAAGCCTGCGGTGAACACTGACAAGTCTTTCGTCGCCTGCCTGATTTGCATATATGCTCCCATTTTCGAGAGGGCCCACACTCGGTCCGCGAACCTCCCGAGAACGCTCTATTTTCCAAGTACCATAAGCTTCGACCGGCGCGAAAGAGCGGCGAAGCCGACCTCCGTGACGCTTCGTACGAGGGCGCCCGTGTCATGGGAAATTCACCTGCACGGCGTTCGATGACACGCCATCCACGGTCAGCATGAGCGGAACTGCGCCCGCGCCGCTCAAATTGGGCAATGGTCCGATATTCACCTGGTCCAGGCCCTCGTAGTATCCTTGCGGGCCGGTTGACGCAATTGGAACGTCAAGGCCATTGATTGAACACGTGACCGTCCTAGTGTAATTGCGAATGCCGGTTCCGTAGACGGTCAAATAAACTGAGCCCCGCTCGCTCAGATCGATCGGCGCCGGGCTGCAAACCGTGCCACTACATTGAAACAGCGGCGCAAACGACTGTTGGTTGCTCGCACTCACCCGCACGGCCGTCCCCGCCGCCGCACCGGCGCCTGATCCATCCGCCGAAAACAGAGCCGGCGCCACGTTGCGGATGAGCACGGTTCCCAAAGCGACCGACCGTGCCCCACTTGCCCAACTCAAGGCAGCCTGCCCCACAGCCACATTCGATGGCATCACGAAATTAATCTGGCCGGCCGAAACAAAGGCCAAGGGGGCATTCAGGTGGCTTCCGTTGGCGTCGCGGATCTGCAGCGTCATCCCCGCTACGGAGGTGGGAAGCGGCGGAATGGCCGCGGTGGCTGCAGCCGCAGTCAGGTTTGCGCCGAATACCGACACGATCGAGCCCGGTGCGGCGAACGGCAAACCGCTGGCGGCGGAGACTCCGATGAGGTCCGAACCCATGCCCGTGCCGCACGCTGCCGCCGTCGTCAACGGCCAGGCCGCGGGGTGGTCGGCGAGTGCCTCCGAGTAAGTCGGGATGAACGCGCGCCAGGTGTACCAGTCCACTCCGGCGACCGGAAGAACGCGGGTGGCGCAATTCCAACTGAGCATCTGCTGCGCTGTGGGAAAGACCAAGCTCGGTGAACATGTGGCGCAGGCGAATGTCTGATTGAGACTGATCGGCAGCGCGGGCTGCATCGAGCTTGTGACGAAGTTGACGATGGCCGACAACGCGTTGAATGCGCTCGCAGTGTCGGCCCTCGTGGTGGTGAAAGGATATTCCCAGACACCGACATAATCAGCGATGCCGGTCTGATCGGCATATTTGTCGCCCACGCAGGGAGTCCTTCGCGCATACGTGCCTCCCGGCGCCCATTCCGCCGGATTCCCGAGATCGTGGTAAATCTTCGCGCCCGGCCATACGGACTGAATGGCGCTGCGCAATGCTCGCAAATCGTCGGCGGAAAAGTATCCGCACGGGGTGGCTTGAGACGTGTATGGATTCGTGTAATACGGCTCATTGAATACGTACAGTGCCAATACAACGTCCGGCCGTGATTCGAGAAATTTCAGCAGCGTCATGCCCGCGCCGGTGATGGTCCAAGTCCCATTGTTGAATTGATAAGGGGCGGGATAGCCTCCGGCGATCAGTTTGATTCCGGCAGCGGCAGCCGCATCCAGGGTCGGCTCCCAGTTGGATGGGCGGTTGGGGTTGAGTGTGATGACGGCTGCATCATAGCCGAGGTTGCTTAGAATGGGAAAATCCGAGGGGTTCGGAAAGTGCGTCAAGGTCAGTGTTTGGGCGGATACAGACGTCAGGAGGAGCATCGCCAGAGCGACTTGCAGAACACAATCCGGGAATCTCCCAGCCTTCGCGTGCACGAGCACCTCGACCCTGTCGGTAACGGCGCAATCCTGATGCATCAGACATTCCATCGTGCGGTGCAGAACCGTGGAAGGGAGCCTTGCGCAGCCGGTCGGCTCGACGGGGGCGGCGCTTGCCCAAAAGATAGTTCGGAACCCGGGCAGCTTTCGATTAGGATGGTCTACGGTCGTCCGGCGTGCGAAACTACACGCCGATATTACAGCGGTCGGTGCCTTCTTTGGTGTAGATCCCTCCTAACAGCCCGGCCGCTTTTTTTGTGCCGCGCAGCTAGCGGCGCTTCCCGAACCGCCGCAGGCTGAGAATTTCCAGCAGCCCCACGTACAGGTTCAGCGCGCCGAGCCCGCTCACTGCGCCCCGAACATAGTTGTTGTACCAATAGACGTGCCAGCCCGGAACGATCTGCGCAAAGTAGTTCGTCTCCCAGTAAGAGGTCCAGGGAAACACCACCAGAAAAAATCCGATTTCCAGGCAGAAGGTCACCAGCACCACTGCCCACAATTTCTGATACCAGTGGAATACCGGTGGCGGGACGACCATGGGTGCAGCGACCCGGTTGCCCGCCGGTCCGGAGATCTCCTCCGGCCCCGGCTGGTTGGGCATCATGATCCGACCACCGTTTCGAACAGCTCCATCTGGAAGCCGGATTCGAGCGGGAACCGCGAACAAGCACGGACGGGTTCGTAGCTCAAACGGTGCAGCGGCGTGAGACCGTGTTCGCGGATGGCGCGGCGATGTTCGGGCGTCGCATATCCTTTGTGCCCGGCCAGCCCATAGTCCGGAAAGATTTCGTCCCAAGCCCGCATGCATGCGTCCCGGTAAACTTTGGCGATGATTGAAGCGGCAGCGATCGCGTGGCAGCGGGCGTCGCCCTTGATGAGAGCGCGCTGCGGAAAAGGAATATCGAGCGGGACAGCATCAGTCAGCACAAAATCGGGTGGCGGATTCAAACGAGAGATCGCCATCTGCATGGCCATTCGGGATGCCTGATAAATATTCACCGCGTCTATAGTTGCTGCGTCCACAGCCGCCACAGCCCAAGCGACGGCGCGGTCGCGAATGCGCACGCCGAGCACTTCGCGGCGATCGGGCTCCAGCAATTTGCTGTCATTCAAGCCGCGCACCGGACGCTCCGGCGAGAGAATTACGGCGGCGGCGACTACGGGTCCGAACAACGCGCCTCGCCCGACTTCATCGGCACCGGCTACGGCGTGGAAACCGCGCGCGCGCAGCTCGCGCTCATAACTGGATTCGCAACGGAATTTGCCACCCGGTGGTTCGGGTCGCATGAAAATCTCCGGCCGCTATTCGCGCTCGCGGAGACGGGCGGCTTTGCCCTTCAGATCACGCAGATAGTACAGCTTCGCCCGGCGCACGCGTCCGGTGCGCACGACATCGATGTGATCGATGACCTTGGCATGCACCGGAAATATGCGTTCCACGCCCTGCCCGAAGCTCACTTTGCGAACCGTAATGCTTTCGCCCAGCCCGGTATTATTGCGAGCGATGACGGTGCCTTCGAACGCCTGGAGACGTTCCTTATCGCCTTCCTTGATCTTGACGTGAACCCGGATGGTGTCCCCGGGCCGGAACTGTGGAATGTCGGCGCGTTTGTTCTTCTGTATATATTTGGTCAACAAGGCGTTCTGCATGACAATTTCCTAACACTCTATCTTACCGTAGCCGGGACCATTTTCTGGGTTTTGGTCCCTAATCAGGTCCGGCCTCAGGCGCTCGGTCTTTGCCAAGGCTGCCTGGCGGCGGAAGCGGCGGATTTCCTCGTGGTTGCCGTTAAGCAGAACCTCGGGTGTTTTCCAGCCCCGGAAGACCGCCGGGCGGGTCCAGTGTGGGCAATCCAGCAGGCCGGCCCCGTGCCCCGTATTCTGGAAGGATTCGAAGGCCGTCGAGCTCTCATTACCCAAAACGCCGGGAAGGAGGCGCGCCACCGTATCAATCACTACCGCTGCGGCCAGTTCTCCTCCGCTCAGGACGTAGTTGCCGATGGAAATCTCATCATCGGCGAGGTGCTCGGCGACGCGTTCGTCCACGCCCTCGTAGCGCCCGCAGATCAACAACAACTCGGATTCGCGGCTGAAGCCGTTGGCCATCGCCTGGTCAAAGGGCCGGCCCTGGGCGGAAAGCAGCACCACCTTCTGCCCGTGGCTCTTGTGCGGCCAGATGGACTCGACGGCGGAAAAAATGGGCTCCGGTTTCAGCACCATGCCTTCACCCCCGCCGAACGGGCGGTCGTCCACGGTGCGGTGCGCATCGAACGTCCAGTCGCGCAGATTGTGAATGTGAATGTCGAGCAGGCCCGCGTCGCGGCCGCGCTTGACCACTCCGTGCGAGAAGGGGCCCTGGAAAAACTCGGGGAAAATCGTCAGCACGCGAAAAATCACGGATTCAGGTCCTTGAGGCCTTCGGGCAGTGTGACGACAATCCGCCGCGCGGCAGGATCGATCTCGACGCAAATGGAGCGCGCAAAGGGGATCAACAGGCCGCCATCGACTTCCAGCAGGCCCGCCCCTCCGGCGTCATCCCAGCCCGTGACACGACCAAGAGGCGTACCCGTGTCTCGATCAATTACTTCGCACCCGATGAGGTCGGTTTGGAAGTACTCGTCAGGATCGAGCCGAGTGCGCTGGCTGGCCGGGATGCGCACCTCGGCGCCGGACAACTGCTCGGCGGCCGAGATGCTGTCGACGCCGCGAAATTTCAAAATCAGCGTTCCGTTATGAAACCACGCGGTTTCGACCTCGTAGCGCTCCCCCGCGCCAAACAGGTAGACGTCGCGCAGTGCTTGATATCGTTGCGGTTTGCTGCTCAATGCCAGAGCCGTGATTTCGCCCCGGTTCCCGCGGGTCTTGCCCAGCAGGGCCACCGTGACCCATCCGGATTCTGGCGCGGTCACTCGAGGATTTCCAGCGTGAAGCGGCGGTTCAACTTCATTCCGGCCGCTCCCAGGATGGTGCGGATGGATCGAGCCGTGCGTCCCTGCTTGCCGATGACCTTTCCCAAATCACTGGGCGCCACCTTCAATTCCAAAACAGTGACTTGCTCGCCTTCCACCATGCGTACGGAAACATCTTCCGGGATGTCAACCAGGGCTTTCGCGATGTCTTCAATCAACTCTTTCATTCACCCCGCCTCCATGCTCCCATGGTAGCGCGAACGCCGCGCGGGACCGGTCAAAAGGCGGTTTTCGCGTCTTTTTTCTTACACTTACGCTGCAGGTGGCGCAGCGGCTGCGGGGTGGGCGGCGACCAGGCGTTTCACGGTGTCGGACATCTGCGCACCGTTCTTGGTCCAGTATTCCAGCCGGTCGTGTTTGAGGTTAACTACGGCCGGGGTCGTCAGCGGGTTGTACTGTCCCAGCACTTCCAGGTTGCGCCCGTTGCGCGCACGCTCCTTTTCGATGACGACCACGCGATAAAACGGCTTCTTTTTGGCGCCAAACCGCGCCAGACGAATCATAAGCATCGGATCTCCACGAATTTAACCGCCCATCTGCCCAAACGGGAAGCCGGCCGGAAGCTTCATTTTCCCAAATTTCTTTCCCATCAGGCCGCCGGACAAGCTCTTCATCATCTTGCGCGCCTGGGTGTACTGTTTCAATAACTGGTTGACGTCCTGTACCGAGGTGCCGCTGCCCTTGGCGATGCGCCGGCGGCGGCTGCCATTGATAATCATGTGATTATCGCGTTCCTGCGGAGTCATCGAATCGATGATGGCGACGACGCGGTTGATTTCCTTTTCCTCGATTTTGACGTCCTTCAATTCCTTCAGCATGCCCACTTTGGGCATCATATCGAGGAGCGAACCCAGCGGGCCCAGCTTGCGGATTTGCCGCAGTTGATCGCGAAAATCCTCGAGCGTGAACTCGTTCTCGATGAGCTTGCGCTGCATCTCGACCGCTTTTTTCTTGTCGATGGCTTCCTCGGCCTTCTCGATGAATGAGAGGATGTCGCCCATGCCGAGGATGCGATTGGCGGCGCGGTCGGGGTGGAACGGCTCGAGGGCATCGAACTTTTCGCCGATACCGACGAATTTGAGCGGTTGGCCGGTAACATTGCGGATAGAAAGGGCGGCGCCGCCGCGGGCATCGCCATCCATTTTGGTCAGGATGACGCCGGTAATGCCAAGGCGCTTGTGGAACTCGTCGGCGGACTTAACGGCGTCCTGGCCGGTCATGGCGTCGGCCACGAACAAGATTTCGACGGGGGTGAGCTGCTCTTTTAATTGCTGCAACTCGACCATCAGTTGATCATCGATGTGCAGGCGGCCGGCGGTATCAACGATCAGGACATCGCGGCCCGACTGGACGCATTCGCGGCGGGCGGACCTGGCGAGATCGAGCGGCAGATTCTCGCCGGGCGCTCCGTCATAAATCGGCTGGCCGATCTCGCGCGCGACGATCTTCAGCTGCTCGCGCGCGGCGGGGCGATACACGTCCACCGAAACCAGCTGCGGGCGATGGCCATTCTTCGACAGCCAGCGGGCCAGCTTGCCGGACGAGGTGGTTTTGCCGGATCCCTGCAAACCGACGATCAGAAACACGCTGGGCGGATCATTGGCGAAGCGGAGCTTCGACTCGTGGCTGCCCAGGATCTTGATCAGCTCTTCGTGAACAATCTTGATGACTTGCTGCGAAGGCGACAGGGCGGTGAGCACCTCTTCGCCCATCGCTTTCTGCTTGATGTTCTCGATGAGCTGTTTGACAACCCGGAAATTGACGTCGGCTTCGAGCAGCGCCATGCGGATCTCGCGCAAGGCGGTCTCCATGTTTTCGGCGGTGAGCTTGCCTTCGCCGCGGAGACTTTTGAAAACCCGCTGCAGTTTTTCCGATAGATTATCGAACATGGGTTGCTGTGCACCTCCGCACGGATTGCGCTGCGGAGACGCTTCGGCGGTCTTTTGATTATAGTACAGCGCCAGTCCGGAACGCTCCGACCGAGCATTGGCAGCGGTTTGCGCATCGATCGATGCAGCGGACCGTGGGAGTCCGGTTTGAGGGCGACGCCCCGCGCGGACATCCCATTGCATAACCGGCTTCCCACAAGTTCATAATCCCGCGTGACGCAAAATTTCCGGTGCTTACAAAGCCCGATTTCGGACCTAAGTCTTGATTTCCGAAGGGGCCGGAAGTATTCTCGAGGGGCGTCATCGGCGCCGGCGACAACCCAGGCAGATTGCGCTGGCTACGCCGGGGGAGGAGCGATGCGGATGCTGCTGGCCGCCATTTTGCCGGTGCGATCCATCCCCAACTCATAGAGGACGCGGGTACCGGGTCGCAGGTCGGTGGCGAGCCCTTCGGCCAGGCGCGAGACGTGGAAGAAAATATCCCGCCCGCCGTCATCGGGCCGCAGGAAGCCGAAGCCCTTGGCTTCGAAATAGGTGACGACGCTGCCCGCCTGTTCGCCGGCGGGCGCCTCACCGCTGGCATCGCCGGCCTCGGCGGCGCCTTGCGGCCGGCTGCTCTTGTCGCCGACGCCTTGCTTGATCAAAGCCAGATCGTCTTCGGTCAATTCCGTGGGGGCCTGCGTTTCGGCGGGCATCTGGAGGTTCGGATTGCGTTTCCGGGCCTCCTCAAATAACCGTTTTTGGCGTGCGTTCAAACGAAAAAACCTCTCAAATCCCGATCTTCTACGCGCTGACCGGCGTAGACTTCTTGCGGCGCGACCCCTTCTTCTCCGCGGGCGGCTGCCGATCGCTCTTTTTTAAGCTACCGATCACCAGGTTGGTGACAAACTTCTTTTCGCCGTGATCGTCGAACTTGATCACGATGCGTTCTTCGCTGCTGGACAGGACTGTGCCCAGACCATATTTCTGGTGCTCCACCTGGGCGCCTTGCGAGAAAGGATTGGAAGCCATAAAGTTTAGGTTTATCTCCTCACGAACAGTGCGGGAATTGGCGGGTACGGGGAGGAAGTAGGGCGATCAGAATGTACCACACTAAAATCTGAGTTTAGCAAATCGAAGGCCACTCTGTCGAGCGGCTGCCCCGGCCGCGTTAACCGCCTTAAATTCAAGGACTACACGTACTCAGCAGGTTTCTGCTCCGGAACGTAGGCCGGAGAAAGCACGGCCGCGGCTTCGCGGCCCAGAATGCGGGTATGCATTCGGCCCACCACGTAAATGCAGACGGCGAACACAAAGGGGCAGACGGCCAGCACGGCATAGATATGCCGTACCGGCAGGCTGGTCGAGAGGATCATACCGCCGAGAATGGGACCGGCCACGGACCCGATCTTCGCGACTGAAGTGGCCCAGCCGGCTCCGTTGCCTCGATAGGCGCTCGGATAGAAGATGCCGCAGATGCTGTGCATTCCGAAGTGGCCCCCGATCAGGCAGCCGCCGATCAGCGCGCTCAACACCAGGAAGCCGCCGTGTCCGATGGTGACGAAACCAGCCAACAGCAGCAGGAACGCGGTCAGGACCGGCATGGCGGTAATGGCGATGGCGCCGCGCTTGTCGGTGAAGCGCATCAGCAGCAGGCCGCCGATCGCGCCCATGGCGGAGTTCATGGAGGCGGCCGCCGCCGCCTCGGTGCGCGTGAACTGGAGCGCCTCAAACACCAGCGGCGTCCAATTGACAATGAAGAAGACGGCCATGGAGCTGAAGATGTAAGCGGTCCAGATGAGTGGCGTGATCCAGCGCAACTCGCCTCGGAACAGCAGCCCGGGGTTGAAATTGCGGGCATGGCCGGTTTCATCGGCGACAATGAACTCCGCGTTGGCGGAGACGGCGCGATCCGGAGCAAAGCGACGGATGAGGGCGGCGATGCGCTCCGGCTGCCGGCCTTTGCTGGCGAGGAAGCGGATGGATTCGGGGAGAAGCGCGTACAGAACGCCGGCGCTGGCAACGGCCGCGATGCCGCCGAAAATAAACACCGCGCGCCAGCCGAATTTGGGGATCAGCCAGATGGCAACCGGTCCGCCGAGCGCGGTTCCGAGCGAATATCCCATCATAATCACGGTAACGATGGTGGCCCGATAACGTTTCGGGGCGTATTCGATATTCAGAGCCCAGGCGAGCGGCAGCATGCCTCCGAGGGGAATGCCGTCGGCGAGGCGCAAGGCGAACAGGGCCGCGTAGCTGTTGGCCAGGTAAAAGCAAACCGTGAGGACGCCGAACGCGGCGGTGGCCAGAATGACGGTGGGGCGGCGGCCGATGCGATCGCCCACGTAGCCGAGAATGAATCCGCCGATCAGGGTGCCGAGCAGGCCCATGCTGAAGATGTTGCCGGTCTGCACTTTGCTCAGATGAAACTCTTTGGCGAAATACGGGGACGCGAAGCTGATGAGATTGGAGTCGAGGCCGTCGAAGAAAGTGATGATCCAGGAGATCAGGACGAGGCCGATGAGGAAGCGGCCGAGTTTCTGCTGCTCGATGATTTCGGAGACGTCGATGGTGGCGCGCCCGGCCATGCTCCCCGGGTCCAGTATAAATGATGCGGCGCGGCACGCTAACCAAAGGCATCAGGGGCCGGCCTTTTCGCTCCGGGATATAGTGAAGAAGACTTCGATGTCGATTCGTTCCCACCGAGAACTGGAGAAGCTGCGGGCGATCGGGAAGATCGTGCGGCAGGCGCTGGACGCGGCGGCGGCGGCCGTGCGGCCGGGCATCACCACAGGCGACCTGGCTGAGATCGGGGCGCGGGTGCTCGGGCAGGCGGGCGCGGAATCGGCACCGCCCAAGGTCTATGGCTTTCCGGGGGCGCTGTGCATCAGCGTCAACGAGGAAGCGATCCATGGCATCCCGGGCGACCGGGTGGTTCGGTTTGGTGACCTGGTCAAGCTGGACCTGGTGGCGGAAAAAGAAGGCTATTACGCGGACGCGGCCGTCACGGTGCTTGCGGGAGAATCCGATGACACGGCTCGCGGGCTGGCGCGCTGCGTGGAGGGCGCGTTTTACCGGGCCGCGCGCGTGGCGCGCGCCGGAGAGCGAGTTGCGGAAATCGGCCGGGCCGTGGAGCAGGAGACGCGGCGGTGCGGCTTTCACGTGATGCGCGAGTTGTGCGGCCACGGGGTGGGTCGGACGATTCACGAGCCGCCGAGCGTTCCCAATTTTTACGACGCGCGCTCGCGGACGCGGCTCACCGAAGGTTTAGTGATTGCGATCGAACCGATCATCGCGGCGGGCGCGGGACTCGGCGTCCTGCAGCGCGACCTGTGGACGATCAAGACAGCGGATGGCAGCCTGGCCGCGCACTACGAGCACACGGTGGTGATCACGAAGAGCGCGCCCATTCTATTGACAGCGGCATGAGAAGGACGGCGCAGTTCGCGCGCGCTTCGGCCGCGGTCCTGCTGGCCGCGCTGGCGCTGGCGGCTGCGCCGGCGAACCACAAAACCCGAGCGATCATCTTTGTGATGACCGACGGGCTGCGCTGGCAGGAAGTGTTCCGAGGCGCCGACGCGGCGCTGATGAATAAAGAACACGGCGGCGTTTCCGACGTGGAATCGCTGCGGCGCGCCTTCTGGCGCGAGACGCCGCAGGAGCGGCGCGAAGTTCTCATGCCGTTTCTATGGCGTGACGCCGCCAAAGCCGGGCAGGTGTTCGGGAACCGGGACGCCGGGTCGGACTCGTCCGTGACCAATGGCTTCAATCTCTCATATCCGGGTTACAGCGAGGCGCTCACCGGGTTCGCCGATCCGCGCGTCAAATCGAATGACCCGATTCCCAATCCGAACGCCACCGTGCTGGAGTGGCTCAGCCAGAAGGCGGCGTACCGCGGGCGGGTGGCCGCGTTCGCGGGATGGGATACGTTCAACGCCATCCTCAACACGGAGCGCGCCGGGTTTCCTGTGAATGCCGGGTTTGAGCCGTTCGTTCCGGACGAAATGACGCCGCGGTTCGAGCTATTGAATCAACTGAAGACAGAGATGCCGCGCCTGTTCGACGGCGTGCCGTTTGATTCGATCCCGTTCTATACGGCGCTCGAATATTTGAAGCAGAGGAAGCCGCGTGTTCTGTTTCTGGCGCTGGGCGAAACGGATGAATGGGGGCACCTGGGCGACTACGCGCAATACCTGCGCGCCGCGCATCGATTTGACGCGTACCTGCGGCTGCTGTGGGCAACCTTACAGACGATGCCGGAGTATCGCGGCGGGGTCACCTTGATCGTGGCGACGGATCACGGCCGCGGCGAAGGCGGCGAAGATTGGAAGGGACACGGCGCGCGGATTCCCGATTCGAAGTATAACTGGATGGCGTTTCTGGGGCCTGACACGAAGGCGCTCGGTGAGCGTTCGCACATCGCGCCTGTCACGCAGAACCAGATGGCGGCGACGCTGGCGGCGCTGCTGGGCGAGGAGTACGAAGCCGGGACACCGATCCGCGACGTTCTGCCATAGGGCAGTCTTGTCAGGCCGGAGACCAGCCCCCGCTACCGGAAAGCCAGCTTTGCTTTGCGCTCTTCCTCGGCTTTGATACCGGCGCCGAAGAGCTGTTGGAAGAAACCTTCTTTGACAAGGCGGTCGACCAAACTGTTGTCGATCACTTTGCGGAAATCGAACGCCTTCATCTGCGCTTCC
>Ga0070734_10004864_pt1 | contig 12342 bp, 13 predicted proteins | sample Coa_R1_8_FD_66444 | JGI IMG/M metagenome (GOLD analysis project Ga0070734, IMG submission 66444) | Surface soil microbial communities from Centralia Pennsylvania, which are recovering from an underground coalmine fire - Coalmine... | ecosystem: Environmental > Terrestrial > Soil > Unclassified ...
GTGCCCACCGCCGAGGTGCAGATCGTCGCGGCGATAAGACCGAGGCGCCGGTCATTTGTGGTCGTGGCGGCAAGGGACATGGAGGGTCAGCAGGAGAGTCGGCGATGGGACTCTACCGGATGAACGCCGACCGACATAGTGGTCAGCGTCAGGCGGCTCTCGACGCCGCAGCCTTGCCATCCCACATGACCTATACTGAATGGCGGCCGCGGCATCCTGGGACCGGGGGTGGAACCTCGGCGGAGGTGGTCCATGCGTCGGGTGATCTTATTCGTCGCGGCCTGCAATGCCGTCCTTGCGGTCGCGCTGGTCATCGCCTGGGTAGCGGGAGCCTTCGTCTATCTCGGTGTCAATGGCGGCATCGCAACCGCGATCGTCGTGGGGCTGGTCGTCGCCTCGGAGGTTGCCATCGGTCTGATGGCGCTGATTTTCTACAGCGAGGAAAGCGGGCAGGACGAGGCCGCCTATCACGTCCATCGGGTCGACGATTCCGATCGGCATTAGCAGCGAGGCGAGCCGGCGCCTTGCCGTTCATTTTTCGATCAAGGCGTGGACAGCCAGGCAATGGGCAACGATGTTCGGCCGGGTTGCCAGAGATGCCTTCAGCGGCGTGTCGATTTCATAGAAATAAATATTGGCAATGAAGCCATAGATGCCGGCATCAGTGCTGCAAGGCGCGTTGCCGAACAGGAATCCGCTCGCCGGAATCAGATTTGCCAGGACGCCGAGATCCGCGATGCCGCGGGCATAGGCGGCATCGGGCTCATAGCGTCCGATGCCCTGGTAGTGGTAGCGCTTGAAATTGTATTCCCGGGCGGCATCCAGCGCCTCAGGCGTGACGCGGGGATGCCGGCGAAGGATCGCCTGCTTGAACGAGGGCCAGAAACGCTCGTCCTTCCAGCGCGAGAATGACATCACCCAGTAGAGATCGTCCAGCATGCGCCTCAGCAGCAATGCCAAATCGCGCTGGCTCGCCGTCAGGCCGTCGTCGATCGACAGGGCATTGCGCGCGATCAGATGCGCGATGATCGTATCGCTGTCACCGATGGTTTCTTCGCCGTCCACGATGTAAGGCAGCTGACCGCGTGGCGCGCTCGACGCATCGAAGATGTGCTCGTGGCGGAATTCGAGCCCGCACAGCTTCAGGAAGGCATATACCTTCAGGCCGTACGGGTTGTTGTCGGCGACGCTGTAGAGCTCCGGATAAGAGAACAAGGTCAGCATTCGGTTGCCTCAAGGACGCCAGTCACGAGGTCGCTCCCTTTTTTCACGTTGTCCGCTCCAGAATACGCCAGACACGAACCCTGGCCGCTTCGCCGGGGTCTATCTACTTGAAGACGTCGCATTTGCGCGCGGCAAGGTCTTGCGTAATCCATACCGACGCGTACCAGAAGCACACCGCGGTCGAGTGGCCGTTCTGAAGAGTAATCACGACCGTGTCCGTCGGATCGTATTTGGCTTCGTACCGGCTCGTAAATTGGGGATCGAGAAAGACCACGCTCCTGACTTCATATCCCGCCGCAGCAAGATCCGTATACAGGCTTTGATTGTCAGCCCGGGCCGGCGCAGCGACGACGGAGAACAGCGCGCATGCACCCGCGGCCAGCAAAACACCGTTTCGTAGATTCATATCCTGCCTCCTCCCGTTTGATCACGGCTGCTTCGCCGTCGAGCCCCTGCGCCGAACGCCGAAACGATATTCCTGGCTCGCCCGCGTCCGCCGGAAGTCTCATCCTGCCACACTGCCGAGCCGGGCGCCGCGCCGATCAGCGGATCCGATAGGCATTGAAGCGAATCGATGCATGTGACGATGAGTGGGCGGATTTGCCCGAAAATCTCCAGATTGTTGTCACGCCAAATCCCATATCCCACCCCACATCAACTCCGAAGCCGCGCAGGTTTGGCGGCGGATATCGCGGCTGAGATACCAAGAGGGCGTGTCGGTCACGGCACGCCAAGGCTGTCTTGGCCAGCCGTATGAACAGAGGAGTGATGGACTATGCGCAAGACCCTTCTCGCCGCCACCGCGGCCCTGCTGATTCTGCCGAGCGTGCTTTCCCTCGGTGCCGAAGCCTTCGCCGCTCCGATGGGCGACTATGATGCCAATCACAAGTGGCACGACTCGGACTGGTGGTTCCGCAACAACCCGGATTGGATCTATCAGCATCATCCCGAGTGGATTCGGGTGAGCACCCAGTGGGGCCATGACGGCGACTGGGACGCCCAACATCATTGGCACGCCCGGTCCTGGTGGATACAGAACGATCCCGCCTGGGCCCACCAGCACCATCCCGACTGGCACTAGAGACTGATTCACGGGCCACCTTGATTCAGGCGGACCTGAACTTGGCCTAGGAGGCATCATCATGCGTACGCATTTTTTGGTCGCCGCCCTCGCCACGATGTCGCTTGCACTTTCGGCCTGTGGTGAGACTCCCGGGTGTCGCGCGCTGACGGGCGCCGGCGTCGGCGCGGCCGGAGGCGCTGTCGTTGGTGCCTTCGCCGGGGCCCCACTCGCCGGAGCGGCCATCGGCGGTCTGGCTGGTGGTGCCACCGGCGCGCTCACCTCGCCCAATGTCGTGAACGGGCCGTCGCCCTGCTATTGACCGGTACTTACGACGATGACCTGCTGACGAAGACGCACGCCGTCGCCTGGCCCGGGGGGTTGCTTCCACGACCCTCCGGGCCGTAACCGCCGGAACAACGCGACCGAATTGCCAGGGGCAGGAGAAGGCCCCCCGATCAAACTGACGCCGCGCAGCGCCGACGGAAGTCGTCAAGCAATCTTTCAATCTCTTGATCTTCGAGCTCGAGAGTAGCGCCCCGGACGGAAATCTCGAAGCTCACCAATCCCTGCACGGGACAATCGACGAGATCGTCGAACAGCCACAGGCCGGTCTCGCGCGCTATATCGAGGCGAGCCTGACGTGCGGCCGCGGGTTTGCCGGGCAGCGTCACGAGAAAAGCATTGGCATGGGGCGGGTTCGGCGTGATCAGCACGCCGGTCAGCGTCCCCAGCGTTCGCGCGATCGCACAAGCCTTGGCATGAAACTCGCTCATGAGCGGCAGGCGCTCTTCCAGTGCCTGAAGCGCCGACAGCAGATAGGGGAACATTCTCAGCATGCGGCCACCCGCGCGTCTCCGCCAGATTCGCGCTTCGGCGACAAACTCCGCGTCACCCGCGAGCATGGCGCCGGCGAGCCCGCCGAGCCCCTTGTCAAAGGCCACGTACACCGTGTCAAACAGCGCCGCGATTTCGGCATAGGGTCGATCGTAGAATGGCAGACTTTCCCACAGTCGCGCGCCGTCGAGGTGCAGTGGAACGCGAGCGGCCCGCACACGCTGCGCGATCGCAGTAAGCTCATCCCAGGAGTGGAGAAGGCAGCCGAGCCGGCGCAACGGCATCTCCAACGTGACGGCGCCGACGGGCTCGCCCAGGAGGGTCTCCAGGTCGGCCAGAGTCGGCAGAGCGTCATAAGAGCCGAAGCGCGTTGCAGTCAGCCCGTGAAGTTCCTGATAGGCCCGCGCTTCGTATTCCTCGAAATGCGCCCGCGGATGCATCGCCACGCGCCGGCAGCCGCTTCGGCCCGTCAGAATGCGCAGCGCGATCATCTGGGCCATCGTGCCGCTGGGAAGGAACAAGGCCGCCGGTTTTCCAAGCAGCTCGGCGACGCGCTGCTCCAGCATGTTCGCAAGGTCGCCCTCCCCATACTGATCGGCCTTGCCGCCGAGCCGCGCCGCGTAGGCGGCCAGCTCGCCGAGAGCGACGGAAGGATCGAGGCGGTGATCGAGCGAAAGAAAGCGAGAGCACGAGCGACGCAAGACTTCCGGATCTTGCGCCGGAGCAACAGCGTCCATCTGTTCGACTCCGATTGAGATACGCGAACTGTATGTAGAGCCGGTCCGGCTGACCAGTGGGGCGGCGATGGGACCTTATCGGTGGCCGGTCGAGTCGATACCCGGCATTCCAGGCTTACCCGTTCGCGGCACTACTGCCCGGCGCCGCATGGCCACAATGCGTCGGATGCGTCGGCGACGCCGTCTCCTGCATCTTCGAGGGAGAGGTCGGGGTGACCCGCCAGCCAGCCGAGCACGGCCCTATATCTTTGGAAGATAGTCAGTTCCTTGGGAATGCAATTGTTCCACATGAATGCCATGCTGATCGAATTGTCCGACAGAACCTGACCGCACAACTCCCCGCTCTTGCGGCAAGCAGAAAGAAGGTCGCGCACCGAAATCGCGTCGGCTGCATCGGCACGGGATGCGGACCCGATCAAGGTCGCGCCGGCGACGACGACCACCGCCGCAATCGAGGTCACTGATACCCGCATGGTGACCGGCTCCCCTGGTTGACCCGTGCAATATGGGGACCAGAGCCGGGCCTCCGCAACCTGCTTTTCGCACCCCTCGTGAATTGCCGTTCGAAACCGCTCAGTGCATGAAGGCGCGGGCGAGGAACAGAACGCCAAGACCAGCGAACAGGCAGGCAGCCCCGTAGTGGATCGCCTTCATGGGCAGGCGCTCGGCGAAGCTTTTCCCAAGAAAGACCACCGGAATATTGGCCAGCAGCATCCCGCTGGTCGTGCCGGCGATGACCGCCGCCAGCGCCGGATAAGCGGCGGCCAGCCCGATCGTCGCGATCTGCGTCTTGTCGCCGATTTCAGCGATGAAGAATGCGATCGTCGTTGCCATGAAGGCCCCCCGCTTAACGCCCGGGGATTCCTCATCCAGCTTGTCCGGGCGCAGGGTCCACAGCCCCATCGCCAGCATGCTGAGACCGACGGCACCGTCGAGGATCGCCGGCGTCAGGGTGCCGCCGATCCAGCGGCCCAGGAACGCGGCCACGCTATGGTTGGCCAAAGTCGCCACCAGGATGCCGGCGGTGATCGGCAAGGGCTGGCGATAGCGGCAGGCCAGCACGAGCGAAAGAAGCTGGGTACGATCGCCGATTTCGGCGATGCCGACAGTCGATATCGAGACGAGGAAGGCTTCCATCGGAGGCTCCGGGGCCGAGCGAAGCAAAGACCACGGTCGACCCCGCCCGCTCGGCTGCGGCGAAATCGATCCGTTGGTCTCGCCATGCCTGCTGGCCCCGCGCGCCATGGCCATCTTGGCCAAGTGTGTTGACGCGCGGCCCGGTCATGTTGCCGGGCGGCTACTCCCCAATGGGTGGCCTCTACTAGTCTTGATCAGGCCTGCCGTCAACTCTGGGAATTGAGCCCAGAATCAGGAGTCCTTCAGTCGCAGGGCCTCTTCCGGGCGGCAGATCGTCACCTCGAGATCCTTCACCAGGCCATCGGCCAGGGAATAGACCCAGCCGTGGACGGAGAGCTCTTGACCGCGGCCCCAGGCATCCTGGACGAAGATGTCGGAACCGACATTGCGCACCTGCCGGATGACATTGAGTTCGCAGAGGCGTTCGAAGCGGGCCCGCGGGTTCGCGATCGCATCGAGCTCCCCACGGTGCTCATGGGCGACCTCGCGGATCGGATGCAGCCAGTGGTCCACGAGCCCACGCCGGCGCGCGTCCACGGCCGCGCTCACGCCGCTGCAGCCATAATGCCCCACCACGATGATGTGCTTGACCTTCAGCACGTCCACGGCGAACTGCAGCACCGAAAGATAGTTCGCGTCCTGCGGCGGCGCGAGATTGCCGACGTTCCGATGGACGAAAAGCTCACCGGGATCGAGGCCGACGATCTCGTTCGCGGGCACCCGGCTGTCGGAGCAGCCGATCCACAGATATTCGGGCTGCTGCTGAGCCTCCAGCCGCTTGAAGAAGCCCGGGTCGGCGGCGAGCTTGCGCTGGGCCCAGTTCCGGTTGTTTTGCTTCAATTGGTCGAGCATGCGTGACCTTCGTTAACAGTGCTGCGCTTGAAACTCATTGTCGCAGGCCGCCTTTGCCGTGCGCCAGAAGTGCGGCTTCAGATAGCCTTTTGCAACCCTTTGTCTGATATGGCGTCGCCCAGGGGATTTGAACCCTGCGCCATGAGAGGGCGAGATGCCAACGACGAAAATGCACCATCGCTGAGCGATAGTGCAAGCCAATCAATTGCTTTCCCGTGAACTCCGTTGACCTGACTGCAGCGCATTCAGGCCATTTTGAGAGACTTCCTGGGCCAGCGTAGCGAGTTCGGCAGGGGAGCGATGGCACTTGATCCGGAGGTTCCCCGCCGTTTCCTGCCAGGGCGGTACGACAGAGTCGCAGACATCTCCTATCCGCCATTGGCAGCGCATGCAGAACACGCAACCTCGAACGGAATCCATCTCGCGCAATGGCGCCGGCGATGTCATGGCGCCAGGGCGTTCCCGTTTGTCGATATCCGGGACAGCGTTCAGCAGCTGGAGCGTGTAGGCATGATAGGGTGGCTGGAAGACTGACTCGACTGGACCGATCTCAACCAATTCTCCACGAAACAGCACTGCCACTCGGTCCGAAAGCTCCCGCACGACAGCAAGATCATGGCTTATGAATAGAATCGCAATCCTGGTCTTGCGGCGGAGACTGGCCATCAAATCGATAATGTTGGCCTGCACGGACACGTCGAGCGCGGACAAGATCTCGTCGCACAGGAGGATCGAGGGCTGGGCAATGAGGCCACGGGCGATGGCGATGCGTTGCTTTTCTCCCCCGGAAAGCTGAGTCGGGTACCGGCTCGCATAGTTCCGATCGAGGCTGACATCCTCGAGGCTTTTATCGATCTTCTGGTTGATCTCTGACCTCTTAGCCGCGAAATAAGTGCGCATCGGCCGTGAAAGTATTCGCCGAATTTTTGCGCGAGGATTGAGGGATGCGTCGGGGTTCTGGAAGACGTACTGAATTTCCTGCCTCAGTTTTTGCGTACGCTTGCCGAGGCGCGCGTCAAACCCTTGTCCCCTGAACTTCATCTTGCCGGAAACCGGCGAAACCAGCCCGCAAATGGCGCGGGCAATGGTAGATTTTCCACTGCCCGATTCACCCACCAACGCAAGCACCTCTCCCTCATTGAGGCCTAGCGTGAGATTGGGCACCACTGGTCTCGCGCCGCGCCTCGACTTCCGACGGCCATAGTCGATCGTCAGATCGCATACTTCGAAAATGGGGGCCGCTTCGGACTCATGCTGGATCTGGCGCTCATTGATGACCTGACCGCGTACCTTCGCAGGCGGAATCTCCCGCCAATAACGGCATGCCGTCCATGTGCCGTTCGCTACAGGCTCCAAAGTCTGGGGAGTCACGGCACAGTCCGGTTTGGCATACTTGCATCGCGGACTGAAGGAGCAACCCGGCGGCAACTCGCTGCGGCGCAGTAGACCTTCCAGCGCCTCGGTGCGGTGCAATTTGCCGTGCACGGATGGAATCGAGCCGATGAGGCCGCGCGTATAGGGATGGCGCGGCTTGGTGAATAACGTGGCCGCCCGGCCCAATTCAACGATGCGGCCCGAGTACATGACACCCAGCCGATCAGCAAGCTGAGCCAGAACGCCGAGATCATGCGTGACGTAGAGCATCGACATGCCAAGCCGATCCTTCAGATCGGAGAGAAGCGCGATGATCTGTGCCTGTGTGGTCACGTCGAGCCCGGTCGTCGGCTCGTCCAACAGCAGCAGCGCCGGCTTGCAGATGAGAGCCATGGCGATACAAACTCGCTGCTGCTGGCCGCCGGACAATTCGTGCGGGTAGCGCCGCAGTAAAAGTTCCGGCGTCGGCAGTCCCACGAGCCGCAGTTGCTCGTTCGCCTGGCTTTCCGCCTCGGCGGCCGATTTCGCAATCCCATGCCAAAGCGCGATCTCGCGAAGCTGATTGATGATGCGCAAATGCGGCGATAGCGCGGCGGCGGGATTCTGCGGAACGAACCCTATGCCGGGACCACGCAGGCGTCCGAGTTCGCGGGGTGCGAGATCGAGTATGGAGCGGCCTTGGAACAGCACCGATCCGCCCGAAATCCTTCCTCCTGGCCTGGCATACCCGAGCGCGGCATAGATGACCGACGATTTTCCCGAGCCCGACTCTCCCACGAGGCCGAGAATTTCGCCCCGGCGAATGGAGAAAGCGACGGCGTCGACAACTCGCTGCGTGCCCTGGGGGCCCAGATAGTCGACAGACAGATTCCGTACATCCAGGACGGAACCGGGCTCGCGTTCCATCTGCGTCATCGACTGGCGATCTCCACCCTCTGGCCGATGAGGCGGGAAACTCCTTCGGTGACCATGTTGACCGCTACTATGAGACTGGCGAGGCATGCACCGGGACCGAGCACGGCCACAGGCGAAAGCAGGAAGATGCCTCGGTTCTCGCTGATGATCGAACCCCATTCGGGGGTTGGAGGCTGGATGCCAAAACCCAGGAAGCCGAACGTCGCGACCAGTGCCGGGGCATATGCCGTCCGTACGGCGAACTCGACGATGAGCGTGGAGATCACGTTCGGCGCAAGCTCGAACCAGATCACCGACCAGACCCGCTCTCCCCTTAGCCGCGCTGCCAGCACATAGTCGTGCGTGATGATATCGAGCCCCGCCGACCGCGCCATGCGGGCCACGCGGGGAGCGTAGAGGAGCGCGATGACCAGGACCATCAGCGCCGGTTTACCCGCGGATTCGGGCCCCGCCGCATACACAGCAAGCAGCCCGAGAACGATGAACGGGATCGAAACGAACGCCTCGACAGTCCGCTGGATCAGTTCGTCGACCCAGCCGCCCATATAGGCCGAAAACAAACCTATCGCAGCGCCTACCGTCAGGCCGACGAAGGTGCCGCTGAGGGACAGAATTATAACAATGTGCGAGCCATTGAGGACGCGCGAGAAGATGTCGCGGCTGAGCTGATCTACGCCAAAGGGATGGGCCCAGCTGGCGCCGCTGAGCGGGATGCCAGAGCCCATCTCGTTTGGATCGTAGGAAGCAAGCCAGGGACCGAATACTGCCACGAGCAAATGGACGAGCAGGATGAGGGCGCCAATACGCAGACTCCATCCCGTCCGATGCCACAGCAGCGCAAGTCTGGCCGTGCGCGTCCGCCGAGCCATGATCGCAGTTTCCGCCGGCGTGCTCACGACGTGCGGCGAAGCTTGGGGTTGAGCACGATCGCCATCAGGTCCGCGACGAGATTCGACGCCACATAGATGGCGGCAGCGATCATTACCGTTGCCTCCACCAAAGGCACGTCGCGGAACGAGACCGCGTCGACCATGAGACTCCCGAAACCGGGAAACGCGAACACCTTCTCGACCACCACAACACCGCCGATCAGATAACCGAGATTGAGAGCCGTCACATTGAGGGTCGGGATGAGTGCATTGGGCAGCGCGTGCCGTATGAGCACGCGGCCAGGAGAGAGACCACGGAGCAGAGCAACTTGAATAAAATCCGATTGGAGGATCTCGATCAAATTGCCCCGGAGCATCCGGATTCCGTACACGGACATCACGATTGCGAGCACCACGGCCGGGAGCGCAAGAGCGGAAAGCCATCCGATGAACGATGTGTGTTCGTCGACGAATGATACTGCGGGAAGAACAGGCATCACGACGACGAACATCACCAGGAACAAAATAGACATCAAGAACTCGGGTATCGAGGCCCCGATCATGGTGACGGTCGATAGACCGTGATCGATGCCGCCATAGCGATAGAATGCCTGCACACCCGCAACCGACAGCGTCAGGGGCAAGTAGATGGCAAGCGCCGCACCCGAAAGCACGAGAGTGTTCCCCAGGGCCGGTGCAATGATGACCGCAATCGGCTGCTGGCTGCTCAGGTCGTCGCCCAGATTTCCCGTCAGGAGGCCGGCCAACCATCCGAGGTAGCGCCATGCCGCGGGCTGATACAGATGCAGCTGCTGACGGAGAGCTTCTTTGGCCGTTTCCGACGCAAAACGCCCAAGCACCATGGACGCAACATCGCCGGGGAGCATTTGAACCATCGCGAAGACGATGATCGAGATGGCGATCAACGTCACCAGTGCGGAGACACATCGCCCCAAGATAAGCCGGGCTATCATTCCCAATTCACTGCAGCCATACGCCGCCGCCCATTGGATTGCGCCATTGGGCGGCGGCGGTGGTAGCTGACCCTATTTGCAGGTCAGAGTCGAGAAATCGAAGTTCGCAGCGTTGTTGTTCGGCGTGAAACCACTGCAGCCATCGCGTATTGCGGCGGTCGTGGTAGCGAAGGCCGGAACGATGACGCCACCTTGCTCAGCCAGCATCTTCTCGGTTTGCTGGTAGAGTGCGCGACGTGCATCCGGATCTATTGTCCCATTCGCCTTGTTGAGCAAGGCATCGTAGGCCGGCCGCTTCCAGTGGGTCTCGTTGTTCGCAGAATCGCTGAGATAGGCGATGCCGAGAGCCTCCGACGGCGGTCGGTCGCCCCAGTAGGATGTGATGAAGGGGCGCTTTAGAAATATTTCGGTCCAGTAGCTGTCGGCCGGCGACACGATCACATTGACGTCGATACCTGCCTTGGCGGCCATCTGCTTGTACACTTGGGCCGCCGGGATCATCACGGCCAATGAGTCGGAAGTGTAGAGGTCGACCTTCAGGCCATTTGGGTACCCCGCATCTGCCAGGAGCTGTTTCGCCTTCTCGATGTCCTGAGGAATGGCGGCGTGCTGGTAGGCATCGGGCGACAGCGGCGACACTGGGTTATCGTTTCCCGGCGTGCCGATGCCAAGCATTACCGTGTTGACGAACGCGCTCCTATCGACGACGAGCTTCATGGCCGTTCGGACGCGCTCGTCATTGAAGGGTGGCGTGTCAACCCACATCGCAAAGTCGAGATACATGCCTCCAGGGGCCATGAGGACTTTGACCCCCGATGACTTGTCCAGCGTCGCGGCGGCCGAGGGTTCGAGTTGCACCAGCAAATCCGCCTGGCCGCTCGTCAAGGCCGAGACCCGCGATACGGTCTCCGAGATTCCCGAAAATTCGATGCAGTCGGCTCCGGGCTCTCCCTTGCCCCAGTAGTACGGATTGCGCTTGGCTACGAACTTCGGTCCGGGAGTGAAATTGTCGACCATGAAGGGGCCGGTACCGACCGGGTGCTTCTGAAGCTGATCCTGGGTCGACCCGTTGGGCACGATGGCGGCATATTTGGTCGTGAGCACCGCTGGGAAAATGGCGTTTGCGGCCTTCAGGGTGAACTGAACCGTGGAATCATCGACGGCCACGATTTTACTGGGGTCGATCATGCTGAGGATGGATTTCGCCCCCGTGTCGAGCTTGGGATCGAACAACCGCTGAAATGACCAGACAACGTCCTTCGCGGTAAAGTCGCGGCCATCCTGAAATTTGACGCCCTTGCGCAAATGGAACGTCCAACTCGTTCCATCCTGGTTGCTTTCCCAGCTTTCAGCCAGTACAGGCTGCGGCTGGTAGTTGTCATCCATCTCCGCAAGCTTTTGGTAGATGGACGTGATGCGCAGGACGTCACCGGTGGTGATAATCCTCGCGGGGTCGACCGACTGCCCCTCCGCGGTCCATTCGGGACCCACTACTCGCAGGCATTTCGCTTCGTCGGCCGCGGCGATGCCGGCCCCTAGTCCAAACACGCAAGCCGCCGCAAGTGCGGATGTAAACATGAGCTTTAGCATGGGCGCCTCCCTAGTTCGATTTGTTTCTGCAGCAATCGAACAGCCGGCCTGTAGAAAAGGCGGTGGCCTTCACTTGAAGCCATAGAGCTGTTTTGGGTTGTCGACGAGAATTCTGTCGAGGATTCTTTCATCGCGAACGAAAGAACAAAATTCGGAAAACAATGCCAAAGTATCGGGTCGTTTTGTCTCCGTAGCGTGCGGCCAATCCGAGCCCCACAACAGCCGTTCCGGCATCGCCTCGACGAAAGCCGAAACTGTCCCGGCAAACCCGGCGCGTTGATTGGCCTTCCTGTCCGCCTCCAAATACGGAGCAGAGAGCTTCACCCACGCCCTTCCCCGCTCCACGAGGTTCGATATCGTCGAGAATGCCTCGGAGTCCGCTCCTTTCGGATCGCGAATTCGGGAAGCGTGCTCGAACACGATGGATGTCGGCAGAGACTGCAAAAGTCCGGCCATATCGGCGATCTGCCTCGGGCCGGCGTAGATTTGCACATGCCAGCCGAAATCGGCGACGCGGCGTGCGATGGGTGCCACATCCTCGATCTTCCAGGGGCCGCCCTGAATAAAATTGAACCTGGCACCCACAAAGCCGGCTCTATCCAGTTCCGAAATGTCGGTGCTGCTGGATTCGGCGGTTAGGACCGCGGTTCCTTTTGCCGGAATGCCGATGGCGCCGATCGCCGCTCGGGTGCAGCTATTGTCCGCGCCATAGATTGAAGGGCCCGCGACGACACAGCGCGCGATTCCAATTTGATTCCTTATTTTCGAATATT
>Ga0070734_10004865_pt1 | contig 12341 bp, 4 predicted proteins | sample Coa_R1_8_FD_66444 | JGI IMG/M metagenome (GOLD analysis project Ga0070734, IMG submission 66444) | Surface soil microbial communities from Centralia Pennsylvania, which are recovering from an underground coalmine fire - Coalmine... | ecosystem: Environmental > Terrestrial > Soil > Unclassified ...
GGGCGGACGATGTACATCGTCAACGGCAAGAGCCTGACCGGCCAGAACCCCGGTCACCTCTCGAGCCAGACCGGATCCATCACCTACTTCATGTATCCGGGCGGCAACGCGGCGGCCAGCACCGCTGCCAAGGCCAGCAACCAGTACCAGTTCCAGCTCGAGCGCGCCTCGCTGGTCACCGCGCCGGTGCCCGACAGCTGGGAGCTCGACCGCCTCACGCAGCGGGTCGCGCAGAACAACTTCTACCTCGGCGGCACCAGCGACCGCGACCGCCGCACGATGGCCTTCCTCAACAAGCACATCAAGCACGTCATCTACGTCGTGAAGGAGAACCGGACCTTCGATCAGATCCTCGGCGACCTCACCAACGGCGCGAACGCCGACGATTCGCTGGTCCAGTTCGACAAGACCATCACCCCGAACTTCCACAAGATCGCCAACCAGTTCGTCACCCTCGACAACTTCATGGACCCCGGTGACGGCAGCATGGACGGCTGGTCGTGGAGCCTCCAGGGGCGGGTCACCAACACCGAGACCATCACCCAGCAGATCAACTACGCCTTCGTCAACCGCGGCCTCTCCTACGAGTCCGAGGGGGCGAACCGCGGCGTGCCGGTGAACTACGCGGCGGTCGCCGACCGCGACGCCGTCGCCGGCCCGGCCGGGACGACCAACTACTCGACGGCCACGGCGGCCCTCCCGGGCGGGACGGCCAACGTCCTGGCCGGCGGCGGAAACCACGCCTCCAGCGACGCGCCGTTCGGCATTCAGGACGGCTACATCTTCGACGCCGTGCTGAAGGCCGGGGGCACCGTCCGCAACTACGGCTTCCTGGTGAACAACATCGGCAGCGTCGGCACCATCGCCATGCCGATCAAGGATCCGTTCACCGCGGGCATCGTCCAGGTCGGCCCGCTCAAGCCGTCGCTGGCCGCGCTCACGGACGTCTACTTCCGCGGCTACGACCAGGTGTACCCGGACCTCTGGCGGTTCAACGAGTGGAAGCGCGAGTTCGACCAGTACGTCACCGGCGGGAACCTCCCGAACCTGTCGCTGGTGCGCTTCAGCCACGACCACATGGGGTCGTTCTCCAGCGCGCTCGGCGGCGTCAACACGCCGGAGACCGAGCAGGCCGACGACGACCTCTCGGTCGGCAGCCTGATCCAGGCCGTGGCGCAGAGCCCGTACGCCAAGGACACCCTGATCATCGTCACCGAGGACGACTGCCAGGACGGCCCCGATCACGTCGACTCGCACCGCGCCACCGCCTACATGGTCGGGCCCTACGTCAAGCAGGGCGCCATCGTCAGCACGCGCTACGGGCAGGTCAACGTCCTGCGCACCATCGAGGACATCCTGGGCACCGACCACATCAACCTCAACACCGCCTTCCAGGGCCCGATGACCGACGTGTTCGACGTCCACGCCTCGGGCGCCTGGAGCTACGCCGCCGAGGCGTCGACCGTGCTGTCGACGACCACGCTGGCGGAAGGACCGGGTGGGCTGGGCGTGAAGTACGCCAGCGGCCCCATCGTCAAGCCGAAGCACAGCGCCAAGTACTGGTCGAAGGTGACCGCCGGCTTCGACTTCTCGGACGCCGACCGCGTCCCGCCGGCCCGCTTCAACCGGGTGCTCTGGAAGGGCCTCAAGGGGAACAAGGCCTACCCGACGAGCATCCGCGCTCACGAGGTCGCCGTCCGCGACGACGACTGAGCCGGAACCTCACGCAGGCAGGGCGCGGGTCCACCGGTCGGTGGGCCCGCGCCTTTTTTTGTGCCCGGCGCTAGGGGGCGCCCCAGGCCGTGGCCAGCGCCGAGACGTCCCAGGCGGTGGCCGCCGCCTGGTAGCCGGTCGGCGCGCCCGCGGTGACGGTCACCACGTCGTTCAGGATCTGGGCGCGCGTGGCGTACTCGGTGGCCTGGCTGGCGATGGTCGCCGAGGTCAGCGTCGAGGTGGTGAGCGAGGCCAGGTTCAGGCCGCTGCACCCCGCCGACTTCCAGCCGACGTAGCTCGAGTCGCCCAGCGACAGCGGCGCCGTGGTGGTGGTCCAGAGGCCCGCGCCGATGGCGCCCGCGCCGGTGAAGGTGACGTTGACCAGCGCGGCCTGGTCGTAGAAGCCGCTGCCGCCCGCGTCGCGGCCGAACATGGCGGTGACGTTGGCGTCGACCGCCACCGTCGAGTTGAGGGCCACGTACCCTTTGCCGACCGTGCCGTTCGCGGTGGCGGCGATGGTGGCGCCGGTGCGGGAGACGAACAGGTTGTACGTCGCGGCCCCGCCGCCCGAGACGTCGTTGATGAAGTGCAGGCTGCTCCCCTCGATCAGCGTCACGTCCGCGGTCCCCCAGATGAAGTCGACGTTGCCCTCGATGAAGCAGTTGTAGAACCAGCCGCGGCCCGAGGTCTGGATGGTGTCCTGGTTGCTGGAGAACGAGCTGTTGCCGGCGGCGACGGTCGAGCCGCTGCCGCTGGCGAAGTAGAGCGCCTCGGCCTGGCTGACCACCGAGCGGACGCCCGTGTTCTTGAGGGTGATGTTCTCCAGCACCAGGTTGGCGCCCGAGAAATAGAACGAGGGCCGCGTCGCGGTGCTGCCGTTCATGCCGTTTCCGTTGGCCCACTGCTGGACGCAGGTGTCGCCGCGCGTGTTGCCCGCCGGGCCGGCGATGGTCACCGTCAGCGTGGCGCCCGGGCCGGTGTAGTGAACCAGCTCGTTGTAGGTCCCGGCGGCGACGTTGATCGTCACGGCGGTCGGCGCGGTGAGCGTGGCGATCCCCCCCAGCGCGCCCTGGATGGTGCGGAAGTTGGCGGTGCTGCTCTGGCTGCCGTCGACGGTGATGGTGGCGGTCAGGGTGGGCGCCGCGCGGGTGGTGAAGCTCCAGGTCGCGACGGTGGAGACGTTCGAGAGGCCGTCAAACGCCTTGGTGTTCAGCGTCCCCGTGATCGCCCCCTTGGGGATGGCCACGTAGTACGAGGTGCCGTAGGCGAGCTTGCCGATGTGGGGCGCGAAGTAGACCGTGTTGCCGCTGACGCGCGCCAGCTGCGACCCGACGTTGATGGCCGTGGTCCCGTAGGTGTTGGTCTCGCCGGCGAAGGCGACGCTGTCGACCTGCGTGCCGTCCGATTTGTAAACGCGGATCGTGCCGCCGGCGTTCAGCGTCGGGGCCGCGTCGAACGTCAGCGACAGCTCGCCGTCGGTGTAGGCGCTGGTGGCGCCCGGCGCCGGGTAGGCGGTGGTGAGCGCGCCGTAGCCGTCGGTGGCGTTGAAGTCGGCGACCGCCACCTGGATGGTCTTGGTGTTGGTGGCCGTGTTCGGATCGCCCATGTTGGTGACGGTCACGTTGGTGACCCCGCTCGCCAGGCCGTTCAGCGTGATCGTCGAGTTGGTCGCGCCGTTCGTGACCGTCACGCCGACGACCGTCGCGTCGGCGGCCACGGCCGAGACGCCGGACACCGCGCCGCCGATCGCGTTGGCGGTGGCGGTGACCGTGGCGGTCGCCCCCTTGTTGACGTTGACCGTGGAGGCCGACAGCGCGAGCGACGCGGGGACGTAGGGGACCAGCGCGCCGGTGGCCGAGTCGAACACGGTGGCGCCCGTCCCGTCCTTGATCACCAGGCCGGTGATGGTGGCGGCCACGTTGTTGAACGAGATGGCCGGGTAGACCGCCGCGGTCCCGTACACGTTCGTCCCGTCGGTGAGGGCGCTGGCGGCCAGCGTCTGGGTGGTGGCGGTCCCGCCCACCGTCCCGGCGCTCAGCGTCACGTTGGTCCCGGCGCGGCTCATCGTCAGCTGCAGCGGCGCGGTGGTGAAGGCGACGTTCGGCGCGCCGGCGCTGAGCGTCCCCGAGGCGCTCACGTAATAGCCGTTGGTCGAGTTGTTCGAGTTGCGCATCAGGACGTAGGCGTACTCGTCCGGCCCGCCGAAGCCGGTGGTCATCCCCAGCCCGATCCCGCAGGCGTTGTTCGCCTTGGTCTGCGTGGTGATCGTGACCTGCGCCGTGATGCTGAAGTCCCCGCTCATCGGCGTGGGGAAGGCGATGAACCCGTTGCTCACCGTCCCGTAGTAGTTCGGCGCCACGTACTTGAACCCGTTCCCCGAGGCGCTGTACGCGCTCGAGACCGAGATCGTTCCACCAGCCAGGCTGGCGGTGGTGGTGCCGTTCGCCTGCTTGACGAAGTAGACGAACGGCGCGTTGCCGCCGGCGCCCGAGCCGCCCACACCGCCCGAGCCGCCCACACCGCCCGAGCCGGCCGCGCCGCCCGTGCCCGAACCGGCCGTGCCGCCCGTGCCGGTCGCGCCCGCCGCCCCGCCTTGGCCGCCGGTCCCGACGGTGCCGCCCGACCCGGTGGTGCCGCCCGTTCCGCTCTGGCCCGCCGCCCCCTGCCCTGCGGCGCCCCCCGTTCCGCTCTTCCCCGCCATGCCGGCAGCGCCCGAGCCGCCGGTGCCGCTCGGCGTGCCACCCCCGCCCGAGGAGCAGCCGTTGCCGATGAAGGCGACGGCCACGAGAAAGCAGAACGTCCTCAACCAGGTATGCACGGATTTCATGAAGGTCCCTTCGTCGACGAGAAGACAGGGCTGCGTCCGGAGCCGCGGGCGCACGACACGCTCCAAGGGTTGCCGGCCGCCCTCGGACCGGCTCACCCCGCGGCGGCCCGCTTGACCCGGAGGGCGTTTCGCGGTCTCATATTGCCGCCCGCAAAGCGACAACCCAACGGGAGGATGCGCATGGCGAAGCGGTGGTCGAGGCTTCTGGGACTGGCGTCGGTGATCGGTTCGTTTTCCATGGGCTGCGCCGCGCCGCCGAAGGACGACGAGGCGGCGACGGAGAAGCGGAGCGCGCTGACGGCGGTGCTGTTCGCCCCCTACGTCGCCTACCCGACCGGGTCGTGGCCCGAGGCGGTGGCGGTCGGTGATCTGAACGGCGACGGGCGCCTCGACGTGGCGATGACCACCGCGACCAACAACGACCCGGCCAACGACAACATGCTGCACGTGTTCCTGCAGGCCGCCGACGGGACGCTGCAGCCGCGGGTCAAGTACCCGCTCGGCAACACGCCCCAGTCGATCGACATCGGCGACGTCAACGGCGACGGCCTGGCCGACGTCGTGGTCGGGAACTTCAATTCGTCGACCATCGGCGTGCTGCTGCAGAACGCGGCTGGCACCCTCGATCCGATGGTCACGTATCCGACCGTCAACTCGCTGTGCGTGAAGATCGGGGACTTCAACGGCGACGGCCGGATGGACGTGGTCGGGATCAACTGGGGGTCGCGCGACGACGGCGTCGACGTCTTCCTGCAGACCTCCGCCGGGACGCTGGCGCCGCCGGTGACCTACCACGAGACGCACGGCGGGTACGACGAGGTCGACGTGGGCGACGTCAACGGCGACGGCCGCACCGACATCATCGTCATGAGCGGACAGACCTTCGACCCGAACATCGGCGTCCTCCTGCAGAACGCCGACGGGACCATGGCCCCGCCGGTCTACTACTCCGTCGGCGGCAGCGTCCTCACCCGGGGGGTGGCCGTGGATGACGCCAACGGCGACGGCCTCGCCGACATCGTGGTGAGCTACGGCGGGAACCGGCCCAACTCGTTCATCGGGCGGTTCCTGCAGAACGCCACGAACACCTTCGACCCGGCGGTCTCCTACGCCTCGTACGACATCCCCTCGGCGGTGGTGCTGGCCGACGTCGACGAGGACGGCCGGAAGGACGTGGTCGTGACCCACAGCGGCTGGAACGCGATGGGGGTCTACCGTCAGATGGCCTCCGGCGAGCTCGGCGCCGAGGAGCTCTACGCCATTCCCTACGCCTCCCAGTACCAGCCGCAGGGCCTGGCCGTGGGCGACATCAACGGCGACGGCCTGCCCGACGCGGTCATCGCCGACTACAACCACGGCCTGGTGGTGCTCCGCCACGTCGACGACGTGCCGCCCAGGGTGGCCGTCACCTCGCCGACCGGCGGGACGTTCTACCCGAACGTGCCGTTCACCATCTCCTGGAGCGCCAGCGACAACGCGGCGCTGGGCTCCTTCGATCTCTCGGCCTCGCTCGACGGCGGCGCGACCTTCACCCCCATCCCCGGCTGCACCGCGCTGGCGGCGACGGCGCGCAGCTGCACCTGGTCGCCCTCCGCGCCGCCGACCACCGGCGTCGACATCCGCGTCACCGCCAAGGACGCGGCCGGCAACCAGGCCTCGGCCGACACGCTCATCAACCTGGTCGCGCCGTCGCTGTCGGTCAGCGCGCCAGCCGCCGGGACCTCCTGGTTCGTGGGGACGCCGCTGGCGATCGCCTGGTCCGGGAACTTGCCCGCCAGCGCCACGATGCACGTCGAGCTGAGCCGCGACGGCGGCGGCTCGTTCGAGACGCTGGCCGCCGCGGCGCCCAACACGGGCAGCTTCACCTGGACCGTCACCGGACCCGACACGGCGAGCGCGCTCGTCCGCGTCACGGCGAGCTCACCCTTCACCGCCAGCGCGGTCAGCGGCACCGTCGCCCTGGTCACCCCGGTGTTGACCGTGACCGGCCCGGCGCCCGGGTCCGTCGCCTACGCGGGGACGCCGTCGACGATCACCTGGATCGACAACCTCCCCGCCTCGGCGGCGACGCTGATCGAGCTGAGCCGCGACGGCGGCGGCTCGTTCGAGACGCTGGCCGCCGGGGTCCCCAACACGGGCAGCTTCGCCTGGACCGTCACCGGCGCCGACGCCGCCGCGGCGCTGGTGCGCGTCACCGTCAGCGGCCCGGCCCTCGCCAGCGGCGTGAGCGGAACCTTCGCCCTCGTCACGCCGGCGCTGACCGTCAGCGGCCCCGCCGACGGGGTGACTGCCTATGCCGGAACGCCGCTGACGATCGCCTGGACCAGCAACCTGCCGCCGACCGGGACGGTCATGATCGAGCTCAGCGCCGACGGGGGCGCCTCGTTCCAGACGCTGGCCGCCGCGGTCCCCAACAGCGGCAGCTTCGCCTGGACCGTCACCGGGCCCGACACGGCCGCCGCCCAGCTGCGGATCTCGACCAGCGATCCGGCCCTCTCCGTCGGGGTGAGCGGCACGTTCGGCATCGTGACGCCGGTCGTGACGGTGACCGGACCCGCCGCCGGCGCCAGCTGGCCGATCGGGACCGCCCAGACGATCACCTGGACCACCAACCTGGCGTCGGCGCCCAGCGTCCTCGTCGAGCTCAGCACCGACGGCGGCGGCAGCTACACCACGCTCGCGGCCGCCGCGCCCAACACGGGCAGCTTCGCCTGGACGGCCGTCGGCCCGGCGACCGCCGCCGCGGTGGTGCGCGTCTCGCTCAACGGAGGCGTGCCCGGCAGCGGCGTCAGCGCCCCCTTCGCGCTCTCCAGCGACGCGCTGGCCGTCACCGCGCCGGCCGCGGGCGCCAGCTGGACGATCGGGACCGCCCGGTCGATCACCTGGACCAGCAACCTGCCGTCGAGCGCGACGGTCAAGATCGAGCTGAGTCGAAACGGCGGCACCAGCTACACCACGCTCGCCGCCAGCGCGCCCAACACCGGCAGCTTCGCCTGGACCGTCAGCGGCGCCGCCACGTCGTCGGCGCTGGTGCGCGTATCGGCCAACGGCTTCGCGGCCAGCGCGGTCAGCGGAGCCTTCGCGCTGGTCGCCGCCACGATCACCGTCACCTCGCCCAACACGGCCGTCACCTGGCTGACCGGCAGCGTCCACCCGATCACCTGGACCCACGACCTCGGCGCCGGCGCCCAGTTCAAGCTCGAGATCAGCCGCAACGGCGGCAGCACCTGGTCGCTCATCACCGCGGCCGCCCCGAGCGGCGGCGCCACCTCCGGAAGCTACAACTGGACGGTCACCTCGCCCAAGACCAACACCGCCCGGATCCGCGTCACCTGGACGGGCAACACCGCCGTGTACGACGTCGGCAACGTCAACTTCAAGATCGACTGAGCGGGCGGCGCCTGGACCCGAGCGCGCGGCTGCCGGCCCGCCGTGGCGGTGGTAGTCTGGCCGCTTGCCCGCGCGCTCCAGGAAACCGGCCGAGACCTCGCCGCTGGTCGAGGCCGCGCAGGCGTTCGACGAGACGCTGGCGCGGTTCGGCGCGCTGGTCGACGCGGCCGCGCGGGCGCCGCTGGACTCGAGCGAAGGGCTGGCCCGCGCCGCGGGGGCCCTGCAGAAGGTGGCGGCCTGCGAGGAGGAGATCCAGCAGCGCGCCCAGGCGCTGAGCGCGGCGCTGTCCGCCGCGCGGCAGGCGCAGGAGGGCCACGCCCGCGATGTCGCCGCGCGCGCGCTCGAGGTTCAGCGACGAAGCGAAGCCTACGCCGCGCTCCTGCAGCGGTTCGAGGGCGTCGGCCAGGAGGCCGCCGCCCTCAACGCCGGTGCGCAGCAGCTGGCCGCCGCGAACAAAATCGAGCGCCAGATGCCGCCCGAGGCGCTGTCGCCCCTGCTGACTCAGCTGGCCGAGCTCGCCGCGCGGATGGAGAGCGTGGCCGCGGCCGCCGAGACGCTGGCGGGCGACGCGCGCGCCGCCCGCTTCGATGACCTCGCCGGCAAGGCCGACGCCCTCCGGCAGCAGCTGCTGGCGGCGCGCAACCGCGTCGGCCTGCTCAAGGAGGCGCTCACCCAGGCGATCCCGCGGATCACCTGGTCGTGAGGGCCTGTCCCCGAGCGCCCCGCCTCAGCCCGTCGGAAGGTTGACGAAGCGCGAGCCGTTCTCGCCCATCACCCGCACCAGGTGGCCGTTGGCGCGCGGCTGCTGGACCGCCGTGGCGGCGGCCTCGGCGGTGGCGACCGGATGGCGGTCGACCTCCACCACGACGTCGCCCGGCTTGACGCCGGCGCGGGCGGCCGGGCTGCCGCTGGTCACGTCGGTGACCGCGGCGCCGTGCGTGCCCGCGGGCAGCCCCAGCGACTGGGCCAGCTCGGGAGTGACGGTCTGCAGCGCCATCCCGGACCTGCCGGTCTCTTCCACCGCCACCTCGGCGCCCGGCGAGGGGAGCTCACCGACGGTGACCCGCGCCTCCGCCGGCTTCCCGGCGCGCACCACCTTCACCGCCACGGCGTTGCCGATCGACTGCGCCGACACGGCGTCCACCACGTCGGTGGCCGTCGCGATCGGCTTGCCGTCGATCGACGTGATGACGTCGCCCGGGCGCAGCCCGGCCTTGGCCGCCGGTCCGCTCTCGCTGACGTCCGAGATGAAGGCCCCCTTCTCCGGCAAGGCGGCGCCGCCGGCCAGCTTGGCCTTCTCCTCGGCCGGGATCGCCGACACGTCGGCGATGTGGACGCCCATGTACGGGTAGCGCATGTGCCCCTCGGCGAGCAGCGTCTTCGTCACGCGCGTCGCCTCGTTGATCGGGATGGCGAACCCGTAGGCGCCGCCCGGGCCGGTGTTGATGAGGGTGTTGATCCCCACCACCTCGCCCTCCAGGTTCACCAGCGGGCCGCCCGAGTTCCCCGGGTTGATCATGGCGTCGGTCTCGATGTAGTTGCGCACGCGGTCGCCCGACATCTGGACGTGGCGGCCGACGCGCCCCTTGCCGCTCACGATGCCGGCGGTGACGGTCTGATCGAGCCCCAGCGGGCTGCCGATGGCCAGCACCCAGTCACCCACCTCGAGCGCGTCGGAGTTCCCGAGCCGCGCCACCGCCAGCCCCGCCGGGACGCGCTGCAGGCGGACCACCGCCAGATCGGTCTGGGGGTCGCGCCCCACGACGCGGGCCGGAATCTCGGCGCCGCCCTCGAGCATCACCGTCACCTTGGTCGCGTGATCGACGACGTGGGCGTTGGTCACGATGTCGCCGGCCGCGTCGACCACCACGCCCGACCCGGTGCCGTGGCCCGAGGGGGGCGGCATCTCGCCGGGCGCGCCGCCGCCGAAGGGCGAGCCGCCGCCGAAGCCGAAGTGAAAGAACCGCTTGAGCTCCGGGGGGACACCTTCCGGCGCCTGGCCCTGCCCTTCGTCACCGTCGGACTGGGCGTGCCCCAGCTTGGCCAGCCCCGGCGATCCGATCTCCACGTCGATGCGCACGACGCTGGGCCGCAGGGCCTTGGCCGTCGCGGCGAAGGCCTTGGACATGGTCTCGGCGGCGGGCGGTCGCTCGGTCTTGGGCGTGACCACAGCCGCCTGGGTCGTCGCGGCGGCGAGAGGCGCGGCGGTCGCGGGCGCCGGCGGCCCGGCGAATGCGCGCGTGACGCCCACGCTGAGCGCGACGACGCCGACCGCGCTCAGCGTCCCCAGCAAAAGGGGGGACCGCTTCGAATTCCTGCTTTCCATGCCTTGCCAACAACCGAGGGCCGGCAATTCTTCCAGCACGACCGCAGCGCCCCGTGCCGGCGGCTCGAGCGGCGTCCGTCAGAGGTTGGTGCCGATGTTCCCGATCGTGATGCTGGGGCCGAACAGGAACGACCAGTGGCTGGCGGTGAGCATGGGGCCGTTCGGGACGGCCTGGTAGGTGTAGTCGCTGCGCAGCTCGTACGCGCCCCAGGCGTGGAGGTTGACCGCCGCCTGGGTCGGCTCGCCGCGGTTGCCGATGGGGATGCTGACGCCCACGCCCGCCAGCACCGCGAGCGTGGGCGGCGGCGTGAAGGTGACGGCGGAGTTGGTGGGCACCGAGGCCAGCCCGATCCCCATCGCGCCCAGCTCGAGCCCGAACAGCCCCTCGTGCCCTTCGCGGTCGAGCCAGGTGAGGCGCGACAGCGCGCCGAAGTTCAGCGTCAGCACGCCGCTCGGCGCCGTGATGTGGAAGAGGCCGGTCGGGATCGCCGCGGTGGCGTAAAAGCGGAGGTGCCCCTCGCCCACCACCAGCGTCCACTGCGCGGCCGGCAGCGAGGTCCGCGTCTCGCGCGCGCCGACGTAGCGATCGTCGTCGGCGACGTGCGCGATGCGGACGGTGACGCGGTCGAACTGAGCCTTGACGCCCTTGATCCAGAAGATGCGCGGCTCGGCGCCGGGGCGCAGGACCATCCGCTCGCTCACGTGGGCGTCGGAGCGCGGGCTGTCGTCGACCTTGGTCACGTCGACGTCGACCGTCAGGTCCTGCGTGCCGTCCTCGGGCTTGAACCGCTCGCGGTGGATGATCACCCGGCAGCCGTCGCGCCGGGAGAACGGGATCGAGGTGCGCTTGCCGGGGACGATCCGCTGCGTGCCGCCGTGCTCGTCGGTGCAGACCAGCTCGACCAGCGGCTCGGGGCCGGTCGCCGAGGGCCCGATGGGCGCCGGGACGCTGGCCTCATGAATGGGCCGCTGCAGCGACTCGGTCACCACCGCCAGGTTCGTCGAGGCGAACGCCGGCGGCAGCCCGTCGACGCGGTACCCGAACCGCAGCGCCACGTAGCCGCCGATCCCCTCCTCGCCCCGGACGCGGGCCACGCCCCCTTCGTTGGTGACCTTGTACGCCCCCTCTTCTCCGAGCAGCACCAGGTGCGCGCGCTCGCCCACCGGCGCCACGCGGACGACGGCGTCGCGGTTGCTGGGGAGAAAATCGACGGCGCCGTGGCCGGGGATCTCCAGCGTCGCGCGCACCAGCGGCGCGGGCCGGGTCGGCGTGTGCGCCACGGCCAGCACCGACCCCTCGGTCTCGGGGCGCGCCGCGGTCACGGTGAGCGTGGCGTCCTCGATGTCGCCCACCGCCAGCAGGACCAGCACGGAGTCGCCGTCCTTCTCGGTGCGGGCGACGCTGATGGGCTCGCCGTTGGCGGTCCAGTGGAGGGCGCGCGGATCGCCGCCGCACCGGGCCCCCAGTCGGACCAGCACCTGCGCGGCGTCGGCCCGGCGCAGCGGCGGACCGGAGACGATCTCGGCCGGGCAATGCAGGACGGCCAGCGTGCGGGAGAACGTGCTCTCGGGCGTGTCGTCGCGGAGGACGAAGAAGTGCGGCGCCATGTGGAGGTGCATGGTCAGCCCGCTGGCGGCGGGCGCCAGCGCGCGCACCTCGACGGCCGACTCGCCGAGCTCGCAGGTCGCCTGCGCGCAGTCGACCGACGACACCGCCTCGGGGTGCGCGAGCGGGATGCGCCCCGTGCCGCCGCTCAGATCGACGGTGGTGGTCGCCGCGTTCAGCAGCCGATCGAGGATCACCCGGGCCGGGCGGAGGGGAACGAACGCCTTCGCCTCGGGTGATTTCGCTTCGGCGCTCTTCGCGTCGCCCCCCTTCGCGTCGGGCGGCGCGGCCGCCGGGGCCCAGGCGAAGCGCGCGTCGGCCGGCAAGGTGCGCGGGACCGAGAACGAGCAGCGCTGGCGCGCGCCAGCGGCGGCCGGGTCGAGGCAGACGTCGGTCCCGGTCCCCTTGGCGTCCTCCCAGCGGAGGCGAAGCCCCTGCAGGCGATCGCCGTCGAGCTCGAGCCGCCCCTGGTCCGGATA
>Ga0070734_10004867_pt1 | contig 12339 bp, 13 predicted proteins | sample Coa_R1_8_FD_66444 | JGI IMG/M metagenome (GOLD analysis project Ga0070734, IMG submission 66444) | Surface soil microbial communities from Centralia Pennsylvania, which are recovering from an underground coalmine fire - Coalmine... | ecosystem: Environmental > Terrestrial > Soil > Unclassified ...
AAACGTTGCTCCCGTAGCGCAAATTAGCGGCAGCAATACAGGCTTTGCAACGCCAATGCAAATCGTGGTGGATCCGTCTGGAACAGGGACTGCCTATCTCGCCGACTCCACAGCAGCCAAAGTAGCGGTGTACGCGAATTTTAACACGGCAACGGGTAACATAAACGCAGCGCCAAACCGTTCAATCTCCGGAGTAAGCGCTGGATTTACTGCGGGCGGACCGGTAGGTGTGGCCCTGGATAACACGCGTTAAATCATTCAAGCGCGCCGAGTTTTATCGAACCACTCCCTGCATCGGAGAGCTTGCTGTGGCGTAGAGTTTGCAAGGCATTCTGCCGGCCAGGTAAGCGGCGCGTCCGGCAATTACCGCGTGCTTCATGGCTTCCGCCATCAGCACAGGATTTTCAGCGTGCGCGATCCCGGAATTCATCAGCACGGCATCGGCGCCCAGTTCCATGGCGATTGCCGCGTCTGAGGCTGTTCCCACGCCTGCATCCACAATCAACGGAACTTCCGTGATCATCTCCCGCAGGATCTGGATGTTGGCCGTGTTCTGTATGCCCATTCCACTCCCGATAGGAGCGCCTAACGGCATGATGGCGCTCGCACCCGCATCCAGCAGCCGTTTGGCCACCACAATGTCATCTGAGGTGTAGGGAAGCACCGTGAATCCTTCTTTTACCAGGACGCGAGTGGCTTCAATTGTCGCTTGAACATCGGGATAAAGAGTTTTCTCGTCTCCGATGACCTCAATTTTGATCCAGTCAGAAAGTCCAACTTCGCGCCCTAGTCGCGCAGCGCGGATGGCTTCATCGGCTGTGTAACAGCCCGCCGTGTTGGGCAGCAGAAAGTATTTTTTTGGATCAATAAAATCCAGCAGCGATTCCTTGCTGCGGTCCAGGTTGACCCGACGCACGGCGACTGTGACCATCTCTGCGCCGCTGGCTTCAATGGCGCGGGCAGTTTCCTGTCCTGACTTGTATTTGCCTGTGCCGACAATCAGGCGTGAGCGAAATTGCCGACCTGCAATGATTAGAGGATCCATGAGCTCTATTGTAATGAATGTCGATCTGGTGGAGTTTGCAAAATGCCGGGTTGGAATTTCACGGCGAAAGCTGCCATTATATGCGCATGAGTTGGCCGGAAGACCATTCGCTCAAACGCTTCGGGGCCCGCGTGGCCAGGATGATTCTCCTGGCCGAAATAATCGTTTTGGGTAGTCACTTTTTCGACGCACCTTATCGACAGCATCCCTGGAACGGCATTGGCAGAGCGATCCTTGTTGCACTCCTACTCGGTCTGGTCCTCGGGATTGGTGGTTACTTTCTGGATCGGCAGATCGCTAAAGAAGACCGCAAGCCGAACATGCTTTAAAATCTCAAACCCGCTCAACCCACCGGCGCGGTCTCAATCGGATGTGGCTGCTGGTAGAGTTCGTCAATCTGCTGCTTGTATTTTGCTTCAATCACGCGGCGTTTGAGCTTGAGCGTGGGAGTGATCTCGCCCGTGGCGACGGTAAACTCGTCTGGCACCACCACAATTTTCTTGATGGTCTCAAACTGCGCCAGCCGCTTGTTCAGGTCTTCAACAATCCCTCTGTAAAGGTTGCGCACTTTGTCTGATCCGACCAACTCCTGCCGCGAAGTGAAAAGAACGCCATTGGCGCGCGCCCAATCTTCCAATAAGGGAAAATGGGGTGAGATAATTACGGAAGCATACTTGCGCTTGTCGCCGATGATGGCGGCTTGCGCCACGAGCACGTTGGCTTTCAAGGCGTTTTCAATTGGCTGCGGCGCAATGAACTTTCCGCCGGAGGTCTTGATGAGATCTTTCTTGCGGTCGGTAATGCTGAGGAATCCGTTGCTGTCCAGCTCGCCAATGTCGCCTGTCTTAAACCAGCCATCGACAAATGAATTGCGAGTCTCTTCTGGCATGTTCCAATAACCCTTGAAGACGGTTGGCCCTTTGACCAGGATTTCGCCGTCTTCAGCAATCTTGAGCTGCACCCCCTCATTTACTTTGCCGACCGATCCAATCTTAAAAGCTCCGCGGCGGTTGACGGAAAGCGTCGGCGAGGTTTCCGTCAGCCCATAGCCTTCCATGATTGGGATACCCACGGCGCAGAACCACTCTGCCATATCCTTGCCCAGGGGAGCGCCGCCGGAGAAATACGCTCTGCTGCGGCCGCCAAATCCCTGGCGTATTTTGGAAAACACCAACTGGTTGGCCAGCTTCCAGCGCGGATCTGTGGGCGTTTCCCCCCGCGCGATTTCTTCTTTGTGTTTTTCGCCAACTCGCACTGCCCAATCAAAAATCTTACGGTGCAAACCATGGCCGGCGTGACGTTCACACTCAGCGCGCACCTTTTCATAGACGCGCGGCACCGCAACAATAATTGTCGGTTTGGCTTCCTGCAGCATCTGCGGAAGCTGGTCGAAAATGGCGCAATAGGCAAGGCTCACGCCGTCCAGATAGCAGACGTAATCCACGTGGCGCGCGGTAACGTGAGACAACGGCAGGAATGAGAGATATACGTCTCCGGGCGTCCACTCCGCCTGCTTGCTGGCCATCTTGGCGCAAGTAGTGAGATTGCCGTGGCTGAGCATCACTCCTTTGGACGTTCCAGTGGTTCCTGAGGTATAGATCAGTGTCGCTAGGTCTTCTGGAGTGATTCGATGAGCTTCTTCGTCAAACTGCGGGTCCTCCTCTTGCGAGGCGGAATTGATCAAAGACCACATCGGAATTACATTGACTTCACTGATGTCATCCATCACAACAATTTTTTCCAGTGAAGTCTGCTCCCGGATGGATTGGATCTTGCGCAGCTGTTCCAGCGTGGAAACAAAGATCACGCGCGCGCCGGAATTCTGCAAAAGATACAGGGTCTGGTCGGCTGTGAGCGTGGCATAAATAGGGACGTCAATGATTCCGGTGGTCACGCAGGCAAAGTCGGCAATCATCCATTCCGGCCGATTTTCACCCAGGATCGCAACGCGGTCGCCTTTATGGATTCCCCATTGCTTCAAGACCCTGGCAAGGGTAGCCACATAACCATAGAGCTGGCGGGAAGAGATCACCTGCCATTCGCTGCCGCGCTTGAACATTACATGGCGTTCCACATCGTGCGCGATTGAAGCAAAGAAAATGTCGGCGAGAGTGTTGATTTCCATACCTAGGGTCCCGTTTCTACGCCTTTAAGGACAATGGCCACAACCGAATCGGTCAAGCTGGAGAGGTGATAATCGCGGTCCCGGTCGCGATCAGAAAGGATCCATGTGGTAACTATCTCATCCACAGCGCCAAAGAAGCAATGGGCGGCGATGGTAATAGAAATGTCGGCCCTGAAGACGCCGGCTTCCTGGCCTTCACGCAGAACGCCTTTAATCACGTCAAAATATTCCACCAGAAGATTATGGGAAAACTGGCCAAGAAATTTAGCGCTATGCCGGAGTTCCGTCTGGAAGACGATGGCCAAACTGCGGTTTGAGCCAAGGGATTCCAAGTGAAGAAACGCCAGACGGCGTAATTTTTCTCGTGGATCAGCCAACTGGTCGAGCGAACTCCGCGCACGCTGGATAAACCGATGAAAAGCGGAGTCAATCGACGCCATTAGCAATTCATCTTTATTCTTGAAATAGAGGTAGATAGTGCCGTCGGCCACACCGGCGCGGTCAGCGATTTCCGCTACTCGAGAATGGAAAAACCCGTGCTCGGCAATGACTTCAATGGCCGCGTCCAGAATGCGCTGGTACTTGTCTGATGTGCCATTGGCTGACCGGGCAGCTGTTTGTGAAGGCCGTTTAGCCATGAGAGAACCTTGAATTTACTTGGATTTGCAGGGTAGCGCAACTTCTAAATTTGGCCTAATGCGGCCTGGCAAACCTCAAATTTAGCTTGAGAATTCCAGCCCAAGGTGTAGGATGCGAAAGCGCAAGGCGGAGCTGCTGCCGCATGCTGTGGCAGGACTAAGCTTGGACGAATACGGGGGTGCCATTCATGAAGAAATTGCTGGTTTTTGTCATCTTCCTCATTGCGACCATGGCGCGGCAAAGCCCGGCCCTGGGATTGCGCGCAACGTTCCAAAGCGGCGGTCAAGATACCCTGATGCTGTTCGCACCTCAAGCTGGCGATCCTGTGCGCATTGTTCAGGCATCGTTTGGGGCTGACAACGTGCTGTTGGACGCTCATCTTGAAAACAAGAGCCACAATAAGATCCAGGTTTACCGCCTTGGCTGGGTGGCTGTTAAAAAAGATGACGTAAGGATGGGTCGAGGCGAGCTGGTAACAGTCCCCGAAAAGGTAGATACCACCGCCGAGTTCGATATTTCGGCAAACGCCGTTCCTTCCAGGGAAGACCTATCCAGACATCCCGCAGGGGTTGTTGTGTATGTTGCCGAACTGCAATTTCAGGATGGCACCAAATGGCAAGCCGACGCTAAGAAGCTTAAAAAAGAAGCCATTGACATGCTCAAATAGCGCGCTCGTGTAGCGGCTGCTTACCGTACCAGTCCAGAAACTGCCGAAACGCCTTGCCGCGATGGCTATGTTCGCGTTTTTGCTCCAGTGGAAGTTCCGCGAACGTCTTGCCAAGAGCAGGGAAGTAAAACAGCGGATCGTACCCAAAGCCCTGAGTTCCGCGGGGGACGGTCAGAAGTTCTCCCGGCGCTTCGCCTGTAAAGGTGGCAAGGGTCTGTCTATCCCGGGCCAGCGCAATCACACATTCATATTTTCCTGTGTATCGATCTTGATTTAGACGCTTCAGTTGAGCGATGAGGGCGGCGTTGTTTGCTTGATCGTCTGAGTTTTGGTCCGATGCCACGCCGAACTGAAGCAAGGCAGCGTAACGGGCTGAATGGACGCCCGGCGCGCCATTGAGCGCGTCAACTGCCAGCCCTGAGTCTTCCGCCAGCACCAACTCACCCGGCGCCAGACGGCTGTAATACTCTGCCTTGATTCTGGCATTTTGCTCGAAAGTGGTTCCGTCTTCAATCGCAGGCGGCACTTCAGCCATGCGCGGCAGGGCATCAAGCGCGATGGATAATGCCTGCGCCGCTTCGCGGAACTCGCGTACTTTGCCTGGGTTGGTGGTGGCTAGATAGATCCTGGGCATTCAAAAAGATTCCAACAACAATAATGTTTACGATATCAGTGCACTCCGAGGAATCCGAAGAGTGCAACGCCAACTCCCAGGATGGTGCTGATAAAAGAAAGTTGCCAGAACAGCTTTGCTTCCGCCAGCAGGGCTATTGAACAAAGGACAATTGAGATTTCCAGAAATAGTTCTGCGCCGTCATAGTAATTGGCCCGCCGCTCCACCAGATCTCTTTCGCGCTCCATCTCTTTGGCGTTCTCCTGGATATTTACTGCGCCGGGCTTGTGGCTGGAAGATTTGTTTTCGTGTTGTTCTTTGGCAGCACTGGCCTCTTTACCATGCTCTTTAGCGTCGTTGGCAAGAGATTCTTTCTTAGTGGACTCACCTTGCTCGTTCTTACTTTCCTTGCTATCAGTTCCAGACTCAGGCGTTAGCAGTGGCCGCAAGATGGCGGAATCCCTGGCCGGACTACTGCATCCATGCTCCGGCGGCGTGCCGCATTCTTCGTCGAGTGATTTTTTGTAATCCTTGAGTGCCAGCTCTTTCCCATTGGGCAGCAGCGCCGCTACCTCGGCCATTGCGCCGTATTCATGGGCGCGACTGTGCTTGGCCTGGTAAAAGTTCCACTCATCGACAATCTTGCCCTGAATCAGGCCTTCTTCAGTATGGGTGCGATGGCCCATCAACGTGGCAATGGCCAGCAAAACCGCCACAATCGCCATAGTGAGGCCGATCCCTTTTTCACCACTTTGGTGCGCGTGCTCCGCGCCTTCTTTAAGTTCTTCTTCTAAGCTCATTTGCGTCCTTTCGTGAAGAGGGGTGCAGCGGCTGCAACACTTTTGGGTCGAAAGAGGTTGTCCATTCCGAATTTTGCGTGATCATCGTCCCTGGTTGATAGAACCGTGCCGTCAATTTCGATGAAGAAACTTAAGCCGCTTTTGCGGGTGAGCCTGGGCCGGGACATCGTCATACTTTAAGACACTGATTGAACCATCCACCTCAAGCACCGCCAGCGCCGCATCATCAATGCAGGCCACCCCGTGCTCACGCAGGGCGCGGTTGAGTTCGTCCATGGAAATATGCTCTTTTGCCATGTGTGCGGTAATACATTCGCCATTGTGGATTAAAAGGGTTGGCGAGCCCTGGATCATTTTTCTGAAACCGCGATTTAGCCCTGAAACTTCCGCCAGCAGGAAATTCAAAGTGAGCAGGACCAGCGCTGCTGTGGCGCCGCCCATCAGGGATGTGTCCGGGCCGGTCATGGCATTTTGCACTGAATTGCTGAGAAGCAGCAGCAAGGTCAGGTCGAACGGGGTCATCTGGCCGACTTCGCGCTTTCCCGTTAGCCGAATTCCAACCAGCACCAGCGCATACACTGCCGTGGTGCGGAGTGCGATCTCCAGGACCGTATGCCAGTTTGTGAGCATTGCGCAGATTGTAGCTTTTCAGCGTCGAAATTCAAATTTGTATTTTATGTTGGGACATTTAGACGGGCGCTGAACCAAAGTTTTCTTACTGATTCACGCGCCTGACCGGCGGCAAGGGGACAGATTGAGGCAGCTTTGCTAAAATGATTGAGTTGCCTCCGCAACCTGCGCGCCCTTAGCTCAGCTGGATAGAGCGTCTGACTACGAATCAGAAGGCCGGGAGTTCGAATCTCTCAGGGCGCGCCATCTTTTCAGTCACTTACCATTCCTTATCCCGTCCTGCTAAAGCCACTGTGGCTGTTGCCGTGGCTGTTCACATCAGGAATTTCTGTTCATTCCTGCGGTCAATGATGGCTTTTATGCGCCCTACGTCAGGGTGCATGTATTCCATCGTCGTCTTAAGGTCTTCATGGCCCATCGTGTCACGAACGAGAGACGGGTCTTTAGACTCTTCCATTGCCACGGTCCCAAATGTGTGCCGGGCGCAATACAGCTTCAGATCATCCGCAATATTGAGAGACCGCGCGATCGCCCGAAACTTTCGCTGCAAAGAGCCAAGCTCAAAATGACCTGATTTGGCTTTGGGCGAAGGGAACAACCATCCCTCAGTTTGATCACCTTGCATCCTAGCTCTCAATAAAGGTAGGACGCGATTACTCAACGGAACCCGTCGGCGGGATTTGCGAGTCTTACCTTTTGGATTGAAATAGTAAAACTCATCCAAGTGCACAAGCTCTCGCCGCATACGGAGGACCTCGCTCGGGCGCATTCCAGTGTCGAGCATGATCGTAAAAATGTCATGCAAGGGTGCTGGTTCGGATTTCTTGTACCTCCGGTTGTCGCTGTTGTGTTCAATCGCTTTAAGCAGCCGCAGCTCATCCTGAGGAGACACCATAACCTCGCGCCGGGGTGCATAAACCAATTTGATTTTAGGGACCTTCCTCACAAGCTCCTTTTCAAGAGCCCGGTTAAACGCCCGGCGTAAGGTACGCAAGGCGCAATTTGTTGAGTACGGTGAATCATGGAATCTTGTCGTCTGGATGTCTCCTGGTGTGATCCTGTCCATCCGCATTCCTGCCAGATCAGTGCCGAGGATGAGACGGCATCCGCTCAAGTAATCCATTTTTGTTTTAGGAGCTTTGTTCATCACGTTCACGAATTCAACAAAGTCTTTCAGATAATCACGAAGCACTGGCGCTTTCCTCGGCTTAACCGATTCGCCGGCTTCGGCTGCGGTAATGGCGCGCGCCATTACCTTTTCCGCTTCTTGCTGGGTCCTCCGTCCCGCAACCTTGATCTCTGTGCTTTTGCGGTATCGAATCCCGTTCACGTAGAACAGGTAGTGCCAATTGCCTCCACGCTTATAAAGCGACATTCCGCGCTTTCCCCTTGCCTGCGCGCACAGAAGACATAACGCGGTGACCTGAATCCATGAAGGCATCCAGATCGGCTACATCATACATTGCACGCCCGCGCGGTTTGTAAAAATTCGGACCAACGGCCATGTAGCGCATCCATCGGAGTGTGTTCAACGGAATTCCCGTATACTCGGAAGCCTCTTTCGTCCCGACCCAGCGCCTTTTCGTTGATTCCCATTTTTCGGTGGAGGTGGCCATGTGTGATGTTGAGGATGTGCCGTAAATGCGGTAAGAATCAAGGGAAGTTACTTTTCTTACTTCTTACCGGTAATTCGTCCGCTTGTTCCATATCAATACTGAGGTGTGCGTGAATAGTAACGATTCTCAAATAGTTGAACCCAATCACGCCCTGTTCGGTGACGGAATAAGAGATAAAGTAAGAGTCAAGAGATATTACTTTTCTTACTTCTTACTACGCATTTAGCCTTGCGCTTCCGACTCACGGATCAGATAACCGATGTACTGAGAAACTGGCTTTGAATCACCTTTCCGATCATTCAGTTGCCATGCATTTGCCCAACTTCGTAGCGTATTCTGTGGCGCAGCTTTGAACCATGAAATTCCTCCTGGAGTCGGGATACCCAATCGATCAAGTTCAGGCATCATCTGTTCGTAAGTCAGTCCTTGCAGCCTCAGGTTTGCAACAGCGGTTTTGATTCTGTCGCGTATCTCTGTTGTTCGTCTTCGCGTGCTGCGCTTTTCTGGTTTATCTGACTGGTGGGACAATCCGAAGCGATTTACTTCTGCCGCGGACTTCAAGAGCAACAATTCATCTCCAAGCACGCCATGCCGGAGTCGTAGGGAAATTCTATCTTTGAGCTTATCCTCGAGTCGATCGAGAGCTATTCTGTTTAATTCGTGCACGGGATAAGAATGTGCGGTCTCTTCCCACGCGAGCATATCGGATCGCTGTTTTTCAATGAGCCAGGCAGGAGCACACCATTCGAGGTGAGCCTTCTCGATTTGATCCAAATCCGTCTCAAGCGACTTTGGGCCTTCACACACCCGCCACAGCCAACGCCGCGTGTGCTCGGAGAAGCTCGCTATTTTGTTTTCAATGGCGTCCTGAATTTTGTCAATGCTCTTTTCCGACAGGCCACCGGTCGGTAAGCTCAGAATCCTGTCACAACAACGCGCACAACACTCTCTGACCAGCTTGGCGGCCCGCTCAAGGTATTCATAGAAGCATGTCTCGAATTCATCAAACCGACCATCTTCCGACACTTTCATGATCCGATCGTGAAAATCATAGGGGCTTATGGCGCGCAGGTCCCACAGTTCTCTTCCGAGGTAAGTCCAAAGGTTTGAGAAAATCGGTTCTTCGGTTTTGGGCACCAATCCCCCTGCCACACTCGCTCCTCAAATGAGTTTAAACGCAGAAAGCAGGAATAGGCGTTGAACTGAGGGAGAGTCAGGATTGAGATGCTTTTGCGCCAAATAGTGCACCTGGGCTCATGCGTAAGAAGATACTTCCACAAAGACTTGGTTGTGGAACGATCCGGCTCGGCGTTTCCCGGAAGCCCGTTTTTGGACCGCAGAAACGCCGGCAACCCAACCGCCTTCAACTGCGGCGAGGCGTCCTCCAAGGCCCTGCTCTGATAATGTGCAATCTCGCCCCGATGTTCGAGATTTGCGTGCGGATCGCCTCAGATTTTCTTCAGCTCAACTACGCCCATCACCTTCCAGCTTGTGTTAAATTTTGACGTTCTAAATTCTGACTTGCATGAGAATTTTGACGACCGACGAGGTGCAAGAGGCTGAGCAACAGGCGCTTCTCCGTCCCGGGATGTCACAACCGGCCCTAATCCGGCGTGCGGGGCATGCGGTGACGCAATTCTGCCTCTCTCGTTTTAAGTTCAGATCAGTCTGCGTAATCTGCGGTACCGGCAGAAACGGCGCGCGTGGACTGGTGGCGGCCGAATCCCTGGGCGAGATTGCCGAGAGCGTCTCCGTGATTGTTCTGGCTAAAGAAGTTGGGGAACTGGAGTCGGATACATCCGCCTTTTGCTCGCGCTTAAGTCGGGAGCCGATATGGATCTCCGCGGAAGAGGACTTTCAAGCCGCCCATGTTCAGCAGGCCATGCAGGCCGACCTTATCATTGATGCCATCGCCGGCGACGGGCAGCATCCGCTGGCCGCCTTGCAAAAGACGGCAGTGGAAGCGGTCAATGACGCATTTGGGACCATCGTTTCGATCGATGTGCCATCAGGGGTCGATCCAGACGCAACACTACCTTTTCATCAAACGGAACGCGACGCGGTTTTCGCCCATGGAATCATTACGTTCGTGGCTCCCAAGCCTGCCCACGTTTTTGGGGAGCTTACTTCAGGGCCGATTGCACTGAGCGAAATTGGTGTCCAGCCTGTGTTGGTCTCAAACAAGTCCGAATTGCAGGTGATTACCGGGCAGGAGGTGGGCATGGCATTCCCGCCTCGATCGCCAAATGCCCACAAAGGGAGCTTCGGGCATGTGCTGGTGATCGCCGGGTCTGCCGGTAAAGCAGGGGCTGCGGCGCTTGCCGGAATGGCAGCTCTGCGCACCGGCGCCGGGCTAGTCACGATCGCCTGTCCCAAATCAATTCAGGCCATAGTGGCAGGCTTTGCGCCGGAGCTCATGACGGAAGGGCTGCCGGAAACTGAAACAGGTTCCATCGGCTCCGCAGCGGGTGATGTGATTGACAAGCTCATGCCAGGTAAGGACGTCGTGGTGCTTGGGCCGGGACTCTCCCAGCACCATGAGACCGCGCAACTGGTGCGAGATCTCGTCTCACGCTGTGCGTTGCCGCTGGTCCTGGATGCCGACGGAATCAACGCGTTTGCAGGATCTGCCGGGGATCTCAAGCCGGCAGGAGGCGCGGAGGCATTTCGTGTTCTCACACCGCATCCCGGCGAAGCCGCGCGCCTTCTGGGCATTTCGACGAAGGAAATCCAGTCAGACAGGCTCGGAGTCGCGCGGCGCATCGCCAGTGTGACCGGCTCTTGCATGGTGTTAAAGGGTTGGAGGACGGTGGTGGCCGGAGCGTCCGGGGAAACCTGGATCAATATGACGGGTAATCCTGCGCTGGCCAAAGGAGGATCGGGCGACGTACTCTCCGGCATGATTGGCGCTGCGCTGGCCAGGCAGGCTGCTGGTTCGGCGCCATCGCGACAAGTCGCCGCTCCGGAGCCGGAGCCGCAGAGATCGTGGGTGCATGAGATCTACGGAACAGACTCGATGGAGAAGATCAGAAAGCATCGCGCCCAGCAGCTCCAGAGCAACGCCGCCAGGGGTGCTGCTTTCCTCAAGGATGTAAGCATAGCCGGCGCGGTTTACCTGCACGGGATGGCCGGCGACATGGCGCGAGACGAACTTCACGAGAACACTGTCATCGCCAGAGATGTGATGGACAATCTCTCTGAAGCATTTCATGAATGCGAGCTTCAGATGGAGCGCGGGTTGTTTTATCTGCAAAAGTAGCTACGCCCCAATCAGCAGGTGGCAATTATCAAAGCGGCCCCTGGCTACGTCGTGCCCTTCGTTGCTCCCGTGATGCTACGAGCGCTTCGCGGTACACAACGCGATTCAGTTTCACCTTGATGAAGCTGCTGATGCCGCGAAGTTCGAGCGCCAGCCCCTCCAGGCCGAAGGCGATGAATTCCGTGAGATCGGGGCACGGCTCCTGCTGTTGTTTGAAGACGATCCTGTAGTATCGCTCTTGGTTTTCGTAGAAATGGCTGGAGAGGGCGTGGAAACCGTGGCCGTTGTAACCGCGCCGGAAGAGAATTCCCGCCGCCACCAGGCGCGACACTCTCCCGCTGCCGTCCTCAAAGGGATGGATAGTGGCCAAGAAAAAGTGCGCCACCAGGGCATGGATCGGTGCGGGCATGCTGGCCAGGCTGGCACTGCTGATGAACTGAAGGTAGTCTTCCATCAGATGCGGGAGCCTAATTGCGGGAGCCCCAACGTGGTAGCCGATTCCCGCGTCTCCCACCACCACTTTCCGACCATCTTTGCGCAGGACGCCGACATTGTCGTAGCGAATCCCGGCTTCTTCGGCCACCATGCGGTGCATGGCAAGAATGTCATCCAGCGATATCGGCGCGCTGCCGGGAATAAAGCGTTGCCGGACCCAGGACTGAGCGCGGCTGGCGTTGTTGCTCAGCAGCTCCAGCTTGCGCAGTTGGATCTGCCGGTTGCGCACCTCTTGAGCAGACACATCGCACAGTGGAACCTCGCTTTCGCCCGAACGTGCGCGCTCCCGCCAGGGGGGAGGAAGCACGCACGAGGATGAGGCAGCCTTGTTGCCCTCAACCGCTGCAAGGTAGGGCAGCAAGTGCGCCATATCCAAGGTGTAAGTAAATTCAAATGCTGGCCAATATAGCGCCATATGTCAGTAATTAGCAGTTAGCAATTGGCAAATAG
>Ga0070734_10004868_pt1 | contig 12337 bp, 12 predicted proteins | sample Coa_R1_8_FD_66444 | JGI IMG/M metagenome (GOLD analysis project Ga0070734, IMG submission 66444) | Surface soil microbial communities from Centralia Pennsylvania, which are recovering from an underground coalmine fire - Coalmine... | ecosystem: Environmental > Terrestrial > Soil > Unclassified ...
GAAATTGAAGCCCGCTGATTTTCATGGCGATTGGAACTATGTCATTACTCCCCGCAAACACTAGAAATCGACGAAGTTATTTTTTCGCGGGCCCTTACTTGCCCGGGTGGCGCTACCAATTGGCGGCATCCTGGAATCCGGCCAATCCAACGCCGGGCCAGTATTCAGAAACCATTACGCTGAAAACAAACTATGCCGGGAAGGAAACCCTCGCCATTCCGGTCACTATCCAGGAGGTCCGGCGGTTGCGCGTAGTTCCCGAAATTCTCTTTCTCAGACCTTGTTCCGACAAGGCTGGGGAATTCGAGGGTAGGGTCATTGTGGATGATTCCGATGGGGAATTGGTCTCCCTCGATTGCGTAAAGACATCTCACGAGTATCTGCAATGCGATTGTCCAGCGAGAAGAGCCCGGAGATTAATAATCGGAGTGAGACTGAAAGGAGATCGTTTGCCCGGCGAAGAGACGCCGCTAACCCTGGAAATCTGCACCAAGGAGCCGGTTGTCGAAACTGCTCGCGTAAGGGTGACGGCTGGCTCGTATTCGTCGCTTTCTCGGCAGTGACTGTAGTCGCGGCGGCGGCTCCTGCGCCGGAAGATTTCCAGTTGCGGTATCGAACCCCGCCGGCAGCCGATCTTTACTGTGGTGTGGATTGCCTCTATGTGGCGCTTCGATCCGCTGGTACCCAGGGAATCTCACTCCAGCATTTGCAGGAAGTCGTCAGCCCGGGGGCGAATGGCGTCTCGATCGACATGCTGCAAAGGGCCTCCAGGTCGCAAGGCATCTTCGCAACAACGTTACAACTTGATCCGGGAGTCTTGGCTTATTGCCGAAGCCCAATGATACTGCACGTTAACGAACGCCACTTCGTAACTTTTCTGGGCATTGAGGATGGCCACATTCTTCTCTTTGATAGCGCGCTTGGCCTATTCGATTGTTCGCGGGAATGGTTCCGAACGCATTATGAATGGGATGGGGTCTCGCTTGTAGTGGGTCTTCCCTCACCCGGCCTGGTCGCTTGGATACTGGGGCCACTTTGTGCGTGCGTTGGATTGGGGGCAGTTCTGGTTTATTGTGCGGCCAAGCTGCCATGGAGGCGTTGGAAGGTCCTGAGATACGGTGCTTGCCCAGAGCCTTAGCGCGGGTTCGAGTCTCAGCACCCCGCGGAGGGTAACCGATGTCAATATCAGCGAGTAGAAAGCGAAACGCCGTTATTCTGGCCGAGGTGATTGTTGTGATCGGAATCATTGTTACCCTTATTGGGCTATTGATCCCCGCGACCATGCAAGTACGCGAGATTGCCAACCGCTCTACGTGCGGAAATAACCTGAAGCAAATCGCACTCGCCTTCCAGCTCCACCACGATGTTTTTCATGTCGTGCCAAGTAACGGAGGGGGAATGTTTCCCAAGCTACAAATCCCTGGTAAGGATGGGAGTCCCTTTGTGCCCACGACGATTGAATACCCGCCGCCCCAACGACTTGTGAAGTGGTACGGGGTTGGTGACCCGAACAAGACGCCTACGACTCAGACCGGCTCATGGGCTTACGCGATACTTCCTTACATAGAGCAGGGAAGCGCCTACAACGCACGGGATTGGACGCAGGGAGTAAGAGGATACGCCTGCCCCAGCAGGAGAACAGCGAATCCGCAGTTGGCCGTAAATGACGAATATGGCGAATACATCGGGGGCGGATGGTTGTGGGGCAAAACGGATTATGCAGCCAATTCCTGGTTCGTGTGGGGCAGGCCTTATTGCTTCCGCTTCTCAAGGGTGACCGACGGCTTGTCCCAAACGGTGCTTGCGGGAGAAAAAGCCGTCAATTCCAAGGCATACAACACGGGTAGCTGGTACTATGACGAACCCTACTTTTTGGGGGGCTCCTACGGGACCTGGCGAGGCGGAACACTGATCGTCAGGGATCAGCCTACGGTAACTTACCTCCAGCATTGGGGTGCTGCCCATCCGGGCGGAGCGCTATTCGCTTTTATTGATGGTTCTGTCCGTCTGCTGAGCTATTCTACGCCCGATTCCACCATGAAGGCGTTGCTGACGCCGAGGGGCGGAGAAGTCATTGGTGAATTCTGAGAGCCTGGAAAGACCGGGAAGTTTCCAGTTTTTGATGAAATCTCGGCCTTCATGGCCGCCGACTTCTCCCCGCCAAGATTTTGACTCACCATTGAGCAGATAGCTCCTATTCCATCCAGCTGAAGGGATACTCGGCGTCGTCCAGAGCCAGGGCCTGACGAGTCAGGGCCAACGGCCGAAGGGTGTCCACCATGACGGCCAGTTCATCGGTGCGGGTCATCTGCCGGCTGGCGACGATCGTGCCGGGGTGCGGGCCGTGCGGGATGCCACGAGGGTGCAGGGTAATCGATGCTTCCTCCACACCGCGCCGGCTTCCGAAACGGCCCCGCACATAGTACAGCACCTCATCGGCCTGCACATTGGAATGGGCGTACGGCACCTTGATCGCCTCCGGATGCGTATCCAGCAAACGCGGGGCAAACGTACACAGAACAAATCCGGTTGCTTCGAACGTCAGTTGCACGGGCGGCGGTTGGTGGACCGTGCCGGTAATCGGTTCGAAATCGTCGGCGTTGAATGTGAACGGATAGACCATGCCGTCCCAGCCAATCACATCAAAGGGGTGGTTGGCCAAGCTGTAGCGCGTCAGCCGGCTGCCGTCGCGGATCAGCACCGTGGTATCCTGCTCTCGATCGATCACGAGCGGCTCTTGCGGGCCGTGCAAGTCCCGTTCGTAATAGGGCGCGCCCAGGCGAAGCTGGCCATCCGGGTTCAAGTATCTGGCTGGGATGTTCACGTTGCCCGCCGCCTCGATTACCAGGAGGTCCGGCTGCGTGCCGGCCTCGAACTCGATGCGATACGTGATACACCGTGGGATCACCACATAGTCGTAGGGCCGGAAGGGGAGCAGACCGAACATCGTTTGCAACACCCCTTGGCCCCGGTGGATGAAGAAGACCTCGTCGGCGGTGGCGTTGCGATACAGTTCTTGCTGTACCTGGGCCGGGCGGCAGCGGGCCAGGGTAACGTCCTCGTTGACCAGGAGTGGTACCCGGCCCGTGACGACATCGCCGGCCGGTTTGAGCGGGCCGGTTTTGAGGTGGTGATGGCGGAGGGCGGAGGGCTGAACGATTTCCGGCGCCATCGTCCCCGCAGCTTCGACCTTGCGGACACGGGTCGGCGGGCGAAGATGGTAACAAATGCTGTAGGCCCGGCCGAAGCCGGCCAGCGTGAGGACTTCCTCATAGGCAATTCCCTCGCCCCGAAAACCGGGTTCCCGAGGATGAGCGATATGGCGTTTGCGTGGTAAGGAGCCGAGCCTGCGATAGAAAGGCATAGGAAGCCTCCGTTGGGCTGAGCGGCGGTTCGCAGACCCGTGCGGCTCCGCGAACCGCCGCTAAACTCACAGGGTGCCGCGGCGGGCTTGTTCGCGCTCGATGGCTTCGAACAGGGCCTTGAAATTTCCCTTGCCGAAGCTGCGCGAACCGTGCCGCTCGATGATTTCGAAGAACAGCGTGGGCCGATCCTCCACCGGCTTGGTGAAAATCTGGAGCAAATACCCCTCATCGTCGCGGTCGGCAAGAATGCCCAGCTCCGCCAGCTCGCGCACATCTTCCTGAATCGGTCCGATCCGCTCAGGGAGCATTTCGTAATAGGCCGCCGGCACCCGCAAGAACGAGACATCGTTGTGGCGGAGCGCCCGAACGGTGGCGAGGACGTCTCCGGTGGCCAACGCAATGTGCTGCACGCCGGGCCCGCCATAAAACTGCAAATACTCCTCGATCTGCGACCGGCGCCGGCCCCGAGCCGGCTCGTTGATGGGAAACTTGATCCGACCGTTCCCGCCCTGCACCACCTTGGACATGAGCGCCGTGTACTCGGTGCTGATGTCCTTGTCATCGAAGTGGACCAACTGGGTAAAGCCCAGGACATCCTGGTAAAAAGCAACCCACCGATCCATTTCGCCTTCGCCCACATTGGCCACGATGTGATCGATCGCCTTCAGGCCGACCGGCCGAAACGTCCGCGGGCTGTACCGATCCGGATCGAGCGGCTCATAGCCCGGAGCAAAGACGCCGTGGTAACGGTCGCGGTTCACAAAGCTGTGCGTGGTGTCCCCGTACGCCTGAATGGTCGCGACCTCATACACTCCGTGCTCATCCTTCAGGAGCGTCGGTGGCCGGACGCCCACTGCCCCCCGGCTCGTGGCCGCGGCATAGGCCGCCTCGACATTGTCCACTTCCAGGGCGATATCTTGTACGCCGTCGCCATGCTTCACCAGGCGCTGGTTTTCAGGATGCTCCGGCCCAAGGGGAGAGGCCAGGACAAACGTGATGTGCCCCTGCCGGAGCACATAGCCCGCTTCGTGGCGGGTCCGCGTTTCCAGGCCGGCGTAAGCAACCACGTCAAAACCGAAGGCGTTGCGATAAAAATAAGCCGATTGGCGGGCATTGCCGACAAAGAACCGGACGTGATCGACACGGCGCAGAGGCAAAATATCGGCAGACATGCGTGAGCTCCTCTTGCATCAACTCCGCTTCCTCCCCCAATTCAGGATAGACCACAGGCGCCGCTCGGCTCTATCTTAATGAGGGTGGCGCGCAGGTATTGTTATTCTAGCGGACAGCGGGTGGACCATGAAAGCAGCATTCTACGAGAGCACAGGCGGCCCGGAGGTCATCCAGTTCGGAGAGCTGCCCCGGCCGACGCCTCAACCGGGGGAAGTGCTGGTTCGCGTGGGGGCGGCGGCACTCAATCCGATCGATACCTACATCCGTTCCGGGGCAGTGAACATGCCATTGCCCAAGCCGTTCATCCCCGGCTGCGACCTGGCCGGCACGGTGGAGGCGGTCGGCACCGGCGTGCGCCGTTTCAAACCCGGCGACCGGGTTTGGGGTTCGAACCAAGGTCTTCTGGGCCGGCAGGGCACCTTCGCCGAGTATGCGTCGGTTGCGGAAGATTGGCTCTACCCGACCCCAACCGGCGTCGCGGACACGGAAGTCTCGGCCGCGGCCCTGGTCGGGATCACGGCTCACCTCGGCCTGTTCCGCTGTGCCAAGCTCCAGCCGGGGGAAACGGTCTTCGTCAATGGCGGGACCGGGGGCGTCGGATCCATGGTGGTACAAATGGCCAAAGCCGTGGCGGCACAGGCCCTGACTACCGTCGGCTCACCGGAGAAAGCCGCCCTGTGCCGAAGCTGGGGCGCCGACCTCGTGCTGAATTACAAGACGGAGGACATTCCCGCGGCCATCCGCGCATTCACGAAGGGGCAAGGCGTTTCCGTGTGGTACGAGACCCAGCGTGAGCCGGACCTGGTTCGCACCGTCGATCTAATGGCTCGGCGTGGCCGGATTATCATCATGGCCGGCCGCCAAGCACAACCGATTTTTCCAATCGGGCCGTTCTACACCAGGGACATGGCCCTCTACGGGTTTGCCATGTTCAACGCCACGCCGGAGGAGCAACGCCGCTGTGCCGAAGATATCAATCACTGGCTGGCCGATAAGAAGCTGCGGGCCCAGATAGGCAGGACTTTTCGTTTCTCCGAGGCCGCCGCGGCCCATCGCCTCCAGGAGGAAAACACGATTGGGAAAGCCGGTTCGTTGACGGGAAAAATCATCTTGGTGCCGTAAGGTGGAATCCGCTGCTGGAGGAGCAATCGATGCGCACGACAACTCTGATCAAGGAAAAAAGAAGCGACCGTTTTTCTTGCGCGATTTTCCTTTTGCCTGTTGTGTTGTTTGCAGCGATGGCGACGCGCGCTGCCGACCTGGAGAGCCGGGTATTGACCCATTATGTGCCGCAAGATTTCTTGGAAAAAGTGGTACGGACCGAAGGGTGGACCGAGCTGCCGCTCGCCGTCAAGGGGGGCGTTCGCAAAGACGATGTGGTGCGGATCTGGGCCGGCGGCAGCATCGATCGGGGCAATGGTGATCAGCCCGGCGAGAACGTGAACAGTCCCGCCGGCCAGCCGATCGTTCCGTCCAGCCTGGCACCGAAGCTGGCTCTGGCGCCCCAGGCAGAAGATGCGTTCGCGGTGCTGTTCAAGACGGAAACCCAAACGAAGAAATGCCGGGAGCCGGGCAAGCCGCTGGAAATCACGCTTACGAAAGATAAAGAACAAATCTGGGTCGGGTTCAACGACCTCCGTGGCCGCTATCAGGACAACCACCTGGGCAAGGGCCGCCGGCACGAGCTGGATCCGCTGTGGGTGCGAATTGAAGTGGTGCGGACCATTGTGGATTAGGAGCGGTTTTGCTCTCCCGAACACCTCGTCTACGGGCCCCGCATTCTCTGCGCCTCTGCGCGAAACTCTTTCCGCCCAAGTCTCGCGCAAAGGCGCAGAGAACGTGGTGGGAAAGACTCAAACGCGGATCTTGATTGAGCAAAAAGACTGCGGCGGCCGCTCGGCTCAGGCCGTGCTGCGGGTTGGCCGTCGCTGCTAGCCGGCGCGCTCCAGCGGGCGGCTGGCAGATACCCGGGCCATGGCAGGGCCAGCGGCTCCGCCTCACAGGGGCAGCAGGGCAGCAGGTTCAGTTGTTGCATTCTCGTTGCAATCTTGAGACGGCCCTATCACAAGGGGGCTCGGCCGTGCAGGGCCCGAGGATCTTGGCCGCTGTTCTTCGGCCTCCGCGCGTTTACGGCCAGTCGGCCGCATTGAGCAGGATGACCACACCGCCGGCATAGCCCACGGCGAGGTCGGGATAACCATCGCCGTTGAAGTCGGCCACCGCTCCCGGGGCGACCGTAGGGACCGGGCTGCCTGGTACAGGGCGAAACGTGCCGTCGCCGTTGCCCAGCAAGACCGTGGTGCTCGAGGAGTAGTCCGGACAGACGATCAGGTCCAGGAAGCCGTCGCCGTTGAAATCCCCCATCGCGAACGGGCCGAATCCAGAGTACTTTTGTCCGGCCTGGAACGTGCCGTCCCCGTTGCCCAAGAACACATGCAGCCGCTGATCGTTCAAGCTGCCCACCGCGAGGTCCGCATGGCCATCGCCGTTGAAGTCGCCGGCCGCCACGATTGGGACGGAAAAGTAATCGGAGCCGAGGGAGGAATTCTGGGCGGCCTGGAACGTGCCATCGCCATTGCCGAACAGGATACTCAGCGGGCCCGCTCTTGGGTCGTACAGGCTGACGGCGAGGTCGAGATGGCCGTCACCGTTGAAATCCGCCACGGCCACCGATTGCGGAGAATCACCGACCGTATAGTTCTGTGCGGCCCGGAAGGTGCCGTCGCCGTTACTGACTAACACACTCACCGTCCTGTCGCCATCGCGAACGGTTCCGGTATTCGACACGACCAAATCGGCGAACCCGTCCCCGTTGAAATCCCCGGCTGCCATGTAGCTCGCATAGTGGCCCACCGCGTAGGTCTGTGCTGGCTGCAACGTGCCGTCGCCATTGCCGAAGAAGATCCGGACGGTGCTCACGTGATCGGAATTGAGGACGGCAACATCGGGGATGCCGTCGCCGTTGAAATCCGCCACGGCCACGAACACGGGATACATGCCGGCCGCGTAGCTTGGACCGGGTCGGAAGGTGCCGTCGCCGTTGCCCAAGAGGATACTCAACGTACCGTCGTAGAGGTCTGTGGCCACGGCGAGGTCGGGAATGCCATCGCCGTTGAAATCGCCCGCCGCTACGGATACTGAAAAGTCGCCATCGACTACGCCATAGACCCTGGCGGCCTGGAGCGTGCCGTCGCCCTTGCCTAGCAGGATGAACACGCCCGGCCGGTCTGCGCTGGCGAGGTCGAGATGGCCGTCGCCGTTGAAGTCGGCTGCCGCGAGGAAGGGTGCAACGGCGCCCGTGGCAAACCGTTGCGGCGCTTGGAAGGTGCCGTCGCCGTTGCCCAAGAGGATGCTCACCAGCCCCAATTGCGTGCCCACGGCGAGGTCGACATGACCGTCGCCGTTGAAGTCCCCGAGTGCCAGGCACGTCGAGTCCGGCCCGGTGGGGTAGACTTGGGCAGGCTGGAAGGTGCCGTCCCCGTTGCCGAGCAGGATCCCTACGGCCGAGCCTCCCGCAACAGCGATGTCGGGGACGCCATCGCCGTTGAAGTCGCCCACGGCGGCGGCCCGAAGTAAGAAGGGCACAGGGCAGCTCGGCCCCGGCTGAAAGGTGCCATCCCCGTTGCCGACGAGGATACCCACTCCGGTGCCGCCCTGGGTGACGATATCGAGATGGCCATCGCCGTTAAAGTCTCCCACGGCCACGAAGATCCCCACCTCGGGATAGATTTGAGGGGCTTGGAAGGTCCCGTCGCCGTTGCCGAGCAATATACTTACGACCTTGGCAACATCTCTGGTATCCCCGGCGATAGCCACGTCGAGCTTGCCATCGCCGTTGAAATCACCTATCGCCAGGGCGTCAACCTGACCAAAGCCGGGCGCGAAGCTTTGGGCGGCCTGCAAGGTGCCATCGCCATTGCCCAAGAGCACACTTATCCGGCCACTCGGGTTCGCGGTCACCAGGTCAAGCTTGCCGTCACTATTCAAGTCTCCCACCGCCAAAAAGCCAGCCGGCGCTCCGATGCTATAACTTAGCGGAGGCTGGAAGGTGCCATCCCCGTTGCCCAGCAAGATGCTCACCCCGCCGTTGGTATAGTCGGGGGCGTTTCCGTTGTTGGCTACGGCCAGATCGGGTATGCCGTCGCCGTTGAAGTCGCCCACAGCCACGAAGCCAGGACCGGGGCCCGCAGCGTAGACGGGTGCGGTGACAAAACTCGCTGCCAGGGGCTGCCCGAGAAGAACCAGAGCAAGAATCGCAGCGCAACCAAACAATGCCCCCGCCAGCGATCTGCTGCCCAGCAATCTCCGAAGCGTGCGCGTTAGCGCGCCCTTGTCCGCACACACCCGCCCGGCGACACGCACTCGCGTAGAAGGGATTTGCATGGATCGACTACCCCGATGGAAGGAGGAAGGCCTTGCCGTAGGCGGCCCGCAGCAGATCGTTCTCCGAGAGGCTCTTGGCCTGCACACTCGGCAGCATAACGGGGACGGCCGCCACGCCGAATCGCGCACGCTTATATCCGACACGACCAGCCTCCAGTGTAGTCAGCGCTCCCAAGGTAGTCAAAGGAAAAGACGGCGTAGGCCAATGTCGGGGTGTGCGGCTGTTACTTGGGTGGGAAATGGGAGGCTGGCGTGGTAGCCTGGAGGGGCGCTGGAAATTCACCCTCATTCTTCACTCAGTAGCAAACCATGTCTGCACGCCCTCTGCCTGCCGCCGCCCACGAAACCCGGGAAGAACGCATCCAAGCCATCCTGCAAGAACTCCGACCCAAGGTCGATGCGGCGGTTGGTCAAATGGTGGAGCGAGCCGTGGATGTGCCGGAGGCCGAGGAGTTCGGGGCCATCGACTTCGAGTTCCGCGATGCGGGACAGAAGTTGGCCAACGAGGTCCGGCAAGCCAGCATGGCGAGCCGGCAAAAAAGGGGTACGTAGGCTGCAGCGTGACCTGTCCGGACTGCGCGTATGCTGCGAAGTTTCACTCCTACCAGCAGCGGCGGGTCTTGACGGTGCATGGGGAAATGAGGGTTCAGCGGGCTTATTATTACTGCGGCCGGTGCAAGCAAAGTTTCCTTCCCTATGACGAGGCGCTGGGGCTGGTGGACGAGATCAGTCCCGGGTTGATGCCGCTGGTGTGTTTGGCGGGTACGCTGGCGCCGTTTGTGGACGCGGCGGAGGATGTGCTCAAGCGTTTTTCGGGAGTGCGGGTGTCGGCCTCGACCGTGCTGCGTTGCACGGAAGGGGCCGGCGAGCGCTTGCGGGCACAGCAGAAAGAAGGGCGGATGGTCCAGCCGCCGCAAGCGGAGCCGAAGTGCACGGCAGCGCGGGATGCGGGCCAACCGGCGGCGTATGTGGGCCTGGACGCGTTCAGCGTACCGATGCAAGGAGCGGGGGCGACCCAAGCGGAACATCGGATGCTGTACACGGCGTTGCTGTACACGCCCCACAAGGAGCACGCACGCTACCTGGTCGATTTTGAACTGGATGCCTTGGCGGAGCACGTACGCGCGCAGGCGCGGGCGCTGGGCGTCTCCCCGGTGAGCGATCTGATCGCCGTGACCGACGGCGGCAACGGCTTGGAGGAAGCCTTGCAGCGCCATTTGGCCGACAACCTGACAACGATTCTGGACTGGTATCACGCTGCCGAACACCTGTGCGATTTCGCGAAGGTCTGGCACGCTCACGACGAAGAGAGACGTTCGCAGTGGCAAGAGGAAGCCAAGGGCATTCTCTACGAGCAAGGGGGCGAAGCGTTGCTCGCGTCCTTGCGCGCGATCGAGCTGCCGCCCCGCACGTCGGCGGAGGTTCGCGAGGCGTTGCGCCAGTTGATCGGCTACTTCGAGAACAACCGCCATCGCACCGATTATCCGAGCTATCGGCACAAGGGTTGGGACATCGGCAGCGGCCCTACGGAGGCGGGCTGCAAGATCATCGGCGAGCGCTTGAAAGGGTCGGGCATGCGCTGGGTCGAGGACGGCGCGGCCACGGTGGCGGCGCTGCGGGCCCTGTACGTCAGCAGCGGCAAACTCTGGGACGGCTTCTGGTCTCAACCCCACCGCGTCGCGGCATGAAAGTCACCCAAGTAAAAGATGCACACCCCCAATGTCGGAACGGCGAATATTGAACCGGCGTCCTCGGGCGCTTGCCACCAAAGCCGCGATGAGCTGTTTGGGCAATTTGACCACGCTGGACTCTTGGGCTAGGGTTCAGTCCAGACGGTGAAGGATGCACGCGGCAACGGCGAGCTTTTCTTTCCGGCGCCGACATGAGGCCATTTGCGGCCTAACCATTTTCGATAAAGGCAAACCCGTCGCGAGGCGGGGACGCAAAGCCATGGGCCCCACGTGGGTTGCCAGGTTGCCGAAAAGGTGAGCGGATATCCCAGGTTACCACGGGACCTCGCTTGTCGTTGCGCATGTATGGGTCCCGCTCGGTAACTTCACCGTTTCGGAACGAGGGGACCCATGAACAAGCCGAGCATCACGTCCAGATTTCTGCTTCAGCTGTATCCCATTTTTCCAACTTAGGGCAACCTCAACGAACGGCACGCTGCGAGTGTGCGCGCACTCGCTCCACCCCGGCCGGAAGCATGAGCGAGGCATTCCTCGCTAGGGCTTTGGGTTGGAATCACATTATCGTCCCCGCTCCCCGTGTTCCTTTTGCGGGCCCTGCATGTGGAGTGATTCTTATGTTTTTCTCGCTAACGAAAACGAAAAGATCCCGTGAGACCGGCGGCGAAGCACGGCGGCCACGGCGCTCGCTGTTATTAGAACGAATGGAAGACCGCACACTCTTGTCGCTTCCGACGGGGACCGTCCTCGTAGCAAACAGTCCATCGGTACAGAGTCAGCCGAAGTTTACCGGCCTCTCGTCAACGCCGACCGGGCTCATTGCGGTCGACCCCACCATTCCCGTGGCCTACGATTTGCAGGGCCACCTCCAGACGAACCAACCCAACCAATCCGCGTTCTCGGCCCGCGATGGGCTGATGTGCACACCGGTTTCGCTCGCTACAGACAACCAAGGAAACTTCTTTGTCGCGGATCGGACGGCGTTCGGGCTGGGGGCGGGCGGCGTCATCAAGGTAGACCCGGGCACTGGCGCGGAGAGCGTGATTGCTGCGGACCAAACGTTGATGACCGGTCCTGCCGGGATTATCTACCTCAACGGTTTTCTGTACGTCGTTTGCTCAGGCACCGCCGGCTACGGGACGATGCTCTCCCCAGGCGTCCCAAACACAATCGGCCAGAAACAGCCGGACCTTGTCAAAATCAACCCCTACGCCGACGACACGACCATACCCCAAGGGGGAGTTCAAACCGACGTCGCCGGGGGGGCAACCCCAAATCTGGAAGTTTCAGATCACGAACACGCCAAAGCCCGGCGACCTCAGCGGGCCAACTCCGCTATGGACCAGCAACACTCTCCTTACGAACCCAGTCGGCATCGTGATGGGCACCGATGGAAATCTGATTGTCCTGAACCAGGATGGAAGCCTGGTTCGGGTTACCCCCTCCGGCACACAAACGCCGTACAGTGCCAGCCCGCTGCCCAGCGGCATGAAGGCGGTGAGCCTCACGGTGGACCCAACGCTGGGCCCATCCCCAGGGACGATCTTTGCCGATGCGATTGATTCCACCTCCACTACCGGCGCGGCCACCGTGTGGAGCGTTAGTCCGACGACAAGCAGTCCCACCCCCCTGTGGGTACCGCCCGATTACCTGAGCCTGGCTGCGGGAATGTTGGTTGGTAACGACGGGAGCTTGTACATCGCCACCAGTCCGGCGCCTTCGATGACC
>Ga0070734_10004870_pt1 | contig 12329 bp, 10 predicted proteins | sample Coa_R1_8_FD_66444 | JGI IMG/M metagenome (GOLD analysis project Ga0070734, IMG submission 66444) | Surface soil microbial communities from Centralia Pennsylvania, which are recovering from an underground coalmine fire - Coalmine... | ecosystem: Environmental > Terrestrial > Soil > Unclassified ...
GTCCTCATGCTCGATGGAGAGCACGTAATCGTAGCCGTACATCCGGAGCGTGGAGATAAACTCTTTCCACCATCCGAACGCATGGCCGTAGCCTACGCTGCGGAAGATCCAAGCGCGATTGCGCTCGTCGGTGTACTTCTTCGTGTCGAGTACGCCCGTCTTCGGCAGGTTCGCGTCATAGATTTGCGTGTCCTTGGCGTGAACGTGGAAAATCGAATCGCCCAGCACGCGAATGGCTTTGATCGGATCGATGCCCTGCCAGAACATATGGCTTGGATCGTAATTGCATCCGATGCTCTTGCCCGCGATGCCGCGCAGGCGGAGCAGCGTTTCCGGACTATAGCAGACGAATCCCGGATGCATCTCGATTGCGATCTTCACGCCGTGATTCTTCGCGAACTCGGCCTGCTTGGTCCAATACGGGATGACTTTCTTCTCCCACTGCCAGTCAAGGACATCGAGATATTCCGGCGGCCACGGGCACGTCACCCAGTTCGGATATTTGGCTTTGTCGCTGTCACCCGGGCATCCGGAAAAGTCGATTACAACGGGCACACCAAGCTTTTCCGCGAGGCGGATGGTCTTCTTACTCGTATCAGCGTAGCCCTTGGCGACATTCTTATCCGGATGGATCGGATTGCCGTGGCAACTGAGAGCGCTGATGCTGATGCCGTTGTCGTCCAGCTTCTGCTTGAATTCCTTCAGAGCCGCACGATCCTCCAGCATGGACAATTTGCAGTGCGGATCGGTGGGATAATTCCCGGTTCCGAGTTCCACCGTGTGAATGTTCAAGCCTTTCAGTTTCTCGATGACTTTGTCCAGAGGAAACTGGGCAAGCAATGCCGTGAATACACCGACTCTCATGGTCTTAGTGCGCTCCTTGATTTGAACTTCAAAACCCCAAGAATATCACGTAGCGCACGCACTCTGCGTCGCCCCTCTTGGCGACCCAGTGTCGATCATTCACGTCGCGCTTCCCGGCGTCTTTCCCGGATCAGTTCGTTCGACCATAGTTCCCCATCACTGCGAAACCGAGCGAAGTACTGTTGTGCCTCACGGATCGTATGGGCCCTTGCCTTCAAACGAATGCTCTGATTTTCAACATGCACCACAACCTCGGCCCCAGTCTCGAGGCCGAGCTTCCTGCGCATCTCGGCCGGCAATAAGATCCTGCCTGACGCATCCACCTTTACAACCATCGGCCTCATATGGCGACTATAGCGAATCTGGCGGATTTCCTTTTTCCGCCGCAACGCGTTCAATCCCCAACTGCTGGCACTTCTTATACAAATGACTGCGCTCCAACCCCAACGCCCGAGCCGTATCGCTCATCTTGAACGCGTGGCGCTTTAACTCCGCCAGGATCACGTCGCGCTCGTGCGCATCCATGCGTTCGGAAAGACTGCCGGTCACCGAATTCGGCGCGGACTCGGCCAGCGGCAAGGCTTGTCGCACGGTCGCGAGATCCACCCGATCGTCCGCCAGCAGCAGCAATCGCTCCACAACATTCCGCAACTCCCGCACGTTGCCCGGCCACGAATAGCGCTGCAGCTCCGCGTACGCATCCGGCGTGATCTCGCGCGGCTTCCAATCGTTTTGTTCCGCCACTGCCCCTGCAAAGTAATCCACCAACAGCGGAATATCGTCGCTACGATCGCGCAGCGGTGGCAGGGTGATCGGAAAAACGAAAATGCGGTGATACAGATCCTGGCGGAACTCGCCCTTTTTGACCAATTCGTCCAGATTGCGGTGCGTGGCCACGATCACGCGCACATCCACGTGGATCACGTGTCCGGACCCGATCCTCTCCACTTCCTTCTGTTCCAGCACGCGCAGCAGCTTGGCTTGCATCAGCGTGGGCATATCGCCGATTTCATCCAAAAACAGCGTCCCGCCATGCGCCTGCTCGAACTTGCCGAGATGCCGCGACGTCGCGCCGGTGAAGGAACCTTTTTCATGGCCGAAAAGTTCAGATTCGATCAGCTCAGCCGGAACGGCGGCGCAGTTCAACGTGACGAAGGGGCCCGCATGTCTAGCGCTTTTCTCGTGCAGCGTGCGCGCCACCAGTTCTTTGCCGGTGCCGGTTTCGCCCAGAATGCAGACCCGCGTTTCGCTCGCTGCCACCCGATCCACCTTCGCCATCACACTCTGCATCACGCCCGATTTCCAGACCAGCTCCTGCTTCCCTGCCCGCTGCTTCAGCCGGCGATTTTCATCTTCCAGCCGGGACAGCTTCACGGTGTTTTCCACCGTCATGAGAAGTTTTTCCGTGGAAAGCGGCTTTTCCAGGAAATCGATAGCGCCCAGCCGCGTCGCCCGCACCGCCATCTCGATGTTTGCTTGTCCGGAAACCATCACCACCGGGGTCGGCACACCCGCCGCTTTTAACTCGCTCAGCAACGCGAGACCATCCTTGCCCGGCATCACCACATCGGACAGAATCATGTCGAACCGCTGCGCTTTTGCCAACTCGAGGGCGCGATCCGCGTTGTCGCACACAACAGCTTCATGCCCGGCCAGCCGGAACGCCCGCGCAAGCGACGCAAGAGTATTTGCGTCGTCATCCACCAGCAATAGTTTGCTCATGCTTTGAACTCGATGCGAAACGTCGCGCCTTTTCCAGGTTCGCTGTGCACTGTGATGGTGCCTTTATGATCGCTTACCACGGACTGCACGATGGCGAGGCCCAACCCGGTCCCATGCTGTTTGGTGGTGTAGTAAGGCGTGAAAAGCCGCTCGCACTCTTCCGGCGTGAGTCCGGCGCCGCTGTCGGAAATTTCGAGCGCCACTTTGCCATCCAGATTTTGCGTGCGGACTGTCAATACTCCACCGGCCGGCATCGCATCCAGCGCGTTTAGAATCAGATTTCGCAGCGCGCGCCGGATCTGTTCCGGATCGGCTTGGATAGCTGCCAGGTTTTCATCGAGTGCCAGCTCCACCTTCGCCTCAGGTCGGCCTTCCGCATGAATTTGAGCGTCGAATAGCTTAATTACTTCGCGCACAACTTGGTTCAAATTCGTCAGCTCCAGCTCCGGCGCCGGCATTTTTGAAAAGTCGCTGAACCGCCCAACAATCGTTTTGAGATTATCGAGTTCTGCTAGCAAGGTTGTCGTACTCTCGCGGAACACTTCTTCAAACTGCGGCGTGTCGCGCGATCGCTGCAAATTCTCGATGGTAATCTGCAGCGGAAATAACGGGTTCTTGAGCTCATGCGCCAGGCGTCGCGCCAATTCGCGCCACGCCGCCACACGCTCTGCTTGGATCATCCGATCCCGCTGTTCAACAAGCTGCGCGGTCATGCGATTGAAGTCGCGCGCAAGTTGTCCCACTTCATCGCTGGAACGGACAGCCGCGCGCGCGTCCCATTTCCCCTCCGCCACTTCCCGCACGCTCGACGTCAACTCGCGCAGCGGCCGTGTCACCCGCGACGCGGTCCAAAAGCTGAGCAGCAAGCCCAGCAGCACGGCGCCGCTTCCGACCAGCAGCGCGGTGTCCCGGATATATCTCTTCAGACTCGCTAATTCCAGGCGGGAGTTTTCTACCAGAAGAACCGCCAGCAGTTGGTGCTCACGGCCAAATAGCGGAATGGAGGTGATGGTGGCGTCTGGGGTGCTGCGCGTGATTTCGCGGGATGGAGTCGTGGAATCGATGGTGGTTCGCAATTCCACTCGCATGCCTTCAACCACGGGGAGGGTGTCCAGAAACTGCTTATCTAACTTTTGCCCGCCGGCGATGTACAGTTGGCCGCTCACTGCACGAACGGCGATTAGCCCGAGCGCGGCGCCGTCCGCCAGCTCTTCGCGTTTCAGAAAAACATCCTTGGAATCGCCAAAGCTCAGCAACCAGTTTTCCTTATATCCGAAACGCGCTGGCCACTCCGCGGAACTGATGATGCTCGCATCCGGCCCCACCAGCTCCAGAAAATCGAGCGACTGCTCGCGCGCCAGATTTTGCGCCTGGTCGTAATATTTTCCCGGATCGGCTTGCGGGGAGCCGAGATCCACAGCCATGCGCGCGATCTCGTCTGAACTCGCAATCGCATCCAAGCGTCGGGCAACTTCGGCGCTGCGACGGTTGAATTCCGCGTGAAACTGAGCGACGAGTGTCGCGGTTCGCTGCTCATCGCGTCGTTCGAATGACCGCGCGACCAGAGTCGATACCACACCGGCAACAATCCAAACCGCAACCACGACCGTAACGGTGATGGCGAGAAATATTTTGGCGCGGAAGCTCATGATTTGACCATCATGGTTCCACCCAGATATTTTCCAAGTGCAGTGAGAATCCGCCGCTCTTTTGCGCCGCATCCCAATTGTGGACGCGCGTTGCGATGCCGTAGACGTCCGGGAGAAACAAGATAGGCAGAATGCGATGCGCGTCAAGCATGGCGCGCTCGGCCTCGTACAGTTCCTGCGGACGCGCTGCACTTAACGCGCGCTCGGGAAATCCGAGCAGACTCCCGATCCGGTTGAGTTCGGCTGCGGCATCGCTGGATTCCAATGTCCATCGGACCAGTCGCAGAGCACCGCCTGGATTGGACGTCGGCTGCACCGTGATCCCGGCGTCGCGTGCGTTCAACGCAACGCGTTCGGCGATAGAACGCGCAAATCCGTCGCTTGCCGGATAGGTCAGTGTGATTGAGACCGCGCGCAGTTGAGACGGCAATCGACTAGGAGGTCCGGCGAACAGAAACGCATACCCACTGAGCCACTGCGGAAGCAATCCGAATGCGGCTTCGCCCTTCTTTTGAGCCAGGACGTTCACGATTGGCGTTCGATCGATGGCCGGCGCAAGGGCGTTCGCGTTATCGCCTACCAGCGCAATCAACTCATGCACGGGCGATTCCCAAATCCGGATATGTTCCGGTAGCACACGACGCGCCGAGGAGAATGGAATGTCGAAGATATCGCCGGTGGCGCGCGCGGCCCCCAGATTGACGACCGCCGAATCGAGAAACGGTCTCCCTGCCCAATATTCTTCGAATGCGGCCAGCGCAATTCTGCGTCCAGGTTCCCAGGCGGTCACGCGGAACGGTCCTGTACCGACCGGCGTGCCCTTTTCATCATTGCGAAAAAGGGCCAGGTGCGGGCTGGCAAGTTCGGTCAGCAGATCGGGCATCGCGCGATCGAATTGAAGCACGAGGGTCTGGCCGCCAGCCGTCGCGTTCACGTCGGCGTACTTCTTCCTGAGTGCAGGAAGCAGGGCAGCGGCCGCATGCGATGCGTTCAGTGGTTCGCCGTCGTGGAAGAAAACTTTCGGACGCAGCGAAAATCTCCAGCGTCTCTTGTCCGGATCGAACTGCCAGGCGGTCGCGAGCAGCGGATCAATCTCGCCTTTTTCATTCAACCGGACCAGAGTCTCCTCGACCAGTGGCAGGATCGTAGCCCCTGATGTGGAGGAAAGGTCGACCGTAATCGACCCGCCATAACGCGGCCGCGTGGCTCCGGCAACGGGAATGAGCGAAAGACTACTCAGCGCAAGCCACGCCCAGGCGCGAAGCCTCATAGTTTCCTGTCTTCGAATTCCGGATCACCACGCTCGCTTGGCCAGGCGTTTCCGATGGCCATAGCGCTGTCACCGGCCCTGCCAGAAAAAGCGGGTCGCTCGCGGCGGTCGGCACGCCATCCACCCTTTCGTACGCCTGAACTTGGTCGCGATCTTCTGCATCGCCGGCCGCTGAATTCAACATCAGCCAGCCCGGGCCGCAAGGGTTTTCGATGGGCGTTCCTTCGCTCGCCCCACCATCCAGCACATTCCGATCCGTGACCCATCGCACCGTGCTGGAAGAATCTCGCGGATTCACCGGCCAGGTGTCGTTGCCTGGCGTGCAGGTGATTTTGAAATCGGGCGCAATCGTTCCGTTACAGGACGTGCCCGGAACGAACACCCGAAATCCGCCCGGCGCGATCTCCAAACGTCCTCGCGGATCGCGCGGCAGCGGCCGTGCCCACGAAACACCGGCGATCCCCGCGGGAGTCCACTTTGCACCTTCCATCCGGTAGCTGGACACCTTACTTGGACTCAGCACCAGCAGCTCGGAATCCAGCAGCAACAGATCCAGCACTGGCTCGGATTGCTCCAGCATCGCCTGCAGCGTGATCCTCACTCGGGGCTTGTGCGGCGCGGCTTGCGGCATGCTCCACGGAAGCAAGCTCACTTGGCGATTTTCTCCGGCGGACACGGTAGCTACGAACAGCAGTCCTCGAACATTCTCCGAGATCGTTACACGCAACTCAGGCTGCTCCGTCTGGTTTGTCCCGAGAACCGTTTCCACACCCGCTTTTCTCAGCGCCTGCTGCAGCGCAGCCCGGAAGTTGGATGACTCGGCCGGCGGTAGCGCCGTCAGGTTTTGGAATTCGAGCGAAACGGTTGTGCGGCGCTGCAGCAGCGAGGAGATACGATCCGCCAGCTGCGTTCCCGCCGCCTCCATCGTTTGCACCTGCGGTTGCGCCTGCATCAGCGTTCCAAACAACAGCGCTAACCCTACGCGGAGCATCGGTCACATTATACTGTTCGCGTGTTACCAGCCGGACCACAATCCGCAGGAACACAAAGCCCATCGCGAGCGCGCACGCGAAGCTGAACGCCAGCGCCAGGGCTACTTGCGGGAACTCGCCTAAGAACGTGAGCGAGGTCATTGGCCGCCTCCAGCCGACGTGATCGCCGATTCGTCGAACGCCACTTCGGTCAAAAGCTCCACCGGATCGCCCACCTCCACGCGCTCAAACAGATCCTCGACATCCGCGTTGCGCATCCGGATGCAACCGTGCGACGCGGCTTTTCCAATGGACTTCGGACGGTTGGTTCCGTGGATTCCGTAGCCTTTGAAGCCGAGGCCCATCCAGCGCGTTCCCAACGGATTCGAGGGCCCAGCCGGAACCACTTTCCCCGGCTGATAATAGGTCGGCTTCACCACTCGGCTCACAATATGGAAGCTCCCGTTCGGACTCGGAGTGCTGTGCTTGCCCACCGCAATCGGATAAACCTTCACCACGCGCCCTTCTTCGAAGAGCGCGATCTTGCGATCCGCCAGACTGACCACCAGACGCCGCGACCCGCTCTCAGCAAAAACTTCCGCGCTTGCCGCCACCAGAACGGTTAGAATCTTGATCGCTTGCATTGCCATTTCCTCCGGCAATCACCAGAAATGCAGCCAGAGAACCAAATGCAAGTTGCTGATTCGCCGAAACATCGCGTAAGCGGCGTGTGTCGCGCCAAACACTCAGTGTCAGCCAAGACACGATCTCACGGTGTTTGTGCTATAAAACAATTTCAGACACAATTGTCGTTAGGATTGTTTCGCCATGCCTGTGGAAATCCGAGGAAAAAAATTGAACTGTGCCTTTTCTTCAATAGCTTGCGATCCACAGCTTCGGATCGTTTTCCACAGGCCTTATGCACAACTCATGTGGCTCACAAAGCACGGTCAAATTTCCGATTGCTCGCGCTCTTCGATTCTCATAAGGTAGAACGACTGGGGTATGGCCGCACACGCTGACATCGCGCTGGAAAAGGGACTTCCTGCCAATCAGGACGCCGAACGTTTCGTGCTCGGCGCCATCCTGATGGATGATGCGCTGTACATTCAAGTTGCGGGAACGCTCGAAGCCGACGACTTCAGCCTGGAAAAACATCGCCGCATCTTTCTGCGCATGGGCGATCTGTATGGACGCAGCGAGCGGATCGATCGTGTCACCGTCGCGAACGAACTACTGAAACAAGGGCAGCTCGAATCGGTGGACGGTGTCAGCTACCTGGTATCGCTTGACGACGGTCTGCCTACCCTATCGAATCTCGAAAGCTACATCCGGATCGTCAAAGACAAAGCCACGCTGCGCCGAATCATTTTCACGTCGCAGAAACTGATCGATCGCTGCATCATCGGGGAAGACGAGCCGGACGAAATCCTGGCGAGCGCCGAGGAGAGCCTGCTCAAGCTGGGCGACACGCGCACGCAGGATGCGCTGGCTAGTCCGGCGCGTATTCTGGAGCAATTTGAAGGCGGCATCAACGCGTTCCTCGATCCCAGCAAGCGCATCAAAGGGCTCAGCACCGGATTTACGAAACTCGATGAAATGACCGGCGGCCTGCACGAAGGCGAATTGGTGATTCTCGCGGCACGCCCCTCCATGGGAAAAACGGCGCTGGCTCTGAACCTCGCCCAGCATGTCGCAATGAATCCCAACCGGCGGCAGGCGGTCGCGGTATTCTCGCTCGAAATGTCGTCGGAATCGCTCCTCACTCGTATGGTTTGCGGGGCAGCTCGCGTGAATCAGCAGAAGTTCCGCGCCGGATATTTGAATCAAGAGGAACGGCGCCGGTTGACCATGGCGACCTCGGAACTGGTGCAGTCGCCGATGTTCATCGACGATACGCCGGGCACCCATTTGATGGACATTCATGCCAAGCTTCGCCGATTGAAGAGCGAACAGGGCTTGGCGCTGGTTGTGATCGATTACCTGCAGTTGATGAGCGCGCGCGGCCGATCGGAAAATCGCAACCAGGAAATCAGCACCATTTCGCGCGGCCTGAAGCTGATGGCCAAGGAGCTTCGGGTTCCGTTTCTGGTGCTTTCGCAGTTGAATCGCGCGCCGGAAACGCGCCCTGGCGATCATCGCCCACAATTGAGCGACCTGCGCGAATCCGGATCGATTGAGCAGGATGCCGATCTGGTGGGATTTATCTTCCGCGAAGAAGTTTATAAGCCGGAACGCGAAGATTTGCGCGGGACGGCGGAACTGATCCTCGCCAAACAGCGCAACGGGCCCACTGGCCGAGTCAATCTCGTTTTTCTCCACGAGTACACCAAGTTCGAGAATCGCACCAACGATCTGGGCGAAGATGTCATGGGCGGTGAGTAAGACAAGCTGGTTGGCCGCGGCGCTCGCTTGTGCGTCGCTATTCGCGCAGCCGCTTCCGCCGGCTCACATTGACGATTTCACCGGCCATCCGCGCCTCATCGTCATTAGCGATATCGGAAACGAGCCCGACGATCAGATGTCTCTGATCCGTTTGCTGCTGTATTCGAATCAGCTCGACATCGAAGCGCTCATCGCGTCGACCTCCACCTGGCAGAGGACCACGGTTCATCCCGAGACCATGCGCGCCTTGATTCAGGCGTACGGACAAGTGCGGCCGAATCTGCTCAAGCACGCACCCGGATGGCCCACGGCCGAAGAACTGAACGGACGCGTTTTCACCGGCCAGACTGCGTACGGATTGGCGGCAACCGGCACCGACAAAATGTCAGAGGGAGCCGAGGCGATCATCCGGGCTGCGGATCGCGACGATGCACGTCCCTTGTGGATCAGCGTCTGGGGCGGGACGAATACCTTGGCTCAAGCTCTGCTGCGAGTGCGCGCGACACGATCCGCAAACGAATTGGCGAAGTTCGTCCGAAAGCTGCGCGTCTATTCCATTTCCGATCAAGACGACTCCGGGCCGTGGATCCGGCGTGAGTTTCCGGATCTGTTTTACATCGTCCAGCCGTCCTCGCCCGATGGCGGCGAGTATTACTACGCGAGCTGGACCGGCATCAGCGGAGATGTGTACTATCGCAACGGTTCGGGCGCGGATTTCACCACCGTTACCAATGAGTGGCTGGATACCAACATCCGCGGCAAAGGTCCGCTCGGAAAATTGTATCCGCGTTTTTTGTTCATCATGGAGGGCGACACGCCTTCCTACTTGAATTTGATCGACAACGGCCTGAACTCTTATCGCCGGCCGGATTGGGGTGGCTGGGGCGGCCGCTACATTCTCCGGCAACCGTACGCGGAAACCCACGCGATCTGGACGCAGGGCGGCGACATGTTTACGCGAGTTACTTCGCAGGACACCGTGCACGGTCCGGATGGCCAGGAGCATGTCTCGGATCAAGCCACCATTTGGCGCTGGCGGGAAGCATTCCAAAACGATTTCGCGGCTCGCATGGATTGGACCATCACCGATTACGCGCACGCCAATCACAATCCGTCGGTCGCGGTGAATGGTCAAACGGGAACAGCGCCGATTGAGCTTGGAGTCATGACCGGGCAGGCCGTCGCGCTGGACGCGAGCACGAGCACAGATCCGGACGGGCAGGCGTTGCATTTCCATTGGTTTCATTACGCCGAAGCGGGCGGAACAGGCGCGAGTTTGGCTGCCATTTCGATCCAAGGCGCCGATACCGCGAGAGCCACGGTGGCGGCAACCGCGGCTTGCCGGCCGCAATGGCTGAGGCTCGGGTCCGGCTGTCCGTCGGCCGGAATCGCACACATTATTCTTGCGGTTACCGATGAGGGATCGCCGAAGCTGACGTCTTATCGAAGAATTATCCTAAAAGTCGTGGAGACCAGCCGATAATAGTAGAGTGCGGATCGCGGTTCTTGCCGACATCCATGGAAACCTGGCGGCTCTCGAAGCCGTTCGGGCGGATCTGAGCCGTCATGCCCCAGATGTCGTGGTCAATCTCGGGGATCACTTGTCCGGCCCCCTGCAGGCGGGCGAAACGGCCGATCTGCTCATGCACACCGACTATATTCACATCCGCGGAAATCATGATCGGCAATTGCTAGACCGGGGCGTCGCCCAGATGGGTTTATCCGACAAGGCGGCGTTTGGACAATTGACCGAAGAACACAAGCGCTGGCTCAGTACCCTGCCTGCGGCAAAAATTCTCCTGGACCAGATTTTGCTGTGCCACGGGACGCCTGACGACGATCTCGCGTATCTGCTCGAAGAGGTTCGCGGCACCGAGCCCGGGTTAAAGCCACCAGATCAAATTCGGCTCAACGTCGATGCGAAGGTGAAAGTTGTCCTTTGCGGGCATTCGCATATTCCACGCATGGTTCGCACCAGCACCGGAATTACTGTTATAAATCCTGGAAGCGTTGGATTGCCGGCTTACGAAGACAATCATCCAAAGCTGCATTACATGGAAACCGGCAGTCCCCACGCGCGTTACGCGGTGATCAACAAAGAAGCCGGCATCCTTAAAGTAGACTTCGTTGCCGTCGAGTACGATTGGGAGCAGGCTTCCAAGGACGCTGCTGAGGCCAATCGTCCGGATTGGGCGCACGCACTCGCTACTGGTTTCGCGCTTCGCGGTTAGCAGTTGGGCTATCGCTCCCTTGCGGTCGCGGTTCGGTAACACCTGTTTTCCGAACCGCGACCGCAAGGGAGCGCTACCGTCAACTATGAAACTCGAGGATCTTCCGTCTTGCGGCTCAGATCTTCAGCCAGGATGATCGCTTCGGCCAGATCTTTCATAGGACGCCGCAAACGGCGGCTCTCATTGCGAAGGCGCAGATACGCCTCTTCCTCAGTCAGACCGTAGCGTTGCTGCAAAATCCCTTTGCCGCGCTCCACCAGCTTCCGCGTTTCGAGCTGGCGCTTCATTTCTTGCGTTTCTTCAACGAGCCGTGCATTGGCTTCTGTGAGCAATGATTTCGAGATGACGCCGCCCATCTGCTCACCCACAAACGTCAGCAGCGCGATTTCTTCTGACGTATGACGATGCGCCTGGCGGTGATGTACGTTGATCACGCCAATGACGTCACCGCCGCTCACCAGCGGGACGGAAAGAAATGCTTCGTACGTGTCTTCGATCAGCGCCGGAAACCGTTTGAACCTCGCATCGGCTGCCGCTCTGGAAGACAGAGCTACGACGGATTTGTGTTCGGCTACCCATCCGGTAACGCCTTCGCCCATTTTCATGCGAAGGTTTCCAAGGTCGGCGGCATGAGGGACCTGCGAGGCGCGTAAGACAACTTCGTCGCTGTCCGCATCTAATAGGTACACCAGGCAGGCGTCGCATTCCGTCACCTGCGCGGTCAGTCCGACGATTTCGCCCAGCATTTCGTCCAGCGACAATTCTGAGCTGACGATGCTGCTAATCCGATGGAGGAGCGCTACATGAGAACTTGGAGGCTCCATAACGCGTACTGTTGCCATACTTCAGGGTAGCTGCGGGTGGGCGAGCGGTCCAATCAATAATTCCTATCGCCCTCATTATGCTGAAGTATTAGATAACTTTCATTGGTTATCAATATGAACGGAAATTACTTAACCCTATACTCCGATGCGAATCAGTTGGCGTTGAATCTCACCTGTTACTTGAGCTTCTGACTCGCCGACATACATATTGACTTCGGATCGGATTCCGTAATCCGGCAGATAGACTCCTGGTTCAATGGAGAAACAGGTGCGCGCGATGATCCGCCGGTCGTCGTGCGTCTCCAGGTTGTCCATGTTGGCGCTGGTGCCGTGGACCTCTTCACCGATAGAGTGACCCGTGCGGTGGACGAAGTATTGGCCGTATCCTTCTTTATCGATGTAGCCACGGGTGA
>Ga0070734_10004871_pt1 | contig 12323 bp, 15 predicted proteins | sample Coa_R1_8_FD_66444 | JGI IMG/M metagenome (GOLD analysis project Ga0070734, IMG submission 66444) | Surface soil microbial communities from Centralia Pennsylvania, which are recovering from an underground coalmine fire - Coalmine... | ecosystem: Environmental > Terrestrial > Soil > Unclassified ...
GTAGCACGTACTCCCGTTCCTTCTTGTTGCGCGCGCGGTTTCTGGGAAGCCGGCTCGGGCGTTTTCGAGCAGTTGCAGCACGGGCCATGCGGAACGCGTGTTTCATGCTGCCCCAGCCTTACCGATCAGAATCTTGATGTCGTCGCGGAGACCGCCAACATCGGATTTCAGGTCTTTGAGGTCGTCTTTTGTGGCTGTGACGTCGAGCCTATCGTGAACGCGCGCCAAACTTGCCTGGACGCTTTCTTCCTTGGCGAACCGCTTTTCCGAATCAAGCTTGTAGGTGCCGAGATCGGCGGCCACTGCTTGCGCCGCGTCCCCGTTCGACTTGCTATCCTTCTCGATCTTTTCCAGACGCTTGTCGTGGGACCGCAGAACCCAACCGCCGAAGACGTGCAGGATTCCCAACAGGCCTCCGCCTGTGCCGAGGGCTGCTACCGGGATCGTGATTTCGTCGGCCATCTCTTTTGCTCCGAAACATCTAATGTTTACGACGATTTGGTGTCCTTAACCAGCCCCCTTTAACTCCACAAACTGCTACAATGGGCCGCCATGCGAGGATCTATTTCCGCTCAACTTCTACCTCTCTTCTTGATGCTCGGCGCGGCCTTACATGCGGGTCCAATCATCACCGATGCCAGCGGATTTGCTGATGTCGATTGTCCGCCCGGACCAGGCTGCACGCGCGGTATTTCTGGATCACCGCCCGTCTCCGACTCATTCCTGGCACCCCTATATTCAGAATTCAGTGGGGTGCAAGACCTTATTCCCATGGTCTACACAACCGTCGCAATTCAACCTGATTCCACATGGGAGGCACAAGCATCGGCACGCTTGGACTACAGTTTCGAGTTCACCGGCCCGCAGACAATGTTGCCGATTGATATAGTCGGTATCATTCAAACAACCGGGACCGAATCCCCATTTTCTTCTGCCGAATGGTACGCACAGGCCAGTCTTCAAGTTGATCACACCGTAGTACTCGCCTCTTGTAACGAAGCTATCAATGCAAATATCTGCGGCTCAACGCCCATTCTCGACGGCTACTTCTACCAGATGATGATTCCCGTCAATACGCAGCACGCCATCACAATGGAAGCCAACGTAAACGCACCGCCCGGCTCAAGCGCAACTGCCAGCATTGATCCCTACATTTACATTGACCCATCGTTCGGCGAGACAAGCGCCTTTACGCTGTTCCTGAGCGATGGCGTAGGCAATTCGCCAGTTCCCGAGCCGTCAACCATCGGGCTCGTCGCAGCCGGGATCGGGTCACTTCTCTGTAGAAAACGCCCGCGCCTCATTTCTTAAGGGCGTTCGGGCGGTTCTGGGGTTGGAAGTTGAAACATTTAGGGGCGAAGCTGTCGTGTGTTATGCGAAAATAGCGTCATGGCATTCACCGAGGTCCAAAGGAATCAGATCACGGGAATCCTTTCGTCGAAGATCAAGAATCCATGTCCGAGTTGCGCTGAGCACAAGCGCCAACTTATTCCCGATCTACTCATGTTTCACACCGTGCCAACGCCGACTCCGCCGCAAAATCCCTTGGCGCAAATGATGTCTGGTGGGCGCATGCCACCTCCGCCGCCGCCATTCACCCCATCTTCTCTGCCATGCATATCGGTTATTTGCACGAATTGTGGATTCGTTGAATTCTACAGTGTTCATGCATTGAATATAGGCTCGGTCTTGGGCCTTCCAAATCCGGTGGTGCCCATTGTCTGAACCAATTGGAGTGGTGCCGCCAGGCGCGATCACGAATCAACGCGCGACATTTAACCCCGTCTACACTGAGCGGCGCCCAAGAATGTGGGCGATCTGTGAGACTGATCTGAAGAGCATCGCGGCGCTTGACATCATCGCGACGTTCTTTTTCTCCGCGAGCAGCTTCTGCTTCGGACTAGTCGTGACGATCTTACTCAACTTTGCCGCATCTGCTTCGCCATTAACTCCGGTTGCGAGCTTCATGCTTTACCGAGGATCACTCTTTTTCGGAGCCGTCACCCTACTGTTTGCAATTTTTGGAGTAATCCTCGCTATCCGTAAAGGTTCGATCCTTACCCAAATTAAAAATGAAACCGTTTCAAGTGGGGAGCGCTCATCTCAATCGAATTAGGTTTCCTTCAGAAATGCGCACGGAAGAGGTTGGACCGAAGTAAGGAGACATCCAAATGACAACAAACACGGTTCAATGGGTTGGGTTGCCGAAGAAGAGAAGTTTAGAGTGCTCGTGCGGCAGCGATACGTTCAAGCTGTCCCATGAGGCTATGGCCCGGCAGGCAAAGACTCCGGGGGCGCACCAGATGAGAGTGGTGGCCCGCTGCTCAGCCTGTGAGGCCGAGCGCCGGGTTGATCTTCGGTATAGAAGGCACGCCTGAGGGAAATCGCGATATGAAATCGACGGCCATCGCGCTTTTATTCTGCCTCGTTCCTACTTTCGCGCAAACTTCAAGAAAGGCCCAATCGACCCAGAAGCAGACCCCATCACCTCTATCCGTTCCCATCTCAATTCAACTCCCATCGGCTATTTCCGTCACAGCCTCTATGGATAAACCCCTTGATGTCCGATCAGATGTCACCAAGGATTGGAAGGACAATCTGATGGTGGCCTTGACGGCGACCTTAGTCATCATTGGCGCGTCCGGCGTTTGGTACGCCAAGAGGACGCTGGACACAATAGAGGGGCAACTCACGGAGATACAGAAGGCTGCAACGCAAACAGACAAAATGATCACACATGCGGCCACGCAAGCCGAAGCCGCTAAGGCCAGCGCAGATGCACTTATTCACAGCGAGCGCGCTTGGGTTATAATTGATAAGGTCTACCCACTAAAGCTCATGGTCCAATTCCATGGACTCAGCGGAGTGGGGGCAAACAGCTTTCGCTTTGACATTAAAAATATCGGCCGGACCGTTGCACGACTAGGGAATATCAGAACGATGTGGAAACTTCTTCCCCGTGAAGAGGCGGCTCTTCCGGAGACACCTGAGTTTTGGCCAATCAACGGCGAAGAAACCATTGTAGATCCGGCGCTCGGCGAAGTCGTTGCCCCCGGCGAGACAATCAAGGGATTGGGGGCTTTCATTTTTGAGCCCTTCGATGACGATAAGGTCAACAACATCAAAAGTGGTTCCATGGTTCTTTGGGTCTATGGTCGCATCGAATATTTCGACTTCGCGGGAAAAGAGCACGCGATGAACTTCTCTTATAGGTATATAAGTTCAATGGACTTCGCCTGGAAGCCCGAGGAAAACTTTATATCGTCTGGTCCTCCGCAGTACCGCGCCCACACATAAGCAACGCCCCGACCGGAAAGCTGTATGCGCCTATGTGTTCGATGCGCGGAAGAGGTTCAGCCCTAAATAGACCGAACAAGCATTGGGGTTATGGGAGAATGGCGTCAATGGCATCCTCGGCCGCCCCAAATGACCACCCTCAGCATCTCGCTAATTGGCCGAGAGTCACCCTGGGCTTCAATCGCGACGGAGATGCCTCAAAGCAAAAGGGCTTCTATGTTACAAATCACAATTCCACACTTGAGGCGCGCGCCGTTCAGTTGCGGGTCACCAGAAGCCCCCATTACCTACTGACATCACACGTCATCCCGTTCCTCGCCGGAGGTGCCACCATGATACCTTTCGAGTTCCACGCGGAGCTTGCCGAAATCTCAGACACCGAAGAAAGGGTACAACACGCAGACGGTCCTGAAGCGTTGCAAGTATTCGCGACAGATGTCTGGCTTCAGCGCATTCCGACTCCGGAATCCGACACAGCGGCAGCTATGTTTGAAGTAATCTCTGAGGCGATGGCCAATGATTGGAACAGCCACACGGCCCTGGTGCTTCCCCTGGCTATTTCTTACACTGATTTGTCTGGCGTCCCGTACACCAGCCACTCTGAGGTCCTTTGGCACGTGATTGGTGGAGTTTTAGAAATTAGGCCGGGCCTTGTACAACAGGAGCCTATTCCGGCAATTGAACCGCCATCCAAGTCCAAGACGTTTGGGCTTGCGACCTTCTGGCATTGGGTCGGAGGAAAATGGCAATGGCCCTCCCTATTTGGCGCGGGCTGTACAACGATCAAGTTCGGCGAATATGGCATCGGTTGGCTTCTACTCGTCTTATCAGCGTTGGCTGCCATGTCGAAAATAGCTCATTGGACAACTCCTGATGCGTCCGGTGACAGACGAGTTAGGACTTTGGGATACTTTGTTGTATCTATGGCCTTTATCTTATCCACGATCATCACCTTTAACTTAAAAGGAAACGAGCCATGGTCCCATCTATTCGCGGCACCGGCCGTTCTCGCACGCCCATTTCCATGGCTTGAATTCAATGAAGTGCGGATCGACGATCATCTCGCGTTCGTGCGCCTTACGCTTGCGGTCGAAGATAGACCCAATACGCCTTTTCAGGATACCTTCGCTTCTCTTTCCTCTCTTGAGAATCTTCACGTCGAGGTAGTCGCACGCGTCCAGGTGAGCCAACAGCCAGACGGAACAAGTCAAGGCATGAATTGCACCATCGCAGACTTTCAAGTTCCAGAATGGAACAATGATGACGCTGCCAGAAAACCAATAGGCAACCTTAAATTAAGACCACACGTTACGGTCCTCGGTATTATGGCATCCGCCTCCACCGGCAGATGGAATGGAACATCTGTGATCTTTAATCGCGGCACACATATCGATACCGATGAATATATGGCCGGTGCGTTCACTGTGGATTCGGGGCGGACACCACTATCGACCAGAAGGATAATGACTGGGCCCATTTCATCGGCAGATGTCAAATACACCTCCGAGCCGCTCGCCCCTTCGGCTGAGCTCGTCAATCAGGGTGCCGAAGCGCCCCCCTACACACCAGCGCAGGCCAAAGCAGCATGTGCTGATTTCATATATCACTGATGCCCAGAGGAGGTTTGGGCGACAAGTACCACCCGACTTCAAGGCTTACAGTCAACAGTCACGGTGACCTTCTTATTAGAGACAGTCGCAGACTCGTCTGTTTTTTGAGGTTGAGATGTGACGTAGATGACAACCCTGTATAGCGTCGGCCACACCAGCATCCATAATAGAATTATGCCCCACCTCATTTTCACAAGATCCAAGGCTGACATCACGTACGGTTGAAATACTCCCAGTAGCTCTCGTGAGCGCTTTTCAACCCCCTTCAGGTTCATGTATTCATAGGCGAGGTGAGAGCTTGCCGCAAAAAGGAAGACACAAATGAAGAGCCAATACCAGCGCCCGATACCGTCAAAATGTCGCGCGAGCCCAAAGAACTCTGAAGTCCCAGGAACCGCATCGCTAATCGGCTTGATCGCAGCCAAGGATGGCAGAATCCCGCCGAGCAGGGCATACCAGCAGTAGCGGAACGCGAGCTTAAAAAACGCCTCATGCCTATATTTCCATTCGTCGAACAACTGTTTTTGCACGTTACTGCTGTCCATACTGCACGCAGCCCCTTTCGTTACGTGAATGCCCTCGACAAGTCTACGCCAAGTGCCAGTTAAAAGTGCGGCCCGCTAATTACAATCCCACGCACCGTTCAGCATCTTGGCAAGCGCCCCGCTTCCGCTGCCGGCGCAAGGCGTAGTCTTGGTGCAGTCGGAGCAGGCCTCACGGCTGTATCTCAATGACGGCTGCGCCGCAGGCCCCTATCGTAAACGATCCGCCGTTGTTGACGTACTGCCACGTCGGCGACCATGAACCGCCTTCGCCAATTGTCGCGCCACCCAGTGTCACGTTTGTATCGGCGCACCCCGAATGTGTGGCATCGGCCAGAACCATCACCTTCGCGAAGGTCCAGGACGATGATTGTGCTGGCGTGATCGTGACCGGCGTATTTATATCTTGATTGATTACGACGATGTTCGCGTTTCCATTCTGACCTACCGTCGCGAGTGAAACGATGCTGCCTGTTCCCGTGTTGGTCGCCGTTGCGGTAACCTGCCCCTCAAGTTTCGACATGAGGAGGAGGCGATTGAGAATGGGAAGCCGATGCGATCGTCGGTATGCTCGACTCGGATTGGCCAAATTCGTTTCGCCCGGCTTCGGCTCGGAGATGGCGAGACGTGCCTTTGCGAGACGAGTCGATTGGACGATTGACGGGCGACCCTCGCCATATCATGATATGGATATGGAGCTCACCAAGAAGACGACGATTCTGTTTCCTCCGGAACTGCATCGTCGATTGGCTCGGCTTGCGGCGCAGAGGGGCACCAGTCTGGGTGAACTCGTACGGAGCGCGTGTGATCGGGAGTACGGGTCGGCGTCCCGCGAAGAGAAGCTCGCCGCGGTGCGGAAGCTGGCGGGGCTTCGTTTGCCGGTGAGTGATCCCCGGAGGATGAAGCGAGAGTCGGTCCCGAATTCCAAGGAACTGGCTCCGTGACGTTGGTGGACTCCAACGTTTTCATGTACGCGGCTGGGCGGGAGCATCCCCACAGGAAACCCGCGACTGCGTTCCTGGAAAAAGTGGCTGCAGGATCGGTCGAAGCGATCATTGACGTTGAAGTGCTTCAGGAGATCCTCCATAGGTACCGAGCGTTGGGGCGGTGGGAGGAAGGGCGGCAGGTATACGATGCGGCTCGGACGGTGTTTCCGTCGGCGGTGGCGATTACGGATGAGATCGTCGATCGTGCTCGGCGGCTGCTGGACGAGTTTCCGGGGCTGATGGCGCGGGATGCGGTTCATGCGGCGGTCGTTTTAACCCATGGATTGGATTCGATTTGCAGTTTCGATCGCGACTTCGATGTGGTGCGGGGTTTGCGGCGAATTGAGCCTCGGTGACGGTGATTTCACTCGGTGTCGCCCTCATGGCACCTCTGCCGCAGTGGTCGGTCGAGTCCCGGCTGAGTTACTCCCATACTGTGTAGGGCGGCATCGGTTCCGACGGCACTGCCTATAATAAAACGGGATTGACGAGTGGTTCGACCCACGGTAGCGTACCAGAATGAACTCACGCCTCATCATTGACAAGGCCGGCCGCGTAGTGATCCCAAAGCCTTTGCGCGAAGAGCTGCATTTAGAGGCTGGAGACGCTCTGGAGATGGAGACCTCAGGCGAGCAGATCACTCTTCGACCGGTGCGTGGCACGGGTCCGCTCACCAAGGAACGCGGCGTTTGGGTGTTTCACTCCGGGGAGCCCCTTCCCGCCTCCTCAACAGATGAAATGCTTCAAAAGATTCGCGAGGAACGGGACTTGGTGAACCTCGGCAAGAACGTATGAAGGGTTTCTTCGACACCACGTTGACGCGGATGCCAGGCAAGCACCGCATTAGCGGTGAGCAAGCGATGCTTTTCGTCGGCAGCGTACGGGAGCGGTTGTCGATCATCGCGCTCGATGGCGACGAATACGCCGATGCGCTGCAGGCCTCGTCGGCTCGTGGCATTGTCGGTGGCGGGATCTATGACGCCATGCTCGCCCATTGTGCCCTCAAGGCGCGGGCCGAAACCATTTATAGCTGGAACGGAAGGCACTATGCCCAGTGTGGGTTGGAAGTGACCACGCGTCTTCGGACGCCTTCTCAGTAAACCGCCCTGCGCTTGCCGCCCTCGACCGAGCCGCTCGACTTCTTCGCCACCCTGACTTCGAGATTGTGCCGCTTGGGGGAGGCGTTTGAATCGGGCTCGAAGCCGATTACATACTGCGCCAGCGCGTCTGCCTCGAAACTGTTGAGGATTTTGAGCAGCAGCGGTGCGCCGATGGATGCGAGCTCGACTGACGGGCCGCCTGGCAGGTATTCGAATTGATTCATGCGCCATCGATTCCCGGTGGCTGGGTGAGAGTCCGCGGTTTGGATTTACACTGAGAATAGATGACTATTGATGAATGGGATTCTCGTTCACCAACAGCGCGAGTGGTGGGAGAAGAGCCAGACCATGATGACCCACGTTCTGGAGAGCCTCGATAGTCTTGCGCGTATTGCTTTGGCCCACGAGCATCGCCTTTCCGACTTGGAAGGCGGGCGCGGCTAAATCGCGGCTCCGCCGTTTATTCTTGGTGTAGTGTCGGCCTTGGCGTCAGGAATCGCTTCGTAAACTTTTCTTATTTCGAGGTCCTCCGAGCCGCCGGGGCGGTGTTGCGGCTTTGCTCATGGTTAATCCAAGAATCGCTTGATTTTCCAGCCTTTGCGGCCGACTCCGTGGGCCTCGTAGCAATGTAGTTCGGACTATCGCGTCGATTCGGTCCGCCAATTCTTTCCGCCGTATCGCTTCATCAGAATCTTTAGCGCCGATGGAGCGCCCCTCGGCGATTGCCGAGACTTGGCCTGTTTGGTAGGGTGATCGCGGCGGCTTACGGCTGACGCCGGGTTTCTTATTCCCGGTTAGGACGAGAAGCGGGTTGTCGATCTGTTTTTGCGACAAGAAGCTGCATCAGCGGGACAATCGAATCGCAGGCGCCGTGACGGCGATTGGAATGTAAGTGCCGGCTGGAGACTGAACGCCATTCACCGTGACGGTGATACTCGCATCGCCCGCCGGCAGGTTGGGAACGATTGCATTGATCTGGTAAAGCCCGGATCCGATAATTCCTGCGAATTGCACGGCCGCCGTGGCACCTCCAATCGTAACGACCGGTGCACCCGTTAGTGGTTCAGGGGTCTGTATGATTTGGCCTGCCGGGTAGGGCGGGTTCGTTGCTCCCAGTCCGGTCGCGTAAAGCGTAATGTATTCTCCTGGTTTTGCCGGGCTCGTTCCCAGGCCGCTTCCGAGAAGCCCCACCGGCGCGAGCAGAGCGTAGGTGCTGGCGTCTTGCGCGATCGCGTATCGTCCGCCCTGTTGCGGATATGCGAAAAAGGCCGGCGATGCAGGCTGCTTGTCTACATTGACGAGGTTGCTGGCGCCCGACGCATTTAAAACCTGGACTGGGACCGTGCCGGTGGCCGCGTCGTCAGGTGCCAGCACGTTTAGCTGGGTTGGGCTGATGTAGTAGACGTAGGCAAGATTCCCATTGATCTTAACCTGCACCCCGTCCAAAGAGGTTGGAAGATTGTTGCCATTGAAATCGCTAGCCTGCCAGGAGCGGGTTGTCGCCGAGAGATTCGCCCCGAGAATTGTCGTCCACGAACCGGAGGAGAGTCCGCTGCCGAAGCTCGCTCCATTGACGACGCTCTGAATCGCAGGGGCGGCAGTACCGGCGCCCGCCTGCACGACGGTCAAGGTCTGTCCGGCAATGGTCAAAATGCCGGTTCGTTGAGCGCCGGGGTTCGCCGCAACCGAATAATTCACCGTTCCATTGCCGGTACCCGGACTGCCCGAAGTGACCCTGATCCATGGCACATTGCTTGTGGCGGTCCAATGGCAACCGGTCTGCTGCGAAGTTGTGACCGTCGCTGAATTGGCTCCTCCGGCGATCGCAACGCTGACGTTTGACGCACTCAGGGTGTCCGTACATAGAAGGACACTGGTATTGGGCCACACGGAGAACGTGTTATCGAGCGAATTGGTGGCGGCAAGATCAGGCAATCCGCTGCCAGTGAAGTTTGCCGCCACAATCACATTCACCCCGTTTCCTCCCGCCAAAGTGTAACGTGGCTGCAGTGTTCCATCGCCGTTCCCCAGAAGGATTGCCACGCTATTGTTGGAGTAGCTAGACACAACTAAGTCGAGCTTTCCATCTCCGTTGAAGTCGCCGCTGAGGACCGCGTAAGGGTTCAGACCTACGGGGTAGTCGGTGTGCGCGAGCAAAGTTCCGGATCCGCTGCCGCGCAGAATTGAAACGCTATTGTCGATCGAATTGGTTACAGCTACATCTTCGTTTCCATCGCCATCGAAATCTCCTATCGTGAGCCATTGAGGGCCTTTTCCGACCGGAAAATCATTGCGCTTGAGGAAACTTCCTGTCCCGCTATTCAAGAAGATCGATACGGTATTGTCGAGGAAATTCGAGACAGCCAAGTCTGTAAAGCCGTCTCCATTGAAATCGCCACCCGCGACAGCAAATGGGGAGTTCCCAGTATCGTAGTCCAGCTCGCTAAAGGTCCCGTCGTCGTTCCCAGCGAACACCATCAATGCATTCGAAAACCCAGACACGCTGGCGAAGTTCTCTGGGCCCAGGCTTTGCGCCAGGATCTCATGGGAATCGAGCGCCGCGATGATCCACGGGACGGCGAGCACTGTTACGACGTAGAGGATCTGTTGCACCCATGCCTCGCGCCAACGTTGAGGCGAATAGATTTTCCATATCGCTACTCCACATAGGGCGAGTCCGAGGATCATCAAAGCGACACGTGCAACCTCCTCCCAACGGCTCAGGTTGCGGAAACGGGCAATGCGGCTTGCGGGGCTCGTAACACTCGGCCCGCGCATGAGACTTGACTTGAACTGCTTGTCCTTCTCGAATTTACCGGACTTCTGCTTTTCCTTGTCGTCCGACGGATTCCCAACGCCTTGGGTGATCTGTTTGATGTTGGAATCAGTTGGCCCCGCGGCCTCAGGATTCAGCCGGAGTCTGACCATGCGCCCAGCAACCGCCGATCCGCCGTGCTGGTAAACCCAGAGTTCGTGGTAAAACCCGTAGTCTGGATTGTGGGAAAGCACCAGAAAACCCTGCGTCGCGCCGCCGCTAATCTCGAATGGGATTGCTTCCACTGGATTGGGGTTGAGAGTGGCAGAAACGTCGTCGAGCGTGAAAGAGCCCTTACCGTTGCCGAAGAAAACCGAGAAAGTATTGTCGGCCGAATTCGTAACGACTAAATCCAACTTCCCGTCGCTATTGAGATCCAGCGCTGCCAAGCCTTGAGGAGATGCTCCCGTCGGCGTGTCCGTCCGGCCTGAAAAAGTGCCATCGCCATGGTTGATCAATAGCGAAATGCTGTCGGGTCCATTCGAGTTCTGCGTCGTCTGATTCAGGACGGCGATGTCCGTTCGGCCGTCGTTATTGAAATCCGCGCTGGAGGCAGCCATCGCAAAACCGGGAACAAAGTACTCCTGGTGAGCCTGGAAAACTCCGCTGGAGCTCCCGAGGAGAACGGAAACCTGCTGAAAACCCACGGCAGCGATATCCGGCCACCCATCGCTGTTGAAATCCGCGACTACTACGCTCGTGATCAGTCGTTGCACGCCGGTTGCGTACAGAAACGGACTCTGGAATGTTCCATCGCCTCTGCCCGGTAGAACGTTAATGCGTTCGACCTGAGAAGTGTTATCAACATTGCCCGTAACGAGATCAAGCTTGCCATCTCCCGTCACGTCGCTAGCCGCCAAGCCGTTTGCCGTGACGCTGTAATCCACATGCGTCTTAAAAGTTCCGTCGCCGTTCCCAAGCAGAACCGATATTCCTTTTGTTTGTGCCCCTAACGCGAGATCGAGATTGCCATCCGCGTTGAAATCGCCCACGACGACTTCCAAAGGGGACGGCACCGTGGGATATTCGCCGCCAATGGAGAAAGTGCCATCTCCTTTACCAAGGAGAAGTTCGAGATGTCCGGCGTTGGAATCGGCAACGGCCAGATCCAGATGCCCGTCATTGTTGAAATCGCCCACGGCCATCCCCAAACCATTCGCCGTTCCGAAACCGGAGGGTCCGGAAAATGTACCATCTCCGCGGCCAAGAAAGACCGAAATGGTGCCTCCCGCTGACGCTGCAGCGATGGCCAGATCCAGTTTGCCATCATTGTTGAAGTCGCCGGCTACAACTTTAGAAGGGGCGGCGGCGAGAACATGGTCGGCCTTTGGCGAGTAGGCGCCATTGCTCTTGCTGAGAAGTACGGAAAAGGAAGAAGAGCCGGAATTGGTTGATACAAGGTCCGGCAGACCGTCACCGTTGAAATCGCCGATTACGAGGGAGGTAGGAGTCGCGCCGGTGGCAAGATCAGCCTTACCGAAAACGTAGGCGGGAATATTAGACTGGGCGGAAAGCACCGTTTCGAAAATAAGCCATCCGATCAAGACTGGTACTTTCAATTCGGCCTCCGCTTTCTGGACACTCTACCATGATTCTTTCTTGACCTGGCTCCTGGTAAACTCCGCCGGCCATGGCTAGCGTTCTCCACGCCGGTTGCAGCAATCGTCGCTGCCGCGAACACGGGCTCTCGTTCGCACGTCCCGTACGCGGGCTAGCCAGCCTGTCGTTGCAACTGGCAAGTTGCTCCACGGCTTGAGTGGACTAAAAAATCAGAATAAGCTTGAATTGTGACGGTTAGTGTGCATTACGCTAAGACGCATTTGTCGCGGCTGCTCGATCTTCTTGAGCAAGGCGAGGAGGTTGTGATCGAACGGCATGTCCGTCGTGAAGCCGCAGTTTGGAGGCATGAAGGGCGAGATTTCGTGGACGGAGGGTTGGGAGCGGGCGTTGACCGCTGAGGAGGCCGATGCGTT